>SDBS01001697.1_pt1 | contig 22346 bp, 20 predicted proteins | sample 2277091 | NCBI WGS metagenome assembly SDBS01 (sample SAMN10404972, study PRJNA504765) | marine sediment metagenome | isolation source: marine sediment core GS10_PC15, 163 cmbsf | place: Arctic Ocean: Southern Knipovich Ridge | collected 2010
TATTATTACTGAAATTAAAAATACCTTTTTCATTTTATAACCATCCACTGTTTAGTTTGATTTCACTTGGGTCTTTTGGCCAAGTGTGTCGTTTCAATAATTCGCAATGCTTTTCATATTGCAATTTTGTACTTTTATCATTACTTTTTTATGGCTGTTTTCCGACAGCATAAGCCCCTAATTTATCCGGTGGCGTATCTGTGTTTATTACACAACGAAAACCAGCCCATTTTTTATTTGGCTCAATTCCGGCTCTACCAAAATTATGGTTATATTCAGGACTACCTCCGGCGCCACCACCTCTGACAATTTTTTTTGTGCCAGTTTTAGGCCCTTGCGGATTATCAACAGGTGAATTTTTATAATAATCCCATTGATACCAATCTTTAACCCAGATATTGATTTCTCCGCTTAAACCACATATTCCCATCGGTGTGCAGGGAATTGAGCCGACTGGGAGAGGGCTAAGCGTTTCCCCTATATTCCCTTTCTGATTTCCAAATTGTTTCTCACATGGAAAGTTTTTACACAGCTCCTGTTTCCCATTATTTGTTGCAAAAGGCCAGTTCTTTTTTCCTAGATTTCTGGCTACGTACTCCCATTGTGCCTCTGTTGGCAAGTCATATGGCAAGCCGGTTTTTTTCTTTAACCATTGGCAATAATCATTGACTTGATACCAGGTTAATACATCTGCAGGATAGTTAGCTGCTCTATCAAAAACATTCAAACTTTTGCCAAGCGCATCTACATATGGTTTTCCAGTTGATTTAGTATAAATATCATAATCCCCATAACTCACATTATACTTACTAATATAAAAACCGGTTAACGTGACTTTATGTGGTGGATAGGTATTGCCTGCTCGCCAATCAGGATTGCTCGGTCCCATGGTATATGTGCCTGCTGGTATATAAACCATATTAGCTCGGCTTTTTTGTGCCAATTTTTGAACTTTAAGTCTATTAGATTTCACTGTCGAATAAGAATAAACCCCATAACCAATTCCCAATATTACAATTAATATTATTCCAATTATTATTGCTGTCCGTGCTTTCACTTATTAACTCCTAATAATGTTCTTTTTAATATGCTGGTTTTGTTCAACAGGTGTATCTTTTATCGATTTAGTATCAGTCTGATAAAAATACAACTTGCCTTTATCTGTCTTATACTTTTTGAGTTTCCTAAGTAATGAACGCCCATATACTCCTGCGCCATTATATAATAGTTTCTCACTTTCTCCATGATCAACTGTTACAGTTGGATCTAAAGACATATGTTGCATTACCTGCGTATAATCATTCTTAGTCTGAATATAACTCAATACTTGTAATATTGCATCTTCAATAGCATGTATTATATAAATAACAGTTTCATAAGCACTACCCCCTAAAATCATACCAACAATAGCACCTAAATCAGACAATAACGGCGAGTATTTTTTCAATCCCTCTTCGAACAATTTTGCGACTAAGCTCAGATCTGTCAGCATAAATAGTAACCTACCTTTTACCTCAGGTCGCGTTAATGTTAGCCTTGTGTGATTAGTATTTATACTGTCTGCTAATTTCATAGCCACTTCCAATTTCTTGCTAGGTTCCAATAACTTTAAGATCCCATCCCACCAACTCGAGATCTCTTTAAACCCTTCATTCAATACATTCGCCAGCTGCTTAGCGTCGCTTTCCACTTTTTTTGCTTCATAAAATATAAACTTAGTCATTAAATTAGTTAAAGCTTTAATAGCATCTTTTTCTATAACTGCGAAATCTTTATAATTAAAATGAACATTCTTTAGTTTATGATACACATAAGCTACGAAACTATATATCTGCTTAGCATAAACTACAAAAGTAATGCTCCCCGATGCACCAATACCACAAACTAATGTTGCTTTTGCATGAACGTAAAATTTCCCAGTTTTCGCATCAAAACCAATCTTAAATTCCCCGTCAATTCCTGCTCCTGCTGCGCCATCTCCTTCAGCTTTGAGTTCAGCAAATTCCTCCCATTCCATCGCGCCAGATGGCTCAGGGCTTTTCCACCATACGCTTACTCCGGCTTCACAACCTGCTTCTACTCCGGCAAATGCGTTACCACCAACTGCAATTGAGCCACCCTTGGTTTTGCGCTGATTGGTGCCTTTGAGTTGGAGCTTGCCAGCATCACTCATCTGAAAATCAATATTTGCAGACACTAATACACTTGCTCCGGCAAATGCTGACAATCCTGCTTCAAGGTTAACTCTTATAGATCCGAAGTCCTGTTCTTTTCCTCCAATATTGCAGCGCATGTCGTAGCCTTTTTTGCTCGGGATATACCCATGCGCTGCCATCTTGCCTTCGAATAATGCCAGGGAGCCATGAGCTTCTGCACTAAATGAATAGGTTCCTGTGCCTGGGCTATATCCTCCTGATGCGCTTGCGCCACCGGTATATCTTAGGATCTGCGCTTTGGCGGTGATATCAAGTTTGTCATTCGGGTCTTTTGGATTGCCGTATAATGCTGTTTCCGGTTTGCGATTAAAACTGTCTGCCCAGCTGGTCATGCTGCCGGAAAAATCCGCTTCAAACAACTCTGCTTTGACTTTGGTGTGATTTATGATTTGTTTTTTGAGCTTTTTGAGATCAAGTTTGCCGTTGGTGGATATTTGTTCTTTGTTTTCAGGTAACTTGTATTCGAGCCAGCCTCCGGCTTTGATTTTGGATTTTGGAACGTAGGTCCAGCCTTTGCCGCTGATGTTTATTAATTCTTTCAGGTCGGTTTTTTCTCCCATTGCTACCAGTGGTTTCAGTTTTTGATTGATTTGTTTTTTAGCTTGATCTACTTTGTTCTGGCGCTCTTTGCTTTGATCTTGAACCGCATCTGCTAATTGCTTTATAGGTTTGCTATATTCTTCTGCGGTAGTTATATAGTCTTGATATTCTGAGTCTGTCAGAACATAGAATGTTTTACTGCCGGTTGCATGGATGACACCACTTTCTAAATATGGTTTTACCTTGTGATTATCCATTTACCGTCTTGTTTGCGGAAAATAATATTATAGTCGTCATGCGCACTACCATCTTTAAAGTTAAAGAATATTACAGCACCACCATCCCACGCTACCAATTTGGCAAGCCGTCCATTTCCAAATATTCGCAAGTATGCATATTTTGGTATAAATTTTCCTAGTTCAATTTGATTTGACTCAACTTCATTTGTTATACCAGCAATAAATTGGTTTTTAGTATAATAGGCTTTAGATAGTTCTCGTATTCTTTCTTTAAATAAAGGTTTGATTTTACTAATATCCTTCTTATCTAAAGCATTCCATATATTTTGATATTGTACTATGAGCTCTTTTTTAGTTTCTTCATTATTTAGAATTTGATCGCTTGCAAGCCACCTCCACTTTGGGAATGGCACTTTCAAATTTATGGTTCTGCTAATTTTTACACCATCACCATATTTGTTCTTGATTTTCTCAAATGTTATATCACCAACCTTAACATCACCATTTTCAGAAGCCGCAAATTTGTTTTTCGAATCAAATAATCCTGCTTTAGAGCTCCCATCCAAGTTGTTTGATGCATCTGTAATATCGTTTGCTCTCGAATTATATACAATCGTCGTTATAGGAACTTCATCTTTTCTAGGAGCATCAAAATTTCCTACCATAAATTTCAGATTCGCTTCACAATCCTGTCCTTCTTTTACAAGATAATTAGAATTAGCAGTTGGAAGCAAATAGATGCTAATAGTATTTGGACCATTTTGCAGCCATTCATCTGCTGGTGACCACGATGTTAGTGGTAATCCCTCTTTATTAGATTCTACAGGAACATCATTAATTCTTATTTCATAAGAACACCCCGCCAGATCATAACGTACACTAAAAAATGGTTTATTTGATTTTGATAACATGCTTTCTCCTTCTTTGGCAAATGAATGATTCATAATTCCTAACAGAAATAAACTTAACAATATATTTAGTAAAATCCTGTTAGGCATTTTCATTCTCTCACCGAGTAAGCATTTAGTACAAAATGATTATGTTTCGTTATTTCTATTATCTCGTGATTATCCATTTACCGTCTTGTTTGCGGAAAATGAAATCGTAGCTGTCACTATAGCTCCCATCTTTTGCATTAAAGAAAATTACAGGCCCACCATCTGGGGCAACAAGCCTTGCTAACTTGCCATCTCCAAAAACTCGAAGAAAAAGCTTGTCCTGTGAAACACTTCCAACATCCTCTCCAAGCTCAAGTTTTTGATCATTAACCTCGTTTATAAAATCACTAATGGCATTCTTTTTTGCTGGTGGCAAATACATAGCCTTCGCCATTTCATTTGCTCTTTCTTTTAGTAGTGGCTTCAGGTATTTAAAGTTTTCATCACGCAATGCCTGCCAGATATTATGGTATAAGACTATCAGTTCTTTTTTTGTTGATTCATTATTCTCTATTTTGTCACTTGTTAACCACTTCCACTTGGGAAAAGGAGTTTTTAACTCTATCGTCCGAGTAAGAATTACTCCTTGGCCATTTTTTGTTTCTTTAGTTTTGATTGTTATTGGACTGATAGTTACATCGCCATTTTCATCCTCTTTAAATTTATCCTTTGAATCAAATTTACCAGCGGGAGCACTTCCATCTATTGCACTCTTATCTGATGATAATTTAACAGGTGAAGAGTGATATTTGACGATGCTGATTGGAACATCACTACTTTTTGGTTGATTGTTTTGACCTACTAAAAATTTAGTGGTGATATTACATGACTGTCCGGCTTTAGCAACGTCTTTAGCATCCGGCTGCGGATTTAAATATACAGTGATAGTATTTTCCCCAGATTGCAGCCACTGATCTATTGGGATTGTAGTCGCCATAGGACCTCCTTCTTTATCACTATCAATAGGAACATCATTTACCCTGATTTCATAGGCACAGCCTTCTGTATCATAATGTATCGAAAAAAATGGTTTACCTTTTAGCATACTTTTACCCTCTTGTTTTGCATTCACACAAGTTAAATTTATTAATCCAAATATTATTACTGAAATTAAAAATACCTTTTTCATTTTATAACCCTCCACTGTTTAGCTTGATTTCACTTGGATCTTTTGGCCAAGTGTGTCGTTTCAATAATTCGCAATGATGTTTATCTTTCAATTTAGGGCTATTTTTGTCAGATGAACTACCACTATCCTGCGCATTAAATGAGCGAGCTTTTTGCTTAGTATGTTTAGGATTATACCCTGTACTGGTATATACAGCCCAATAAACCATTAGACCATTGAAATAAAATTGAGTATGGACACTCGGTTGGTTGTTATTAACAAAACTCATCAACTGCACTCCAACTTCGCTCTTAATGCCCAACTTGGCTCCAGAAGCGGCCTTAAACTTGAATATTCGTATTCTAACATCTGCATTTCCCTCCAGTTTTATTGGTATTGACGCTTTAACCAATTTTCCATCTGCTTGCCAAGGCGTGCCAAGCTGCTTCTTCCAGCCAACATCACCTTTAATCACCATACTTGCACTCAACATAATACTTATATCGGCTTGAATGGATACGTACTTACCATTATGCCCATCTGCTGCCTTCTTTCTTACCACGTTAAGAAATTTAGCCAAAACAATTCCTGGTGGACCAGCAAAGGCTCCGGCAGCATCTATAATCCAAGCAAGTACATCAGTCTCTGCTTCTATACCTATTAGTGGATCTAAGCCAATATTAATATGCCCTTCAGTCTCGACAGCATAACTGCTTTTGCTTTCTACATTATTTACTTTGCCAGATAATTTTAAGTTAGGCCAGTAAAATTTTATATCTGTGTTGTACCCGTGTAAGGTTCCTAATTTTGGAGCTATATTATTTAAAAAATCTTGAATCTTACCAAATAATTGCTTTGTTAAGTCATGTGGCTGATAGGAACCTGTTTCTTTTTCTTGACCTAATACCCATGTTTGTTCATTGCGTGATACCGAGATTGACCCACGCATTCCCCATTTACCTGCGGTGGCGCTTTCATCTTTGCAATTAGTATTTGCTGTGGTTTCTTCGAGATAACCAACTTCCACCGAGCCTTCCCAGGAAACCGGAGCAAAAGCCTCAACCTCTATCGGATGCGCATCATTACCAGCACAGCTTTGTGGGGTGATCGTATATGTTTCTGGGCAACTGTTTGGAATTAGAATTTGCTTGAAGAAACTCTCGAAGTTTTCTTCGATTGTTATATTTTGTGAGTAAACATCCAGCTCGCTGGCTTTTTGAACATAATTTTTCAGTGGTGTTTGAATTTGCACTTTGGGACAATTATTACCTTGTTTGCAAGCACCCTGGCAAGTTATCTGCAGTTTGTCCGGCACTTTATCTTTAGCAATGACCTGTAATACATACTCTGTATCGCGAGTAGGTTTTCCATGTAAACCATCAACTTTATAGCTTCTATGTTCGCAGTTAATGGTAAATGCACTGAAGGTACACATGGCTTTTTTGTCTTGATTGTTAGTAGCATTTTTATGAGTTGAATCATTGCCACCTTTGGTATTGTCCTTAGTTGATTTCTCTGCCTTCAGCTTCTTTTTCTTAAGTTTCTTAATATCCGAAATCGGCTTTACTGTCACTGGAGGAACAACTGCCGGGCCGCCGCCGGGAGGAGTTGGTTTTAATGGCGGTAATGGACTACCGCAGGTTACATTTAGTGCTGGAGTTGTTATTGTTACGCTGCCTGGAGTTATTGCTATGGAAGTTGCGCCAACCATAATGTTGGCTCCTGTTGCCAGGCTGGTGATATCACCCTGAAACGATTCCTGCATCATGCCTTTGAGAATGATTTGTTGGCCTTTAACTTCTGTATCCTGACTGTTCTGCAGTTGGTTTTGGGCTTTTAATGTTACTGCTTTTTTGGCCTCTAAGTCTTTATTATCACCGGAGAATAACTTAGTTGTTTGCTCAGATTCTAATTGGGTATTTTGCTTGGCACCGACAGTATGATTATTCTCGATATTGGCAGTGTGATTTTTGGCTGTTAAGAGGCAATATGTTGCGTTTTTGCTAGTCTGATTATGATTCTGGGATTTAAAATGCATTTCACCTTGCTTGGTTGTGAGCTGCGTTTGTTCGGAGCCTTCTGTCGCGTCTAACAGTAATAAATTTTGTTCGTCTTTGGTATGTAGTTTGATTTGTGGTTTTTGCTGCGTATCATCCATTATGAACGTATTGCCAGCAAAAGTGCGGACTATATTTTGGTAACTGTTATTAGCAACAACCGGACTGGGATTGGTGACATTTGGTACTGCTCCAAATATTACCGGGCGATTTGGGTCATTATTAACAGAAGAATAAACCACCTCGGTAGTTTGTTGCAGCGGCAGATGCATGCCACATCCCCGTCCGGTATAGGGCTGCATGAAGCGCATTTCTTTGCTGGCCATACCTGGGGATTTTTCTCCTGGATCAAAGGGAAACTTGACACTATATTTGCTCTCTGAATTAAGATCCGGATAATCACCGCCGGCTGAATCCACTACCGCGGTTTGCAACCCATTGCTGGGTCTGGGGGTAATGGGGGTGCGATAAGGGATATCAGCTGGCAGTAATGTTAGGGTGTTGGTAACTGTATTGTTAGTGGCGCTTGTTTGCATATTAATAATGCTATAGTCGCGATTATAGGCAGTTATCACATAGTCGGAAAGAGTTACCTTGTTGCCTGGAACTAATGTAGCACAATCTGTCACTACTTGAAGTGCGTGTCTTTGCCAATCTAAAACCTGCGTGCGAATTTGAGCTAATTTGGTACCATATTCATCAGTACCATAATTTTCGCCATATAGATAAGAGCACCCTTCGCTAGCGACTGCTCGTGTTGAACTTGCGGTAGTGATTAATTCAGCTTCGGCTGTATCAGGATTATAATCGCGTAGTTTTATTTGTTGCGGCAATAAGCTTTGCTCATCGGTAACAGTTAGCGCGCTATCAGACTCCCCTACCAGGCCATTGGGATCTAGACATGGAAGTGTATGTGGTTGGCCCGGCAAGAGAGTAACATGGTCACAAAAGATTAACTTAGCATCTATAAATGCATAAAAAATGCCAAAACGAGTAATATTATAAAGCAGAAAATCATAGTCGCTGATATTGCGCTGCATAAAAGTTTCTTGTTTACTGTAGTCGTCAGAGAGCTGAAATTCACAAGTAATGTTATGTTTCTGCAGAATCAGAGAAATCAGTTCTTTAATAGTGTTATTGATGTAAATTTGATTATCTTTATTGCAAATTAACGGAAATAGTGGTGAATGCATTATTAATTTTTTAGCTGATACGCTGGTTATAATGCCAGGAATTTCCAGGTTAGAACTATTATTTTCAATTATTAAACTGCAGCTGGTATTGTTGATTTCGCCTTTTGGTGCTTCGGCTAAGGTAATATCAAAACAGTAATTTTGGGATAAATCAAAGTTATCGCTGCTAAACTCGACCGCCTCTAGGTCTTTCCCAGCAACTAACACAAAGAATCTTGCTTGACTATATTCTAACTCTTTCATCATGCCTTCCAGCATACTTTGCAATGGCCTTTGGCGCAATACGGTAAAAACTACTGTAGTGTTTTTTACCGTATTGCAATAATTTTTTTTCGCTTTAAGCTTGAAAAAAGATGAAACAAAAATTAAGGAGATGCTAATGGCAGATAGTTTTCAAAAAGAGATCCCTAAAGCGAGGGTAAATATAACTCTGGATTTAGAGACCGAAGGTAGTCAGAAAAAGAAGGAACTTCCGTTAAAACTTCTGGTTGCTGGCGATTTTAGTAATGGTAAAACCAAAGGCCCTGTTGCCGAACGTGAGCGTATTGATATTAATAAAAATAATTTTGATAGCGTTATGAATAGTTTGGCGCCGTCTTTAAGTATTGCTGTACCAAACAAAATTCATAATGACGGATCTGAATTAAAAGTTGAGCTTACACCGAACTCAATCAAAAAATTTCGTCCTGAAGAAGTTGTACGCGAAGTTCCCGAGCTGCGTAATTTGTTAGCAATGCGTAATTTGCTGCAGGATCTGAAAGGAAATGTATTGGATAACATTGCATTTCGTCGCGAGCTAGAAAAAATTCTTAAAGATAAAGATGCTTGCGAGTTATTACAACAGCAATTAAAGCAGCAAGCACCATTGGAACAAGGAGATAAAAATGCCTGATACTCAAACTCAAACTGATAATTACACTAAATTGTGTGAGTTAACCTCTACCGAACCATTGAATCAAAAAATGAGTTTGGCACAATTTACGACTAAACAAGAAATGGCGCAAAGTGCACCAAATGAACGCTTAGCGGCATCGCTGCAAGTGTTTATTGATATGGTGGCCGGCGAAGAGAGCGTTATTAAACATATTGATAAAGCTGCGATTGATCACTACATCGGCAAAATTGACAGCATTATCAGCTCTCAACTAGACGAAATTATGCACCATGAAGAAGTACAAAAATTTGAATCATCCTGGCGTGGCTTGAAATATATAATCGATAACACGAATTTTCGCTCTAACATTAAAGTCGAAATTCTTGATGTTGACAAAGAAAATATGCGCATGGATCTTGAGGACTGTTCGGAAATCACTCAAAGCGGGCTATATAAACATATTTATACCCAGGAATATGACACTCCTGGAGGTGAACCGATTTCTTCCCTGATTTCTAATTATGAATTTGATTCATCGACTAGAGATATAAGTTTATTAACTGCTTTGTCTAAAGTTTCTGCCGCTTCACATTGCCCATTTATTGGAGCAGTAGGTGCAAATTTTTTCCACAAAACTTCTATCGATAACGTAACCAGAATTAATGATTTAAGAAACTATATGGATAAAGTCGAATACATAAACTGGAATTCTTTCCGAGAACGTGAAGACTCACGTTACGTTGGTTTAACTTTACCAAGATTCTTACTACGATTACCATACGGCGATCAAAATCCAACTAAAGAATTTTGCTATCAAGAGCAAGTGACCGGTGAAACTTCGGAGAAATACTTGTGGGGTAATGCCAGTTTTTCTTTTGCCGCCAATATGTCACGCTCATTTGACAAATATGGCTGGACTTTAAACATCCGTGGTCCGGAATCCGGCGGTAAAATAGAACAGTTACCATTGCACCAATATGATATCGGCAGAGGCATACAAACAAAAATACCTACCGAAACCATCATTCCGGAAACACGTGAATTAGATTATGCCGAGCTAGGCTTTATTCCACTGAGCTATTACAAGAACAGCGATTTTGCCTGTTTCTTTTCGGCTAACTCTACGCAAAAACCGCAAGAATATTTGGATCCTGATGCTACCAGCAACAGCCGGATTAATGCGCGGTTACCGTATATTTTTCTAAGTTCACGCTTAGGTCATTACTTAAAAGTACTTCAGCGTGAAAATATTGGTACTAACAAGAGTCGTTCTGAACTGGAAGACGAGTTAAATACTTGGTTAAAAACCTTAGTTACCAAAATGAATAATCCAAAACCGGAAATAATCGCCACCCATCCGTTGCGCGATGGTCAGGTTATTGTCGAAGATATTCCTGACAATCCCGGTTTTTACAAGATCACCATGTACGTATTGCCGCATTTTCAAATTGAAGGTGTAGATATAAAGCTTTCGTTAGTGGGGAAACTTCCCAAGAGTTCTAAACAAAAACAATAATAAAGGAGATAAATTATGGCAAGTCCAATATATGCAACATTCATAGATGACCAAGGTCAGAAAATCACATCCAATGTCACGATTATAGGTCGCGAAGGTCAAGCAGAAGGTCATGCTTTTGACTATACTGTTTTCATTCCTTCCGATAAAAATACCGGTCAGCTGACAGCAGTACGTAAGCACGAAGATATCGTACTGAACAAAGGTCTGGATAGTGCTTCACCAGTCCTATTTGATGCCTGCTGTCGTGGTAAAACATTGCAGAGCGTGGTTTTGGATTGGTATCGCATTGACGACAAGGGTGTAGAAGAAAAATACTTCACTCATACTCTAACTAATGTGAAACTTGTGAACTTTCATCAATTCGTTCTGCACGTGAAAGATCCGAAAAATGATGGCTATGGTCACCAAGAAGAAGTGTCTTTACGCTTCCAGAAGATTGAGCTCAATTATCCTGATGGCAATATTAAGGCCACAGATGATTGGACTGAATCAAGATCTTCCTCAACCTAGTATAATGCAAAAGACTGTCATCCCGCGGCTTGCTTGTCATGAGCTTTCCGAATGGACCGCGGGATCCAGATCCAGCCGCAGAAGGACGATTGCTTGTCTTGTCATTGCGAGCAAAGCGAAGCAATCCAGTCAGGATTTTTGTTGCTTTTTAAATGCAAACTAACTACATTATACGGCTACTGTATTAACTAAAATTAAAGAGGAGATAAAAACTATGCCTGTAGCTGATTATAAAACATATTGTCGCATGTTAGACAACGCCCGTGATAACGGTTTTGCGTATCCGGCAATTAATGTGACGTCGATGGCAAGCGCTAATGCGGCCCTTAGAGGTTTCGCTGAGAAAAAAACTGATGGCATCATTCAGGTTTCAACTGGTGGTGCTGAATTTGCGTCTGGATTAAGCGTAAAAGATATGGCCTTAGGGGCAATTTCAATTGCCGAGCATGTGCATCGTGCAGCCGAAAAATATGATATTTATGTTGCCTTACATACTGACCACTGTCAGGCTGATAAAGTTGATTCTTTCTTAATGCCGTTGATAGACGAGACTGAAAAACGTCGTGCTGCCGGTTTGCCAAATTTATTTAACAGCCACATGTTTGATGGCAGTGCTTTACCTCTCAAAGAAAACATGGACATAGCTGTTAAATTACTAGAGCGTTGTCAGAAAAATGAAATCATTTTAGAAGTTGAAGCAGGTGTTGTTGGTGGTGAAGAAGATGGTGTTAGCAATGAAGATACTCCAGCAGAAAAACTTTACACCACACCTGAAGATATGGTCGAAGTATATCGTCGTTTAAGTAGTGTTGCCGGCGCTAAATTTATGTTTGCTGCAACTTTTGGTAATGTTCATGGCGTTTACAAACCTGGCAATGTCAAACTACGCCCAGAAATCTTAAAACATGGCCAAGATGCTGTCGTTAAAGAATTCGGAAAAGAGGCTCTCTTTTATTTGGTATTTCATGGTGGTTCTGGTTCTTCACAAGAAGACATTCATGAGACTCTAGGATATGGCGTCATTAAAATGAATGTCGATACTGATACTCAGTATGCTTTTACTCGTCCGATCGTTGATCACATGTTTAAGAATTACGATGGCGTCTTAAAAGTCGACTTAGAAGTAGGCAATAAAAAAGTATATGACCCAAGATGTTATTTGAAAAAAGCCGAAGAAGGAATGGCGCAAAGAATCATGCAAGCAGTAGATGATTTGAAAGCCGGCGGCAAAACTTTGTATCGAGGATAATTATGGCATTAGCGCTGTTTGACATACTGACTGATGAATATAAAACTCAGGATTTCAACAGCATTAAATCTCACCTGGCGCGTTTACTCAATGCGCGTCAGGGCTCATTGCAACATATGCCTGATTATGGCTTGCCAGATGTCGCCGAAATTTTCCAAGGACTGCCCTACACCACTAATTTATTAGTCCGCGAAATCACTAATACCATCAAAAAATATGAACCACGCCTAAAGTCAGTCAGAGTAATTCCCAAAACCTCACCCGAAAAAGATTGTGTCCTACAATTAGAAATATCCGGCACAACTACAGAAGATACTAAACTACATTTCAACACTTACTTTCTCAGCGGCGGAACTGCAGAAGTTAATTAATAAACTGCTAATTATAAACCTACTATCTTGTCATCTGTCTCGGTGCAGGAGGAATAAATCGCATAAATTTGCTTGTTACAAATACTATTGATATAGTCGTATTGGTCAGGGTTTTAATTTTATATTACTGAATTTTAAACTAGTGAAACCTTGGCAGGAGAACCTTAATGTATGTAAGTATTGGTGATACCAAGTTATTTTTTGAAGTTTATGGATCAAAGCTCACTTTGGCTGGTGCCAACACCAAAGAAAAGCCCACTCTGATTTTTTTGCATGGTGGAGCAGGATTTTTTGATCACTCCCCTTATGTTGAATTTTGGTCACGCTTTTCTGATGTTGCTGAAGTTATTTTCGTTGATCTGCGTGGCAGCGGACGCAGCCTGTGTAGCGACGTTGAAACCTGGAATTTAAAACAGTGGGGACAGGATGTTTATAGTTTTTGCCAAGCACTGAATATTGAAAAGCCTGTTGTCGGCGGCATTTCCTATGGTGGTATAGTCGCAATGTCTTATAATATTCAATATCCCGATCACCCTGCTGGGCTTATCCTGACTGACACAGATGTGCATATCGACAGAGCACACATGCTACACCTAGTTGAAGGAAAGCTTCGTGAAAAAAACAAACCTGTAGCAGAAGGACTTATCGTCACCAATCAATTTCTTGATGGACCTTTAACAGAGGAAATACTGAGCAAGTATTTTTATAATGTGCTAACTTTGTTTGGTGCTCCAGTTGAGGTGCTTGATGATTTTTCACTGTGCGATCCTAAATTCACTAACTTTCACTTAGGTGAGTATTTCTTGAATGGTGAGCTATTAACTTTTGACTACCGTAACCAACTAAAAACAACACAATGCCCCGTGCTGTTCTTAAGCGGCGACCAAGGACCAATGCATTCCCTGAAAACCGCAAAAGAATTAATTGCCGCCTTTCCTGAAGGTAAAATTCAATATAAATTTTTCAAAGACGCGAAACCTGCATGCTATGAAGCTGAACCTAAAGTGGCTGAGAAATTAATTACAGATTTTATCGTCTCCCTTTAAAGCATGGCTACGCCCTGCTCGTCAGTCCTCTAGTTGATCAACATAAGCTAACAACAATTGCTGGTTCTGTCGCGAAAACTTTAACCCGAATATTTTATAAATTTTGTCATCCTCGCCTGCGCAGGAATGACGAGAAAGCTGCGATTTTTTGGTATCAGGTTTTTAAAATAGCTTCTAATATTGCATTAAACTCATCAGGATAAGTCCAAAACGACATATGGTTAGAGTTTTTTATAATATGAATATTAGCGGCTGGATTGAGTTTTTTAACATTCTCGTGGGTCACTGCTGGCACTGAGTCATCTTTGCCACCAAAAATTAAATCGACTGGACATTGCAGTGATGCGAATTCATTTCTTAGGTCAGCGCTATCAATAATATCTACGCCTTTATATAAAACATCCATATCAACGTTATCAGTTTCATCAAGTAAACGCCATAGCTCATGATAGGCAGCTGGTTTTGGATCAATATCCTTAAATTCAACATCATAATAGTCTTGGAAAAACTTTTTAAATCCTATCTTGTTAATTACTTCTTCAAAAGCTATCCTAAAACCAGGCAGAGGCAACGCCGGCCAATCGTCACCGGTGATAAATTTCGGTATGGTTCCAATCCCGATAAAGCGCTTCATGCGCTCAGGATATCTTGCGCCAATTGACATAGATACTAAGCCACCAAAAGACCAGCCAATATAAATCGCATGCTTCGGTAAGTATGGTAACAGTTGATCAGCAAAATCGTGAATGGTTTCTGTATCAGCACACCAATCACTTTGACCCCATCCCGGCAAATCAACGTTGGTGACGCGATAACGATCTGATAATTGATCAACTACCGGCTGCATATGGCGATGGTCACAACCCCAACCATGCAATAAAACCACATCTTCACCTTGCCCACTAACTTGCTTGAATATTTTCATAAGTATTTTGCTCCAGTAGATTTATTAAATTATAACAAAAATAATGATAATTTTGGAGAATATTATTAGGCTGTATGTGTCATTCCCGCGTAGGCGGGAATCCAGTGTTCTCAAGGCCTTTCTGGATCCTCGCTTTCGCAAGGATGACAGGAAAAAACGAGGACCATAATGTGTCATACAAATCACAGTCTTGACGAAATAGCTCAGCCAATGTTATATTTACGCTGTTCCCAAGACAATTGTGTCTTCAGGGCGGGGTGAAAGTCCCCACCGGCGGTAGTCGAAAATTATAGCCATATAATTTCTGAAAGCCCGCGAGCGCTTTATGTAGCCCATAAAGGTCAGCAGATATGGTCAAAATCCATAGCCGACGGTTAAAGTCCGGATGGAAGGAGAACAATGATGAATTTTATGCATCAAACATTGCTGTTGGCTGAAAAAGGTTGTTATATTGCAGCGCCAAATCCTATGGTCGGTTGCGTTATTGAGCGCGATGGCAAAATTGTTGGCCAAGGCTGGCATCAAGGCCCTGGCACGCCGCATGCCGAAATCATGGCGCTAAAAAATGCTGGAGATTTAGCACGTGGTGCTAATGTTTATGTTAATCTTGAGCCATGTTGTCATTATGGTCGCACTGGGCCTTGTGTCGATGCCTTGATTAAAGCCAAAGTTCAATCAGTTCATATTGCTATCCTAGACCCAAATCCATTAGTGAATAGTCAAGGTGTTGCTAAATTAAAACAACATGGCATTGAAGTTTATGTTGGTGATGAGGCAAAGGCTGCGCGCAAATTAAATGAAGTATTCTTGCATTATATCACTAAAAAAACACCATTTGTGACTGCCAAATGGGCCATGAGCCTTGATGGCAAATTGACCACTACTTCAGGCGATTCTAAATGGATAACAAGCCTAGAAGCACGCCAACATTATCATGCCATACGTCAACAACATGCAGCTATTTTGGTTGGTGTTGATACCGTTATTGCTGACGATCCGCAGTTGATAGTTCGTCATGTTGAAAATCCGCAATATCAGCCTATAAGAATAATTTTAGATAGCAATGGCAGATTGCCATTAACTGCTAAAATTTTAGATTCTAATTTGCCAAGTAAAACCATTATTGCGACTACTAATAAAGCAAATAAAAATTGGTGTGATAAATTGCAACAAATGAATATTGACATGCTGGTTCTGCCGGAAAATGCCGCTGGCACAGTTGATTTAAAAGCATTAATGCTGCAATTAGGCGTTTTTGAAATCAGCAGTTTATTAGTTGAAGGTGGCGCAACTGTACTTACTAGTTTTCAAGAGCAAAATCTCATCAACAAATATTTAGTTTATGTGGCACCTAAAATTATTGGAGCTGCTGGCAACATGAGTGAAGCTGTAAATCTGCAATGGCGACAACAAACCATCGGCACTGATATGTTTTTTGAAGGAGAACCAATATGTTCACCGGAATAGTAATAATTGGTGAAGTTTTAGCTATTTCAAAAAATAATAATCAAGCAAAACTGCGCATTAAAGCTGATGCTTTTAACGATTATCAACATGGCGAAAGTATAGCTATTAATGGCATTTGCTTAACAGTAACAGATTTTGCTGCTGACTGGTTTGAAGTATTCGCATCGACTGAAACCTTAAAATCAACTAATTTAGGCAAACTAGCTAAAGGTAAAAAAGTTAATTTAGAACGTGCACTAATACTACAAGATAGACTAGGCGGTCATTTTGTTTCTGGTCATATTGATACTATGGCCAAATTGCAAACCATAAAAAAATCTGGCGATTCGAATATTTTGCGCTTTAATTTTGATCCAAAATTTTGGAATTTAGTTGTACCAAAAGGCTCGATAACATTGGATGGCATCAGCTTAACCATAAACAAATGCGGCAGTAATTTTCTCGAAGTTAATATTATTCCCGCAACTTTTTCTAACACTACAATTGCCACTTGGCGACCTGGTTATATTGCCAACATGGAAACCGACATGCTGGGAAAATATGTTTTAAAAAACCTGGATACCGCGGTCAAGCCGCGGTATGACGATATAGGATAGCCGCGGTATGACAACTTTAATTAGGGGAAAACAAATGAGTATATGTGACATTCCAACTGCAATAGCAGAAATCAAAGCTGGCAACATGCTAATTCTCATGGACGATGCGGATCGCGAAAATGAGGGCGATTTAATCATCGCTGCAGAGCACATCACCCCAGAAATAATCAATTTCATGGTAACTCATGGTCGTGGCTTAGTATGTTTAGCATTATCTCCCGAAATAGTTGATCGCTTACAATTATCACTAATGACGCAAACCAACAACAGCCGCTTTGGCACGAATTTTACTGTATCAATTGAAGCCCGCAAAGGGGTGACTACTGGTATCTCTGCGGCTGACAGAGCTACGACTATTTTAACTGCTATTGCCGCTAATGCGGGTCCGAATGACATTGCTTCACCTGGCCATATTTTCCCATTGCGGGCGCATGAAGCTGGCGTTTTAGTTCGCGCCGGACAAACCGAGGGCAGTGTTGATCTAGCTAAACTTGCAGGCTTGAAACACGCGGCCGTAATTTGCGAAATTATGAATCCTGATGGCACCATGGCGCGATTGCAGGATCTAGAAAAATTTGCCGCACAGCATAAGCTCAAAATTGCCTTAATTAAAGATCTGATTAAATATCGATTACGTCACGACCCAAAAATTATTAAACAAACCGGTAGTAGCATTTTACCAACAGACTTTGGCGACTTTAAAATCATCACTTACGAAAGTGAACATGATTCAGCAACACATTTAGCATTGGTCAAAGGTGATATTACATCAGACGAACCAACATTAGTCCGAGTGCACAGTGAATGTTTAACTGGTGATGTGTTTGGCTCTAAACGCTGTGATTGTGGCGAACAGCTAAAACTAGCCATGCAACAAATAGCTAATATTGGAACTGGTGTGATTGTGTATCTACGGCAAGAAGGTCGTGGCATTGGCTTGAGTCATAAAATTAAAGCGTACAATTTGCAAGATCAAGGCATGGATACAATTTCTGCCAATGAAGCTTTAGGATTTGCTGCCGATTTGCGCGATTATGGCATAGGCGCCCAAATATTAGCGGATCTTGGCGTTACCAAGATGCGACTGTTGACAAATAATCCAAAAAAAATTGCTGGCTTGCAAGGTCATGGCTTGGAAATTGTCGAACATGTGCCGTTGGAAGTTAGCAGCAATCCACATAATTTAGCTTATTTAAAAACCAAAAAATCCCGTATGGGACATTTATTAACTCTGGAGGAGAAATCATGAAAACAATTGTCGGAAAATTACAGGCCAAAGACTTAAAGTTCGCGCTGGTTGCCAGCCGCTTCAATGACCTAATCGTCAATCGCTTAATCGACGGTGCCGTCGATTTTTTAACTCGGCATGGCGCTAACGAAGATGATTTAACACTGGTTCGTGTACCTGGTGCTTTTGAATTACCCAAAGCTGCTAAAAAATTAGCTACATCCAACCAATACGATGGAATTGTGTGTTTAGGTGCTTTGATTCGTGGCGAAACTCCGCATTTTGATTATATTGCTGCCGAAGCCACCAAAGGCTTAGCTCAAGTTAATTTGAATTCTGACACTCCAATTGGCTTTGGTGTTTTGACAACTGACACCACCGAGCAAGCCATGGAACGCGCTGGAATTAAGTCTGGCAATAAAGGCGCCGAAGCTGCTAGTGCGTGTTTGGAAATGGTGCAAGTGCTGAAGATGTTGTAAAAAAATCCGCACAACTACGACCGTCATTGCGAGGAGTTTACGACGAAGCAATCCAAAAATATTAATGTTCAATAGTAACCGATCTATATGAAATTGGTCTGCTAATATAATTTATACCAATTATGAAATACAGAACTCTGGATTGCCGCGTCGCTTCCTTCGACAAGCTCAGGACAGGTTGCTCCTCGCAATGACGGGATGGACTGGATTCCCGCCTGCGCGGGACTGACATACTAGGCTATTCTTGTAACAAATTCATAAACAACTCGCTCCCCATACCACTAATCATATAGCGTTCTTTATTGCTATGCAGCAATTGCTGCGTCCAGTTGGCATCACCGCCGTCACACACAAACTTATCTTCACCACTTGGATCAACTAAGAAAATATTAAAGCGCAAGTTGCCATAGTAATTCCAATTTTCTTCTGGATTTTCTTCGACGCTGACTATGACATTTTCATTCTGTAGCTCTTCGACAACTGGACCAAAGTACTCAATTAAAGCAGGATTATGGACAAAGATTTTTACTTTAATTTGGTATTTCTGCTTAGAATATTCTTGAATTAATTTTATATAATACGCAATTAATTCTTGGGTGGTAGTTATTTCAAATTTATAGGCACCTTCGTCTCTACCGGCAATACAAAGACTGAAAATCTGAAAATGTGCCAAGAAAAATGCCGGGTTTTTATAAATCTGAGTTCTGATTAATTGATGGCTGGCACAAAAACGCACATGTTGCGTTTTGGTTTCTGGCTTAAGTAATAATTCTTTGCGCTGCAACGCTGCTTCTAATGCTAAAACATTAGAAGTATCGGAGCAAACTTCGGTATTGCGAATTGTTGTCAGTACATTATTTTGACTAACGGGAGCGAGCAGTGACACTGCTCCCAAAGGAGAAACTGGTGCTAATCTTAAAATTTGATAATCTTCTGGTAATAATCCATAGGCCAGAGCATCGAATTCTAATAGCTTGCGCGGATCTAATGTCGATGGCTTAACAAAACGATTATTTTGATATTGTTCTAGCAGCTGCTTTAACGAAAGTTTTTTCACGCGCTGGTTGTAAACTTCAATTAATAAAGATTGTAAATCCGCCAAAGATATTTTTTCTGTCAATGCTTCAAAGCCAGAGATATCATATTTGTTCAAAATTCTGTCTATTATTTTATTTGTCATGCTCTTTTCTCTCGATCCATTTCATAATATATGAAACATAGTTTATGAAGCATAATTTATAAAGTCACTTTTATCAAGCCATTGGATTTCTTTTTCACCTTGTGTATTATAGGGCTAATGAAAATTAAGGAAAAATAACATGTCAAACAAAACCATCAACATGACTGACCAGCTTTATCAATATATGCTAGATAATTCATTACGCGAGCATTCCTTATTAACTGAATTACGCGAAAGAACCAAATCTATGCCAGAAAGTAATATGCAGATTTCGCCTGAGCAAGGAGAATTTATGGCGTTATTAATTAAATTAATTGGCGCTAAAAAATGCTTGGAGGTTGGAGTATTTACTGGTTATAGTTCTTTAGCGGTTGCACTTGCTTTGCCAGAAAATGGCAAAATTATTGCATGTGATATAAATGAAGAATTTACCGACATTGCCAAAGAGTTTTGGCAGAAAGCCAAAGTGCAGCATAAAATAGATCTGCATTTGGCGCCAGCAAGTAACACTTTGCAAAAATTAATAGAACAAGGGTTAAGTAGTGAATTTGATTTTGCTTTTATCGATGCTGATAAGGAGAGTTATCCTGACTATTATGAAAAAAGTGTACAATTAATTCATAACGGCGGTTTAATTGCAATTGATAATATGTTTCGAAATGGTGATGTGGCTGATCCGAATGAAAATAGCGCTGTTGTCTTGGCAACTCGTAAGCTTTGGGAAATAATTCATCATGATGATCGCATAGATGCAAGTATAGTCCCAATCGCAGATGGTTTAATGTTAGTCAGGAAAAGATAGATATAGCGAGCTACTATACTTTTTAGACTGTTCTCAATGCTTGGACTGAATACAGCCAGTAACAATTAACATAACTTAAATGCTATCTAGCTTTGCCTGTGTCAGCTCACTAGTAGCATCACCTGTATTCAAAACAGTTTTTGGCTCGATCAACATCACGTGAACTTCTTCTTCGGCAATTGGTAAATGCTCAACACCTTTTGGAATAACAACAAATTCACCTGCTGTGAGATTAATGTCCTGATCTCGTAGTTTTATTACCAAATTCCCTTTAACTACAAAAAATAATTCGTCTTCATCGTCATGTTTATGCCAAACAAATTCGCCTTTTAATTTAGCTAGCTTGATATACGAATCATTTAAATCGCCGACTATTTTTGGGGCCCAATAGTCACTGAACAGAGCTAATTTATCATTAAGATTTGCTTTTTGCATTGTTTCATCCTCAGTGGTTTTCTTTACATGTGTATGCGATACTAGCTTATGATTTCGACAATTACAATAGCTATCCAAATGGTACGAATATTATGATATTTGAAGATTTTGTAAAGCTACACGACAATGTTAAATTGTTTTATAAAGTTTATAGTCCTTCCTTAAAATCAAAGATTGACAAAGATCTTGTGACTTTGATTTATCTTCATGGAGGACCAGGTTTAGATCATACAATTCATGAGCCATTTTGGTCTAAATATTTTCCTGAATATCAAATTATTTTGCCTGATTTGAGAGGACAAGGTAGAAGTGATCCAAGCGATAAATCAAAATGGAATCTAAAACAATGGGCTGAAGATCTGTATGAATTTTGTAATGCACTGGAAATAAAAAATCCTATTATTGCTGGGGCATCCTTCGGCGGCCATGTTATTTTGCAATATGCTATCGATTATCCAGAACAACCTGGTGGTCTAATATTAATTAATACGGAGGCAAAGCAAGACTTTCAAGAAATGCTAGATGCTTATGAGCGCGCAGGTGGAAAACAAGCTAAGGAAGCGGCAAGGGAGGTTTTCACCAACATTAATAACGACACATTAAAAACATATCAAGAAATATGCGCACCGCTTTTTCAAAATAATCCTGTTATTAAAGATGACTTCTTTAATTGCATTTTGCGCTTGGAAGTGACTCAGCATTATAATCAAAAAGAGCATTTTAAATTCAATTTTCTGCCACACTTAAAAAACATCAAATGTAAAACATTGGTTATTACCGGAGACATCGGATCTTTACACCGCAAAGAAAATGCAGAAAAGCTAGCAGCGGCATTGCCTTCTGAAATTGTTGAGCTAAAATGCTTTAAAGGAGCCGGCACTCCAGTATTTAATCATTATCCAGCTGAAGTATCAGATGCTATAAAGCTTTTTGTTATCTCAGCCCTGGAGAGTTAATCTAATAAGGAGATATATTTATGTCTACAACTAACAGTGTAATGATCGGAAAGAAGGAAAAAGCTGTTAAAATATTTTATAAAGTTTTTGAGGCTGAGGCAGGAATAAACGCTCCGACTATTATATTTTTACACGGTGGCCCTGGATTAGCAGATCATAATCTCTATGTTCCATTTTGGTCACAGCTTAAAGATGTCGCCCGAGTTATATTTTTTGACATGCGTGGACATGGGCAAAGTGAAGGCTGGGATCAACCTGACACATGGAATTTAAAACAGTGGGGAACAGATGTTTATGAATTTTGTAATGCCTTGGATATAGAAAAACCGATTGTGGTGGGTTTTTCTTTTGGAGGTTGGGTCGCGCTTGATTACGCCACGCGGTATCCTGATCATCCTGGAGCGTTAATATTATGTAA
>SDBS01001698.1_pt1 | contig 22338 bp, 14 predicted proteins | sample 2277091 | NCBI WGS metagenome assembly SDBS01 (sample SAMN10404972, study PRJNA504765) | marine sediment metagenome | isolation source: marine sediment core GS10_PC15, 163 cmbsf | place: Arctic Ocean: Southern Knipovich Ridge | collected 2010
CCCGAATTACAAGATAAAAACATAATTCCTGAGCCGGATTTAGAGCCCGAATTTCAAGATATAAACATAATTCCTGAACTGGATTTAGACCCAGAATTGAAAAATGAGACTGATTTAGATAAATCAGCTTTAGAGAATGCAATACCCCTACAAAATTATGATAACAATAATGAACCTAATGAGAAAGAATCGAGTTTGATAGAACAACTTATGGAATTAGTTACTGAATCCCAAAACGCTATGGAAGAAAGGCTTATCTTTATCGAAGATAATTTTTTATCTGATAGAAGTCCAAGAAATGTAAAAGAGGTATTCATTGAAAATGAAAAAATGAAACCCATCAATTTATCATATAGAGACATTACAGTAACCTATAGAAATGATATCTCAAAACTAAAGAGAATTTTTCAGGAGTTCCAAAATCATTCTAATTTTGATACATCTCAAAAAAGAGGTAGACTAAACAACAAACTTATAAAAGCAGTCGCCAGTGAATTCAAATATAACAAATGCTTTACAAGGAAAATGCACCAAAAGGAATTGAAAATTTTATTGATGGTAGATATTAGTGGAAGTATGCAATCAAAGAGATTAGAACCAGCCAAAATTGCAATGGTACTGTTAAGTGAAGCACTTTACGGTATTGCACAATTACGAATTGTGCTTTTTGCAGGTGCAATTGATGCGATTAACATTCAAATGAAAAATTTTAACGAAAAACCAGATCCAAAAAAATTTGATAAATTTGGATGTCATCAAGATATCAATTGTAATTTAGACGGTGTTTCCATAAAACATGAAGCAGAGAGCTTGGAAAAAAATGTTATCATTATCGTTATATCTGACGGTCAACCATCAGGTACTAGATATGGCCTAAATGACGCGATAAAGGAGATCCATGATGTTAGAAAACTATTTAATGTATTCGCATTCTCTATTGATGCAAAAGGGGAACACTTAAATAAGTTATATGGGAACAATTGGATATTGACTAATTCGTCTAATCAAACAGATCTAGGAGAAAAATTGGTAAAGTTCTGTAAACTTGTTTCAAAAGAATATTTTAGATAATTTATTCCAAACAAATGTTATTTAAATCTAACGATACACATTTATTAAAATTCAAGTTTATTAGTTTGGAGAATTGTTCAAACAACTAGAATTATTAAAATTTGAAGTTTAAAAGATACTTTTTATCTATTACAGTTATCAAATGATTGTAGAATTTATTTATTTCTACTAATGTGTATTAATTACAATTCTCAATTAGAAATTGTTGAATAGTGTTCTTTAAGTTTTAATATTATTTATATGGTCTAATATTCATAATAATAATTATGGTGCAATTAATTATACTCTTAAATTTCATTGGAATGGTCTTTGAACTCTTTTTTTTCATAATTGCTGTATTTTTACTCATACTTCTATTCAGAAAATATCGAATTAAACGTTATAACCGTACACGGTTGCTATTTATAATTTTCCTTAACTATTTAGTTGCGTTTCTTTTCTCTTGGTTATCAAAATTTTTTGTAGTCTTCCAGATTAATATGGCTCAAGATGGTTCTATCATTGCGTGGTTCTATAATATAATATTAGACTTTAGACTAAGCGCTCTCTTTGTAACATTTGCGATTTTCCTCTCTTATATCTTAAAATTAAATATATTTGAAGAGGGTGATAACATAATAGAAAAATTCAATGATATATGGGATAATATTGTAATAATTTATGTTATGTTCACTTCTGTTTTTGTGTTAATTATTTATGAAAGTGGTAATACATTTTTGGATGTTTTAGCATCTTTGATAGTTTTAATTTATATGGTTATGGTTTACGTTCCTTTTTTACAAAGAGCACTACAAGCCTATCATGGTATACAAGACTATAAACAAGCATTTTTATCACTTGCAATGATGTTAATTAGTTTTATGTTGATATTTTTGAATTTTGTTATCGATCGCCTTTTTATCTTTTTAGGTAGCCCTGGTTTTCCCATATTTTACTTTTTAGTTTGGATCTTTGCTATAGTAGGAATTTTTGGAGCATATTATGGATATAAAAGCCCAAAATCTAGTGAAGAGTAATTTGTCCTATTGAATAATCGCGAAGCGATTAAATCTTTTAGGGAAATAGAACCATTAGTCATCTTTATTAAAATTAATCTATAAAATAAGTATAATTGCATATTATTTATTCATCCCAAACCAATTCAAGATCCTTAGATTTAGTAAAAAAATCAACTCTAGTTAATTCATTCTCATCTTTGGAGAATTTAATTACATTATCAACATTTTCTTCAAATGTGTCGTCATGTGATATCACAAAGAATTGTTTAAAGCCTTTAATTCTCTGGATAATTTTACCTAAATTTTCCCGTTTACTTGGATCTAAATTCATAGTCGGTTCATCAAAAAAGGCAAATTCCGCATTTGAAAGCACTTTTAAAATAGCTAATCGGATAGCTAAGGCAGCTGCCATTTGTTCCCCTCCTGAGAGCTGGTGAAATTCTTTCTCGTTTTCAGAAGTTTTAACTTTGACTAAGTAATCCTGTTTCCATTCTAGTATTACGTTTGGATCATCCATTATATTTCTATAATGGCTGGTCGCTTCTACATTAATATTAGCAAGGAGAACTTCTGTTACTTTCGGTCCTGTACCATCAAAATAATTACGGATTATTTTAGTGAAATTCTTCATAAATTTCAGAGATTCAATATCATTGAATATTAATGTTAACTTTTCTTCTGTTTCTTTAAGTGCTTTTAATTTTTCTTCGGCTTCCGCCAAATTATTTTTTGCATCTAAAACTTGATTTTTTAAATTTCCTTTTGCTTCTTCTAAATAAGGTGATTTTTTCTCAATCATCTTAAATTCATCTTCATTAAATTGCCCACTTAAAATTTTATTTTCTTCTGTGTGTTTTTTGAGAGATAGTTCGACGTCTAATAGTTTTTTCTTATACCTCTCAAGGTCAGATTTGATGTTTTGTATATTTTTAGCAATTTTCTCGTTCATTTTGTATTTATCATGATTTTCCCTAAGGTTATCTAACTCATCATTGATCTCTTTTAATTTAGCAGGAATATAAATCAATGCTTCCTTATCCTTTTCCAAGGGTGTTAATTTATTAATTAATGGAGAAAATTCCTTTTTTAAGGCTTCTAATTTTCTTTGTAGTGAGGGTAGTTGAATTTCAACTTTTTCTTTAAGCACATTATATTTCTCTACACTTGGTTCGAGTGTATCTTGTTGAGTTTTCAATCTCTTTAATATTTCATTTTCATCAGTTCGTAGATTAATTTGAGTTTTATTTTCCTTTATCTCCTTTCCAAACTCAAGTTGTCGTTCTCTTAGATTTTGAAAATCTCTTTCTTTTAGCTTTAACTTAGTAATTTTTTTCTGAAACTCGTCGTAATCAACAGTTTTTTGACTTAATTTTTCAAACTTAAATTTAATTGGTGCTAAGTTTTTCTGTAGGTATTCGATCTTTTCTTGAAAAATAGCATTGAACGAATTACCATTTGCTTTATTACATTCTTCTTTCAATATTGGGCAAAACCCATCCTTAGAAAACGTCTGATCTGTGAGATATTTATTAATTTCAGTTTCTATTGAATTGATCTGAAGTTCTATTTGTGATGATTCTTCTTTTAAGGATTCGATCTTTAAGCCTTTTTCTTCTAATTCAGGAAGCTCTTTCAAGATATTTTCAAGTGCTTCTATTTTTTCAAAATTTTCAAGATATTGAGATTTTAATTTATTTAGATGGACTTCAGCAGCATCTATTTTGCTAATTTTATCTCGTTGTATCTGAACTAGTTTTTGGAGGGAATGAAATTCTTTATTTTCCTTTTCTAATTTAGATAAATTCCCTTTATCTTTAAGTATATTCTCGATTTGTTTTTCAGTATTTTCTCTTGATGTCTTTATTTTAGTAAGTTGTTGATTAAAAGAGTTAATTTTTTCTTGGAGACCATAAAGTTTCTCGTTTAGTTTCCTAATCTTAATTTCTTCCTTTATTAACTTGCTGAAACGGTCGTGGTCAGTGAGGGTTTCCTTACAAATTTTCTCTGCTACTTCCGCGTTTTTCAAATTTTCGCTTAAACTTTTACCCGTCTCGTTCAAGTCAATATATCTTGATTCAAGAGTTTTGATAGAATTCTTAATTTTAATTAAATCTTCACGTATACGCTTTTTCTTATTAAAAATTTCATTTAATTCAGCGATTTCAAGATTTGTCTTCTGAAGTTCAATCTGAGCATTCTTTAGTTTTAATTCACTTTGTTCTTTTTTCTTTACAAAATCATCCTTGGGCTCCAATCGAGTCTCAAGTTCTACTTTTTTATTTTCTGCTTGTTGTAAATCCAGATCAAATTCCTTGATAATGCTGAGCATTTTTGACCACACAGTTCTATAAACATCAACTTGTAAAACAGGATTAAAAAAGTCTTTTCTTTTTTGAGGTGTACGTAAAAAGGGTTCTGTGAAAGTACCTTGCTGAACCCCCACAGAGGTTTTAAATAAGTTTGCTAAATCAACCTCAGGACTTAAGGATAATTGAGTTTTCAACCATTTTTGTAATTGCACGGCGCTATTTATACCTTTTACGACTATTCCTGTCCTTGCATCTGAAACCTCAACTAATTGTTTAGCTTTTGCTAAAGTTCTCTGAATGACAAACTGGTCATCATTTAAACCCACAACCCATAATCTTATCTTACCAAATTTAGGAGGTTTTGTAATGCTCTTCCTAATATAATTTTTTTGATTACCAGGAAGAGAATCAAATAGCACAAAGCCAATCATTTTAAGAACAGTTGATTTTCCCGCCCCATTTGGGCCATATAATAGATTTAATCCTCGTTGAAACTCGATTGTTGTTTTTTTATGGGTAGTTATATTCTCGAGTTCGATTTTTGTTATTATCATCCTATTCTACCTCTTCTTCTTCAATATTATCAATATAATCATCGAGATCTAAATCAATCTCATCATCCCCTTCCACAATTTCTTGAACTTCAGAAGTTTCATCTGGTTCTGATTTAGATAAATTATCTTGAATTTTAAATTCACTATCATTATGCAGACACCATTCTTTGATAATATCTTTTAAAGCGGGATAATTAGGTTTACTAACTAATAATTCCGTCTTTAAATTTTTCATTAACTCTACCACTTCTTCTTTTACATGCTCGAATATTGGGTTTTTTTTTACCATCGCGGTAAAAATTCCAAATTCTATTTCTTCCATTGTCAAATTCCCTTGAGGTGCTTTGATATCATCCAAACTAGAAATTAGAAAGGGGGAGAAAATTCTAGCATCAAGAAGGGCAAATTTATCTAAGATTTCATGACGAAGTTGATTTATATTCACGTCTAATCGAGAATAATTCACTTGGCCTTCAATGTTAAAGAAAAGGATAGGACAATTTAGATCATTTGGCGCAGAAGCCATTGAAGAATTTTTAGGTTCTGTCCATTTTTTTATAGTGTTCATTACTAGATCTATCGATTCATCAAATGATGTAGTTTTCCCGATATCAATGGATTGAACCCGTATGAATTTACGGTTTGGGATTAAATTTGGATCTGAATCACCATTCTCGCATATTAAAGCCTTACTCTGATGTATTTTTTCATCACTAGATATGAGAAATGCTCCTCTTTTAGCATCCTTGTCAAAATATTCAAAAACTTCTCTGATATCTGTAATTTCTAGGGCTCCAGGGTTATGAATCCATGGATTTTTACGAGGAAGTTGATATAACTTGTGGTAATGACCCAAAGCTAAATAATCAACTTTGGAATGTAACTTTTTAAATGGAGCAGATAACTCAATACCCGGTTTAGACGAATCATGTCCTTTTACTCCAAAATGCATCATTAAAACATTTAATTTTGATGGGTCTTCTTCAATTGCTTCGACAATCGGTTGAAAAAGATGAACCGTGGAGCTTCCATAAAATGGTATTCCATATATATTGACATTTTTTATTTGTATCATTCCACCCCGATGAGTTTTAGGATCATAAGGTTCAAAACTGATAGATTTCTTGTTTTTATCATATTCACCAGATAAGAGTATAATTAAATCTAAATCTGCTAAAAATGTCATCCAAGATTGTCTAGAATAAATAGAATTATCATGATTCCCTTCAATGCATATTAATGGGATCTCACGATTTATCACTTCTTGTGATTTATCTTTAAAATTACGAATAATATAAAAAACCTCTGTTAGAACATAAGGACTTACTTGACGATTATCAAATAGATCACCCGCAATTAAGACAAAATCAACACTTTCTTGAATTGCTAATTTTAAGATCCATTTAAAAACTCTAAAATAATCTTGATATCTCTCATTGTTATTATACTGCCTTTTTCCAAGGTGAACATCTGCAATATGGAGAAATTTTGTATTCATTTTTATCTTCTTTTTTTTAATCTTTATATCTAAATTCAACAAACTCATCTAAATTTTTCTCATCTTTAATGAGAAGTTTGTCAAACTTATTACAATAATTTAGTGCATAATTACGTATATGAGCAGCTTCTTCCATGATATTTCTTTCATTGGGTATGAATTTTAAGAATTTTTTGCTTGCTATTAATATTATCTTACTTTTTGCTCTTGAAGTAAGAACGTTGAACCGATTTATATTATATATGAATTCACTCTCATTATTAAGCTGATCCTTATCAGAAATCCCAATTGATGAGATGATGAGCTCTCTATCAGAGCCTTGAAATTTTTCAACAGAATAAATTGTATTTACTAGGAGATTCATCAGCTCAGAATGATTAAGACACGTTAATGGCTTTGAGGGTTCTATGAGTTTATCGTAAAGTTGTCTTATTATTAAGCGCCCTTGGGCATTATGAGGTGCTACAACACCAACGGTTTCTCTCCAAAATCGGCGTTCTTGAGCTTTTGAATTAGGTTGTACCATTTTAAAATATCCTACAATAATTTTTACAACAAGAAATGCTTCTAGTACACTAACACCGATTTCAAACTTTCTGTTATGAATTATACATGAAACAACTTTTTGGGGTGCGAGGATCTTTTGAATCCATTTTTCCTCAACGTTTTTGATGTCCCCTTGTAATATTCTATCCATATTATTAGGATCTGGCTTTAAATCTTTATAAAAACCTAAAAGAGAAGTGAACTTTACTATATCCTTATGACTTCGATAATTAATTTGAAGTTGCGAATTTGGAATTTCATGATTTTTCACATAATACACGAATAAACTTTTTAAAATACTCTCTAGGTTTTTGGGTGGCGGAACAGGTTGAACTGGTGGAAGTTGATTATAGTCACCCACGATTACGATTTTAGTAAGATTATTAGGATCAATATTATTTTCAATAGAGAGCTGCTTTGCATGATTCATTTCTGTAATCTTTGTTTTTGGAGTGCCAGGGAATTTTGGTTTAATTAAGAATTTATGTTTGTTAACAAATTGAAGGCTTGATATAAAATTATCTACCGGAAGCTGACTTGCTTCATCAACACATATAAGATTAAAAGAAAAATCATCCTCAACCCTTTCAGGTAGATGATAAAGTTGGTGAGCATTAGCAAACATTATATAACTACTTTCTAATGATTCTTCCAATAGTTTTGATTTAGTGACTGTATAAGGTTGACCATTTAATTTCCAGGTTGATCCACTTCTAACTAAGTTATCCACGTTTCTACATCCTGGTTGGGAAGGTATAGGTATTTGTTGCATTGAGCGAAGAAACATCATTTGAATTTGAGAAGATGGATTAGGTTTACCGCTTTTATCCTTCCCTTCCCTAATTTTCTTGATAAGGACTCGTATCGCAGCATATGAAAAAGCAGTTATTAGAATTTTAACAGATCTTTTACCGCTATTAACTCTTCTTATATAATATTCATCAATTAAAGCAGCAATAGTTTGAGATTTACCTGTACCAGGAGGACCTTGTATACCAGAAATAACTTTTTCTAAAGCTAAATGAATAGCTCTTTCTTGGGAAGGATCAGGAGTAGGTTCTATTTGAGTTAACAATTTATCATGGGTTTCTTTAGTTTTGCTTGCCATTTTTAAAAGGAGATTTGGTGCGTATAAATAAACTGAGGGAGCACTAAAACTCCATTTTTCTGGCCAAAATAACTCTTGTTTGGATCTGATTTTCCACAGATAGGAAAGACGAGATCCAAGCCAGGACCTCCCTATATTATATCTTTGTAGTAATCCATTTTCTCTATATAGCTTATTTGACCAAGCATCTATAGATGTGGGATATAGATACCAATCTAACTCTTCTGGGTTTTCAGGAATTTCTTTATCACTTCTGACCTTATCAAATAAATTAGTACTTGTTTCTTTAGTTGTTACATCATATCCATTGATATTGGATAACCACTCCATACTTTCGATTGTTACCTTCCAAGGCTCCATTCTACGATTAGAAATTAAATCTCTTTTTTCATTAGGAATAAGTAAAACTCTACTATTAGGTCGAACTTTCATGTTGCTAGAAAGCCCTTTCATTTGAAATTTATAATACACTTTTGTTCCACTCTGTCGAACTACTAAATTGATAATTTTAGCTGCTGCCAATTTGGCTATACTGAATTCGGGATAAATAGTACGAATATATTCCACATCCATTTCTTCCATTGATCCCGTCAACTTTGAAAAGAGATACCAAACTTGTGCGATTGAATGATAATCAGAAGGTAAAATTGCTCTTCGAATTTTTTCTTTACTGATTACACGAGCATGTTTAGATATAATAAACCTACTTTCTATTTGAAAACCCTTTCGTAGTTTGTTAATTGTGCGGATTTTATGCATTACTTGTCTACGTAGTTCTGAACGGATATCTTTCCGCTTAGACAGATCATCTTCTTCATCAAGCATTAAATACCAATTATTGAAATCCATGTAGTTAAAATGTTGTATCCAAAATTTTCTACTACTATTTATTCCCTTTAATCTTTTAGCTATTTCATGCCATGTGTAGTTAATTATACTTGGAAATCCAAAAATTGTCTCAGCAAAATCTTGAACATTAAAAAGTTTTTTGTGTTGATAGGGATGAGCGACTTCTGAGTCTGAGGGGGTAAAATAAGAAATAATTGCTAAATACTTCCTCCAAACATTAAAATCATCAATAATACCACTAAGGCTTCGCTCTAACATAGACTGGAAATTGTTCAGTTGCCTTTTAGACCAATAAAATAGACTAGTTGTGGGTCCATAATAAGTACCTGCTTCATATCCATCGGTTACTACATAATTTTCTACAACATTACATAACTCAAATATCGTATAGAGTCGATTAATAATATGTTTTGTGAACTCTATTTCTTTATCATTAGTGTGTCCTCTGTTGATAACTGCAAATTGATATATTATTTCAGTATTTTTTCGCGGTGTACCAGCGGTGGTTTTATCTCCTTTCAGATAAATAATTATGGTTTTTAGTTTATTCAAAAGATATAAGAACTGCTCAACTTCTACAAGAGGTATGGCTCTAATAAGATTCTCATTTAATTCAACTTGAATATCTTTAGGTTCTTTGTTAAGCTTAAGAGCATCTTTCCATATCTTCCACCAATTATTAAAAACACCCCCAAAAGGAGTTTTTCCAGAAGCAATCATATCAACATAGAATCCCGCGGCATATACTCTCTCATTTGAGGGATCTTTTTCTACCGCAAAAGTTATGGAAATAGTTGTAAATCTTGGAATAGAATATGTATGTATCTCTCCTGGTTGAGGGATCACTACTTGGTTATTAATTAGTGCTAATGCTTTTAATTTTAATAAAGGTAATTCAGCATAAAGCGGTTCAGGAGTATTTCCAACCTTTATCGAACCAATATTTGCAGAAACATCGCCAATAGTTTCAAATCCTAAGTCCAATAATTGTTGAGCAATGGAAAACGAGGTGTAAGGAATTAATTGTAACGACCAGTCTGAAGGCGCGCAATCAATTCCTAAAGTTTTTTTACAATCTTCAATATAATAACAAAATCCACAAGATGCTTGTATATTTACTGGTATCGATTCTATAGGGAGAGGAGCTTTTATCCATAGTTTTTTAATTCTTTGAATAATATCACGGAAGACTTGATGTGTCTGATCCCAATGTAATTGAATTGTTAAATCCAAAAGATCATCTAATGTAAGGAGTTTTTTTAAATTTTCCTCGTTATATTGAGGAAGAATACCATTATAATCAATACGGACAAAAAATTTGTCATCTAGACTGTGTTCTTTTAAGTAAGAAACCAAAGTCCAAAGATAGAACAATATCTCAATAAATTGTTTTTTTCCAATATTATCTTCTCTAGTATTTTTCACATCAATAATTGAAATCCCAAACCGAGTACCATATTCCCTCTTTGGTACTTCTCGAATTTTTCCATCAGAAAGTAATTCTAACACTTTTTTCTTCTTTTTATTAAGAGAATTTCCGATAATAATAATATCAGGTCTCTGTTCTCCATAATTAACCGGTATTTCATTCACATTATTTTTTGGAGGAAATATGTCCTTGACATAATATTCTGGAGTTTCATATTGAAATTCTAGTAAAATAATATCATCTAAGTTCGTGTTTTGTACTAATTCTTCATAAATTTGTTTAAAAATTTGTGGATTTAAATAAGTTTCATCCACTTCACCATTTTCTTTTGCATTATATTTGACTCCATTATATTGTTTAAGATGTGAGTACACTTTTTGCTCAAACTTTTTGCCTAATTTAAGTAGTAAATTAGTTTGTAAGCGTTTATGTCTTATTCCTTCTATAGGTCGATTGTCCTTATACCACAGAGCTGGCTTACTTTGCCCTAAAATCAAAAATAATTGTCTCTTACATTCAGATTCTGTATATCGCGTTAAAAGCTGTTTATTAAAATTATTTACGCTCATTCTTTCTAATCTTATCTTTTGTGTAGGAAACTTACATTCAAATTAAAATATTAACCTCTTGAATCTAAAATAGTATTTTAACATTTAAAACATTAAGGCTCAGAATGATTATTAATTTAAGATTTAAGGATCATTATTGACTTCAAGGAAATTTTCATATTATAAGTTTATTTAACGTTCCTTTCACTCATCTATTGTATAATTGATGAAAAATTTTTGTCCTAATTCAAGCTCTTCTAAAATTCATATTACCCTAATTTTTCTAAAGTTTCTGAAAGAACCTTAGGAATATCCGGAATTTTCAAGATATAAACGATTTCACCATTCGTAGCCTCTAAAATCCACTCAGCATATTTCTTAGTATATGATTTAGTGTTTACTCCTAAGATAAATTTTACTTTTTGATTCAAATATGCTTCCATTTCTTTCTTAATTTGGTTTTGCTTTTCGGAAAACATGCAGTCTGTTAAAAGAAAACATACTTTCATTTCAACATTTGTTTGTTCTAATTGTTTCGCACCCCATTTCAATGCAGCTTGAACTCTTGTACCTCCTCTTGCTGTTAAATCCATTAATTCATCAGCTACATCTTCTAGATCTTTTTCATCTCCAAATTCCTTTACGACATGAGTATTAGATTCGAAAAAACAGATAGCGACCTCATCAGCTCGTAGACTCCCAATTAGTACCATAACAGCAATGGAGCAGGCAGCTAATTTCATACCACCCATAGATCCTGATATATCAAGGAGAAAACATAGAGAGACTCTTCCTTTTTCAGATTTCATGACCATGAGATCATCTGAGGTAACCATATCTAATGATTTTCCTTGCATTACAATGTTTTCAATTGATGCATCAACATCTATAAGATCCATATCATCTCCCTCAATAAATATTCGAAGTTTATTAGTAGGAATAAGCCCTTTTTCGCCACTACCACGCTGATTTGATATCATATTGAGCGCAATTTTAATGAGAGCATCTTTAACAAGATTTCGTACAAAGTCTCTTGTTTTTTTAGGAATTCTGTGTCGATGCTTAAACCATTGGAGTAATAAGTTATCACCAGGTCCAGCAGAAAGCGATTCTGCTAATTTTTGTTGAGCATCTCCACCACCAATATCACCAGCAGACTTAAAGGCATTCCCCATGTTGTGATGCCCTAAAGCTCCTAAAGCTTGTAAATTATTATTATTCAATGCAAGTTGCATTAGTTCTTGCATCTGTGCTTGAGCAAGAGATTTTAGATGATTCACTATCCTATTTAATCTGTTAAAGTTACCTATATTATTTATAAACATCAATTTTAGAAGCTCATAATTACCACCGATAATTTCTAGAATATCTGATTCTGACACGCCTATTTGGCTTCCTATTTTCACGATTGTATTGGTATCTATTGGTACATCATATTGAACTTGAGAACGAAGAATATTCCGAAAATCTTCTGGAGTTTGCGTGTTTTCAAGAGCTTTTAAACCTGTCTTGCCTGCATTTTGCTGGAAACTTTCTTTACAGGAATCAAATGACGCGCTTTTTGACATTTGCATTAAATTTTCCGCTAATTCATTCATACCATAAGCAGGTCTATTATGGTTTTTAGAAATATCATTTAACTGGTGTTGAACTGAATCATTAAGCATTTGACTCCATTGGGGAACATTGGTTTGTGCTTGAAACACATCTGAGACACTTGGCTTAGAAACCTTTTTAGCCCATGAATTAAACAGATTTTTTGTCAATTGAGAACCGAATTGTGTATCTAAAGATCTCGCGATGTTAAATGGAGTACCTATATCACCCTTCAAACTATTTGAAAGGACAGAATTCTGATCGAAATTTGGGATATAACCTAATACTCGTGATATTTCCATTATATCCATCAATAATTCTGCTCTTTTTGTTAACTGTTTCGCTAAGTCTTCAGCAATCTTATTACCTATTCCAGCTTCTTTTAAATATCTTGAAGTTCTTGCAGCGGTACCGACTTCTTCATTTTGCATAATATTTGACAACGATTTCTTGAAATCTGGATGATTCATACAAAATTGTGCTGTAGTTTGAATCCATGGAGTATTTGTTTGATCTAAAATATCTTGACCCCAATTAAGCTTAGTAGACGACATGATATCTTGAGGAGAAAGAACGTCCATTTCCATTATAACAGTTTGATGCACTAAATTATTGAGCATCTCTAAATTATTAATACTCTTACTCATAATATCATAATATCCATTCCTCCGTTCTAATATATCTACAAGGCTTTGATAAGGATCTATACCAGCTGCTGCCTTACCATAAATGTCATCAATAAAATCCATTAAATCTTTGAAATCCTTTATAGTTTGATCCAAAAGATCATCTGCATTTAATTTATCTAAGCTAATTCCAGCATCTTCAAATTCTGATAATAGGTCATCCATAAAGTCTTGCTCTTCAGCATCATTTAATATATCTTTTGCACTTACATCTCCACTAGGTGTTGTAGTACTAGCCTTTTCTTTCGGTTTTTTAGGAAAAAGAATTTCATTTGCAATCTCTCTTGCAATATTTTGGTCTTCAATAGGAGTGGTGATAACTGCTGCAGTAATGAAATCTTCATGAAGTAAACTATTCTTTCGATAATACATGGCAGTGAGAAGTTTAGGAATTGCAACTGCTTGTCGAGTACTAGGGATATTTAATAACTTCTTCTGAGTTTTTCTCATTCGATAAATAAATTCAACTGTAAATGTAATTGGATTCCAATCCAATACACGATTTCCATCAAAATCTCCAATTTGTTCTATTTTCTGAGACATGATACATTAAGTTCTTTTTATGCCACACCTAAAACAGAAGTTAACAACTTCTTTAAAAATGAGTTAATTTGGCGTCCTGGACGGAGTTCGATTGAATCAGGAATGATTAGTTTCGCAGATTCTGCCATTAATTTATTATCAACATCAACCTTTAATCGTTTTGCTCGTTCAGAAACAAAACGAGCAAGACCAATACTTGTTCTTAAACTTGGGGGTTTATCTACATCAGGATCATTCCTACACTGGATCATCAATTCGAGGATTTTTTCTTGTGTTAAAGCAGTAAGTTTATATTCAGGACAGTTTGCCATCATAATTTTTTGTTCCAATGAACGTGGAGGGTATCCTAGATGGATCCACACCTTAATACGATCTTTAATGGCCGAAGGCAATTTTCTTGTACCCCTCAATTCAGAGGGATTCATTGCAGCTATAACATAAAATTCCTCGTCAACTTGTAGCCATGTTTTAAGTTGTGGAATGTAAAGGCGCTTCTCTTCCATGGCATCCAACATACTGTTTAGAACGTATTCATCACCTCTGTTTAACTCATTTGCTAGGAATACTCCCCCCTTTAGTGCTGAAAGAGTAAACGGTCCTGGTATATAGGATTCAGAGGCAAAACCATATTTAAACACGAGTGTGGGATCAAAAGAACCAATAAGAGTAGAGGGTCTTACTAAATCGGAAAAGGTCACCCAATAAAATTCTCTATCCATATCGAAAGCGAATTTTCGGCAAAGTGCAGTTTTTCCGCAACCCACAGGCCCTACTAATCCTACAAATAATCCTGCGTTGTAGGCATCCGTCATAGCGTTGTAAGCATCTTTATATTGCCCTTCTAACACTAGGTTAATATCCTCTTTAATATCCTTTATTTTTTTGGATTCCATTAATTCGGTAAATTCGTCTTCAGTTTTTTTTTTCGAATTTGAATTTTGTTTGCTCATATTTCATCATGAAATTTTATTTATTTTTTATTTCAGCAAAAAATTTCTCTGTCTCCGTTGGCTGAACTGTTACGGGGACTTCATACTTTAATTTTTTAATAGTAGTTATAATCTTTTCATACTCTTGATTAGAGAGAGCAGAGCGTCTTGTATAGCCTAACTTATTAGCAATAATGTTTCCTAAATAGGTCTTCTTTAAACCAGAAATATCGAATTTTTTACCCTTTTTCAAGACCTTACATTTTTTTAATTCCTCTATACGTTTTGCGAGAATAAGTTTTATTAGAGTTTGCCAAATTGCGTTTCCTCTCATATTATCAAGAAAGAAATCATTATGATTGATTTCTTCATTTTTTAACATAATTGTGATTTCTTTAAGAAAATTGAGTGAAAATTTTCTTTTGAAATCATCAATGGAAATATATTTTTTGATAGAATTCTTAACACTTTGAAAAACCTTGTCGATAATGTTGACTTTACCTAAGAAAATTTTGTCAAATTCCTCTTTGAATGATTTAATTACAGAGTCAACATCTATATTCATACAATTACCTCTTTTTTAATCTCAATTTTTTTATTCGCTTGTATTTTATCAACATCTTGATGAGTAATTAATAGAAGTTGAGAATTATCAGATATAGTATTGATATTAGACAATAAATTTACACGATTATTAGAGTCCATAAATTCGGTAGGCTCATCAACAAGAAGAAATGGTGGAAAACCAATTAGATCCCCTAAAGCAAATTTATAGGAGAGCCCTAAGATCAGTTTATGACCTCCCCCTTGATAAACGGTTGCCGGATAAAATTCGTCTGTCTCTAATTCTTTTGGAACGACTGATAGACTGTAATTATCGCTATCTATAAATACTTGTTTAAATTCATCATCAGCAGATAATTGTTGATGAATGGTTAGTACCCTCGTTTCTAATGCTTTTGATGCATTTTGACGGATGACATTTTGTACCTCATTAAAAGTGTTCTGGAATGAACGGTATTTTTCAGTCAATGCTTCTTTATTTTTTAACAAATTGATATTCTTTTCAAACATAGCAATTTTTTTTTCTAATTTCATAATTTGAGCTTGACCATCTTTTGCATATCCTTCATATTCTTGTAATTGTGCCTTTAACATATTAAGAGTTGTAGTAATTTCGGTATGTTTTGTTAATATCAAATATTTAAGCTCATCTCTAATTTTAGTAATTGAATCATGAGTAAAATTCTCTTGAGTAATATTTAATCCATCCACGACCTGGATAACGGCATTTGCGAATTTACGATCTTGATCTTTAAGTTCATCAATTTTACTAGTTAAATTCTGTTGTATACCATTACATAGTGAAACTATACCACCAATCATTTTTTGTGAATTTTTTTCATAATTTTCTAACTCTTTATTAGTAAGATTAATTTTTTGCTCTAAGTCATTGAATAGATTTAATTGGGACTCCAGTGTGCTTAACTCTTTCCTTATTTTATTTCCTTTTGAGCGGGATGCATCAAGTTGTTTTTTGTTTTCTTCGATTGATTTCTCCTGTTGCTTAATATTTTGAGTAATTGTAGAAAGATTTTTTTCCAAATCGACTTCTGTGAACTTATCTCTTTTTTCTTCTAATTTCTCAATCTTTTGAATCAATACTTCAAGTGAGTTGATAATTTTGGTCATTCGCTTTTCTTCCTTTCTTAAATCAGTTAATTCTTCTTTATTGTTATTTGATTTCTTTTCATTATTTGTAATTTTTTTCTCAAGTTCTTTAAAACTATTTTGTAATTTCTTGATTTCTTCTTGAATTTTTGAAGGATCAATCGAAGCGCCACAATATTCACATTTTGGCTTATCTATTGTACTTTTCCTTCGAGTTAACATGCCTTCTATATCTCCTTTTTCACGTTCAGAATCTCGGAGAAGAATTTGAAGTTTTTCTAATTCCCGTTCAAGTTGAGTAATCTTTTTTGAGGATTCCTTTACTTCAGAGGAATTCGAGCTTAATTGTTTTTTTAATTCTTGTGTTTCACCTACATCTTGTAATAATTCTCTTATTTCTTCTTTAATGTCTTCAACATTTTTTATTTTATTCTGGATTTCGATTTGTTCCTTTTCAGAAGTTCGAATCGAATCTTGAGAGTTCTCTGCTTTAATTTCAATATCTTTTAACTCTTTTTTATTCTTTTCCAAGTTATTTCTACTTGCTTTTAACTTACTGTCTAATTTAGTTATCGTACCAAATTTTGTTTTCAATTCTCGAAATTCCTTACTGAATAGCTCCTCCTTAATTTTAATTTCGTCTATAGTCTTTTTTGAAGTTTCATACTCCTTTACCGCATTTGAAATGTCCTCTGAAGTTTTCCTCATTATTTGAAGACTTTTTATTTGTTCTTCTTTTATTTTGATACTTTTTTGAAAGTCTTCAATCTTCTTTGCTTGATCTTTGGCTTTTTCGGTGTATTCTGCTTTTTCTTTTAGGGATTGATCCAACTGAATTTTAACCTTATCTATATTCACGATTTCTTTTTCATATTCTAAAGCTTTTGTTTTGAATATATCTGCAAGTGTCGTTGCTGCGGTAATACCAAAAACAATATCTAGTTTTTTTGATCCATTAAGAATTTCTGATATAGTTCCCTGATGGAAATGAATACTGGTCTCAAAAAATCGTTTTGAAATGCCCGATAATTCATTAATTTTTAGAGAAAGATCTTCTTCATGATCTCCAAAATCAGAAGAAGATATATAATTTTCCCCATCATCAAGTATTTGTTTCAATGTGAAAAATCCTTTCGCTGAAAGTGTTTTTCCTACTAATTTATGCATTCGTTGTAATTTAAATCGCTTTCCAGCTTTATTTTTAAATAATAGTTCTACACCAATCGCTTTACTTCCAAATAATGCAAGCTGTGAGATTTTTTTAAAACCCTGTACTCCACCAAAAAGACAGTATTCTATAGCATAAAATATCGTAGTTTTTCCAGCATTATTCCTACCGTAAATTAAATTAAACTTTTCATCAAATACGATATTAAGATCTTTATGTTTCCTAAAGTTTTTTAACCGAATAGATTCTATCACTAATTTTCACTCTCCAGTTCATTCGTATCATTAATTTCTATTAGTTCTTCTTCAAACATTTCTTGAATTCTTTCAATTATTTGATCCTTTGCTTTTTTCACTAGATTCATCGTTTTAGTCAAATTTTCCTCGTTATCATATAGATATTTGGTGAATTCGAATAATTGAGTAAGATTCCTCTTATCTCTGTTATTTAAATCAAATTTACTTAAAATTTCAACAATTTCAAAATTAATTCCCATATTTTATTACCCAATTTTACAAATGATATGAAGAATCTTATTCTTTTGCTAGGGGTAGAACCCGGATTATTCTTTTAATAATAATGAATTGAATCTCAATTTATGTTAAAAATACTATGACATACTGAATTTAGTTATTTATTTTTAATCTCCCAACCTAATGGTTGAGGTGGGTAGGTAAAATTCAGCAAAATGTTGTACATCCATAAATTAGTTTAAATACTATTAAAAACTCAATATAAGATCCAGAGATAAAAAGTTAATTGATTATAAAATCGATATAAAATTGAAAATCATCATTAGAGTATCCAGTATCATTGGGATACATGTAAGTTATTAGCGGGTAATGAAATTTAAAATAATCCTTCAGAAGAAATATTACTTGAAGGTTTAACATAAAAAAAATATTAATTTAAAGAAAAAAAGAAATTGGAGAAGATTTGTTCGACAATGATGAGATTTATATATTTACAGATAAACGGGAAGAAAGTTATCTTATTCCTAAGATGGTAGATGGAGGGGTTGATCTTTGGGGCGAAATACTTAACAGAGAATTATTTGATGCGTATTTAGCGATAAAATTGGCAACCAGTTTAGAAGGATTGCATTGTTGGTCAGAAGATAAGTAAAAATTCCTGATTGAATTGGATTTAACTTTTCTGCTTAAAAGATTATTATTGATTTCAATTTAATAGTATCTTGAATGTAAAATTAGAAATAAAAGAGATTTAATTATTAAAAATCTTATGCTATAAAACTACATACTCAATCGTCAAATGATTATAATTAGGGATAGTATAAACATCAAAATCATCAATCACACTATATGCATTAATCTCAATATAATCTGTAGCATTACACTCGATAAACACAGTGCCATCCATATAAATATACTGTAAATCACCGATTAAATAAGAACTATAACCATATATGTCATCATTTTTATAAAATCCCATCGAATATGCGTGACCATCACTAATACCATTTAATATTGCAGAAAGATGAATTTTATACCACCCCGATTTAATTATTGTAATGCGAGTGTTAGAGTTTGAAACAGAAAAATATTCAGTATTATTAACTTGATTCTCTCCAAATTCAAAAAGCCAATTTCCATCTGAATTATAGGGTGTGTAATCCGTATTACGGCTAAGATCTTCCCAAATACCTACTAGGATAGAGTCTTCAAGATTATTAACATCGGATTCTAAATCATTAAGATCGGATCTCAAATCATCAATTTCAGAATTAAGAGCTGAATTGGTGGTATTTTGACCATTCCAGACAAAAAATGCAAATCCAATCGATCCGGCAGCTAAGATTATCCCTATTATCCCTAAAACAGTCCCACTATTGCCCATTCTTTATCACTCAAATTTTTTTGGTTTATTATTATTTCATTGAGATTTCTATTAATAATAATAAATGTCATACATATAGTACAAAAAATTTCTGTTGATAATACCTTTTTAACGAGAAATAGTACACTATTACATAAGTGTCGAAGAAATTTTTTTTATATATATGCTTATATTATTAACTATTTAATTTCATTACTTTTTCTCTCTACTTTAAGATAGAATTTTATTTTAATTACATTTATGGCTAGTATAAGGCATTCTAATTGTTCTAATCAAATCGGAACTTTAAAAGAAAAGACCCTCCATGCTGAGTTAAAAAGTTGGTTTAAAATCCCGGGAGATAAGATTGAGGCACCGATTAATAATTATATTATTGATATTGTTAGAGGAGAACTCCTTATTGAAATCCAAACTCAAAACTTTTCAGCAATTAGGAAAAAACTTGAAAACCTTCTTAAACATTATAGAGTTCGCATAATATATCCAATAATTCAAAAAAAATGGATTGTCTATTTGGATAAAACTGGAGCACCAATAACTAAGAAAAGATTATCTCCTAAACATAATTCATATGAGAATATTTTTGACGAGTTAGTTTGGATTCCTCATCTAATTTTGAATTCAAATCTATCAATTGACGCAATAATTATTCATGTAGAAGAAACAAGGTTTAATGATGGCAAAGGAAGTTGGAGAAGAAAAGGTTGGAGCATCATAGATCGGAAATTGGTTAATATATTAGAGCAAAGGAGATTTTGTGAATCTGACGATTTTCTAACCTTAATACCTAAAAATTTAAGAATGCCTTTTACTAACTTTGAACTTTCCAATGCTCTACAAAAATCAATTAGATTAGCTCGAAAGATGACATATTGTTTCAGGAAAATGGGTATTCTGAAAGTGATTGGTAAAAAAGGAAGAGCCTTTATGTACGACTTAAGTCTTAATTGATTTTTTTTAGAAAAACCTTAGAATTTCAACTTTTTATAGAGCAAAAAGAACAAGTTAAATAGTACGATTTAATTTATCTTCTAATATGGAAATAATTGCAACAGGAGAGTTGCGCGAATTTCTCCAAAATAATCTACCAAAATTCGAGGATCCTGTTATTTTTATAAGTTCTGATTTTCTTCCAGGGTGCCCTAAGTGCAATAGTAGTACAAGCGTGTATTATATCAAACTCACGGAAAGATCTTTTATTCCAAGTGAAGGTAATCTGCAAAAAGCTCAAAACCATAAATTTCCAATTGATGTTTATGTAAATTACCCAATCCAAACAGGAAAACCCAAGCAATTCGTCATCGGAACGAAAAAATCAAAGGGAAAACACGAAATGATGCTTCGTCGCGTTGTAGAATAAAATCTAATGTTTGAGAAGATTTAACTTTTTTACTACTTGAATCAAATAAGGAAATCCACTAAATGATTCTTTTAGATATTTAATAACCTCACTATAATTCATTTTTTTATGTAGGGCTTCTTGGTTTAATAGGGAAAAGATGTAGGTAATTAAGTCTAATCTTAAATCTTTAATTTCAGTTTTGTACTGACCTGTTATCCTGAAAATTATCGCATCCTCAAAGAAATCAGCCAGATTTTTGATAAAAATTTTTTCTATACTTATTTGCTGGAGCTTTCTTCCTATTTCCATAATTGTAGTCAGGCGAAATGTAGGGTCAAAATAAACGCAAAAATAAAATGCTAGCTTAAAAATTCCTTTTGAGCACTCTTTCATCGCTCTTGATGGATCTTGTTCTTTTAAACTTTTCTCTAAGTGATATAACCCTCGTGCCAAAATATCGTCATAATCGAATAGCAAGTTAGTAGTTTCAGGTATTTTATCTTTAATATTTTCCCCATATAACAACTTAGAATTCTCAGGATGCTTCATATCAAGTAGATTCCATCCATAATTTGAAAAAGATTCATTCGAAAACTTATTCTTATCTTGTAATGCTTCAATTGTATTAAAACCGAGCCAGATATGATTTCTACTTACTTTTTTTCTTTCATATCGAATCTCAGTCCAGTCTTGTTTAGGAATTTCATCTAATGATTTCACAATAACAATTATATCGAGGTCGTTCTTTACCCAATTTGGAGGAAGAGAGTCATCAAAATAGCTACCAATTCCATAAATTGCGATTATAATTTCTGGATAACGGTATAGCAAATTAGAAACTATAGAATTCACAATTTCATCATTATTATCAATTATTTCCTTTCGCATTATATTCTCCCTTCGATCCTTAAAAATAGAAATGCAAGAAATAAGCTATTTCAGTGAATTTGCATCCTCGATTATCTTTTTATGATCAAACGCTAAAACAATGTCTTTAAGCTGGTTTTTAGGGATCAGTTCTACTTCTTTAGAATCATCACCGCTTTTCATTTGGGCGATGTCTCCAATGATTGAACACTTATAAGCTATCGAATGTATATTGCCCCTTGGATCTCGTCCTTCTTCTGTGTAAAAACCAATTTTATGTAAAATTTTCACATCTAAATTAGTTTCTTCCTTCACTTCTCTTACTAATGCTTTCATCGCACTCTCTCCTTTTTCTATAAAACCTCCAGGTAATGCATAATAACCTTGAAAAGGAGGATATTTTCTTTTTATTAATATTATATTTCCCGCATTGTCTTCAATCACAGCATCAACAGTTTTTCCAATTTCAGCCTTCTTCAATTGTATACGGTTGTTCAGATAAAATCCTATTGTTGTTACCAGTATTCCTACAATTATAATTGCTATCGAACCATATAATATGGAGGTGAATAGATTCCCCTTTTGTAAATTTAGTGAAATCATAATGACACCCATTAAATCGGCTAGGATTCCTGCTCCGAAAAGCAAATTTAGTAAATTTAATCCGCTTTGAGTTCTATCTTGGCTTTCATCGCTCTTTTTATGGTATAAGTCTTTCATTACATCGTAAATTGAATTAAACTTTTGATTTATTCGATCAACTATATTA
>SDBS01001699.1_pt1 | contig 22336 bp, 24 predicted proteins | sample 2277091 | NCBI WGS metagenome assembly SDBS01 (sample SAMN10404972, study PRJNA504765) | marine sediment metagenome | isolation source: marine sediment core GS10_PC15, 163 cmbsf | place: Arctic Ocean: Southern Knipovich Ridge | collected 2010
CTTAAATCGAGTGGCATCACTCAAGTTGGCCCACATCTCGGGGTGCAGCTTTGGGATGACCACAGTTTCGACGAGCAGTTCAGGATCGGAAAGCGCTTCCGAGCCAATTTCGACCGCCGCTTCGACATCCGCGACAAGCCCTGAGAACAATGTGATGCCTTTGCCCCCTAATCCATCCGCTAATCGAACCTCGATCAGATGCACGTAGGCTCCCTTAATTCCAGCATCAGCAGCGTGAATGGCCGCGGATACCGTGGTAGTTTCGACCACACCCACGGCGTCATTGGCATCCGGAATTCGACCACCGCCGATCGATTCGACGACTTCCGGGTGGACATCGGGGAGAAAAATCGTGTCGAGAAGATGGCGTCCACCGACCATCTCACCTGCGGCGAGCGATTCCTCTACGTCGGCTACGGAGCCGCCGATCAGCACGAGATATTTCCCCGGTTGGACGGTGCCGGTCTTAATCACGTTGATGGGGGCTTTCTTGATCATCGCGTCTGCCGCGAGGATCCCCCCGGCGATGCTGCCGAACTCCACCAGCGCGAGCGCAGGATTAAGATGTTCCAGGATGTTTTCTTTCTTCTTTGTCATCATGGCTTACACAATCCGGAATGAGTCTTTCAAAACACACCGTCGGATCCTGCTGAAACTGATCGGATTCGTAATTCCTTCACCCGTTGGACTGGCGATTGTATAGGAGCAGAAACCCTCGCCCCCGAAACCGAGACCGGCGAAAGCTGGACCGTTCTTTACGAATATGCTGCAGTCCATCTCACGCGCCATGCGGCTGAGATTGTCCAGGTTTTTTGAATGCATCGTAGCCGTGTGCCGGAAACCATGCTCGTAGTGCTTGGCTAGATCGATGCCCTCGTCAGCATTCTTTACGCGGACTACCGGGATGATGGGCATCATCTGTTCAGAGGCGACAAGGGGGTGATCGTGCGGAACATCGACAATAACAAGCCGGATTTCATCCCCAACTTCGATGCCAATTTCTCTAAGGAGCACATTGGCATTCTTGCCGATAAAGCTCTTGTTCATCTGTCCGTGTCGACCGGGAGGGGGGATCTCTGCGAAGATCGATTTCATTAACTCGTCACACTGGTCCATGTCAATCTCGTAGGCGCCGTGCTTGATCATCTCCCTCTTCAAACCATCTGCGACCGAATTCACAACGAAGACTTCCTTCTCATCCGTACAGATGATGTTGTTGTCAAAAGAAGCGCCGCGTACGATGTCGCGTCCTGCTTGCTCGAGATCGGCGGTTTCGTCGACGAGTGCAGGAGGATTTCCGGGTCCGGCGCTTATGGCTCTCTTCCCGCTCGACATGGCAGCGCGGACGACGCCGATGCCCCCGGTCACGGTCAGCAAGTTGATGCCCTTATGCTCCATGATTCCCTGAGCGGTTTCAATCGTGGGCTCTTCTAACCCACAGACCAGATTGGCAGGCCCCCCCGCTTCAACGATGGCTTCATTCATCAGTTGAACAGCATGGTTGGAGCATGATTTCGCCCCTGGATGAGCGTTGAAGACCACGGCGTTTCCTGCCGCTACCATACTAATCGTGTTACATATCACCGATGATGTCGGATTGGTGCTGGGGATGATCGCCCCGATGACTCCGTAAGGGGCATACTCGATCAAAGTTAATCCTCCATCGCCACTCCACGCTGTGGGGTCGAGGGTCTCGGTTCCAGGGGCCTTGTTGGCATTGAGCAGGTTTTTATCGATTTTATCCTCATATCGACCCATGCCCGTTTCCTGCCAGGCTTCGTATGCCAGAAGCTGGGCATTCTCGCGCATGATGCGCCGTATATGAGAGATCATCTGCTCCCGGATCGATAGCGGCAACTCGTTGAGCTGCTGAAAGGCTAACCGAGCGGCGACTACCGCGCTTTCGACATCAGGGTACAAATTGGTTCCATGACGCAGTGATGGCGCTGGAGGAGGCGGTTGTACAGCTTGTTTCGGCTCTGGCACGGAGCCATGCCGGACGCGCTCTCCCTGACGAAGCTCGCTCATCACCTGGTTTACAATGGCGTCAATTCGAGCGTCGTCTAACATCAGCCTGCCTCAGCTTTATCATATTTCACGTCGCCATCGACTTCGAGCACATCGACGATGGCCATAATGACGCCATCGCAGGGACGCTGATGGGTGAATTTCGTCTGACGTGCTGCGCTGCCCGTGGCATACAGGACAACCTCGCCCAGGCCGGCGCCCACGGCATCCGCGGCGACACGGTAACCACCCATGTCCTTTCCTTCGATGTCTAGCTGGCGGAGGATAAGGAACTTCAAACCCTCCAGGCTTTCCTCTTTCCGCGTGGCTACCAACGTTCCAACTACTTTTCCTAAGAGCATAGGACACTCCGTTCCGGTGACCGGTGCATATCAGCAGGGTTGAGGAGCTGACCGTATCGTGGATGCAGCTCAGTCCCGAGATTGGAAGTAGCGCTGATCCCGTCGCATCCTCAGGTGCGTGCGCATCCACAGGTGCGTGCGCATCCACAGGTGCGTGCGCATCCGAGGGTGCGGTGCTCGCCGATGCCGCCGCGTTGCACGGTCACCCATATCGGTTAACCTCTGGAGGATGATCTACTCCGATGCAGGTCCCCGACCGAGCGGTAGCGTGACGTCCACATTGGCGTGTGGGCGCGGGATGACGTGGATGGCTGCGACTTCACCGACCTTCTCTGCTCCACGGGCGCCTGCTTCAACTGCAGCTTTCACTGCAGCTACATCGCCACGTACGACGGCGGTCACAAAGCCGCCGCCGGTCTTCTCATACGAGACCAACTCGACTTTGGCGGCTTTCACCATCGCATCTGCGGCTTCGACCATGGCGGGATAGCTCTTGCATTCCACCATTCCAAGCGCTTCACTCATTCCATATTCTTCTGCCATTTGGTCCTCCTAAGGACAAGTTTTCGTGTCAATGCTTCGTGATTGTTGGATGAAATAATTGCCGTCCGTCTCCTGATGGGATTACGTTTTATTCTTTCTTGCCACGAGACGGCATTTCGCGACCGCTTACGCCTTCAATGGCGCTTACGGCTGCGCTATAACCAGCCATGATGTCCTGCTCCTCGCCGCCCAGGTAAACGCGCCCGAAGCTTCCGAAGGCGCGGACGTCGAGGATATTGATATTTGCAGCTTTCTCAGCTTCGTTCGCCGCAAGTGCCGCGTACCCGGCCGGCTCTACTTCGAGAACGTAAAGTGTTTGACCGGCAAGGAGCATGTGTCCATAGCGCATGCGGTTGATGAGCTGGACCTGATGCGCATCCACGTGCCGGATGATCTGACTGGAAACGACTCGAGGTTTAATACGATCTGATTCTTTGAGACCGAGGGCATCAAGAATCGCTGCACCAGCAGCTCGAACCTCTGCCTGATCCTGGTGATGAACTTCGAGCAACCCAAATAAACGTTCAACGATCTGCATGCCCGGTCGAACACGTGTAGATTTAATGGCGATATCCGTGATGCGATTGATCTCAATGCCGGGTGATATCTCGACCCACAGGGATGTATCGTTCGGGAGGGGAAGGAAGCCCTTCACCACAGTGCCCAAATATCCTGCGTGTTGCAGTTGTAAACTGTCAAGAAAGATGTAGGTTCTTAGATCAACGGTCATAAACGCTTCTCCTTACTTTGGATCGTCTATTCGCCCCCGACGATTTTGACGCTAGCACTCGCGCCAATGCGGTTCGCTCCAGCGGCGATCATCTTCTCTGCATCCTCACGGGTACGAATCCCACCGGCAGCTTTCACGCCTATCGTAGGTCCGACCACGCGGCGCATGAGGGCGACATCCTCAGGAGTGGCGCCCCCGGGTCCAAAACCGGTTGAGGTCTTTACAAAATCAGCTTCTGCCACTTTTGATAATTGGCAGGCGATCACCTTCTCTTCGTCCGTAAGCAGTGCGGCTTCTATAATGACTTTCAGGATGGCGTTGTTGGCATGGCAAACCCGGGCGATGGCAGCAATGTCCTGCTCGACAAGTTCATAATCCCGAGATTTCAAAGCGCCCACATTGATCACCATGTCCACTTCTGTGGCGCCGTCATGGATGGCTTGCTGAGCCTCGAAAACCTTAACCTCCGTGGGTGTGGCGCCGAGCGGGAAGCCTACTACGGTGCATACTTCAACGTCGCTGCCTTCGAGCAAATCCGCACATAGTTTTACATTCGTTGGATTGATACAGACGGAGGCGAACTGATACTTTCTGGCCTCGTAGCATAATTGCGCGATCTGGTCATGTGTCGCCTCCGGTTTCAAAATGGTGTGATCGATCATCGGCGCCACATTTTGATCCTGAGGGGCAACGCCCAACGTGCTTGCGATGCGATCCGCACCGGCGTTGACGACCGGGAGCACTTGCACGACAAAATTCGCGGATGAGAGCTCCACACTGCCTGCACCATTTGACTGCTTCCTGCCTTCATCCTGCATGAGGATCAGGACTTGACGTGTGATCTGTTCAATAATCCGTTCGAGTGTCGCTTGATCCATTTCTTTCATTGCTGTCATTCCCACGTATACCCATTCCTTTAACGGCTATCGTATATATTCACTTTGAAAATCGCCGTTCAATATCCATGATTTTATCGACGCGACGTGCATGACGACCGCCGCCGAACTCTGTATCCAGCCACGTCTGGACAATCTGACGGGTTAAACTGCTCCCTAACAATCCTGCGCCAAGAGTTAATACGTTGGCATTGTTATGTTCACGACTATTGAGTGCTGTGGCCTGGTCGTAGCACATCGCCGCTCGGATGCCCGGCACCTTGTTCGCGGCCATGCAAGAACCAATCCCGGCGCCGTCGATGATGATGCCCCGCCAGGCTTGACCATTCGCAACGAGCTGAGCGACAGCGAGTGCGTAATCCGGGTAGTCGACGGAGTCCGTGCTGTTCGTGCCACAGTCGACGACCCCATAATTTTGTTTTTGAAGGTAAACGATGAGCTCCGCCTTCATCGTCACGCCACCGTGGTCAGCGCCGATGGCAATCGCCTTCTCATCTGACCTGGTGACTGGGCCGGAAGTTTGACCCTCAGGATGGGACCTCGCTTGAGAGGGGGTACCCTCGATAATCGTCACGTGGCGATCCATGGCCACCTGTCGGGCGAGCGGCGTGATTGTAGTCCCAGATCGTACGGTAATTTCTCCACCAAAAGGAAGATCCTTGATATCAAGTTCGGTGAGCATGCCGCCCGGGGCAAGTAGGGGCGGGCGATAATGCCGCCCGATGGCTTCAATCCGCTCCTCACTAACCTGGCTGGAAGGCATAATTGCGAGTGCTTGTGAAGCGTCACCTTCCTCCTCGATAATAGTAATGTGTCGTACCATGGCCACCTGACGTGCGAGCGGCGTCACGATCGATCCGGGGGGCACACGAATCTCCGCGCCGAATGGCAGATCTTTTAAATCAGATTCATTTAACAGCCGCTCGGTCGTCCTTTGAGGAGGTCGGTAGTGACGTCCAACCGACTCGATCCTTTCATGACTTACCCGGCTCGTCGGCGAAATTGCAAGCGCTTCAGATGTAGCCTCACCATCCATGATTAGTGTGATATGCTGGTCCATGGCAACCTGCCGGGCGAGTGGCGTGATGGTTGAGCCGCCCGGGACTCTCAGCTCTCCTCCAAAGGGGACCTGCTTGACATCCTGTTCGGTGATCAGGGAGGTTGATGATCGCCGTGGTTGTGACTCCGATGACCTACCGAGCGTGCGGTAAACGACTTTGCGGACGAGGTCACGAATGCGTGCTGGATCCTGCACTAGCTTGCTCCCAATCTGTTGCGGTCCATATTAACCAAGGAAAACCTCTTCAAGATTCAAACCCATGGCATGCTGCAGACCTGGTTGGCCTGAGAAGTGCGCAATTTCGACATCGAAACGCGAGCGATCAGCTCGGAACAGAGCGATGAAGTACTCGATGGCAGTTCCGTCCTGGATATAACTCACACTCTCCACCCGGATGAGGGGTGCTCCCATCTCTATCTGGAGGAGGTTGGCTTCGTATTCGTTGGCGACGACAGCATCGATGAGCCTGCGGCCGCGCGTAATCTTCAAATTGAACTTCTCCTCCAGGTAATCGTAGAGGGACATTTCTTCAAGGTTGGCCTGCACAAGCTCACGGCATAGCTCGTATGGCAGAAAAGAGGTGACCAGGACGATGGGTTCGCCTTCGACGAAGCGCAGCCGATCAATCTTAATCAGCGGGGTGAGCTCATCCACCTCAAGGAATGAGGCGACTTTCTGGTTGGCGGGGACGATGGATTGTTCCAGGACCTTGTTGATGGTCATCAAACCGCGCTCCGCCATGTCCTGTGCGAATCCGGAGAGGGAGTGCACCAGGCTGGTGCTGCTGATTTTTGGTTCTGCTGCGAACGTGCCTTTTCCCTTTCTCCGGATGATAATGCCTTCGTAGCTCATCTCTTTCAATGCCTGGCGGACGACCGTGCGGCTCACACCGTATTGGCGGCAGAGCTCAGGTTCACTGGGTAATTGATCTCCGGGCTGCCAGACTCCGGCATCGATCTGGGCTCCCAGCACGCTCTTTAACTGCACGTAGTAAGGGATGGGAGATTCCCGATCAATCGGGGACTTTGAGAGAATTTGACTGCCGCTTGTAGGTGCCATCAGGCCTCTGGTCGAACTTTCACTTACCATCTTGTCATTAACAATATGTAATCCTGTAATTACAAGTGTGCTCATGATAGAGGTTTTTTGCATCTTTGTCAATAGGGCATAGAGTGAAGATGTTCGCAGGATGACGAAAAATACGGCGAAATTTGCCCATCAGCCGTATGAATGCCAAAAAGAGGGTAGTCGGCGTATGGACGTCGATCTACCCTCAGCATTGGGGGGTTAAGGGAAAAATCCAGAATACCCTACAGTTGCGGGGATGAAGGTAAGCGGGGAATGGTCGTGGAACTCCCTAATAAGGCTTTTTACTTGGAAGATGCCCCGCTTTCTTAGATGTTGCGGGGTTCTTCACTGGATGATAACCTTCACATAAGTTTAAGCCGTGAATCAACTAGCTTTATACCGCGTGAACGGCTCTAGAACAACCCTAGAAAGCTATCCAGACTCCACGTTGAACCTGCGAAGGTTGCAAATATCACGATCTCAGAGGCGATCATCATGAGATTTTGCCCCTGTTCACATTGATAGCAGGCATTTACTGTGGGATCTTTGGGTTTCACACCAGCGAGCAGGAGATAGTTCACATTCAGGAAAATTGCGCCGAGAGCTGCAACCGGTGTAAGGATACCAAAAGTGAGACCAATTCCGATGGCTAATTCTGCCCCCAGGATGAGGTAGGCAAACCATCCTCGGGTAGGCTCCACAACAGCCTTGACCAGATTGCCGTAAGTTCGACTTGGGTGGTTTTCTGCCAGTGCAATTGTCCAATCGGCCATCTGCCCAGAGACAAACTTCTTCAATGGCTTATGGAAGAAGCTTTTTAGCCACCACAATCCGACGGCGATACGTAAAAAAGCCAACCACTCTTCTGTACTCAAAATTCCAAAAACAGTTTTCATTTCGCCTCCCTTTGACTCGACAGACCATTTCTCGTCAGGAAACGCGCCCAGTGTTATGTGGGCGTTTCCTGTTGTGTATACTTGACTACATCAGATCTGTCGACTCTTACTTCGACTCATGCAAATGGACTGTGAGCCTTGGCCTCTCAGGCTATGGAAAAAACGCTAGTTGTGCTTTAATACTCATGGTCTCAAACCGAAACTGGGCAATTAGAAAGAGAGGATGTTCATTTGGGTGACAGGACCAATGAACAATGGATAGCTGATCTCGCCTCCTCTGGGCCTGATCAAGAATCAGCGATTGAGGATCTCCGAGCGATTATCCGCTCAGGGCTGCCCTATTCACTCTCCAAATGGCTGACCCCAACGGATCCCAATTTTGATGCACTTGCGGATGAGGTAACACAGGATACGATCTTGCGTGTCCTCGATCATCTCCAGTCTTTCGAGGGTCGCAGTAAATTCACTACATGGGTGTACAAAATAGCAGTTCGAATAGCTCTGACAGAACTTCGAAGGAAGCGGTGGAAAGATGTCTCCCTCGATGAACTTCTGGATAGTGATGCAGCTCCTGCCGCGGTTGGATTAATTTCTGATACGGCTGAAGATCCAGCCCTCGCAGTGGAACAAATGGATATGGTGGAACGTATGCGAAGGGTGATCGATGAGGAACTCACAGAAAAACAGCGTACCGCGCTAACCGCTGTGGGAATCCATGGCATGCCCATGGATGAGGTCGCACAGCGAATGGGCATGAAGCGGAATGCATTGTATAAATTGATGCACGATGCCAGGCTGCGATTAAAACGAAGATTGGAAGACGAGGGCTTAAGTCCAGAGGACGTTTTAGCTGCCTTCGGAGGCGGGTAAGAACCAGGGTCATCTGATCGTCATATTGGAGAAGGTAGTTATAAATGCAAGCATCAAAAGAGAATCTTGAAAAACTCATGCAGTCTATCGCTCTTACGCAAGAGCATGAGCTGGATTGTAGTGAGGTATACGATTTGATGGATATTTATGCGGAGACCGTCAACTCAGGGAAGGAACTTACCGAGATCCTTCCTTTGGTAAGGCAGCATCTCGAAATTTGCAAGTGCTGCAACGAGGAAATTGAGGCGCTGTTCCGAGTGTTGGAACAAGAAGAGAATTAGCGGTCCATCGTTGTCTAATTCTATGAGCAATGAACCACCCGAGGGTAACTATCCCTCGGGTTTTTTTGTATGCACGGCATCACACGGAAACGGTTGCTACAGATCAAATTAACTATGCCGGATACTCCAGGTATCCGGGATGACTTAGGGGGAAAGATGAAGAATATGAATAATTTCCACAAGTTCTAGCCAGATTGCCTTCAACCATCTTCCCAGAATTCCTCTAATTCGACTCCAAGTCCATCTGCTAATCGGTTAACAAATGCATAATAACTTGTAACCTGATTGATGTCTAAGATGGCTCCATCGCTAAAACCTGCCTCTCGTAAAGCTTTCACATCTTGTTCTACCATTTCCCAAGGTTTTTTTGTGAGTTTCTCAACATAGGTCAACATCGCCAAGTCTTCCAGATCGATTGGAGCCTTTTGATAATTTGAGATTAGAAGATCGACTAAGTTTTTATCCTTGGTTAGCTTTTGGAGACCCGCTCCATGATGGGTTATTCAATAATGGCACAGGTTTATCGCAGACACCACGACAGCAATCATTTCTCGCTGGATGACACTCAACTCAGAGGGTCCTCGCATTAGTGTTTTATATAGGTCAAAATGGGCTCGGAGGGATCGTGGGTTGAGGCTGTGAATTTTCAGTATATTATCCACACCACCCCAGGGCTCAATCAAATGATCATAGGCTTCCTTTAGCTGACCTTGTGCTTCTTCTTCTTTAATCATTTTTATCCAGGCCATCGGGTCATTCCTTTGCGATTGGTTTATTGAGATATTCATTGAATCTCACTTATTTTGTTGTGAAAAATCAGCTTTCGCAAGTATCCAAACGGAGTCAAACAAACAATCGCCCCTAATCCTTTGATAACTAGTCTATACAGCAATTTTCATCTCATCACAGACAAATCTACTCTCGGGAGGTTGATGTTGTAATGCATTAAATGATGCGCGTTACCGTAATCCATCTAATTTAAATGGGGGTAGCTTCCACTTACCTTTGTAATCGAAGGCATGCTGAAACAACTCCAATCAAGGGGTCTTTGCTTAAGGGCTGCTATCTGCCTCGAAATAGGACGGCGTGTCCTGGAATCGGATCCGATGAAGGGCTAGGTCGGGGCCGACTTATGTCTTTTATATCTTCAATATAACTGCTGAGCGTGTCCGAGTCCAAGCCAACCTTTGGCAGACCTTCGTTGCTTTGTCAAGATCCGGGTTTCGATAAAGTAACTGAGAGCCCGTTTCATCCTCTGGATCAACGGTTTCGATGATTTCCAAAATGGTTAAACCATATTTAGATTTATCGATAAATCTTAGATACACATAAGCCACGCCTATCTCTCGATCCATTTTTATCCATAGTTGTTCAGATTCGAAGCGGAGACCGCCCATCCCTATGGTTCGTATTCTCTTCAGAATTGATGCTAGGTAACACCGCAATCCTCGACAAGGAATGAGAACTTATCCTTCACCCGTTCTATGTATGCCTCGGTTGACATCTCTCTTCGATATGTAGGCATGGTGCCTCCTACCTGTTCGAAAGCAAATTGTTGGTGAGTGACATTAGATCAAGTTGCTTTTTTCACCTATCACCAGGTGTCTTGGGTAAGAAGTTGCTCGACGAGTCCGTCAGGAGAGTACGTTCAAAAAATTCATGAAGGCACGGCTGGGTTGGAGGAATACACCATGCTGAATACAAATCTGATCGTTTTTCTATCCCTGCTCACAGTTCTTATTGCCGGCATGCTTTTGCCCCTGCGATTTCGAGCCAGGTCAAACCCAGTTCGAGTTCCGGTTCGAGTTGTGTCCAATCGTAGAAGCGACAAGATGCCCAACGAATTCAGATCGCGTTCGAGAGAAACTTGAAGAGAATAGCTCGAATTGAACCGATCTTGTGATCGTGCCAAAGATATGAAGGGAGGCTGATTGCGACTTGACGGAACAATTGTTGGATTGTTTTTCAAAAGCTAAACGCATAATCGGAGGTTCAAATGCAGAAATTAATTAGTGGTATGTCAAAAATGTATCCTTTATTCATCGCTATGGGTGTCATGGTCGTTATTGCATCTGTGGTGATCGGATATCAGAACTCCCAAGCAGCCGCTGAATACTTCGGCCAACCCAAAGTCATTCGCGAGACGACCTTGATGGCGCAACGAGCAGCGATTATGAGCACGGGGTTATGGCTTCCATACTTTAAGTTTTTAGGGTTGGGGCTGATATTGAGCGGTATCGTGATGGCATTGAGAGTTATCATCGATGACCTTCAAGGCGCTGGCAAGAAGGTGTTGTCGAACCTTCCTGAAGGCAAGCGTCCCGCACCGCCCTCAGCTCCATGGTACGCCATGCTCATGCCCATGACCATGATGCTGGGGCTGCTTATCTTTATCGCTGCCCTGGTCGTGAGTCTGGATTTGGCGAATACGGCAAGCGCGGTCTTCTCTAATCCGGTTCCAGACATCGATGCGGCAGCGGCAGGAAGCGTTCTTCTGACTCAAGTCGAGACGATCCACGCCACAACTGCCTGGTTGGTACCCTTGAAGTTCTTCGCCATCTCGACGGAATTCCTGGCGATTGTCCTGGGTCTGAGCACGATTATCTACATCCTATCGAATCAGACCAAGATGTTTGGTAAGGGAATAAATATTGCTCGCACACTCGGGAATCAACCCGAGAAAGTTCAAAAGGATGCTCGAGACAAGGTTCCTGCGTAGTCTTGAGAACCGCATGAAGAATAGGAGATATTAACATGGCTACAATTTCAGTCCCTAAAAGTCCCTGGCAGCTCAAAGTTTATCCGATTTTCACGATCCTCGGGTGGGTATTAATTGGATTAGCCTTCTTGATTGGATTGATCGTACTCTCTTCCACAGCGAACAGCTACTGGGGGGGAAATGCGAAATCGGTGCGGGATGCCGCCGAAGCTGGTTCCGTTTTATTGGGCCAACTACAAGTTCTCACCGTGATCCCTCGATGGCTCGAACCGCTGATGTTCCTGGGTGTCGCAGCTTTCATGACGGGCATCGCGCTGGAATTCTCCTCGATTCCGACGCTGTTGAAAAATCGAGGCGATGTGATGCAGGTGTGTTTCCCATTGGTCGCGAAACACGGTGAAGAGTAAGGAGAATTAATGATGACTGAAAATACGATCCCTCAAGAAAAAGCAAAATTCCCGTTCAGCATGATTGAAGGCATGATGCCCTGGTATCCATGGATCGGTCTGATGGGCTGGATGATGGTACTGATATCCTTTCTGGTCGGTCTCTTCGTCCTTTCCCCAGCCGCTCAAACTTTCTTCTCAGATGCCAAGGTAGTCCGTGAAGCTGCTGGTGTAGGAAGCGTATTCGTGACTGCCAATGTTGCTGCCCATGTGGTCGAAACATGGCTTCCCAGTTTCAAGATCTTTGGCTTAGGGTTGGGACTGCTTGCAATCATGATGGCACTCGGCACGATCGCAAAGCGTTTACGTGAGATGGGCTTTGTCATCGTAAACAACATCAAGGTGAGCCTGCGTCCCGCACTCCCATCTATCCCGAAGCGTGTGCGAGCGTTTCAGCTCATTGCACTTATGGGTGTGATGGTTCTCATGATCGCATTGATCGTCGGAATCGTACTGGCAGTCACAGTTGTACCAAGTTATTGGAACAACTCAATTGCCAACGACCTCAACCCCGCTCAACCAGGATCGGCGCTTCTTGGTCAATTAAGCACCATCGCGTCGTACGTGTTCTGGTTGAACCCGCTGCGTATGATCGGCATGGCATTCCTGTTTACCGGGATTACAGTGGCACTGACGGTCATCCTGGACACGCTCCGTGTGCAAGCCAAGTCGCTGGTCGGGTTCTACGAGAAGGTGACTGGCTAATAAATAGGAAGGTAAGAATATCTGGGAGAGAAGCGTCTATGAATTAAGAAGGTAATTCCTTCTCTCTTCTCCTCCTCACAAAAGCCCCGGCAAACCGCCGGGGCCTTTGTGTTTTTTGTGACGGCGTTACGCGGGAACATGTGCGGCAGATCGAGCTCAAGTTCCAGGAACCGATTTCTCATGTCCTGTGGTGTGGGAGCGGTGATATTTCCATCTAACTCAATTCCAGGACAACTTGAGAAATTTGGATGAATATGTAAACCTGAAATCAGATAGTCAGGTCACGATCGTGGTAGATGTACCCATGCTGGAGACTTGACGCTTGTGAGGTGAGCGAGCGTAATATTCTCTGTACTCTCGGCGTCTAATAATCGAACATTACTTGAGACTTCCAATGTTGTTAGATGGGAAAAGTGGTTTCTAAATAGATATTCGAAGATAGAAATTCTAAGGAGATGGACATGGACAAGCTGCCAATTCATTTGAAAGATGATGAGTTTGAAGAAAAAGTTCTAGGAGCCGAGTTGCCGGTTCTCGTCGATTTCTGGGCTCCATGGTGTGGTCCCTGCTTGATGGTAGCTCCGCTTCTGGACAAAGCTGCAGCAGATTACGCCGGAGAGTTGATTATCGCAAAAGTGAACACCGACGAAAATCCAAAGTGGGCGATGCATTATGGCGTGCAAGGGATTCCGACAATGCTGTTCTTTTACAATGGTGAGCTCGTGAAGGAGCATGTCGGCGCCGTCCCGGAGCCCTATCTAAAGGACACGATCGATTCGGTTCTGGATGTCGTGGCTATCCAGCAAATCCGTCATTAAAAAGACCAGGCTCCAAGCATCATTCGATCAGTTGTACATCTTTTAGAACCTTATTTTAATGAGACGAATAGGGACACTCTTTGGAAGAAAGGGTGTCCTTTTTATTTTTAAGAAGTGATACGAAGTAACTGGTTATTCTTCGGATTCTCCATATATCCTTGGGATAATGTGGAAGTGTGAGCCGCTTTCTTAGTTAAGTTATCTAAAAAACGGGTGATGGTACACTCCGTTGATTAAGCATAGATGTTCCATCTGTACCGGAAGGCTGGATTATGTCCGTGATTACGGTAAAATTGCTGTATAAATCTTGGAGGAGATAGCATGACTGACCAACCTGCACAACCACAACCATCCGTACCCCAAGAATCTAACGATGGAGGCGGCAACAAACACACCCTGCTCTACATTCTCGTCGGGGTTGTAATTGCGCTGCTCCTGATTTTGATTCTCATCAATGTAACTGGGGTTTCCACGCAGCCCCCATCCGCCGAAGGCCCAGCCGTCCCGGTGGATACAGCTCTTCCCCCACCGCTGCCCACAGAAGGACCGACGCCCACACCGATCTCGGGCGATCCCCGTGATATCCTCGGTTCACCCGTATTCCTGGATACATTCGACGATGACCGGAATTGGGATGCTTACAACAACGATTGCTTTAAGTCTGAAATCACGGGCGGCAAATTCCAGATGACCGCCAAGGGCAAGCAAGAATTTGTGACGCTCACTTGCTGGGAACTCACCTGGCCCAAGGTCACCGATTATTATCTGGAAGTGAACGCCACTGCGCCAGACGTATGTGAAGGCATCGATCGTTGGGGGCTCTTCTTCCGTGGTCCCGATACCAACCGTGGATACGTCTTACTGCTCACATGCGATGGTCGCTTCGTGATGGCCAACATCGATGGCACTGCTATGCACTTCATTGCAGGACCTGAGACCAGTGGAGCGATCAACACTGGACCGGGACAGACCAACCGGATCGGCGTTGGAGCAAAGGAAAACAACTTCTGGATCTACCTTAATGGCGTCAAGCTTGCAGAGGTGCAGGACAGTGCCTATACGGAAGGCGTTAGAATTGGACTGGCCATTGGTTCAACTAACACCGAGAACATGACTGTCCTTTTCGATGACTATGCCTACTGGGACCTACCCGAGTAGACCTGAACTTTAAACGCGGATAGTTTCCTTCGGGTTTTCAAGCCGGGGAAGAATATTGGATTTTCAAGTGGTGCGCTGATCGCAGCAAGGTCAGCGCACCATTTAGATAATTTCGGTATCGACTGATTGACGGATTAGGAAAACGGGAGGGAACCTTCCGGAGTAGATGACGCATTGAAGGATTAATGACTGCACGATGTGCCTGGCATCCTGCGATACCGAACTACATAGATAAACACAGAAAACATGATGCTTGGCAGAGATCAGGATGAATTATTGGCCAGGACGGAGGCTTGAGCAGATGTACTACGACGTTGTGGAAATTACTCTCGCAGATACACAGCGTATCTTTGAATATATGCAGGAGGGGGTATATGGGGTGGAATTCAATCTAAAAGGTTTTGACTATCCTTGGATAATAAAATCCCGCCCTTGGAAAAAGGGTGAGCGTATCCTTGACGTTGGAGCAGCCTACTCTCCGCTTCCAATACACATCGCAAAGACATATGGATGCGAGGTTTGGGTTGCAGATGATTTTGGCTGCAGTGTGGAGGATTCATTTTGGTTGAGAAATCAAAGCCATGAGGAGCATATCCAGCGCAATTCGGAGGTTAAGTACGTGTTGGAAAGGCTGGGAGATCCTCAGCATTCATCACTCCCAGCTGATTACTTTGACTGCATCTACAGCGCATCTGCAATTGAGCATGTCCCCCCCAGTCAATTGAGATCCGTTTTTCTCCATATGGATCGCCTCCTCCGCCCTGGTGGTGAAATGCTTCATGCAGTTGATATTGCTTTGCCGACGAATCGGGGTCTTCCCCACGTCGTATTAGCGGTCCTGTTTGATTTCCTATATCCCTTCATTCCTTTCAAGCTTCGTCAGCGCTTCGCGTACGAAACGCCTCGAAGTTTTGTTCGGTTTGCAATGAAGGATCTGAAAGTCCACCCAAATCGCCAGAGCCGAGATCTTTCTGTGATCAACATGGTTCTGAACCCGGAAATTATGGTTGAGTCGATGCAGCATACTTATAACCGAATCGTAAAGGATGGTTTCAAAAACCAAAAGCATTTCCGCGTTACCTCGTTGGTATTACACATGAGGAAGAAATCGGCCTCGACTGGTTAACAGTGCGGGAACACTTTCATCATTAAATGCGTCTACAGTTAATGTGCAAAGGAGGCAATTGACTGATGAATCCCAAATGGATAAGTTTTTTGATCCTTGTCTTACTCGTCAGCATAGCGGCTGGTTGCGGAGCCCAGGATACGCCTAAAAAGGACCAGGGCGAGGTTATGACCGTATTTGTTGGACCTGAACTTGTCGATTGTGAGGGCGAGGGACCGCAGAAATGCATGCTTGTAAAAGAGAACCAGGAAGATGACTGGCATCTGTTCTACGATCAGATAGACGGTTTTGACCACGAAGAAGGGCATAACTATAAGATCGTCGTAAGGGTTAAGAATATCCCAAATCCGCCAGCAGGTGGCTCATTGATCCGTTGGGGCCTCGTCGATGTGATCAGTAAGACGCCGGTGGAAAAATCTGCAGGGACTTCGAGTTTGGAAGGCACGCTATGGGTCATGGAAGAATACCGTGATTCAGAGGGCAATCTGGTACCCAGCCTTCCGGAGATCACAGTGACGGCTGAGTTTTCGGATGGAAAAGTCTCGGGATCGTCAGGGTGCAATTCATACTCTGGGAGCTATAAAGTCAATGGCGATCGTATTGAATTCGGACTTTTCGCTTCCACGATGATGGCATGTCCCGAACCGCGGATGGCGTTAGAAAGTGGGGTTCTCTCCGCCCTCGGAAGCTCGACACGATTTGAGGTAAATGATTCTTCTCTCACGCTCATGAACGATTCGGGTGAGGTGCTTGTACGTTTCTCGGCATCGGAGCCTGGATCAATAACGAGCACGCCTTGGGAAGTTCTCAGGTATAACAACGGTAAGGGTGGATTCACCTCCGTCATACTCCACACTTCGATCACCGCATCGTTTGCAGAAGATGGTACGCTCTCTGGTTCGGCAGGATGCAACAACTACAACACTCAATATGAAATTGGAGGCGAGTCGATCACGATCGGTCCTATTGCGCTGACACAAATGTTTTGCAGCGATCCTGAAGGTATCATGGAGCAAGAGGCGCAATATCTGGCTGCGCTTCAAAACGCAAGGACATACACCATCGAGCTTGACCAGCTCGACCTGTTCGATGCAGAGGGCACGCGCATGGTGAGTTACGTCGCCAGAATGGAAGATCCCGATGTAGGCGGAGCGTTGGATGGTGAGTTCGACATCGAGATTCTAGAGAACCTCGAATACAAAACAACCATGACTTCGTCTGGAACAGCCCAACTGCAGGATGGCGAGTACCATGAACAAGTTGCAGAAGGGAGCGCATCAGAAACTGTAGTTTCGCTGACCAATGACGTCGCGTATGGGGACCTTGAGGGCTCAAAAACTGCGGCCGCCATCTTAACCACAACCACGGGAGGCAGCGGTACCTTTTATGATCTCGCACTGATTCAGGTCCAGGACGGGATGCCGGTTAACGTGGCGACCACTTTTCTCGGCGACCATGTGAAAAATCTCTCACTCCAAATTCAAGATGATCGGATCATCGTCGAATTAATTGCCCAGGGTCCTGATGATCCGATGTGCTGCCCGACACAATGGTTGAGAAAAACCTTTGAATACGAGGGTGGTAACCTTATCGAGACTTCAGCTGAGGAGTTGGGGAAAGTCAGCGCTCCTGAGCTGCTCGGTGAGACTTGGATGTGGGTTCGATTTGTTGACCCTATTGAAGCATACGATGTCGCCAATCCTGAAGACTACACCATGGAATTCATGCCTGATGATACAGTCATCTTAAAAGTGGACTGCAATATGGCTAACGGAGTCTACGCTGCATCAAATGGCGAGATCGATATTGAAATTCTCATGACCACGCTGGCGATGTGTGCACCCGACTCACTTGGAGACACCTTTATCGCACAATTGAATGAAGCCGCACGTTACTTTTTTGAAGGCTCATCGATGTTCTATGATCTTCCCGTCGATTCAGGTACCATGGAATTCGAGCGCGGTAGGTAGTTGATTCCACCGGTTGATTGGTTTAGTGAGGGGGGATGGGTGCACGATGCGGCTGGCGTCCATCATCTCAGAAGAGGTTGTGAATTCATTTATCATGGATCAAGAGCGTAAATCGAGCGATAATCTCGCGCTCCCACAAATGAAATACCATGATCGCAGTCCGATTGTGCGATTTGCCAACCGGAGGTTCTTATCCACAATCGCATTGTTCCTCCGATCGATCCGTTTTAATTCACTGCTCGATGCAGGCTGCGGGGAAGGCGTTGTCCTCGCTTCAATTCGAAATGAATTCCAGTCGGGATATCTTGGCCTCGATCTGGATTATGATCGTGTCCGTTTTGCGAGCATGGAAATGACTGGAAACAAGTTCGTGAATGGGGATGCCCAGAGACTTCCCTTCCCTGAGGCCTCATTCGATCTCGTCCTTCTTCTGGAGGTGTTAGAACACGTCGGTGATCCTGAAAGAGTGCTGGAAGAGGTGCATCGTGTCTCGGGAAAATATCTGCTCGCCAGCGTGCCGAACGAGCCGTGGTGGCGAGTTGGCAACGTACTTCGCCTGAAATACATGCGCGATTTCGGTAACACACCTGAGCATATCAACCACTGGACTATTCCGGGTTTTAGGACTCTCCTCTCGGAACGGTTCCACATCCTAGCCATGCGTCTGCCCATGCTGTGGACCTTCATCCTGGCGGAGAAGATGTAGATTTCCCGTCTCCCCTTTTCCTACGGAAGTATGCCCTCGCTCGTACCAATCTTCTCCCTTATTCAAATTGTCCTGCCAACTTGATTCAGACCACAAGCGTCACTGCCACAATTTACCCGAGAGTAGGATGCATGAGCCCTTGTTCGAATAGCTCATATCGTTGTATCCTCAATTTAGAGATTAAGAGGATCTCTCGATGATTTCGCCGGTCCGAGGGATCGCCTGGAATGGGTCGATGCAGTCTTCTAGAAGAAGGATATCCTATCCAAAAACCTATCTCCGCAATTTGATACTCGCAGCCCTAATAGCTGCGTTCCTTGGAGTCCTCGTCCTCCTTGCTGCGCTTATTCATATGGAGTTCCAGGCCTTTACGGGTCCAAATCCCTCGGTGCTGGACGTGACACCCACCGAGGTTGGGCTGGATTTTGAAGAAGTTTCCTTTACAACAGAAGACGGGTTGAGGATATCTGCCTGGTACGTGCCATCGCAAGAACCAAATCAGGGGGTTCTCGTCCTTGTCCACGGACAGGGAGCGAATAGATCTTCCATGCTGCCCACGGCTGAGATATTGGCGCGTCACGGGTATAGTTCCTTACTCATAGATCTACGCGCTCATGGTTTGAGTGAGGGTGACATGGTGACCTATGGTTATCACGAGGCTCACGATGTCATAGCAGCGTTTGAATATTTAGTTTTACGTAGAGACATTGATCCCGAACGAATAGGGGCGCTTGGCAGATCACTTGGTGGAGCTGCCGTGATCCGGGGGGCCGTGAGAAGCGACATCCCAAAATTTATCGTGATCGAAAGCACATTTTCCAGCCTCTCAAGTTTGATTGAAGATACCTATGCCGCTATATCGATCCTCCCACAATGGCCATTCGCGGACATCATCACCGCGCTGGCAGAGAACAAGGTGGGGGGGCGTTTGGAAGAAGTTGATCTAGTCCAGGACCTTTCCCATTCATCATTGCTTCAGGTCTTTTTGATCCATGGAGCAGAGGATCAAATCATTCCGGTCGAACACCACAAACGCCTGGCTGACTCTATCAAGGACGGGGGGGAATTTTGGGTCATCCCTGGAATGGGGCATGCTAGTCCAGCCGAATTTGTGCCCGAAGAATACGAACGACGCTTGATCCAATTCCTGGAAAGTACCGAAGATCATCCGAATGGGGTCGAGTAATCGCCACCCGATCTCTGCAGGTTTTCTAGAATCCTTCCACTCTGGTGTAAGGCCATAGTAAGGGGGGATATCCTCGTTCCCCCCTATAATGGACTGGGAGCCATGGAGATGAGCGTGCTCACTAGTTTACATTATGCATTTCAACGCCATTCGTAGATATGCGGGTCGCAGGCATGCCTGAGATCGTACATATTAATAAGTTCATGAAACGTTAAAATTATTTGAATCCAAATTACTCAGGAGGTCAATGATGCCGAGTATACTGCGACAAAGAAAATGGATGCCGATCCTCATCGTGCTGCTCTCGCTTACGTTCGCAGCACTCGCCTGTGGGGGCTCTACGGACGATGACTCTCAAAACGTGAGAGAAGCTCCTACGCTTGTGGAGGAAGTTGCTGGAGATACTTCACAAGAAGACAAGTCCACCGGAACCGAGGATGGGGAGACAACATCGGTAAGTGGTGATGCCGAGCTTGTTGTTGAGAATCTCGCTGATGACTCAATTTGTTTCCTCTATGTGTCACCTACTGAGAGCTCGGATTGGGGGGAGGACCAATTGGGTGAAACTACGGTGATTGATCCGGGAGACACGTGGAGCGTGTTCGATGTTCCAACCGGCAATTACGACCTGCGCGCAGAGATGTGTGAGGGCGACTACGTCGAAGAATCTGACGTGCTCATAGATGGAGAGTATACATGGATCATCTTTATCGAAGGAGCCACTGGCGAATTCATGGTCATTACAGATGATTTCGGTTCCATTCAGCTTGAAGTTCCGCTCGAATGGGCGGAGACAAACGGTGAACCTTGGTATGATGGCGGCGATGTCATCGGAGCAGAGCTTATCGCCGCACCGGATTTGGATGGGTTTCTCGAAACCTGGGACGTGCCCGGTGTGATGTTCTCCGTCTCAGATGATCTTGCAAGCCTAGCTGGGTATCTTCAGGTCCTTGATATTAAACAGGAAGAAATCCTTACTAAATGTGAATTTGACGGGCGATTTGACTATGAGGACTCCCTCTATCGGGGAAAGTATGATCTGTTTAGAAAATGTGGAGGCCCCGGTGGTGCGGCTTATATGGTCCTTTCTGCTGTGTCCAGGGACGACCAATTTTCTTACCTCATCCTCGTCGAGACACAGATAATTTCGGACAGTGATTGGGACGTTTCTCAACATATTTTGGATACCTTCCAGGTCATTGGCGAGCTGCCCTGAGATTTAGTACAACTTCGAGCTCGAACAAAATCAAGAACATAGTGCCAGAAAGAGGAAGGGTCGATCGATGCCCTTCCTCTTATGTTTTCAATTGACCATAGGCAGCCCGATCCCAAGGTACTTCTACCCGATTGAACAGACTTACATTCGGCGTAAGCCCGTTATCTTACATTTAAGAGATTTGTCGGTTGTTATATCACGGAGGAGGAATTAGATGGGCTCAAGATGCGATGCAACCCACAGATCATAGCGACGGATGATTTCTCTTGTGAGAGGACCTGGGCTCCCATCTCCAATGGTGACGCCATCAATCATGATAATGGGCACCACGCCTCGACTGCTGCTCGAGAGGAATGATTCCTCGAGGCTTTCAATCTCATCGACGCTCACAGCTCTAGCATCAATGGGCAAAAAGCCTTCTAGTACAGTTAAGACTATTTTTCTTGCTACGCCATGGAGAATTCGTTCGCTTGATGTACGTAAAACTCCACCTTCGATAGCGTAGAAATTGCTGCTGAACCCTTCGAGCAAATCGCCCTGTTTAGTCCGTACCACACCTTCGAACACGTCTGCGGGAAGATCCACGCGTGCATCAGCCCGCAGATTTTCCCAGAGATTGGTTTTTGCTTTTGGATTTGGTCTTGTGATGAGATGCGTGGCTACAGGAACGCCTTGCAGACGGGTTTCATCAGGGACAGCGACTAAGGGCTCAACCGCAATCAAGATCCTCTCAGGATGTCCCTTAGGAATGGAAATACGCAAACGTGTCTCATCGAATCGGGCTCTGGCTATGAGATCTCGGATAGCAGAGCGAATCGAATTCCGTTTTAGTTTGAGAGGTATCCCCTCAAGACGGGCAGATTCTTCCAGTCGATCGAGATGCGCATCAAAAAGTACGAACTGATTGCCAAGAAATGTTCGCGTAATCGTATAAACCCCCTCGGGTTCTGTTCGACCCAATTCCTCAATGGATTGAACTGAGAGGTGGGCTTCTTCAACCTTCCCGCCTGGGAGGTAGAATACTGCTTCAAGCGTCATACCGAGGGTGATTCTATCAAGGATTGCCCTGAAAGAAACCGGATTGCTGCGGTATGGTTAGGAGAGATATACCGCAAGTAATACAATCGGTGGGGACAGCTCAAATACAAACGGCCTCAGGTGCCGAATCTGGTAGGGGATTCCCAGGATACAGGCTCGAGTGATTGTTTGTAACGATCAATTCACGCGATTGAGCCAGGGGAACTATTTGCGGTCTTCGAAATCCGATTTCTTGTGATCACGGCCATGGAATGGTCACCAGCGTGGAATATCCCAGCTTATTAAAGACCCTGACCTGCCCATAGGAATCTCCTGCGCAACTTGTATAGTCATCGAATGTAATGCTGGTGGCCGCGGTGCTGTAAACTTCATCCCATAAATAACCGCCGGAGGTGCAGATGCGTGCCTCGATCAAATAACCAAGGTCCACGGAGGGAGGCGCTGCATTCCAGCTGACGGTGATCTTATTGCCGTTCCTCACGCTATTCACCCCCGCAGGGGCCGGTACCTCGGAGTGTGTAAAAAGTTGGGGATA
>SDBS01001700.1_pt1 | contig 22320 bp, 26 predicted proteins | sample 2277091 | NCBI WGS metagenome assembly SDBS01 (sample SAMN10404972, study PRJNA504765) | marine sediment metagenome | isolation source: marine sediment core GS10_PC15, 163 cmbsf | place: Arctic Ocean: Southern Knipovich Ridge | collected 2010
TATCGCAGTCTTAGCTTAGTTTGGGGCTAATGTTTTATGAAGGAGGGTATCACAAACGCGTGATACCCTTTTTGATTTCAAATAAGAACGAATAGCTTTGTTACCCTGAAATGGCTTTGCAAAAATTTGAAGGTGCTGGGAGGCAATCCCAGAATTATGGGACAGGCTCAGCAAAAACCCAAATCTGAGGCTCGCATTTGTCCACTTTATACAACAAATCTGCATGTATGTTTCGGTTGTTGAATTCTTAGCTAATCTTATTCCTGGCAGGAACTGCCCAAACCCCCACATGTAGTAGGCTGGTATCCTTTGGAAGTAAATCTTCATCAATCACAAAACATTCTTCTGCTCTTCGACCGAATTTAGGATATTCCTTGTTTAGTGAATCAATCGAGTAGACTGTATTGAAAATACCAGAAGCGACACCCAAATCATCGAGAGTTGCATGTTGGAAACCTTCACCTGTCGGCGGTCCTGCTTCACCATCCATCATCATTATCGGTAATTCGTCTCCAGGTTTTATTACCTTCTCTTCAGACCGAAAATGGGCTTCACCACTCTTATGTCTGGAGTAATGAACCCCTAAACCAGGGGGGGGACAGTAGACGTCGAAGCCACGTCGCACCACCTTTAGAAGATAACACTTTTCGGTGCCTTCCTTTATCACGATGAAGAGCTCCACTTCTTTTATTTCTTTCAATATCATTTATCCAATTGAAGGATTCTTTCATATCGGGCAAGCAAATCATAGTCATGCCTTGGGTGTTTGTCAATCTTGACAAGTAAATCGGACAGAATCAGTAGGATGTCGTGTCGAAGGACAAATGTTCACCTACACAACTGGACATCATTTAGTTCCTCTTAATCCGTTTACTAAATAAGCTCATCAGTGTATGGTGGGCTGAAATAGGGAAACTGGAAGGAAATTGGTGATTTATCGGCCTGATTTTTAGCATTATACGAGGTATACTTAGGCTACATAGAGTAGTGGTCAAGATGAATAGGTCTAAAGGAGGTAATGTAATGATACGATCGGTTTTCAAACCTAAGCTTATCTTGTTATACGTCGTTTTCTGCATAATTGGTGCGGGGTTTGAATGGCTTTATGGAGCTTTCTGGGGTGCCATTGGGATTACTCCATGGATATATCCTGACTCACCTGTACACTATACAAGTTTGGAGGGCTTACCTTTATGGGGTTTTTCCGGTTTTATATGTGTATCAGTATACAAGACAATTGCTGATAAGAGAATCAAGTCGTTAGCGGGAGCGATAGTACCTATAATATTGGCTGCACTTTGGATAGTATTTTGCAGTTATGTTCTACAGTAGGGGAAGTAAGGGGGTGAGGGTTACCCTGAGAATACTCATTGACAAACTCCCAGTAGAGGACTATACTCAAGTCCCAACATCTGCAACTACACCTGACCTCTCCTCCGAGAATCGGTCCAGCTAAGATGCTAGAGTCTTGGCTAGAAGAGAAGGTTCCGTGTATCTCGCATTCTTGCTGGCGAAAAAGGCGAGAAGAAAGATCAGGCAGAGTAGAAGAGAGGAGGCAATATCATGGCCGAGACAATAGTGATGATTCACGGAATGCTAGGCGGAGGGTGGTATTGGGAGAACTACAAGAATTTCTTTGAGGAGAAGGGTCACGTGTGTATTGCTCCCTACTTGCGCTTTCACGATGTCGATCCGAAAGAACCCCCTAATCCTCAGCTTGGAAGTACCAGCTTGCTCGACTACGCTGGAGACCTTGAAAGAGAGATTGGCGATCTTGATACAGCCCCTATCATCATGGGACATTCCATGGGTGGACTTCTAGCACAGATCCTCGGAAGCAGAGGACTGGCAAAGACCCTGGTCCTGCTGACTCCCGCACCACCACGGGGGATTATGGCTCTGAAACCTTCAGTGATTAAGACCTTCTGGAGTGCGCAGACGAAATACGGTTTCTGGAAGAAGCCGTTTCGACTGACTTTCAAAGAGGTAGCCGATTCAATGTTACAGTTAATGCCGGCTGAAGAACAGAAAGAGGTGTATGATAGATGTGTCTACGAGTCCGGACAGGCAGCATGTGAAATCGGCTATTGGTTCTTTGACCGAAAACGGGCTACAGAGGTTGATGAATCAAAGATTACCTGCCCCGTTCTGGTTGTTGCTGGGACCCAAGATAAGGCCACCCCACCCTCAGTTGTACGCAAAATCGCGGACAGATACAACTCTGTCTCAACTTACAGGGAGTTTGCCGAGCACTCGCACTGGGTCGTTGGAGAACCGGGTTGGCAAGATATAGCGGAGTATGTTGATGGCTGGCTGAACCAGGTGCTAAGCAGAAGCAAGTGAGGGTGCAACAGTATGCAACACACCCTGGCTGCAGTTCAGCGAAGCGGACCACACCACACCTGCGAGACTCTGCAGCATGCTACAACAGTCCATACTGTGTGATGTCATAGTTACTTGTTTTACTACCCAATAAGACATCCTACTGATTTTGTCTCATTTCTGATTAACAGAAATTACGCTCCCAGGATCTCCTTGTGCTTCAGGGCACGCTCCAACGACGGTTGCCTCTTCATATCATAGTCAATCTTACAGCAATGCCTGATAGACTAGCCTATCGAATTCTTCCTGGTAAGTGTTTTCAGGCATCATGCGGTGGCTGAGTACCTGTGTGAAGCATATTGCGAGCAGGTCTTCCTTCGGGTCAGCGAAGTACGTTGTCCCAGCTGCACCACCCCAGAAATAGGTACCAATGGAACGCATTAGTGGTGACCAGCGTCCACCAGTATACACACCTACTCCCATTCCGAAGCCAAATCCATGACCAAGCATCGGGATGAAGACGTTCCCTGTATGGCTGGCTGTCATTATTTCAACAGCTTTGCGACTCAGGATGCGGACGCCATCAAGCTGGCCGCCATTGAGTAGCATTTGGCCAAATCGGGCGTAGTCGGCAACTGTTGAGAGCAGACCACCCCTATCGCCGCCTGCTCCGAAATGAATTTTTGGCCCTTTCACTTTTTCGCTGGTTTCTGGTCGTTCAACTATGGCAAGTTTCCATTCCTGACCATCACGCTTTGGCTGATAGCAGGCTGGAAAACGTTCAAGTTTCTTCTTGGGGAGATAGAAGGACGTATCTTTCATCCCTAATGGCTTGAAGATACGCTCCTGGTAGAACTCTTCCAGCGTCTTTCCGACAATTTGCTCAATGATGACACCCACTACCGAGTAACCAACATGATATTCAAACTCTGTGCCTGGTTGAAAGCTGAGAGGAAGCTTTGCTTGAGCTTCGACCCTCTCACGAAAGGTTGTCGCACCTGGTGTAGTATCAGGGTACCAGCCCAGTTCCTTCATCACATCTCGGAACTCTGTCATGAATAGTAGCGGCGAACGTTGTGGTGTTGCCAGCCCGGTTGTATTTCGCAAGCAATCGCGGATAGTTATACCGCGTCGAGCTGGTACGATGGGAATCATGGAGGGCGGATTGAGTACAGCTCCCTCGGTAGTGCCTGGCACACGAACGACTGGATTCTTGAAGGCAGGAATATACTTGGCGACAGGGTCGTCCAGACTGAGTAATCCTTCTTCGCATAGTATCATCGTGGCGACCCCGGTGATGGGCTTGCTGTTGGAATAGAGTCGAAAGATAGTATCTTTCGATGCGGGTTCCCTGCTATCGAAGTCCATGTACCCCTGGGTATCGAAGTGTACGACCTTGCCGTTACGTGCTACAAGAGTCACCAAGTTGGGAACTTTCTCCTGGTCAATGAATCTCTGTAAGCCTGGACGGAGTCGTGCCAATCGGTCAGACGAAAAACCTACTTCTTCAGGCTTTGCCATTGGTAGAGGCCAATCATTGCTTGATTTAGCTGGACTCATATAATTTCCTCCTTTTCCTTTTGCGTTCTACAATAGCTTATCCGTCTCTCTCTGTCAAAGCTCCCTCGTTTCGGGAATTGCCTGAATGGTCTGGTTATGTGCTATCCCCTAAGGTGTAACGGTTATCCTAGGTGGATAAGCATTGGGCATTGTCCACATTACTTTATCGTCTGGTAGCTCGTCGACTAAAGAGTTATATCTACCCAAACAGAGATAGTATCCTACAGTTCCAGCTTCTCCACTAGCCTTTGATGCTATGAATCCTTTTATTACCGTAGCTGATAATCCGTCATAAGTGAAGTCTTGACATGTATATCCATAAACTGCCTCTTTATTCCCACCACCGAGGTCTCTATAGGAACATAGCTTGTATCGTCCTGGAACACCTCCAGCAAGCATAATTCTACCTTCTATGCTGTCACCCTTCTGAGCAGTATCCACTCTCACTCCATTTACATACCATCCGTCAAAAGTTACCGAAAGAGGGATTAATGGTTTGAATGTGAAGATTAAGAAGTTTGGTAATGAGATTGTGTTTTGGAAGAGGGATAGAATATAAGTCGCTATTGTGGAAAGGTAACTGTGAGGGTCTGTCCAGTACTGTTGTCTCTGATATAGAAGCTACATGAGACAATAGCTACCATATCTTTGCGATTAAACGTTTTTGGGAAACTTTGCCCAGGTTTCAACTCCGTTGATTCGTCTGACGTTAAGACACCTCGTACTATCGGACCGTAAGACGTACCACCTCCTGGAGCATTATACATTATGTAATTGTAGAAATCGTATTTCATAGAGAACTGATACACCTCAACACTCCTATTTGAATTATTAGTCAAGGTGACCTGTTTGGTAGATACTAGAGTAATGAGAAAATAATGTTTGGACAAGGGTGCAGATGTTTGTGTTGGTGGTGGAATTACGACTGGAGCAGGTGTTTGAGTGGTGTCCGAAGTTAGGACTTCACCCAAGTATTCAACTGTAATTCCAAAAAGCCCTATCCCTGGGCTGGCAGAACTCGCTGTAGTAGTGGAAGTATCAGTGATTATGATTTCCTTCAGCATTTTCCCTTGATTACTGGGGGTGACTGCAATAGTCAGCATATCGAGTGTTGTTGGTTGTCTTCCATCCCAGTTTACTCCCTGCCAAACTGACTGAGCTGCCGAATCAGTCAGAGTATTTACAGTAGCTCCAAGCCGATTGTCCATAATATATTCACGAACATTCTGACCGACAATTAGTCTTGTGACTTGAGTTGAACCATCATCAAAGACTAGAGTTATCTCACCTACCTGCTTTTCTGAAAACTGAGTCCAAGTATGTGTAGTGCCAACAAGGACGCAGACATTCTGAGGATTTGACAGATTAACTTGCAGGTTCGCCTCTACGGGTGATTCGGTGTGGCTACTATGACCTTGTGTGTTAAACTTTTCTTTCGTGATGTGGAAAGGTATGCCAGCGAACACCTGTTCCCCCAATGGTGGATTCTTCCACGCAATGGAACTATTTGTGATAGGTAAGAGAGAGACCTGTGCGAATTTGGTGGTTGTACCCACAGAGGGAGTCGACTCAATAGCGGGAGTAGATGAGGTGAATGTTGTAAGCTCCCAAGCAACGAGTCTCGTCTCACTTACAGGTTCATAGAATACCTCATCTAACTTTTCCACGTAGTATATGGCAGGTTGTCTTTCACTCTCTTCTAATTCACCTCCCGCCATCATTGCATCCAACGCAGTATCAACCCAAGCTTCTTTCTGCGATAGAGTCATATTATTCCAGTCTGCACCTGTGATGAGGGGATTCGTGTAATCTTTTTGAGGTGGTGTGGTACTAGGGGTTTGTGTTGGAGAGACTTCTTCTGCCGATGCTGGTTCAGGTGGTGTGGTAGGTGTCAGTGTTGATCGTTTTTTACAAGATATTCCTGATATTAGTAAGCTAAGTATTATTGTTGCTATGAGGGTACTTCTTATAATCTTTTCCATAATCCTTACCACTTCCCACCACCGAGAACGATTGTATTCCAACTAGAATTCTAGCTCCATTGTAGTTCTCCTGTTATATGTTGTCAAAGGGGGGGATTTGAGACTGAGCCGCACAGGAGTCGAACCTGTAACCTGCTGATTAAGAGTCAGGTACACTTAATCTCCCGGACTGAGCCCTTTCATCACGTTGTGTTGCAAACCTTAACAAAGCCTCCATTGAATCACCTATACCGTGATTGTTTTTCTAACTCAATACGAAATGGTATGATACTGCTCGGGTTATCAGTTTGGTAGGGGGACCAAGGGGGTGGGTCGCATCAAGAACACTATGACTAAAACTCACACTCCTAAGATGCTATAATAAGGGGAGTCTAAGAGGGGCCAAGCCCCTCTACCTTAATTTAGAGATTTGAATTCATTTAGGATCTAGAAATTAGTATTTCCCACAAAAGGGGGTGAGGTAGCTATAAACGACATGAAATTTGACGAAAAAGGACTCATTCCAGCCATCATCCAGGACGCCGAAACCGGCGATGTCCTCATGCTCGCCTACATGAACCAGGAAGCTATCCGCCGCACCATCGCCGGCCCCGATGTCTGGTTCTACAGCCGTAGCCGTCAGGAGCTCTGGCACAAAGGAGAGACCTCCGGCAACTATCTCAAGGTACGTGAGGTGTGGAAGAACTGTGAGGACAACTCCATCCTGGTGAAAGCCAAACCCACCGGACCCGCCTGCCACACCGGCAACCGGACCTGCTTCTTCCAGGAGCTAACAGAACAGGACATAGAAGCCTGAGCTTAACATAACTCGAAAAATAATTCGTGCCTGGTAAGCCCCATTTAGCCTCGAATTGTTTCCCAAAGATATTATGCTATTTCCTCCGGTTCGTCAGCCTCCATAACCTTATCTAATGCCGTTATTGCCACCTCTATTTGTCCATCATCAGGTTCTCGCGTCGTCAGTGCCTGCAACCACAGTCCGGGAGCCAGAACTGCCCTGACCAGACGATTATCGCTATGCCTGCCCCCAAAATAGATGACCTCGTACCCGAGAGCAGCGATGACGGGTATCAGGATAATTCTTGATAGCACCATTATCCACAACGAAGGCTTCCCGATAAGGGCAAAAACAAGAATGGCTATCATCAATACCACAAACGTGAAGCTGGTGCCACAGCGCACGTGAGCCGTACTATGTGCCTTCACTGCCTCCACCTCCAGTGGAATGCCAGCTTCACAAGCATTCACCACCTTGTGCTCGGCACCGTGATACGCAAACACTCGCCTGATATCAGGCATCAGCGCTATCAATCTAAGATAGGCAACGAAAATGGCCAGTCGGACAAAGCCCTCTATTAGATGGAATATCACCGTTGACTCAACGTTAAATAACTTGTCGGTGATTAAAAGCGGCCCCACAAAGAATACGGCAACGGCAAAAACGAAGGAAACAGCCATCATCGTCCAGAGAAACCACCCCCCAACTGCCTCCCCCTCCTCTTCAAGAGATACGTTGGCTGAGTATAGGAGAGTCTTAACACCAAGCACTATGGCTTCAATCAGGACAATAATGCCTCGCATTAACGGAGCCCTCCTCATCCAACCCGTGTAGATAGTAGGCAGCAGTTTTACATCTACGGTCAACTCGCCACTGGGACGGCGCACCACGGTTGCCATGTTTTTCCGCCCCCGCATCATCACCCCTTCAATAACCGCCTGTCCTCCGTAATGAAATCTCTCCGCCATAATAAACCTTCCTTAGCAAACAAAAAGGAGCGGTTTCACAACACCGCTCCTACCACCATAATCCTGTCCGGTTTAACTGCCCTTCTGGTAGCGCCGCCTGAACCGTTCTACTCGCCCGGCGGTATCTACCACCCTCTGCTCCCCCGTAAAGAACGGGTGACACTTGCTGCACAACTCAACCCTCACCTCTTTTTTAGTTGAGCCAATAGTAAAGACATTGCCACAGGAACAAGTTGCCTTGGTATCGTTAAAATACTTCGGATGAATCTTCTCTTTCATGCCATTCAGTTAGCATAAACGCTAACCTTCCTCCTGTCATTACTCGCCGGCTCAAATTTGACGATGCCATCAATCAGGGCGAAAAGCGTATAATCCCTGCCTACACCCACATTATTGCCCGGGCGAATGCGCGTGCCCCGTTGCCGAACCAGAATTGTCCCGGCACTAACCACCTGCCCGGCATATCTCTTCACACCGAGCCGCTTTCCCTGACTATCGCGGCCGTTCTTCGTGCGTCCGCCCCCTTTTTTATGCGCCACTTTCAACCACCTCTTTCTTGCGCCGACGAACCTTCTTGTCTGGTTTGCCAGTTTCCGTCCCCGGCTCCACTATCCTATCTATCACCAGCCTAGTATAAAGCTGACGGTGTCCTGTCTTCTTACGATAACGCACCTTAGGCTTATACTTAAAGATAGTAACCTTCTTACCTTTGCCCCCTCCCTGTGAGATGGCAATTACCTTCGCCCCTTCAACAGTGGGCGTACCGACGGTTACCTTATCGCCATCAGCAATAAGTAACACCTTATCCAGCTCTACAGGGAAACCATTGGCCACATTCAGAAACTCCACGTCTATGGTCTGATCGGGAGTTACCCTGTACTGCTTGCCACCAGTTTCAACAATAGCGTAAATCTTACTACCTCCGCCAAACATATCATTTTACCAATTATCAAACCCATGCGTCAAGCAACCCCACTCACTGTTCAATCCCTTATGCCTTAAGCCCCTGCCAGAGTTCCTTTACCCTCGCCTTAAGCTCATCCAGACTGCCGTCATTATTGATGACCACATCGGCACGCTTTACCCGTTCCTCCGTAGGCAACTGTGAATGGATGCGAGCCCGGATTTGTTCTTCGGGTAGCCCGGTGCGCTCCGTAGCTCGTTTCACAACTGCCGGTACAGAAGCTACAGTGACCCAAACCTCATCCACTAATGGTGTCCAACCAGCTTCCAAGAGGACAGCCGCCTCAAGCACTACAACCCCCACTCCCTGCTGACGGTACTCCGCAATCCGAGCCTTCATCATGTCATACATCCTAGGGTGCATTATCTGGTTCAACCGGGCCAACGCTTCAGGCTCACTAAAAACTACCTTGCCCAGCTTCTTGCGGTCAATCTCACCCTCAGGAGTAAGAATCTGCTCGCCAAAAGCGGCAATAACCTTTTGCCAAGTCTCAGTATTGGGCTTGTACGCTTCGTGCCCTACTTTGTCTGCATCCAGAACGACAGCACCCAGTTCCTGTAGATACTGCGAAACGGTACTCTTACCACTGCCGATGCCTCCGGTAAGGCCTATTACTTTCATCATTCACCAACCTTTTCACGCCGGCTGCCACACATATTAGCCTCACCACCATCTAACCAAGCTCAGGCTCAATTATACTATAGTCACCATCCCTCCGCCGATACAACAGGTTAAGCTCTTGAGTTTCGGCATTGTGGAACAAGAAGAAATCATGTCCCAGGAGCTCCATCTGCACTATTGCTTCGGACACTGACATCACCTGAATAGGGAACCGTTTAACCTTGACTACCCTCTCAACAAGAGGAGTCTCCTCTACTGTCTCACTTGATGTACCCCTGGCAAATGAGCCACCTCTTCCTTTGTTATAATGTTTTCCCCTATACCGCTCAATTTGCCGGTCTACCACCGCTACCACCTTATCAATAACAGCAAACAGACCGTCTCCTCTTTCCTCGCCGCGTAGTAAAGTGCCGTCAATGTCCAGTGTTACTTGCGCCACAAAACGCTCTTGCGAAGACTTGGTTCCTTCTTCAGTCAGTTCCACCTTGCACCCCGTGATATCAGGTAGATGGCGACTTAACTTACTTAATTTACGTTCTATACGACCACGTACCGTCGGTGATATGTCCACATTTTGACCGTTTATCTGTATTTCCACCTGTTCACGCTCCTGTCAATAACTCCTTAAATTTCCCTCGCCAGAACCAATCCCCATACTGATGCGGCTCCGACTGCCTTCAACGCCACGGCACAGGCATCAAGGGTGGCTCCAGAAGTGGAGACATCATCAACAAGCAGCACCTGCTTATCCCGAAGCCTATCATCACGACAGGTAAAGACCCCGGCCACATTGCTTCGTCTCTCTTCCACGTTCAGCGTTCCAACCTGTGGAGGAGTATGGCGTTCTCTGATGAGGCAATCATCTACTACCGGCAGATGGGTCAGTCTGCCCAGTTCCTTAGCCAGCAGGACAGATTGATTATAGCCGCGCTCCCTCAATCGTTTTTTGTGTAGCGGCACCGGCACCAGGACTTCTCCCGTTACTGGAGAAGCAGACAGATAATCGCTTAGCAACTGCGCCAGAGGTGTGGCCAGAGCCCTAAGCTGCCCATACTTTAACTGATGGATAGACTGACGCATTACACCATCAAACCGGAACGGGGAACGAATACCGTCTATTTCTGCCCGCCAGCCAATACAACCAGGGCAAAGCGTACCGTCAGGTTGGGGTTTACCACACCTGGGACAAAGCGGGGGCACAATCCGCGGTAGCGAACTGCGGCAGGAAGGGCAAATAAAATTACTCTCCTCGCCACAACCTACGCATCTTTGCGGGAAGAAAAGGTTCAGTGCCATCCCCTTGAGTTTGGCTAGCTGAGGAAGCACACCTGCCATCCATTTTTCAGAGATTTACGACAAACTCACCGTATCCTAGCGAGAACGACCGCTATGCAGTGCCCCACTCATGATGGGCTCATCGAGATAAACATCGCCATTCCTAATCTTCAGGTTAAAGCCACACTGAGGATTAGTACAAACCCAAGCTTTGTATTGGATAGTTGACCCCTGACTACCAAAATCAGACAGGGGTACCAAGTCGCCAGACTTACACTTCTGGCATTTTGGAAAACCGAATTGTTCCACGAGGTCCACCTCCCAACCGGAATTAGATTTTCTACAGTATACACTAAACACCAGCAGTTGACAAGAACTAATCTGAGATTAGAAGCTGGTATCTCCCGGCGGCATTATCGCGATATGCGAAAACGCAGAATCCTTTGTTGCACCGTGCCAGTGGTTCTCGCCGGCAGGGATGTGGACAATAGTGCCCGGCGTAACCGTTACCTCTTCACTCTCCGTCGCCGCTATCCCCTTCCCTTCGGTAACATACAAGATATGGTCAACGCTGTGAGTATGGAATACACTTGCCGCACCGGGACTGAAATGCACTACGATAACCCGAAACGCATCTTCACTCCTACCGATAATGCTTTGTATCCTCACCTCACCTGTGAAGTAATTGCCTTTAGTCTCCTGGGCTTTCACATCACCAATGCGTACAACCTTCATTTTCTCCCTCCAGATACTCTATTTAAGTAAGACCGAACCAATCCGACTATAGATAGCACCTTCCCTGGTTAGCTGGCTCCTCATCAGATTGACGGCATCTACTTCAATACCATGAATCGCCTCAAACTCCGTATCAGCGATAAGTTGTCCGAACCTTTGCCGCTCAGCCAATGACACCTGATTGCGCAGTCGAGCCAGAGTTAAATGAGGAGTGAATTTGCGTGACTCAGGATTAAAGTCCAGGGATGCCAGACCGGACTCAATACGCTGCTGAAGTTGCTCCAACTTGTCAATCTCCCCCTTCACCCCTACCCAGGCCACCTGAACTCGCCTCAGATTTGGGAAAACCCCCAGGTTACCGAGTCCCAGTTGAAAGGGGGAAATTCCCCGGGCAGCCTCCTCCATCGCCTTGGTTACTTCACCAATCCTGTCTGCGGCAACATTACCCAGAAACTTTAACGTCAGGTGGATACCGTACGGGTCAACCCACTTGACCCCGGCCTGGATGCCGGACTGCAACCGGGCCTCCAGTTCGGCAAGCTCCCGCTTTAATTCATCAGGTAACTCAATGGCAATAAAGGAGCGAACTTGTTCCACAGCTTGGGCCTCACACAACATTCATCGAAAACATGGGTTTATCAAGCCTCAGTAATACCCAGCAACCTCTGGGCATTACCGGTTAGAATCAGGCCTCTTGCTTCTTGGGGTAAATCCTGAGAACCAATCTCTTTCAGTAGACGACTCTGGGCAAGTAACGGATAGTCACTGCCGAAAAGAATCTTATCGGCACCAACAAGCTGGGCAACCCGAGTGTATATCTCGGGGCTATACAGAAAGGGTGAAGCGGCAGAATCAAAATAGACATTGCTCATAGTCTCTTTGACTTCAGGCATCAGAGCGTAGAAGGGTAACCCACCCCCCCAGTGGGCACAGACTAGAGTTACGTCGGGGTAGTTAGTAATGAAGGGATAGAGCACATCCGGGGTAACAGTACCTTTACCCTGATACTGGTGCCCCACGGGCTCGGAGGCATGAATCAGCAGGATGAGCTTATACTGCCTAATCACCTCAATAAAAGGCTCCATCACCTCCTGCTCCGCAAGGTCAAACAGTTGTATATCCGGTCTCATTTCACCAACCCCCCTTATTCCTCCCTTAACACAACGCTCAATCTCAGCTATGGCTGCTTCAAATGACTGAGGCTGAACAGTACAGAAACCAATTAAACGGTTGGGGTAGCGGTCTATTGACTCCAGGATATAGTCGTTGGTTTCAACACACAGTTCATGCGTGGCCCAGCCGCCATTGAGCACCACCGAAATATCAACCCCGTCTTTGTCCATACTGTCAATGAGTTCATCAGCGGTGGCAATCCTGGCTTTAGGTGAAGAGTATAGAATGGCAAAACAGGGGTCATTCTCAACATACTTGCCACGGTTCTTCTTGACGCGGGGTGAAAATATATGGGTGTGAAAGTCAATAATCATTGCCAGATTATAGCAAGTACGCCGACGGCTTTCAACCGGCGACAAGCAACAATACTTTTATTTCGGGAAACAATTCGAGGCTACATGAAGCTTATCAGGCACGAATTGTTTTTTAGGTTATGTCACATGGAGCCCCTCATGCGGTCCTGTCAGGCGTGGGAAGACGGGGGTATCGTCAGTGGGGCGGGATAAGGACAAGGGACAGACTTGATAGAAAACGATAGTATTTGAGAGTTTAGAGCCTACTAATTGGTATGAATGGCTGTAAATTGTTTTCTATTGAGTTGCGACATATCTCTACTTGCGCTATCATGTAGTTAGCAGTCTCTTACCGAGACTGCTAAAATATTGAGATTGTGCTGAGGAAGGAGAAACAAGATGGCAATCAAACTTCAACCGCTGGCTGACCGCCTGGTGGTCAGGCCTATTGAAAGAGAGGAGGTAACCAAGGGGGGAATTGTACTGCCCGATACCGCCAAGGAGAAACCCCAGGAAGGAGAGATACTGGCGGCAGGTCCGGGCAGGTTATCCGAAGATGGTAAACGGATAGCTATGGAAGTGAAAGTCGGTGATATCGTAATCTATGCCAAGTACGGCGGCACCGAGATTAAAATAGAAGACGAAGAGCTGGTAATTCTGCGCGAAAGCGATATACTAGCCAAGAAAAACAAGTAATAAATCAAGTTAGTCGGATGTAAGGAGGAGAAATGGCTAAACAGATTATATATGGTGAGGAGGCAAGGCATGCCCTGAAGAGAGGGATAGACGCTCTGGCTGATGCCGTCAGGGCTACTCTGGGTCCCAAAGGGCACCCGGTGGCGCTAGACAAGAAATGGGGAGCACCGTCGGTAATTGACGATGGGGTTACCATCGCCAAGGAAATTGAACTTCCCGACCCCTTTGAGAACATGGGGGTGCAGCTGGTCAAGGAAGCCGCCACCAAAACCAATGATGCCTGTGGTGACGGCACTACGACATCGACTCTTCTGGCTCACGCTATGATTACCAATGGCTTTAAGAATGTAGCGGCCGGAGCCGAGCCGATGGCTCTGAAGAAAGGGATTGAGCAGGCAACCGAGGCAATCATTGATGAGCTCAAGAAAAAGTCCACCGAGGTAAAAGACAAGGAACAGATTGCTCAGGTGGCGACTATCACCGCCGTTGATACCAAGATTGGCGATTTGATTGCGGAGGTAATGGAAAAGGTCGGCAAGGACGGGGTTATCACCGTTGAGGAGTCCAAGGGACTGGAGTACGAGACCGACTATGTAGAAGGAATGCAATTTGACCGGGGTTACATCAGCCCCTATTTTGTTACCAACACTGAGAAGATGGAAGCGGAGATAGAAGACCCGTATATTCTGATTACCGATAAGAAGATTTCTGCTGTCTCCGACCTCCTGCCAGCCCTGGAGAAGATTCTACAGATATCAAAGAACCTGCTTATTTTAGCCGAGGACGTGGATGGTGAGGCTTTAGCCACCCTGGTGGTCAACAAACTACGGGGTACGATTAACGTTCTGGCACTTAAAGCCCCCGGTTTTGGTGACCGGCGCAAGGCAATGCTGGAAGACATCGCCGTTCTTACCGGCGGCCAGGTAATCACCGAGGAAAAGGGAAGAAAGCTTGACTCGGTAACCGTAGAGGATTTAGGCCAGGCACGCCGGGTAACCGCCGATAAAGACAATACCACCATTGTAGAAGGTAAGGGGTCTGAAGAGGCGATTACTGCCAGAATCAAGCAGATTAAGGCTCAGATTGAGGAGACTACGTCTGATTTCGACCGTGAGAAGCTCCAGGAAAGGCAGGCCAAGCTGGTGGGTGGCGTCGCTGTAATAAAGGTCGGTGCCGCTACCGAGGTTGAGCTTAAAGAGAGAAAGCACCGTGTTGAGGACGCGTTATCGGCGACCCGAGCGGCAGTAGAAGAAGGTATTCTGCCCGGCGGTGGTGTTGCTCTACTGAATGCCCTACCCGTTCTGGATAAGCTCAAGCTTAAAGGGGATGAAGCCACCGGGCTTGACATCGTCAGGAAAGCGGTGGAGGACCCCATCCGCGTGATTGCGGAAAATGCCGGCAGAGAGGGCTCAGTGATAGTGGACGCTGTTAAGAAGAGTGCAGCGGGGGAGGGCTACGATGCCGAAGCTGATGACTTTGGCGACATGGTAAAGAAGGGAATCATTGACCCGACCAAAGTAGTCAGGTCAGCCCTACAAAATGCCGCCAGTATTGCCGCGATGGTTTTGATTACCGAATCGCTGGTTACCGATATCCCTGAGAAGGCGAATGCGCCGATGATGCCGCCTGGTGGTGGTATGGGTGGTATGGAAGGTATGATGTAGTAATTTTTAACGGATTGTCTTACTTTAAGGTAGTGAGTAGCTTGACAAAGATAGAATACTATTATAGTATAATAGGTTTAGATAGATATGGAGTGCCAGTTGGCAAGGGATAGTGCCATGGGGCGCATTTGGTCTTGAAATCGCTAATTACTAAGGTGAAATCCACAACTGTAGCCACCACTGGGAGCATACACTAGTGCGGGCACTTTGTCAAGCACCCGCCATTTTTTGTGATGTTTTATGATAAGAGATGGCTCATAGTATAAAGGACTAGTGGGGACTAGGTATCCTTGCGGATGACGGGAAAGGCTCGTATAGCGAGAGGAGACAGAGGGAAATGACAGTTGCAACGGTAGCAATAGCAGTAATTGGTTTAGCATTGGGCCTATATACGGCTTGGTTTCCTTTGCGCAAGATAGGCGCTAACATGAACAATTTACACGAAAGCCATCAGACTTTGAGTAGAAATATGGATAGCCTCGGCTCTACTCTGATGGTCATGCAGCGTAGAGTAGAACGTTCAGAAATTGTCTCTGAGGCAGGGTTGATTATATCTAACATGGCTAATATGGTATGGGAGTCCTTTGCATTGCTGGTTCAACGAGCGGCTTCCTTCCAGCAGAACAGTGAGTACCTTATACGGCAAGTCGATGATACAAAGTACGAATTGACGGAATCAGGTGAAAGAGCACTTGACCCTCAACTCAGAACGTCTATAGCGGTTATTCGTGGAAGGAACCAACAGGTAAGCCACAAGGATATTATCCTTGGGCTGGGTGTTCAGGCGCTTACCAAGGATGCCATATCGGTAGAGATATCACCTGACGCAATGATAGGAGTGGTAGTTACCTATCTCCAGAACAGCTAACGTTAACGCTTTAAGAATCACCTTCATCTTCTTCAAGGTCAATAATCATTGGTAGAGTGCTACCCCATCTCGGTAATGCCCTATTTAGCATAGCATAAAATCTTCGCCAGCTTGTTGATGCTTTCATTAAGGTTACCACTGACGCTATATGTTCACGCAGGGCAGGGTGTCCAATATCTTTTGTCAATCGTTGAAAGTATCTATGCTGGCGTCTACCCTTGACATCCTTTGGTGTTATTCGTCTTAATTCTTGATCAGCCCTTTTTAGTAAGAAAAGGTGGAGGCCATCCTTTCTTAGTCACTCCCCCCTTCTTCATCCTGGGATTGCATCGTGAATAACCTTCGGCCAGTGTCTCTGTCCTTGTAAATCCCCAGCCTTGAGTCCGAGCCATTGCAAAGTCAAGGTAACAGAAATATGGCAGAAACTCATCGGCATCATGAACATGGTAAAGCTTTTGAGCAGCACACTCTATATAATCATGGCCATAGTCAAATTCAACTCCGTCTCCTTCAACATACTCAAATACCCAATCATCGGGATAGCAGCGTTCCTGAGATTTCTTGGCTAATGCAATCTCCTGGTTTCTAAACTCGGGTGTTAACTCACGACCTGGTATCTGAGGTAAATGCCCGACACTCTCTTCAACCGCATCATAGACAATTTTACCGACTTCTTGAGCGGTTTTACCCTGGGCTTTCATTACCTTATAGAGTATCAGTCCTGTGGTGGAACGGATAATGTGATGCGTAAACCAATTCTCATCACCACCAATATAGGGAATGGTGGGGATAAACTCTTCATACTGCTGACGGGTCACTCTTAGAACGTCCTCCGTGAACTTGTGGCCGTAGCTTTGGACCAGGAATGGTTTCCAGGCCCGGGCATGGGTATCATAGTACCGTTCCATAATCTCTGTCTTACGAGAGAGATAGTAATTAACATTAAATACTTTGGTCATTTCATATACTCCCACGTTATGACGGACGTTTATTGTAATACTTTTTCTATTTGAATATCAAGCTTCACACTAAATGACGATTTGTTTACTATCCACTAAAAAGGTCCGCCTATTTCCACGCCTGATGACTATGCGTAACGCAGTGGCTTAAATAAGGAGGATTCCTTGAGTCTGATGAGACGGAATGCAATATCGTCACCTTGTTGCGCTCAATAGGCGTGAGCAATGGATGATGTCCTGGACGATTGTGCAGTGCTTCTCTCGAGGTATGTTCAGTCGGTTGTATTCAGACGAGCCTTGCTCTCGTGAGAGCCCTTACGACAGCGAGGGTTGTGCTTTCTCTGTCGGGTTCTGCTCCCCAGCTCCTATGTTCTCAGCCGAACTTCTTCACCAGGTCGGCGTTCTCCTTGACCATCTGCTCCTGGAAACGGGGATACATGCCTACGCAGACAGCATCCGTGGGTTTGATATGTCCGAAGACGTATTCAAAGGTCTTCCTTACCTGCTCGGGCGTGGTAGATACTCTGCCGGCTGCGAAGATCTTGAAGGCGATGCATGTCTTCGGGGTCTTTCTTATGGTGTCACACATCCTCGGAAGCTCCGAGGGTAAGATTACCTGCATACTTCCCCAGCGATCAACATCGAGCGGTACCTCAGGTATGATCCTCAGTACTTCCTCACGGCTCTTCTCGAACCTATATAAGGATGCCAAATAGAAATCAACATCCCAGCCTTTCTCTTCGATGTATTCAATTACCTCTGGCGTGTGAGTAGCAACGCCAACCTGTACTCCGGTCTGGCGTATCTTCTTCAGGAAGTCACGGGTTCTTTCAATCTCCCCTTCCTTCCATAGCACATCCGTTAGCGAACCCCAGAGGATAACACCGATAGGCTTCAATTCTTTGAGCATCTTCTCCCATGAACTATCCATGCCCGCCAACGCCAAGCGGGGAATATGGCGCAACCGCTTATCGCTAAGACCGGGAAGCTGGGGCGCGCTCAAAGGGATTATATTTATCTCTTGGCCTTCCTCACGAAGTTTCAGGACAACATCCCTTGTTTTCTCACTATAGTTTCCCTGCCAGGTGTTTATGCCCTGCGCCATGCATTCTCGCAGGAACTTCACCGTCCGGTCTACGGTGAAGTATTCGGCCATATGCATACCCAGGTCTCGAAGGTTGTGGGATGCTCCACCTTGCTGGTTGCCGCCGACTATCAGCCGTGATATTTTACGGGAACCGAAGGGTACCTGCGGCATTTTCGATGTTTCTACTACCAACTTCAACTCTCTTTTTCTCAATACTCTCCAGCCCACAATCGGTCAACTATAACCCGTGTTCTGTCCTGGCGATAATGCTATCCTGGACCTCTTTATGTAGCTGGGTAAAGTAGGCATTCCAGCCGGCTACCTTCACCATCAAGTCTCGATATTTCTCCGGCTCTTTCTGGGCAGCTCTCAGCTCATCTGAGGACACCACGTTAAACTGGACGTGAAATATCTTCTGGTCGACAAATGTCCTCATCAGGTCTGCCATTCTTTTGACACCGTCTTCGTTCTGGAAAACCGCCGGGTCTATTCTCGAAGTAAGTGATAGTCCGCCTAGAACCTCGATGCCATCGACTTTGCCCATGGACTTCAAGACTGATGTTACTCCGTTCCGGTCTTTACCGATACAGGGTGAACCGGCAGGCGCCAGCGGCTCTCCGGCTGTCCTCCCTGACGGAAGCGCCCCCACGACCTTGCCCCCGGTTATGTAGGCTGTCATTGAAGAGCCCCCGGGACAACCGTGACCGCCACGCAGGTTTGTAAGCTTCATGAACTCGGAAGCCCACTGATGTATTACCCATGCCTTTTGCTCATCGACGCGGTCATCATCGTTCCCAAACTTGGGTATCTCCAAGCACATCTTGCGGATGTCCTCATAACCTTCGAAATTGTGGTCCAGGGCATCACACAGTTCAGCCATGGTAATCTTCTTGTCATCAAAAACAAGCTTCTTAATGGCCGCCAGGGAGTCGGCAGCATCAGAGGAACCGACCTCCGTGCCGCCGGTATTGAAGTTGTAATGAGCTCCACCTTCTTCCCTGCATATCCCCTTTTCGATGCAATCTTCTATCAATGCCGACTCGTAGACGGTGGGGTAGAAGTCTATTACCTTTTGCTCGTAAGCAATGCCGTCTATCTGAGTCTTTCTTCTCATTTCTACCACTTGCTTGCGGAATGCCTCCCGCACTTCTTCAAAGGACTTGAACCGGCGGGGGTCGCCTGTCTCTATTCCCTTAAAGACCTGCCGTGTTGGGACAAAAGTATTTGACCCGGTTTTCGCTTGATCAAAGCGGCGCACACCGTTGGTCAATACCAGCTCCATCGCCAGAGCAAGGTTATGCGTGGCGGTGTAAAGATACCCCGAGTCCTTACCTGGTACTACGAGTTCGAGACACCCCACGTTGGCGGCATTTCTAGCATCCTCAAGCGTAACCATCGGACCACCCATGTTCCCCCGAGCAAGCATCTGGGCGACGCCAACATCAACATTAAGGAATTGCGGATGACCGCCTCCTATGGAACAGAGTTGACACGCCTTAATCAATAAATCATCAGGTGTTTTACTATGGATCATCACTGCAAACCAGTTTGTTAACCGGGTGTGCATCATACTCTCGATAAACATGTATGACAGCTCATTGGTGGCATCACCGCCATCGGCTTTGAGACCACTCACACCTATAGTATTGGTGGTTTGAAGACCTGCACCCTGGTTCAGTTTGATGACGAAGCAGTCTACCAGTTCCTGTGCCTCCTCCCTGGTGAGCCGTCCCTCTCTGATATCGCGTTCGTAGTAAGGATAGAGATACTGGTCTGTCCTGCCTACACTGCCCCAGGTCTCCCACAGCAACATCATCCAGGCGAAGTAGTAGGACTGAATTGCTTCATAGAATGTTCTGGCTGGCTTTGCCGGCACCCAATCGCAAGCTTCAGCGATTCTCAGCAGCTCTGCCTTTCTCACGGTATCCTTTTCTTTTCCTGCCAGCTCTCGCGCCCTGTCGGCATACCTCTTCCCGATTTCGGCGCAAGCCTCCATGACTATTATTACCCCCTCAAGGAAGGGGACCTTTTTAATGTCTTCAGGATTAGTCAGGTCAAGCCTTGCCAGTCTATCCTCAGCATCCTTTTTTATGCCCAGGAAACCCTTCTTGATTACCTTCTCCCAGTTGTGCACATTGTGTCCGTAGTGGTTGAGTCTTGACGGCCTGCCCTGTTCCTTCCAGTAAGGGGCGATTTCCTCCTCCAACTCCCTCCGGTCCTCATCACTCAGGTCAATTGAAATGGTATCCGCTCTATACCCCAGACCGAATGCCCGTTGTCGTTGAGCGTCGGTATCCGACCAGGCAGTGACATCGGTACAGCGTGGTTTGACACTGGAGCAACCTACAAAAAGTTCATCAGGGTAAATGGCATCCGGCATCTCTCTGGCAGTTGCGGTAAAGGTCTTCGCCCTGCGCAGGATCATCGGCTCCGATGCCGTCTCCTTCATTACCCTGGTTTCAATGCGTGCCCTGTTGATCGATGCTGTAGGTTCAAGACTCAAGAAGGCTTCCCTGAGCCTTTTTACTCGTTGCGTTGGTTTCGTGGCGAGTACTCTGTCCAGTAGACTTTTTCCCCTCTCTAACACCTGTACCATTTAAGAGCACCTCCTTCTTATGTAGTGGTGGTCGCTTGGCCGTTTGACAGCTGTGATTCAATTGTACCACTCTTTCAATCATCCTGCTACTGAGATCTCCTATCTCAAACGATGGGGGTCCGTAAATGCCAATACCGAAAATGAGACAGAAGTGACAAACGTTTGGTCCTCTACTGGGGGTTTGTCAATGCTTACCAGCAGGGGACTGGGAATCCTTTGGTCATAGCTAAACTGGTAAACATCCACCTATGGAACCGTTAGGCAAGGGGGTATCCCCAGGGGCTTCCCTGTTACCTGCCGCTAGCCCGATGATTATCATCTCGTAGAAAAACTGCTCAGGGGGTGAAATCTGATGACACCCCACCATTCTTGTGGATATAGGGTTGTTAGTTGCCACTACTATATCTGGATAAATGGTAGGGTGTCATTGTGGATTTTAAGTAATGCTGTTATTGGTCGGTAAGTACTAATCTAAGATAAGGTCATCCAGGGGGCGCTTTATCACGTGACGTGCCCTTTTATCATCCCACCATTGCTGGAGAGAACCGTCAGCACCCATAGTCTCGATTACCATTTCTTCGTTGGGCTTACCCAACGCCAGTACCAGCAAAATCTCGAAGTCTGCTGGTATGTCCAAAGCTTTACGTAACCCATCCTTGTCTATATTAGCTACCATCACACCCCCGAAACCCTTCTCGACTGCCCCTAAATGGATAGTTTGTGCGGCTATTCCTAAGTCAACATGTGCCCAAGCTTGTATCCTTGTATCATGAAGGATGATGACGTACGAAGATGGTCTTTCTCCTTCAATGGGGTCATTATCTATGCGTAGATTCGGGAAAATCAAGGCATTCTTCTGAGGGTCATTGGAAAGAATGAACTTTAAGGCTTGTCGGTTAGCCGCCGATGGCGACAGCCTTGCCAGGTCAACAAGCTCTCTCAATGTCTCACTATCCATAGGGACATCCTGATGCCATCTCCGATAACTTCTGTTCTTTACTACTAAATCCCTTAGCATTGACACCTCCAAAGTATTATGATTTTATATTTCCCATTTCAACTTGCCAGAACTTGAGTTTAGTCCTCTACCGGGGGATTGTCAATACTAGTACAGAATGCGACAAAATCAGTAGGATGTCTCACCTGGCTTGTTGCGAACTGCTCTAGTCTTAATCTGTGCTATAGTTGACGGCTATGAGATTAAGGGAACACAATATCACATTGCAGGGCTCAGAGATGAGATTTGACAGCCAGGTGCCATGGACATATTATTGGTGATAAGAGCAATGAGGGTTACAATAAGTGACTGTAAGGTAGGTTGTTTCTTTCTCTTTTTCTTACTAGCCATCTTTGGTGGGCTCCTCTTCAACATCAACTATAATATTGGCTGACGAGTGAAGCTAAGCCAGACCCTTTCGCATATTATAACGTCACCCGGCTTTCCTTTCCACCCGGAAACTAAATAGAATTGTGGCACTCTGGGAAACACTCGAATCCAACATTCCAATGTTTAGTTCAACCGGCAGTTAACCTTCTGACTAATTGGGACATCGGAAGTTCTGGAGAGTTCAGGGCATTTGTGACCCGTGTTTTCAGTCATTGTACTAGGGCATTGAGTCGATCAATATCATTGGGGGCGAAATACGCAGTAAGATAACCCTTGCCAGTCAGAATGCACCTTAACATTCTTAAGGCTACCACACTCAAAGGAGAGGGGGATTAAGAGGATAAGGCAAGTAACTAAATAATACCATAATTGGCTTTGGGCTCAAGGATATG
>SDBS01001701.1_pt1 | contig 22319 bp, 10 predicted proteins | sample 2277091 | NCBI WGS metagenome assembly SDBS01 (sample SAMN10404972, study PRJNA504765) | marine sediment metagenome | isolation source: marine sediment core GS10_PC15, 163 cmbsf | place: Arctic Ocean: Southern Knipovich Ridge | collected 2010
CAATTGGCTTGGATATAGACAACTTCTTGGTATTCATATGACAACACTCCATCAAAATATAGACAGTCATTATTAAAAAAATTACAGATCACAGTTCCTAATATGCTCATCAGCAAAAGTAGTAATTTCCCTGTGTGAGCATTTATTCTTCTGAATCAATCCTTCCTGCAAAAGATATTGCTCTAACACAGTCTTTATAGTCTGAGTAGGAAGAGCAAGTTTGGATGATATTACATTCAATGGAGTAGGCCGTTCAATATTTTTTTTGCTGGAAAAAGATTGTCATAACATCTTTAGATTCAGGGACATAGGGTTAGGGCGGTGGAAAAGCCCGAAAAAACTTGGAAAAAAGCACATCACGCTTTTGCTGTTTCTCTGCACTTATATATAGACAGTGTTGTTCCTGGGTTAGAACCGCATTGATTTGGCTGGGACGGCAACAGGCCGTTGGTACTGTCTTGACAGATATAGCTCAGAATTTTTTTGGGAAGAGGCTATTTTTTTTCCTTGGGACCCGCCGATGATGGTGGAGGCTGCAAGTTTTGTATGCACAATGGCTTAGAATGTTGACGTATACCTCTATAGGGCATATCCCCAAAGAAAAATATTACTTGTTTTATGGAAATCTCTTGACGGCCCTACCTTATATCACGTAGAGGGTTCAATAATTGGATATCTCCATTGCCTGCCGGGCAAGCCGGGACATACACGGATGTTTACATCTAAGCGGCAGGGTGGAGGAGGAATTGGCAGGGTATGCTCTTGTAAGAGGGAGAACAGGCTATGACAATGATTGTCATGCAGGGCAGCAGAATCGTCATTAGAGCTGTCCTCACTTCGATGATTCTTAAACCTTTTCTGTATGTCGTGGTGGTGGTTTCTGCTGCGCGGGCAGCCGGTAATAGCGTGGTTGGAAAGAACATCGCCGGGTTTAATGCACTCTTGGCGGATTTCCACAGTTTTTTTCAGAATTGGCATCAACATTTCACGTTGAGAGGGGCCTCAATGCGAGGTTTTCTGGCAGGCGAAGGCTGAGAAGATAAGACAGAGAAATAGGCCTATCTATATTAAGAATATATTGGGAGATGATTGATCATGGCTAAAGTGATAAAGCAGGCGGGCAAAATCGGGGTTGTGCTGATGTTGCTGGTACTGGTCTTCGGGGCGGTCTTCTACGTCGCAAACAGGTTAACTTTGGCGCAGACGGCGGAGGAAACTGCCGCTGTTGCAGAATCTGCGCCGACCGCTGATCCGTTTGATTTGGCCAGGAACGACGTTATGTCTCGAATCAAGAAGGGTAGGGACCTGGAGGCTGTGGAAAGCTTCGAGTACTTTCTTGCCAACTTTTCTGATCATGAGCGGTTTTCCGCGGCGGTTGTCAAGGCGGCGAGCAGGTATCGCGAAAAAGGAAATCTCGAAATGGCCCAGGAGCTTTTTCAGTATGTTGTCGCCAACTATCAAGAGGATAAGAGTTCATTCTGGGCACAAATAAACCTTGTCAAGATGGACATCGCGGCTTGTGAGAGTTCCTGTTTGGATGATGGTGTCGGGCAACTGTTAGCCCAATTTGCCGGAGATCCACGTGAGGCAGTTGCGGCGGGTCATATTGCAGATGAGTATCTCCGTCTCGGCAAAGTTGGGCGTGCCCGCGCCTTATACCGGTTTGTTGTCGATGACCGGCCGGATTCTGAAAATGCTTTGTGGGCAAGAATGCATCTGGTGACATTGGATATTGCCGCGGGCAAAAACAGGCGTGCCCAGGATGGGTTCGGTGAACTGCTTGCCGATCATTTTGAGGATGAACGCATTGGCAGCGCCGTCTGTCGCATCGGCAATGCGTATCGTTATCAAAAAAGGTTTCGCGAAGCAAAGGAGATGTATCAATATGTTCTTGATGAATGGCCAAACTCGACACATGCGTTGTCGTCCCGTATGGGGACAGTTATTGCGGATATTGTTCTCGGTAATGATCCCAACGCCGAGCATGGGGTGAACAGGCTGCTTTCAGATTTTGCCACCGATGAACGGGTCGCCGAAGCCGCTTTACTGATAGCCGACAAATACCAGGGCAAGAAAAGATTCAAGAAGGCCCGCCCACTCTACGAATATGTCGTGGACAACTGGGCGGATTCCAAGCACGCGATATTCTCGCAAAAGGGTCTGGCGGTTACGGAAGCCTTCTATAATGAGGACCCGAACACGTATCCCGCTCTGGACCGGCTCCTGACGGATTTCAGGGACCGTCCCAAATTTACCCGGATGGCTTTTCTCGCGGCGGAGGCCTATCGCGACCGGGCGCTTTCAAAGCTGAACAATGGCAAGATGGAAGAAGCGCAGCAGGGATACGCAAGAGCGGCAACCGCGTGGGAACAAGTAATACAGCGGACCCCTGAGTCTGTCTACACACCGGAGTCCTACTATCTGTTGGCCGAATGTTACTGCAATCTGGGTGAATATCTGTCTGCGATAGACTGTTATCGGTTGATTGTGGACACATGGCCTGATTGGAAGCGTTCATGGAGTGCGCAGTTCCAGGTTGGTTACAAGTACGAACAACTCAAGTGGGTGGAGGGCATTGAGCCGTCGGAAGCAGATATACATACGAAAACCGCTTATCAACGCTTACTTGACATATACCCGGATTGTCCGGCAGCGAAAGCAGCAGCCGGATGGCTTAGTCGTCACAGCAACTGAAGCTCAGGAGAATTGCAATGAACTATAGAACATTACGTGTTACCTTCCTTTTGACCTGTGGATTACTGGCAGTCGGAACCAGTTACGCTACGTTTAGCCCTCCTTTGCCGTCATGCACCTTTAGCCCCACCAGTCCCACTGTGGGACAGACAGTGTATTTAAGCGATACGTCTGTGGATGATGATGAGAATGGCGAAAGCATTGTTGCATGGAAGTGGACGTTTCCTTCGGGGGCATTCTATGTATCGGGACAAGGCACACCGAACACAGTGTGCAAATTCCCGAATACCGGAACTTACTACGTTTATCTATCTGTCCAGGATGATGAGGGTGTGTGGTCGACAAGCGATTACCAGTGTCAAGTTACGGTCGGTGGTACGAACGGTGACTGGTATGTGGACACAGATGGCAGTGACGAAGATAATGACGGCCAGAGTGCGGGCAGTCCGTTTGAGCGGATTCAGACGGCCATCGACGGCGCAAGTGACGGGGATTGTGTCTGGGTCGCTGAGGGGACCTACTATGAGAATATTAACTTCCGGGGCAAGAACATCATTGTCCGCAGCATGGACCCCGATGATAGTGCCGTCGTAGCCAATACGATCATCGATGCCGGTGGTGTGGGCACTGCCGTATCATTTGGAGGGTCTGAGGACTCAACATGTCAATTGAAAGGATTTACGATAAGAGGGGGCGGCGATTCTGACGGCTTGTTGGGCCACTGGAAATTAGACGAAAGCAGTGGGACAATTGCCGATGACAGCGGCAGTAGTGATAATGAGGGCACCTTGAAGAACTTTCCCTCTTCTCCGGATCCGTCTCCATGGGAGAGTGATGGACATATCGACGGCGCACTGAGATTTGATGGAACCGATGACTACGTAATCACCGGATATAAGGGTATTCCCGGCAGGCAGGCCAGGACCTGTGCGGCCTGGATTCGTACACCCTGTGCGAGCAGTGCCAGTGAGATGGACATACTCTATTGGGGTGAGAACAATAGCGGCGAGAGATGGCGTATAAGCCTTGATCCTGCCAGTAATGAGGCCTATCTCAAGGTGGATGTTCTTGACGGTCATAAAATCGGCACGACTAACGTCGCTGATGGACAGTGGCACCATGTAGCGGTTACCTGGGAAAATGACGGCACACCGGATATTACCGATGCGAAGCTTTACGTCGATGGTGTATTGGAGACGGTGCCGTCTGATTTGAATCATAACATTAACACAAGCACTTCCACTGATGCGGACGATGTGAGTATCGGCAAGTCCGTGGAAGAGGAGTACTTTAAGGGTCTTATCGATGATGTGCAGATATACGGCCGAGCCTTGGACGGATTGGAAGTCTCGGAACTGGCATATAATCCTGATCCAGGGTCGCATTGGAAATTTGAGCAGAACGCTAAAGACTCAACTGGTGATAATGACGGATCCGAGAAACCGACGTCCCCACTTACTTATGTTGAACGCTTGCCTGGCAATTACTCCGTACAGTTGGATGGCACAGACGACTATGTAGAAATTACCAACTACAAAGGTATTACTGGCGATCAGGCTCGGACGTGTTCGGCCTGGATTAAGACAACGACGCTTGGTGTGATCACGCACTGGGGGCTTAACGTTCTGGGCGGTCGATGGACAACGGTCGTGGATTCGGCCGGTCATTTGCGAGAGGAAGTTGGCGGCGGCGCCCTTGTCGGCACCACGGTGGTTGACGACGGCGCGTGGCATCATGTGGCTGTCGTTTCTGACGGCACTGACCTGGAGAACGTATTATTATATGTCGACGGCAAACGGGAAACTCTCACCACCACAGCAAGCCGAACAATCAATACCCAGGCGTCAGGCGATGTCATCATCGGTGCCTTCAGTGGCAGCTTATACTTTGACGGTTATATCGATGATGTTCGGATTTACGGTCGAGCGATTGGCGGCATGGAGATACTGGAACTTGCAGCGATTGGACCTGTGGCTCACTGGAAGTTGGATGATGGCACTGGCACGACGGCGACTGACAGTTCAGCAAACAGCTACGATGGAACACTCAATGGCAATCCAGCCTGGACGTCCGGCGGTTTTGTTGATGGGGCTCTGGATTTTGATGGAGATGGAGACTATGTCGAAATTGACGGTACTTCGGGAACGGCTTATACGGGAATCCACAACGATAATCCGCGTACAGTATGCGCCTGGATAAGGGCGACATATTCTGCCGACCAACTTGGGGCAATTGTGTCATGGGGTGAAGACACTACTGCCGGCAAGAGATGGCTTTTTGCACTGGACGATTCCAGCGGCGCTGTTCGAGTATTGCTAAACGGCGGCGGCACAATCGTGGGGACGCAGGACCTCAGAGATGGCCGCTGGCATCATGTGGCGGCAGTGCTTGTCAATGACGGTGTTACAACCTCATGGGTGAGCGATATTACAATGTACGTTGATGGTATTCTGGAGTCGTCCACAGTCGTGGGAGATTGTGCAATTGCTACGATTGACAATGAGAATGTCCACATCGGGGCACATTACCGCACGGATGCTCGCTGTTATTTCAATGGTTTTATCGACGATGTTCGCATCTATGACATGGCCTTGAGTGCGGGCCAGATCAAAGACCTGGCGGCTGAGCGGCCTTATCTGGAGGCGTATTGGCCGTTGAATGAGGGTACGGGCAGCACCGCGAGGAATAAGGACGCCTTAGGAATTAATGATATTGGCTTTTATGACGGCACATTCAAGGGCGATTTAAAGGGTCCGGAATGGACTGACGGTATTTTCGATGGCGCTATCGACTTTGATCCATCCGATGATCAATACATTTCAATAGACGACTACAAAGGTATTTGCGGCAATCAGGCTCGGACGTGCTCGGCCTGGATCAAGACGACGACGCTTTGTGTGATCATGCACTGGGGGCAGGACGTTCTGGGCGGTCGATGGACAACGGTCGTGGATTCGGCCGGTCATTTGCGACAGGAGGTCGGCGGAGGCGCAATTGTCGGCTCGACAGTGATTTCAGACGGCAATTGGCATCATGTGGCTGTCGTATCTGATGGCACTGACCTGGAGAACGTATTATTATATGTCGATGGTATACAGGAGACTCTCACCACCACAGCAAGCCGAACAATTGATACCCAGCCGGCAGACGACGCCACCATTGGCGTCTACCTCGGGAACATATACTACTTTGACGGTTTGATCGACGATGTGCGGATCTATAATGTTGCCCTGACGCCGAAGCAAATCGGGCAGTTGTTTCTTGCCCACGGCGGCGGCATCAACGGCAAAGGCACCCAGGCGGAGATTCACAGTTGTGTGATTGAGGACAACTACTCCGCCTACGAAGGCGGCGGCATCTTTGATTTTGATGGCGACATTATCAATTGTGTCATCACGGGCAATACCGCCGCCCAAAACGGCGGCGGCCTCGCCGATTGCGACGGGACTATCATAAACTGCATAATCGCCGGTAACGAGGCGTCAAACGGTGGAGGGTTGGATAATTGCGATGCATCCATCTTGAACTGTACGATTGCCGATAATATTGCAAATACCCAATGCGGCGGAATACGTATTGCAAGCGGCGATACGCCTCCTGTTACTAACTGTATCGTATGGGCAAATACGGATACAGATGGAACAACTTCCATTCAGGAGGCACAGATTTACGGCGGGTCTCCAACAGTTACCTATAGCTGTGTAGACGATGGCACTATAGATGAAACAGATTATCCTGGCACGGGCAACATCGATGATGATCCAAAGTTTGTCAACTCAAGTGCCCCCGTTGGCCCTGACGGCGTTTTCGGAACCATAGATGACGGTTTGCGGCTGAGATACGACAGTGCATGTATAGATGTGGGCGATAACAGTGCGATAGATGCAGTGAGCATAACTGAGGATATGGCGGGAAAAACGCGAAAGATGGATGTTGCCGATTCGGACGATGGCGGCGGCGGTACTGCACCGTTTGTTGATATGGGAGCCTACGAGGCCCCGGCGGTGTTCTATGTGGTGAAGGGCCTTGCTACCGGTAGCCATGACGGCACAAGCTGGGCTGATGCCTATGCGGAATTGCACGAAGCACTCGATCCCTCAACAGGGATAACGGTTCCAACTTACGGTTGTGAAATATGGGTCGCTGCAGGCACGTATACACCTGATACTTCTTCCCAGGACAATTTCCTGCAAATGATACAGTATGCCGAATTGTATGGTGGGTTTGACGGTGTTGAAAAATGTCGCATAGAGCGTGACCTCTCGGCAAACGAAACGATTCTCAGCGGTGATATCGGAGCTAACGATAGTTACACGGTTGTAAAGGGTGCTGACGATGCCATTCTAAATGGATTTACTATTGAAGGGGCCGTTGCCAACGGTTCAAGTGAAGGCTATGGGATATGGAATGACGCAACCTCGCCCACGATTAAGAATTGCCTGATCAGGGACAACGTGTGCGGGGTCTATTGCAATTATGACTCGGTATCTCCGGCGGTTATCACGCCTGTGATCATGAATTGCACGATTGTCAATAACAGCGGTTACGGTATTCAATGCGATACGCCCACATATTCGCAACCCGTCATAACCAATTGTATCCTGTGGGACAATGGCGACGATCTCGATGGCTGTACCGCCTCCTATTCCTGCATCGAAGACGGCGATATAGGCGTTGGAAATATTTCCTGGGATCCATACTTTGATACTGCCAGCAGCAGATATGAGTTGGCGACATACTCAACATGCATTGGTGCAGGCGATCCGGGCATGGACAATTCCAGAGAGCCAGGTGGCGGCGACGGCAGGATCAACATGGGTGCCTACGGTAACACCCAAGCCGCAACCGAACTTGGCGCTGACGCGAACTCCGATGGCCTTATTGACGACTGGGAGACCACGGAGTTAGGCAATGCAGCCGCTGATGCGGATAATGACGGAGTAGCAAACATATACGAGTACATGTTTGGCACCGATCCAAGCGATACACAGAACGGCACAGATTTTATGATTGGAAGTGTCTCTATTTCCATCTCTCAAATTGACCCTGCCGCAGGTGATGATGTCGATATAAGCTATTACGCAAACAAAGCCGGAGAGAATATCACAATCTGCTTTGTAAATACAGATGATGCCACCAAAGTCGTCGGCAATATCACGGACACAACCACAGCCGGGCAAAATGAAGTAACATGGAATGGAACAATCGACAACAGCACAGGCAACATTGTCGAAAGAGCATTCTACCACATCCAAATCCAGGATGACGCCAGCAGCGAGATCTGGACGTCTGGAGACGCAGGTACAACATCGCCTGATAACAATACCCCTCAGTACACCGCGAGCACTCTGAAACCTTATGAGAACATACCGTTAGCAATTGTGACCAATGAGTCCGACTGGTGCAGAAGAACGATTGAGATCACCGACCAAGCAACTTCTGAAAAAATATGTGATGTTGTCGTGGATCGATTGTTGAGGCCGGGAAGCAATACAGTATTCTGGGATGGGCGTCTCAGCAGGGACTTCCTACATGCAGGCCTCGTTTACAACGATGTCGCGTTTGATGATACCTCTACTGCGGACCCGGCCCGCAAGGGAGCTGTTCTCGTTTACTATGATGAACAGGCTGCCAACCTCAGATGCAATCCGTATCGAGCAATAGGTACGTACAATGAAACCGTAGCCATAACCTTTGAACTCCAAAATACGACTGAAATTTCGGTACAAATATACGGCCCCGACGGGGAGTCTGTAAGAACGCTTGTAGATTCGGTTCAACACAATGCCGGCTTAAACACGATTACGTGGGATGTGAAAGCAGACTCCGGCAAGTATGTCGCAGGAGAGGGAGTTTATGCCGTAGAACTCAAAGTCGAAAACACCGCTGAGAGTTTTGTTGGGGTGATCAAGGTCTTTAGATAGAGCTTTGTGAATATAGTGAATGATTAGTGTTTTTTCTTAACATAGATTATAGAGGAATAGATATGAAGAGAATAACTGCGAGTCTCATGGTCATATGTATCTCTATCGCTGCTTCAGCAGCGACTAGTTTCGACGACGAAGATTATTTTATTCCGGGTACGACCTATGTGTATTATTCTAGCACCGACGAAGAGGTGGTGTATGTGGTTGTCAAGGTATGTGGGAATACTCCTGATCGGAAAAGCTATTTTCACCACTTTTTGCGCCGACTTCCAATCCCAACCCAGCAACAATGGAACCAGACTTCTTGGGTTGGGCAGGAATATTGGTGGGGGGTAGGGCTAGACGCGTGGGATGGCCTGATTTCCAGCATAACCTGTAATGAGACTATGACTGATGATGAAAAGGAGCTTTGCGAGTTATTGCATGACAATGGAGATGTGTTTGCTGAGTATTTGGATGGAATTGATCCCGAGGACTTCGCTGTGTTAACGGATAGCGAAGTGGAGTTCTTGTTCAATTACTTTCTTGATTCTTCTCGGTCCTCTATTGAAACGGATGACGAAGCTGATGCGGCGTTTGGTAATCCGACGAATGTTCCTACGCCTGGCGATCCTGTTTATGCGAGTAATGGCGAGTATAGTACATCGGTTACTGATCTGTCTCTTTCGGGCGGTACAATACCATTTCAGATTACGCGCACTTACGGGAGCAGGCGCGAGTATAATGGGCGGTTTGGCTATGGGTGGGACATGAATTATAATATGAAGGTTCGCCCGCTATGGGAAGATCCTGAAGTTTCACTTGACGGTACTGTTGTTCTGCTTGATGGCACTGGTAACAGGCGAGAGTACGTCGAAACCGCAACAGACACATATACTCGGGATGTCGACAGGAGCGACTACATTGAATACGATTCGACAGCCGGAACTTTTACACTCGTCAAGAAGAAAGAAAAGCTCAAATACAATTTTGATACCGATGGCAATCTCACCTCGATTGAAGACCGCCACGGCCACACGATTGATTTTACTTATAGCGCTACAAAATCTGCGATCATCGGCCCGTCGGAGTTTTTCAATAACGTAAACAACGGCGGCCCGGCCAATGGGCGAGGTGTGGTCGCTATGGAGTACAAGCTGACAGAGATTACCGATTCGCTGGACCGCACTGTTACGTTCATGTACGATGACGATTCCGGACCGGGCAGCGGTTTGTTGACGAAAATAAGCCATGACGGGAGAGACTGGGTATACGAATATGATCCCGCGACGAATGATCTGCTCAAAGTGACAGGCCCGGAGACCACCGATCCGGTGACGTCAGAGTTTCTTACCGAATACGTATATACGGAGCATAATCTTACACATATCTATGACCCGGCTAATGACAGTTCGAGCGGTGGGGACGCCTATATCGTCAACACATATGTAGACGATATGGTGAGCGAGCAGGTATATGGTGAAAGTGAAAAAGAAACGCCGGGTGACAGCAAATTCGAGTTCAGTTACGATTCGGACAGCAGCACTACAACGGTTACTGACCGCGAAGACAATATTGAGATCATCACATATAATCCGGCAGGCCAGACGGCCGTCAACGCCCTGTCCACACCCGACAGCGCAACTACCAAGGCCGCCTATATCACTCAATATGAATACAACGCAAGCGGCGAAGTAACGCGCACCGTCCTGCCCAAACGCAACTGCATCGATATGAAGTACGACGGCTCGGGCAACCTTGAAGAAATAACACGTCGAACGGAAACCGATGCCCTGACGTTTGACGGCAGTCCGGACCGCATTCAGGTGGATGATGACTCGGATAGTGATTATGATTACGAGTCCGAGGACTTCACGGTCGCGGTCTGGGTCAAACGACAGGCTACTGTAAATGAGAAGTATCTATTATACCGAATGGATACGTCGGGAAATGGCTGGAGTCTCAAATTAGATGTTGATGACTATGCCGTCTTCACAGTGGACTCGGTGTCCGTTTCCAGTTCTACCGCCATTGCTGATGACCTGTGGCACTATATTGTTGCGGTGGCCAATCGAGCCGGTTCCGGCAAAGCCGAGATTTACATCGATGGCAGTGCCCTCACGCAGAGCGCCAGTTCGCTTGCCACCGGCAGTTCCGCCTCCACAGACCTTTATATTGGCTGCTCTTATGTGGGAGGCTCTGAAGGCAACTATTTCGAGGGATCGCTGGATGACGTTATGATTCTGGATCGTGCTCTTACAAGAAAAGAGAGCCTGGGACTGTCTATATATAGTGATGGGCTGGTTGGCTACTGGAAGATGGATGACCGTGTGGATAGTACAGTAGTCGTTGACAGCAGTATATGGGGGAATGATGGAGCGGCGTCCCAGAACACAGAAAATATGGCGAATTCACCCGAAAGCATCACAACAACATATACCTATGTGACCGATGTCGACGGGTTCGATTACGTCAAAACGACGACGGATCCGAAGGGTAATGTCACCACATATAACTACGATTTTGAATATGCAACCAGCGGAGCGTTGGTCATCAATGAGGTCATGGCCAACAATTCAGACACCGAAGAGTATCCGGTGAGTTCTCAGAATTACCCGGCATGGTTTGAGATATACAATGCAGGTGCCACCACTGTTACTCTGAGCGATAAATACCTCACCAACGACCTTCAAGCCGCTGTCGTAGACATGTGGAAGATACCTTCAGGAATCACTGTCGATGCTGGTGAACGCGTCTTGTTCTATGCCAATGCCCAGGACAGTGGATACCAAACGGATTTCACCCTCAGTGCCAGTGGTGGAGAAGTAGGTCTTTTTGATACCGATGTCAATAATAACACCTTGCTCGACAGCATTACCTATAGTGCCCAAAGCGCAGACGTCTCCTACGGTCGCAGTCCGGACGGGAGCCCGTATTGGATAGAGTTTGCAACCAGCACCGGAGACCCGCCATCGCCGGGCGGCAACAACTACACAAATTCCGGCAACCTCATCGAGGTTGTTTATCCGGAAGCGACAACAGCCGCATGGAGTGGGAGTTCGATTGTTACCTCCACAGAGCAGCCCCGCGTGACATTCAGCTACTACGACATTGAAAGCGATATCAAGGACGGCCAGGTCAAAACCATGACATCTCCGGATGGGGTTATTACAGAGTTCTATTATTACGATGATACCGGTGACGGTGATAACTACGGGCATCTTGAGCAGGTGGTTGTTGACCCCGATCCGCTGACTGCTGATGATGAAATAATCTCTGCCACATACGAATACGACTCGGCGGGTAATGTCAAGACGGTAACGAATGCAGATGCAAAATCGACACAGTTTCTGTATGACGAACTCGACCAACTCATTAAGACGACTTACGCCATAACCGGCCATGAAACGATCAACAAGTTTAACGAAAATGGGAAGATCGAAGATATCAAACGAGCTTTCGACGGCGGCCACCAGTCAACTCTGATGTACTACAATCTGCTCGACAATCTCAAAACGATTACCGATGCACTTGGCAATGAAACTGAGAGCTTTTATGACGACAATGAGAACGTACAGTTTGTCGAGGATGCACAGAGCAAGGACAGTGCAACTGCGTACTTCACTGAAATGGCCTATGACGAGAGGAATTTGCTGAAGACGACTACCGACGCCGAAAGCAATGTGACGACTTACGATTATGACGCCAACGGTAATCTTGTAAAGACCACAGATGCCAAGAGCCAGGAGACGACTTACGAATACGATGGCTTTGACAGGTTGGTTAAGACTACGTATGAAGACGATTCTTTCGAAGCATTTGAATATGACAACAATAGCAATATAGCCTGCAAGACCACCCGCAAAGGTGATAAGATTTACTTCGACTATGACGCTCTTGGAAGGTTGACACGTAAATTCATTGACGATGGTGGTAATGATGTCGTTATCGAGGATGATTTTGCCGCTTCAACCTACTGGATCAAATCAACAGACGCTTTAGGACAATTCGGTAATGACTCCCTCGAATGTGAGACGGATGACGAGACTTACGATGTATCGAGCACAGTTACGAACGGGGAGACTTATACGCTGTACCTCTGGTGGCCGCATGGTGCAACTGCCAACAATGCTACTGTCAATATCGACACAGACAATGATGCCACATTCGATGATAACGAGCCGATTGATCAGACCGCTCAGCAAGCCCAGTGGGTCGAAATAGGCGACTATACCGCCGGTGCCACGACGATGGTTGTGCAAGTTGTCGCTCAGGCAAGTGCCAAAACCGCTCTCGACGCCGTGCGTTGGGTCCCGACATCACTCGACCGCACCGAATACCTCTACGACATAGCAGGCCGTGTCCTTGAGATCGCCGATAACGCCGACGTAACGCAACATAAGTATGACGATCTGGGTCGTATCCAGGATGTTTACGGCCCTGCGGATTCTCCCAATTACGATGATGTTGCCTATACGCATGACGATCTGAGCAGACGCCAGACCATGACGTATCCTGACGGCATTGAGGTTGAATATGTGTATGACGAGATGAGTCGTCTCATTGAGATCAAATATGACGACGATCCCGACGATGCTAATCCGGGCGAAGTGCTGGTCCATTACGATTACAACGAGCTCTCACGAAGAACGGATATGTATTATAACTACAACCTGGACAGCCAGTACGATGAAGCAGATGTCGATGCCCACATCGAATACAACTATGTTGATAACACTACAGTTGGCGGCGACAACCAACTCGGCAACTGGCTGGAATGGATCGCTCACGATACTGATAATGACGGCACATCTGAGATGGATTTTGATTATGCCTATGACGCTGTTGGTAATCGCAAGAACCTAACCGTTGACCAACATGCCACCGATAAGTACTTCTATGAGTACGATGACATTTACCAGTTGGAATTTCTCAAATTCCCGAATGATACTACAACCATCAACAGTTACACCTACGATGACCTTGGCAATCGTACCGGGTCAACGGTGGACAGTGTCACATGGGATTATGAAATCACCTCCAACGAATTGAACCAGTATGACAAGGTTGGTCCGGACGGTACCGAAGATGATTATAGTTATGATGCCAACGGCAATCTGACCGGCGACGGGACGTATACGTACGGCTATGATGCAGAAAATCGCCTTATTTCGGTCGATTCGGGCTCTACCGCTTCTTACGGCTATGATTATCAGCACAGACGCACATCCAAGACCGTTACCGCGGGAACCACATATTGCGTCTATGACGGCGATCAGGTTATTGCCGAATACGATGGTTCCGACAATTTATTGCGTAAATTTATCTACGGCCCCGGCATCGATGAGCCGATATGTATGATAGACTGCACGGGCGAAAGCGAGATAAAGTACTTCTATCACTTCGACGGCCTGGGCAGTGTGGTTGCTCTTTCAAATACGAGTGGGACGATTGAGGCTTCTTACAGTTACGATGTTTTCGGTGCTGCGACTGTCTCAGGTACCGAACACGGCAATCCGTATCGCTTCACAGCCAGAAGATACGACGACGAGACGGACTTGTACTACTACCGAGCCCGAATGTACGCCCCCGACTTAGGCCGATTCCTCCAGCCCGACCCAATAGGCTACGACGACGGAATGAATATGTATGCCTATGTGGGGAATAACCCTGCAAGCTTCGTCGATCCGTTTGGACTAATTGGAGCGAATACCGCACTAAGTATCATTGGAGGTATCTCAGAAGGGGTCGCCAATAAGTATGGAAACGTGAGTTTTGCAGGACAGGCTGGGCAAACAAAGGGGAAATGTGGGCAGATCCTAGGATTGAAAATGGTATTTGCGGAACTTATTCTGAATTCGGGTGCAGCACAGCAAGCTATAGATTCTATTAACCAAGCTGGCAAACTCAAGATTCAGTACACGGGAATGGGTAGGACATCCTTCATGCATCACATAAACACAATTAAACTCAACCCCCACAAAAGCCATCTTTACGATAATTCACAGCGATGGCATTTTTCTCCCCCGCCGATAAACCTTGGGCATGAAATGGTACATGCATTCTATCACTTCAAGGGTACAAGGTTCTCCCGACCTCTCGATAATGAACGAGCGGCCGTTGGCATTGGGAAGTACATGAATGCGGAAATCAGCGAAAATGCAATCCGTAGAGACTTTATCAAAGCAGGAATATACCCAGATTTAGTTCAGCGTCCGAGGTACGATGACATGCTGAGGTAGAATGTGTGCTGCGGGATATATACAGCCTCATGGAGTCTGCAAGAGTCAGGGGTACAGTGGAGTCAAAATAATGAGAAAGCGAGTAGCAAAGATATCTGTCATAACCACGTTATGGGTACTTGTATTCTTGGGGGGATGTCAGAAACAGAATGACACAGTTGGATTTTATATAGAAAGCACATTATTGACGCCAGATACTGTGAGAATCGATTATGAAATTGTAAACCAGAGCCGCGAGTGCATCTGGGCCTGTCAGGATGTGGATATTTATTTCCCGTTTGGTGAAATCTGTGAGATTGAAGATTCCACCTTGTATGTTTATAGAAAACTGAGTGCAATTCCGGAGTATGTCGAGTTTTCCGAAGCCATGATTGCCAATTACGTGCGCCTGAAACCGACCGATACTATCAAAGGTTCAGTGGACATTCTTGTTCCGGATAGATTCGAGTCATTCTCCGAATATGAAAGGCCCCCTACGTTCTCAGGGATTGAGCGCATTAGCTTTGAAGTGGGCTATCTCGACAGAGCGTTGGCAAAGTCATATTTGGATTTGAGACATGTGACCGATCCGAACGACCCGTATTATGAGCAAGGTGAAAGTATTCGCCAGCGATACGGCAATTCAGCTAGTCCCGACAACCTGTTCATATCTCATGTGTGGTATGGAATTAGAAACGAAAAGATCTGCCACGCAATAATGACCCTAAATACTGAAGGTGAATGGACGCCCCGAGTTGCCCAGTGAAAAAGTGAGGACTGGTACTACTATCACCTCGACGGCGTAGGCAGTGTGGTTGCTCTTTCAGATACGAGTGGGACGATTGAGGCTTCTTACAGTTACGATGTTTTCGGGGATGCGACGGTTACTGGTGACGAACATGGCAATCCGTATCGCTTCACGGGCAGACGTTACGATGACGAAACCGACCTGTACTACTACCGAGCCCGCATGTACGCCCCCAACACAGGCCGATTCCTCCAGCCCGATCCGATAGGCTACGACGACGGAATGAATATGTACGCATACGTAGGCAACAATCCCGCAAGCTTTGTCGATCCGTTTGGGTTGATCTCGCTTGGGATGATACTTAACATTCATGCCGTTTATAATGCGCCAGAGGAAGGCATCTATCTGTTTGAGCCCCAGGCGGCAATGACGGCAATGGGGGATTTCTTAAACCTCTTTCCTGCAAAAAGTAGGGCTTGTGCTCTGCGCAGTTATATGGTGTGTCATGACTGTTTTGATTACTTTGGGAGTCTCGGTATATGAATAAGCATAGATTTGTTTCGCTACTCTTACCTGCGGGGAGCTTTAAATTAAGAAAATCGTTTCTCATAATTGTCGGACTCCTGTTGTTGCTCGGTGCTATTCTAGCATACTACGTACCCAATCTCATAGAACGTGGTAGGCTGACAACAATTGATATCGGCAACGAAATAGTTGAAGCTCTGCAAGCGTATTATGACGATACTGGGCGATATCCAGCCTCGCTTGATGAGTTAGTTCCCAAATATTTGGACGAAATCAAGGAACCGCTATGGGGCGATTCAGGATGGGAATATGGGGGTAGCCCTGCGCAACTGAAGGTAGGATATAAATCGCGTGGCGAATTGTACCCCATGATGATTTACAATCCAGAGCACGGTTGGATATATGACACTTAGATTTACGTTCAGTTTTTGTCCTGCTGAGTGAATTCGATGAGCCGATATGTATGATAGTGCCCGACGGTTCGGGCGGTGAGGACTGGTATTATTACCATTTTGACGGGTTAGGCTCTGTGGTTGCATTAAGCGATTCGAGCGGCAGTATCGTCGAGACGTACAGCTACGACGTATTCGGTACGCCAACGATCACTCTCGACGGCAGCACTGGCAACCCATACATGTTCACCGGCAGACGCTACGATGACGAGACCGACCTGTACTACTACCGAGCCCGAATGTACGCTCCCGACTTAGGCCGATTCCTCCAGCCCGACCCAATAGGCTATGACGACGGAATGAACATGTATGCGTATGTGGGGAATAACCCTGCAAGCTTCGTCGATCCGTTTCTGGTTGGAGAATGATAGAATTCCAAGTTATCCCGCTTGATATCCGCTTTCGTTATCTTTAACGAGGCTATTGTAGAAATATTTGAGTAAAATCTTTTTTTCTGCTTGACAGTTCGACATTTGTCGTGTAGTTTCTAATATAGTAGATTAAAGGAGATTCATTATGGCAAGACCAAAACAAACCCATCAATCCAGGCCTGAGCTTACCGAAGCTGAATGGGTTATCATGAAAGTTGTGTGGGAGAATGAACCCTGTGCGGCAGGAACTGTTCAGGAGGCCCTCGTAAAAAGCAAAGACTGGGCATACAGCACAGTAAAAACCACAATGGATCGCATGGTCGCCAAGGGACTATTAGAGATCACAAAGATCAGAAACCTTCAGCTTTTCAGATCCAGGATAAGCCAGACAGAAGCTAAGGAGGGCGAATTTCGCAAAATGCTCAAACGTGCCTTCGACGGCGCTCTTACGCCTATGATGCAATTCCTCATAGAGCAGCAAGACCTCAGTGCAGATGAATTAAATCATCTGCGACAGCTCATAAATAAAGCCGAACAAAAGAAATAATGACAGCTGGAGGATATTGAAATGACAGATTTGATTGACATCCTAAATAGAACTGGAGATAGCTTTTGTGGCTTTGCGTTGACTATGCTCATTCAGTCTGGCATTCTGATAGTATTGCTGTACCTGATAGATCTACTGATACGAAAGCATGCCAGGGCGGTCTTTCGATACTGCATCTGGATGCTGATCTGTGTCAAACTAATACTGCCGCCAACATTATCTTTGCCCACAGGAATAGCTTACTGGTGTAATTTTGATATATCACCGGCAGCCAGCCAAACTCAAGCACAGCCACCATCTGAAATCGCAGCATTTGAGTCTTTACCGCTTGCACAACCAACAGCAAGTTTCGATGTTCAGACAGACATTACAGCACCAGGCCCTGAAACTGCCGATAAACCGCCATTGGAAACGACGATAGCCGCTGTGACTAAAGAAGAATCTGTAATTACATCTGTACCGTCAACTGCTGCCGCAGAAATAACAGCCATTACTTGGCAAGCAGGTATTCTTATCTCCTGGCTTGTCGGTGTATTCATCCTTTCGGCATTGCTGTTGCAAAGATTTTTATTCGTAAAAAGCCTTCTTGCTCAAAGCGACACCGCTAATGAACGATTGCAGGAAACACTTGATCAATGCAGAAAACTGGTCGGAGTAAACAAAAAAATCGAGCTTCGACTTTCAAAAAACATGTTAAGCCCTGCTGCATGCGGTTTATTTAACCCGGTAATCTTGATGCCTGCTTCATTGCTTGAAAATCTTTCCAACCACAAACTACGCACAGTTTTGATCCATGAATTTGCCCATATAAAACGAGGTGATCTATGGGTTAATTTTCTCCAGACAGCCCTGCAAATTGTCTATTTCTACAATCCACTGCTATGGATTGCCAATGCTGTTGTGAGAGGAATACGTGAAAAAGCCGTCGATGAAATGGTGCTTACTAAGCTTGGTGATGAAGCTGGCAGTTACAGTAATACATTGCTAGATATTGCTGAAGTGGCTTTCTCAAGGCCGCATTTCAGCTTAAGACTAATAGGAGTAGTAGAATCTAAATCAGCCCTGACAAGCCGAATAAAACACATCCTAAGCAGACCATTCCCCAAATCAGCTAGGCTTGGTCTGGCTGGATTGGCAGCAATTTTTATTGCCGCAGTTGTTTTGCTACCGATGGCAAAAGGAAATTCTGCTAAAGACAAGAATGACTGGACCAAGCCGACGGAAAGATGGAAAGTAAAGTCTATTAAGAAAACCAGCCTTGAGTCATTTTTCGGGGGTTGGAAGAATCTGTCATTTGAGATAAGTGCTGAGGAAGAGCAATCTGTTAAGAAATGCACAAAGCTTCTTATTAAATGGTATAGTCCTGACGCTATTCGATCTGGCGAGATTCGCAAAGAGCTTGAGTCGGTGCTTTTGGAAAGACCCAGTTTCTTCTATCCTGAATTTTTACTTGGGATGTGGCATCGTGACTATGGTGACAAGCAAGTCGGCAGAGAACTTATCAAGAAAGCATATGAACACGCACCGGTCATCCTTGTGCAGAAATATCAGGATGAAAACGGGGAACCTATAACAGGTCTTGAAATACAGACTTATAATGTAGAGTGCAACAAGGTTAAAAAAGGATCTCTTTCACAATTTGATCTCAAGTTCCGTGACCTGATTGCTGATGATGACGGCTGTATCTATGTGCCTGTATATGACACGGTGTACCGGCGTTCTGCTACATCTTTACCGTCTGATTACAATATAGCCTACCCAACACTTGGCTGGTTCAAGGCGAAAAGTAAAGTCGCTCTTATGCCCATAGCTAAAAACAACTCGACTGATGGAGGGCTATATGAAAAAGCAAAGGCTTCCGATAAGGAATTCAAGGTCAAGGTCGGACCTACTGAATTTGAGGCCCATTCGGTGATACGATGGCAGCGTAATGGCAATGTTGTTATCAAAAATCCAGATGGTTCTGAAAAACGAGTCATTGGTATGGAAACGCCTGACTATTCTTCTCAGGCCAAGTGGATGGATATCGCACAGGTTCGTCTCAGCCCCGCACCGGAAAACTACGAGGTTATCGAACTTCGGGTTTTCGATCATGCTCAACGTGAATTACTCAGCGAGAAGGACTATCTTGCTGTAGGATATAATAGGCGTGATGTGTCAGTGAACCTCTATAGTATCGGTCAGTTGCTACCGAAGAAAATAGATGTTTGGATGCGTGTGCTGCATAAGCCGGATACGACGAAAGTATGGCGGATCAAGCCGCAGGCAAATGCGACGACGGATATCGAAGGGAATACTCTGAAAATTCTTGATGTCAAAGATGGTGGCGGTTACAGCTATTCCGGCAGTTCTGCGGGCATTAAGTGGGGAAAGCATGACTCAAAGACTGATGGCCTTGCTACTACGATCTCTCTGAAGTTCGACCTGCCGGATAAAGATAAATATCAGATATGTGCAGTTTCCAAAGACCATAAGAGATATGTTCCGGATTCTCCACACTTTGTCCGAGGAGCAAACGGCATCCAGGTATTGACTTTTGGTTTTCCAAAAGATCAGATCGCATATTTTGAGGTGTCGCCGTTTATCAGCAGAGACACGTTTTACTTTGACGGTATAAAACTGCCAGAGGTTAGTGACAAATTCGAACCGATCCCCGAAGTGACATTCCAGATCAATGGCAAAGAAGGTAAGTTCACAAACATTGCATTCGCCCCTTTTGAACTCGAACTGCAAACTTTCAAAAGAAAGCGTGTCACCGGACTGGCAGTGAGCGACGAAAACTGGCGATGCAGTTTCTCTACGGCCGACGCATATGACCGAACTTGCGGCTTTGCGTTCAAGGCTCCGGGCCTTTCAATGAAGATACCGAAATTCCAATACTACGACAAACAGGGCAATTATATAGCGACCAAATACACACACCAAGGCTCTGGCCACGGCAAAACCCTGACAATGGCCTACAACTCGATAAATCTCCCAATTGAAAAAATTCATTCAGTTGGATTGCAGATTGGCAAAAAGGAATCTAATGGGGAAGAGGTAGTTCATTATGACAGGCTGGTGACGAATGAAGTTGAGTTTGAGGTGGTTGATGTCTATTTCCAAAAGAATCCGGAGAACACACCCGCAAACATAAACACGAACAGTCATATAAGCTATAACGGAAAACCAAAGGTTAGGATGGACTTTATTATTGCCGAGCCTGTTGTAGGACAGAACGTTGATGTGGAGACGTTTACTCAGATCAAAAATCTACTTGGGCATGAGTATTTTTCTGCGAAACGAGAGCCTGGGACGGTCGAGTCGGTCTTTAACAGATATGCACATCAGGTATCGGAAGATAAGTATAAGAGACTGGTTGAATTACTGGTTTCGCGAGGGTATTTGCGAATTATTTCCAAGCCGAGCTTTACGCTTTATGATAAACAAAGCAGTACCATAACAATCAGTGGCGACAAAGAACGGGCAATACCAGATATTTCAATGACGGTTCAGCCCGAAATAAAGATCGACCCAGATGTGAAAAGCCGTGAGGTAGTTTTGCTTCACACCACCTTTATATCACAGCATAGTGAAGAATTTAAACAGAGTATTGAAGCACAAAATCGTGTGACTCATAATGGTATAGCATCGCTTATAGATTTGAATGGCACATACAGTTCCCTTCCGCCTATTGAAGTCAGGAGTGAGCGTCAAGGGCAAATGCCTTTGATCACGATGGTAAAGATTGCGTTTATGCCGGAAGAAGAAACAGATGTGCAAGTCGATGCCTCTAAGACCCTTCCAGGTAATACAAATATTAATATTGAACATTACATGGGATTTGTTATGCCTGTGTATGATCGAAACATGTCCAATTTCAGCCAGTATATCGGTGGGAATTTGAAACGGTATGACACGGATTATGTAACCCTTGAGCGTTTAGGACTCCAGTCCGGAGCATCGCCAGAGGATGTGTTTGAAAAACATGCCCAGTGTGCGTTTTATATGAAAAAGGATCACATCTTTGTGCCGATTCGAGGAACAATCATAGCCCCTGTTACTGTAGACAATCCGAGACCTAATAATAAGCCGACCTGGACAGATCGCATCAAAACAATGACACGATCACAAGTTCTTCAACAAATGAAAGATTCCCCGAGAATAACTTTCGCTGGCGGATCAATTCAGCTGCAGCAAGGTATGGACTATGGCATAATTACACCGGATCATCGGCTGGTGATAATGCGGGTGGACGATTTCGGAATCTATGATACCGGTGCTCAGGCTACAGATTTAACCTTTGCAGATACAGGCAGCATTGATCAGGACATTTTGGAAAACATCTCCCTCCATACAAGCGGCAAAGCCTATGTGCAGGTTGAGGATGGGAGTGTTGGAAGCAAGTTGGAGTTTAGGGTAGTACCTAACCATCAGCCAAGCGAGCAGCAGCCAAGCGTTTCTGGGCTAGTGATAAAAGACCTTTCGGATACGCTGATTGCAAAGGGAGCAGATGATGAGATTTGGAGAAATTCGGAGCTCTTTTCTGAGTATAGATGGCTTGAAATAGCCGACTCAACAAAAAATACCGATAGCCGTTGACTTTATAGTTGACAGTCATTTCAAAGCAATTTTCGATGGTGAAGACACGAAGGTGCAAATACGAGAAAGGTCTGCGTTCACAGCGGAAACGATTGGGCCTCAGTGCCGCAGATTACGGCAAGCTCGTTGGAGTAGCTGCTCAGAGTATTTACAACTGGGAGAGTGAGATAAGCTGCCCCCGCAAGAAACAATTGCCTGTTCTCGCCTCGCTTCGTTCTATGGGCAAGAGAGAAGCCCAAGCCCGTCTTGAGCAACTGACCAAGAGCAGTCGGAA
>SDBS01001702.1_pt1 | contig 22313 bp, 21 predicted proteins | sample 2277091 | NCBI WGS metagenome assembly SDBS01 (sample SAMN10404972, study PRJNA504765) | marine sediment metagenome | isolation source: marine sediment core GS10_PC15, 163 cmbsf | place: Arctic Ocean: Southern Knipovich Ridge | collected 2010
TTCAACCAGATCATCACGGATGGGTATCTTCTCATACGCTAGGCATCATTTCCCGCGCAACACCTGAAAACGCCTTTGTGGGTTTCGCAGAAAATGCTGAGTGGGAGGAATACTATTTCGATCGGTATCCTGTCTTCTTCAGTGCTTCAATGAACGCAGCGCTTTCGGTCACTGAACGACTGTCCTCCAAAGTGTATATCGCCAAACAGATAATGAACCTAATTTTTATTGCGACGGTGTTCATCAGTTTTTTACTCGTTAACAAATTGATCAAGAATAGTCTTGCGGCTCTTGGGATCGCCATCCTGGCTGTGACCAGTGAATACTTGCTGTTCTACAAAGATATGGTCCATTTTGATCAGCCCGGTCTGCTTGGTTTTTCTATTCTCATATTCGCGGTCGCACTCTATAAACTTGATGATATGAAATACCCACCTTATATTGCGGCAATATTTGCGGTCAGCTTCGGTCGAGGGTACGCATCATATGCCGTATTGCTCACCTGGTTTCTCATTGAAACGACGGCAGTACTGTTTGAAACGAGCTTAGGGTTTGGTCAAAAGATTAAGCGGATTATTCTTCAAGACGTCACAAAGATCATCGTCATCACAATTCTACTTGGGGCTATTTTTTTGTCCTACAACATCTCCATCGAATCAACCTCTCGGGATATCCCATTCGGAGAGACAAGCATTGTCGCAGCTGCGGAAGACAGACTATCTCTAAATCAAGACTTCAATCAATCCTACGAAGGTGTACTCAAGTGGCAAAATTTTCTGGAAGGTCAACTAGATAATTTAATAAAATGGTCAATTCCATTAAAAATATCCAATATAGGTTTCTCACATAATCTTCTCGCAGTATTGATAGTCCTTTCCATAATAATCATCTATTCACTCAAACAAAATCCAAAGACACGGGTCGTCATCTTTGTTGCTGTAATGTCAGGAGTTGTTTGGCTGTTAGCCATGCGGAATCTCACCGCTTTTCACGATTACACCTCTATGTTTTATCTAGGAATTCCACTGATATTTTACACAGCTTCCTTCTCCGTACTAAATCTTCAAGAATTTAAATACTCAGGGGCGATGATCCTGATCATTAGTCTTTTAATATTTTTTATCGCGAACAACCATGTGCAGCAACTTCATTTTGATCTTGGCAGATATCAAAATGTGTACACGCATGATTTTATGCGGATAACCGAAAAAATTGAGGGGACTGGAAATATAATTTCGATGAGGACAAGTATCCCGCACGCCCCATATGCACTTAGTTTCTACCTCCCGGAACAGAGGCTTGATTACGATTCAAAACCGGACTACATCATTACCGGGAATCCCGATTCATTCCCCGAAACACTTACTCCAGATAATAAAAAAGTATTTCTTTTCACAACTGATCCATAGCTCCTGCAAACATTAGGTCTGTGTATGACATTCCCCCAATAACGCATAAGGGTTTCCGATATTGAGGCTTACTTTTACCCCTCTAAATGAAGTTCAAATTTGAACCTTTCCTTCGCTATTAGTATATAGATTTATAGAGACACCCATTCATGACCTTACTCTGGTTATGTTCAGAGGCCAGTGATTCGCGCTGCGTGAACTTCCCCTTCGAGACAAACTACCCAGGCCACTTCTGATTGCCGAATCACTGGCCATCCCCTCAAATTGACCTTCCAACAGAAACGCAAAACCGGCGAATGAACAAGGAGGTTGCCTTTCCCCAAAGTCATGCACCGGCTTGCAACTTTATCGTACTGGATTATGGCTATCGAGCGCATTACGAGCACCTTACAGCGGTTCTTTTAGACCTGGGCCTTTTGACCTACTTGTGTGGATCCTATCGCTCCACCTCTAGCTGCGTTCGCAAGGGGGCTGTAAGTTACGAATTGGAGAACCTCCTTTATAATTTAGGCACATTCGATAATGGCAAAATCATCGAAAGGTGATGACGCAAAGCTATAGGGTCTACGGCTCGTTCGAGCTAGGACAGCCAGCTGCCGAAAATGTCCGGAATACTTTCGTTTAGGACTTGAGACGGCATCCCGTGGACCCAAGACTATCCAGGACCACGGGATTTCTCTTGAGAGCTATATGACGGAGCCGGAAAGAAGAGGTCAAGAATGGCAAGAATACTCGTAGTCGATGATGAAGTGAACAGCGCAAGGTTGGTATCCATGGCCATCGGTCTTATGGGACATGAATCCGTCGAAGCATATCGAGGAGACCAAGCAGTAGAGATGATTAACTCTGAAAAACCAGATCTCGTCCTACTGGATTATATGATGCCCGGAATGAATGGCCTTGAGACTCTATCCCAAATAAGATCAATATTTGGGGACGATCCGCCAGTGTACATGCTCACTGCAGCACAGGATTACTATGTAAGGGATCAGGTAATCGAGAGAGGCGCCAAAGGTTGGTTCAGCAAACCGCTGGACCTTCAAAAACTTGAAGCCATTCTCAACGAAGCGGTGCCAGTTCCATTGAGGTAAGGCCCTCGCAGTCCCAAGGTAGATAAGATCAAACAAGCTTGCGGATAGCAGGCTTGTTTTTTTTTATCACCCCTGCTCATTCACCCAGGATCAAGTCTCTGCGTAACATAAAAACGAGTAAAAGACCAAAAAGAGGAAATCCGCTTGTTTGTTTGGAGCTTCCTGCTCACTATGGTGTGGATGTGGGTATTTGGGTTTCAGTTGGAGTTTCTGTGGGACTCGGCGTTGCAGTCGGCGTAAAATTTGGAGTCGGGCTGTCGATCAAGCCTGTGGGTGTGGGCGTCGGCGTATCCCCAGGCAGCGTGGCCGTGGGGGTGAAAGTTCCAGGGGTCGGTGTCAGCGTTATCGTCCCGGTTGGCACCGGCGCGGTCGCTGTCTGACATAACGAGAATACTTCTGTAGCTGTGGGAGCTACGCCATCATTGATGATGTAAGCGAAGGCTATCTCGAAGAATAGAGTTGCCTGGCATACATCCCCCTCTTTGACCAGTATCTTTGCATACTCTAGTGCAGATTCTCCATATTTCCTGCATGCCCCCCAGATGTTCGCTGCACAAATCTGCCCAAAATACTCTGTTGATAGTTTCCAATCAAGGCCGTAGTAGCTGTTTGCGAAGGTATAGAAACTCGCAGAATTCCTCCAACTCGAGGCTTGTCCATCCAAAGGTCCAAATCTTTCGGCTAATGTAATGTGATAGATGCCTTGTTCAAGGAGCGATTGCAGAAGCTCATCCATCCCCAGATTGCGGAGTGAAATCGCCATCAATTGGTTCACTTCAGACACCCTGAAATACGGATCCGATCCCCGCAGAATGAGAAGCAGGTCCAAAGCTGTGGCCCACTCCTCTCGTGCAAACGCAGATTGCGCGCTCCCGAAAATTCCATCATATGAGGTCATATCTGGGGTCTCTGTAGGGGTCGGTGAGGACGCCGGACTGGGCGTCGGGGTGGGCTCGTTTAAGGCCAGCAATGTCTGGTCTAAAAGCTCTCGAGCGCCGGGATAATTAGGATCTTTTTCAATGACATATTCAAACCGTTGGCGAGCCAGATCGTGACGCCCTGCGAGGAGATCATCGATGCCCGTGTCCATCTGCTCCTTCAGTGCCTGAGCGATAACAACGACCTCGGTTTCATCCCGGGTTCTTATCCCCTGCATATACCCGGTTGTGACGGATATCCCCATCACAAATAGAAGTGCGAGGGGGATGCCCAGTAGCCAAATCTTCGAAATCCCCTTCTTGCGCTGGGGTTTTCTAACCGTACGAACAGGCTGCGTTTCCGAGGGATCCTGACTGAATCGCACCGGAGCATGTCTTTGAGTTTTGTCGTTTCCGGGAGTTGAGGTCATGTGTCGGTAGGCATGCTATTCAGAGGATGCTCCCCCACTCGTAAGCTGCGATACATCTGGATTAAGTGCGCTTGTATCGACAAATAATCGATCTCGCAGGACTCGAATCTGATCCGGCACCTGTCCAAGAACCTGGGCTCCATCGGGACGCGTATAAAACCGCACCTTATCAGGCGGGGCAATGACGCCTTTTTGTATATTTTCCCTGGGGATATTAGCTCCCAGCCAGGCGAGAGATACCAACTGATCCAACGCAAGGTTGGTGCGAAGCCCAGAGGCGATTTCCTGGTAGAGAACTGGAGCTCGAGTTATAAGCGTTGGCAGCATCTCAAAACCAACGACACGGTCGACGATGGCAAGAATGACCTGCTGCTGTCGTTCTCCTCTGCCGAAATCCCCGCCAGATTCTTCCCCTTTCCTCACTCTGGCGTAAGCCAGCGCCTCGGCACCATTGAGATGGTATGCCTTTGGCAGCAACCAGTGAGATGGTTGATTGATCGGCGAGATTTTTATCCTGTTCTCCACGAGAACATCGATTCCCCCGATCTCATCCACCATACGTTCGAAAGTAAAAAAGTCGACGACGGCGAAAAATTGGATTGGTACGCCCAGGAGGTCTTCAACCGTCTGCATCGCAAGACCGGGTCCGCCGCCTGGCAGGTTGTATGCCTCACCCAGCATGTACGCGGTATTGATGCGGTTATGCCCAAATCCGGGTATCTCTACCCACAGATCTCTAGGTATGGACAGCATCCCCGCCTGACGCGTGAGAGGATCTACTGTCACGAGCATCATCGTATCGCTTCTTGGAGCGTCATCACCGGCAATCCAGTCACGATAGTCCACGCCCATGATGAGCATCGTAACGCGGGATTTCCCATCCCAGGGAACAGGCTCTGCGGGCAAACTTACCAGTGTCGGTGTCGCGCCTGGTGATGGTGGGCTATCCTGTGGATCCCCAATGACACCCGCGAACGGATTTAATCCAATGCCCGTGTAAGATGCGGTCAGGTCCCGAACTGTGGTGTGGAGGACAACCGCGGCGACGAGCACACTCGCAATAAATGCCAGAGATAAGCAGCCCACCGCCCACTTTGATATTTTCGGTCTGATTTTTCCTTTTTCAGCCATTTAACCCCTGTTTATGTCTCGTCCCTATCCTATTAGGCCGCATGCTCCCATGCCCAAACCCAACATGGCTTGTCAGGACACGTAAGCACAATAAAGGGAACCGGTGAATTATAGTCCTTTCCCCGGTCCCCTGGAACCCTCCATTTATGAGGAAGTTATTAATTTCGAGGTCCTGCCTCGACAATCTCTTGAGGACAATTTGGTGCAAATTTGCGAAAATTTTCTGTGAATCTGGTTGCCAACTGCGTATATTTATCCATATATTCTTCTTGACTGGGCCATGATGAAGCTGGATCGAGCACTTCTGACGGTACGCCGTCACACGATTTCGGCACAAAAAACCCAAACACCGGGTCTTCAGCATACTCAACATCGAGCAATGACCCGCTTAGCGCCGCGTGGAGCAATGCTCGTGTGAAGGAGATACTGATCCGTTTCCCTACCCCATAGGCGCCCCCCACCCAACCCGTGTTGAGCAGCCATGTATTTACACCATACCGCTCGATCTTCTTGCGTAGAATTTCCGCATAAAAAGAGGGATGATGAACCATAAACGGCGCACCAAAACAGGTGCTGAATGTAATCTCGGGCTCTTCACCTAACCCCACCTCGGTCCCACCCACCTTCGCTGTGTAGCCTGATATGAATTGATAAAGCGCCTGCTCAATAGAAAGCTTGGCGATAGGGGGCATGACGCCTGAGGCATCGCATGTGAGTAAAACAATATTTTTTGGGTGACCTGCCAACTTGTCAGGGATCGAGTTTTGGATGAAAGTCAGCGGATATGAAGCGCGCGTGTTCTGGGTAATCTCATCATCGTCAAGATCGATCTGTCTGGTGACGGGATCGAAGATGACATTCTCGAGTATCGTGCCGAATCGTTCAGTACACGCGTAGATTTGGGGTTCGGAAGATGGTGAGAGTTGAATCACCTTCGCATAACAACCCCCCTCAAAGTTGAAAACGCCCTCATCACTCCAGCCATGTTCATCATCACCAATGAGTCTGCGTTTTGGATCTGCGGAGAGTGTAGTCTTTCCTGTTCCCGAAAGACCGAAGAATAGCGCCACATCCCCACCGTCCCCTACATTGGCTGAACAGTGCATAGGCATCACACCTTCGAGCGGTAGGAGGAAATTTAACACCGAGAAGATCGATTTCTTGATTTCCCCACCGTACGCTGAACCACCGATCACAGCAAGACGCTGTTCAAAATTGACGATGATGAATGTGTCTGACCTCGTATCATCAATGGGCGGATGGGCATTGAATGAAGGTAGAGCAAGGAGGGTAAACTCAGGGATATGTTGGCGATATTCTTCCGCGCTCTCCGGGAAAATGAACATATTTCGCGCGAAGAGGCTGTGCCATGCTAACTCCGTGATGATCCGCACAGGCATGCGGTATTCTTGATCCGCTCCGGCGTAGCAATCCTGGACAAATAAGTCTCGCCCCTGCACGTACCCCTGGAGCCGGCTGATGAGTTCATTAAATTTATCGCTGCTGTAAGGACGATTATATTCCCCCCACCATATCTGTTCCTCTGTCGTGGGTTCACGGACGATGAATTTATCGTTAGCTGCGCGTGCAGTGTGCTTTCCAGAGGTTACGACAACAGGACCATGCTGCGTAATTTGACCTTCGCCTCGAAAAACGATCTCCTCGTACAATGACTCTGGCGGCAAGTTCCAATAGACCTGGTTGAGATTCTTTAACCCATGATTCTTCAGTCCGTAGTCAGCCTGAAGCGCCTTCGCCTGCGATTGTGCGGGGGTTTTTATCTTCAATATGTTGTTCATAACCAATCCCTGATGATTTTTCTATCCCCAATGTAGATCTCGTTAGGCGAGTTCGGGTCGAGAGCCCATTTAATGCGTGCAACCCCTTCTTTAATATCCTTCACGCTACCGGCATAGCTCAATCGAAGGTGACCTTCCATGCCAAATGATGCCCCAGGAACTGTGACGACGAGCGCCTTCGACAACAAGAACTTCGCCAATTCAATTGAATCTTCATTAAACGCCCTGAAATCGGGTAAGCAATAGAACGTCCCGTCCGGTTGGGTAACGCGCACGCCCTCAAACGTCGAGAGCTCCTGCATCATGACGTCACGATTATTCTGGATGGTGAGCCTGAGACTTTCGACCACGCTTTGGACACCCGTAAGCGCCCCTTCTGCAGCCGCCTGTGACACGACTGAGGCGTTCGAAGTCATTTGTGCCTGGACGTTTATCATCACCTCGACAAGTTTTCTGGGTGCGATGACCCACCCGATTCGAAAGCCAGTCATTCCATACTGTTTCGATACACCGTTGACCACAATTAATCGAGTTGAATCGAGATCTTCTTTTGTGAATTTATATCCCGGGACCGCCTGTTTTCCATCGAAGACGAGCGTGTGATAAATATCATCGAGGATCAGATAGATTCCCTTCTTCTCACAATATTCGACGACTTCTTTTATGAAGGTGTCGTCATAGATAACGCCCGAAGGATTATTAGGGCTGTTGACGATGATCGCCTTCGTATACGAACTCACGGCCTGTTCGATATCTTCCATGCGCGGATGGAATGAGCCGTCCCCCGGAGTGACGATCACGGGGATGCCATAGACCATCTTCACCATCTCTGGGTAGCTTACCCAGTATGGGGCCAGCAGGATGACTTCATCTTGAGGGTTTACGATAGAAAAGAGGATGTTGTAAAGGGCTTGCTTTGCACCTGTAGTGACGATGATATTTTCAGGTGCAGCAAGTCTGCCGTAGTGTTCTTCTGTACAACGAATGATGGCCTTCTTGAGCGAGGGCAGTCCATCCACAGGCGTATATTTTATGTCACCCAGGTTCAATCGAGCGGACGAAGTCAGAAGTGCCGTGATGGGCGCCTTATTTTTTGGCTCCCCAGCGCCCAGATGTATCACTGGTTCGCCTTTTGCACGCAGTATCCGGGCTTCTTCGTTGAGTCTTAATGTTGGAGACTCTTTTATGGTCCTGGCAAGTTGACTCACACTCATCGGCGTCTATCCTGTGTCCTCTCGTCATGGTTCGCAGCACAGCTTTTTTCAACCGAGTAGTATTATAGTCAGTATCCCACCATGATGGTAGGTATGAAGTATTTTCAACAAGTTCCGCTTCGCGTTTCCTTCAGTGAAAGGTAATTGAAAAGAATGCAATTCAACCCCTCAAAGACATAGCAGGGTTCAATCGCGTTGCAAAACCGATCAGGTTCAGGATGGGTAAAATCGAGGGGTCGTGGGTTTAATAAAATAAACGAACGTGAACTTACGAATATTTTTCGGGAAGCGCCAATTCCTCCGGCAGCCCCCACCTGCCGTGCGGACTAATTTTCCGAGCTCGGGAGATGCTGAGCCTCCTCCATGAGGCGAAATATCTCCAGCGGTGCACCTTTGCTCGGTTCCAAAACAAGGCTCAAGCCCCCTTCCGAACATACCGTTGTGCAGACGCCGCATCCCATGCACATGTCCTCAATGATGCTTATACGAGAGTTTTTCAGCATGATGGCGCCGAACGGGCATGCATCAGCACAATTGCCGCAGCCTATGCATAGATCTTCATCCAGTCGAGCAACATAACCCGATGAAGCAAGCATCGGAGTTCCACGCCGCATGGATTGCATCGCACCACAACAACACGGACAGCAATTACAGATTGCGTAAAATCGATCGAGCATCGCGTCCTTAAAAAATGCATGATGGACATGACCACGAGCGTGTTCGGCCTCAAGAATTTGTTGAGCCTGGTCAGGCGTAATCCATTTCGATTTTTCAGGATGATGTTTTCGTATATAGCTACTGAATGGTTCCCCGATAACGAGGCATACATCCAGAGGCAGACAGGGATCATCCAGTAATGAGCGGCATGGACATTCAAGAGCAACGATGTGATCGGGATTCTTAAGGATGATGTCCCGGGCTTTAGGATAAGGGATGATGGATTCGAGATTTCTGAACTCGACATCTTCGTTTACTGTAACAAGCTGTTTTGCCGAGTCGAGTGGGACCACTTTTCCGTGATACCCATCGGAAAAATCTCCGGATTTTGAATCTTTGCTTGTTATTCGTGCACGGATCCTGCTGTAGAGTTGAGCCGCAGGTTTGAGGGCTTCATTGATAGGGTGATCTCCCTTGCCAATGCCAAGATAGAGGTATATCCACCGAGCATAGATGAGCCCATGGACCAAGTCCGTCACGGACCTCTCATCCATGTTCCACCACTCGCTTATGAAAGAACGCTGTACCCCTGTTTGTAGAGCGTCCCTCGTATCTGTCCTCTCCCTGTCCATCAGCCCACCCTCTTTATCGTGGTGTTTCATTTCGATTTTAGCCGAAATAACAACTGGATGAACGTGTGCACATACATACACGAGCATCGTAAATTGTCATGTCATCGAGTTAATAGGAAACGTTTGAGGTAACGGTGTTTTTGTGTCTATGCGCATTACGAATGGGAGAGTAACCACCACACACCGAGCTGGAGGGTCATGTACACACTCATGGCGATGACAGATGGCGAGGGATCTTGTTTCCGGGTGTAGCTGTGGAATCCCCAAATTGAGAGCGGGAAGGTTAGGAAAGCCACCCAAATAACATAACGGGGGTATTGCAAGAACGCCTGGAAGATGATGATGAGATACGTTAAGGTGCCTACTGTCACGTATAACTTTCGCAGCCTCCCCTCACCCCACTTCACCGCGAGCGTTTGCTTGCCCACGATGCCGTCCGCCTCCCTATCCGCCCATGTTATCGCAAGAAGATTTAAAAAGGCCAGCCCTGTAAATGGAACGAACAAAAATATGGTGGACAAGTTGAGGGTTCCTCGTGCCAGGACATATCCAAATAATGGCAGAAGCAACGCCCCTAGAAGCGAGTTATCGAGTTCCCCCCATCCTTTCCACGCCAGTGCTAGTGGCTTGACGGAGTACATCCAACCGAAGAACGCTCCGAGCATGAGCAACCCGAACGCCTGAACTGAGATTAGGCCGGTCAGCACCCCAATAATAGCAATCAAGACACCCGCCGGTAGAGCGATCCAAGCGCCTACCAGCGCAATCGCAGGCGAGGCTCCCGTTTCAGAAAGTGCGCCGCTTCCACCTGAATAAGCCGTGCGCTGTGTGAGCGCGTCTGTTTCTACATCGGCATATTCGTTGATCAGATGGATGCTTACGCTCACGGCCAACAACGCCGCAAATCCGACAAGAATTTGAATTAGATAAATGGGGTACTCCATAGACGCCACAAAAACTCCCCAGGCGAACACCATACTGACAGCAACCAATTGCAGCGGGCGTGACATCCGCCAGATGAGCCGTGGGATGCGGAGTGCTTCTGTTCGAATCTCCAACTGAGATAAATGCGTCATATCGTTCTACATTATCACACACCAGCGATGAGACAGGTATAATAAATTACACTCAGTGAACCACTCTGATTGCTGCGCCGATCGAAGCGTATCGTTTCGGAGGGCTTCTTGGATCAGGGTGAATACAAACGGGAAGGTGTACGGAATGGTTAATGATAAATTGATCTACGCTCTCGCGAAAGTAATCATTGCCGCAGCATGGGTGGACGGCACTATAAGCATTGAAGAACAAAACAGCCTCAAGGATCTCCTCTTCCAGGTTGAGGGTATGACCGCTAAGGATTGGGCACAACTTGAGATCTACATGGACTCACCCGTGGGTGATGATGAGCGAGAACGGCTCGTAGACGACCTGCGCGCTCAAATTCACTCTCAGGAGGACAAAGACCTCGTGTTGAGTACGTTAGACAAAATGGTGCGCGCGGATGGAGTCGTAAGTGCGGAGGAGGAAACCGCCCTTGCAGAAGTTTCCGAAGCGCTAGGTTCTCCCACTTCTGGCGTGCTCAAACCACTTGGTGCACTCCTGAAAAAACCCATCGATCGCAGGTCGAAAAGTGTTGACGAATCACCAAATCGAGAAAAATATCTCAACGATTTTGTGGAAAACAAAGTTTATTATGAGGTGCGACGGCGCCTGGACCTGGGAGATGCCGAACTTAGCCTTCCCGACGATGAAGTCCGAAAACTCAGCCTAGCAGGCGGTCTTCTTGCGCGCATCGCAGATGTCGATGACAGTATTTCGAATGAAGAGTACAGTTGGATGGTAGAGACCCTGGGAGGACAATGGGATTTGAGCCCCGAAGCTGCCACCTTCGTCGCAGAAGTTGCGATTACGGAAATTGGGAAAGGAATGGATTTTTTCCGAATGACGCGCGAGTTAGTTTCTATGACGACGGTCGCAGAAAGGGAGCTATTTGTGACAGCTCTATTCCGAATTGCAGCCGCGGATGGCAATGCATCCTTCGATGAGACCGAGGAAATTCGCACCGTTGCATACGGACTAAAACTCTCTCATAAGCAATTTATTGATGCGAAGCTCGCCGGATCCTCTGGCCCATAATCGGGAGAAATAATTAGGTTCGAACATTCCAAGACGAGCGGTCAAATATCGATCGCTCCTTTGTTTAGCCCTTTCGACACATTGCATCTGATAATGTTGGGTATAAAATAGGATTGAAGCCGAGGAATTTCATGCGTAATTGTCCGCATTGCAATCGTGAGATTCAAGATGAAGCAGTCATCTGCCGTTTTTGCAGACAAGATGTAGATCCCCCTCTCTGGCTCACGAGTCTGCAAAAATGTCCCTTCTGTGCAGAGTGGATCGAGCGCGGCATTGACCGTTGCCCATTATGTTCGAAGGACGTGAGCAGTGTTCTCCAACCCGGCATGTCGGATGCTACCGAGGACGAGGGCGAGAGTCTATTATCTCGAATTACGCGGCAGACAGAGCCCGAAACACCGGCTGAAGAGCCGTCTGAATTCGAGGGTGATGTCGTTTCCGACCCCCCTCAAGATGTTCCCAGGGAGAGTGTATTTGATGCTCCTGATCCCCAGCCCTTTGAGGGCGCCGGATTGGCAGCATTGCATGAACGGCGTCTGAACCCAGACGATGATTTTGATCCTCTCGCTGATTTACGACCTGCAAACGAAGCCGAAGAACTTGAGACCGAATCACCTTCGTTCCTTTCGTCTAAGATGGTAAAGGTTGCGCTGGGTGTCTTCGGAGCGACCATCATCATCTTTCTTGCCTTCTTCATCTTGCGAAACGTCGACATCCCGGCAATAGGAAGCTCCGAAAACGACCAAACGCCACAATCATCCGAGACGAAGACCGCTGAGGCATCCCCCACGAATGATGAGGCCCCCGCAAGCACAGAAACCACCTCCATCGGCGTTAAACTTGCGACAGAGACGCCAGAACTCGAGTGTTTTAGCTGGGAGCAGATCACATTGGCACAAAGCGGACAAACTCTCTGCGCCACCGGCGATCTAAAACGGTGGTTTCGGGTCAACGCGAGCATGCCCTACCTGGCTATCTTCAGCGAGGACACAGGTACGTTTGCCATCGCTGATCGAACACAGACATACTCCGAGTTTGGTCCCGGGAATTGTATTCGCGTCGAAGGCGTGGTCGAAGTGATGCGTGGTGTTAGGCCCTTTATCGACGCGCAAGGCGCTTTAGAAGCGTGTGATTAGTTCGGCGCTTATTGTTTTTTCGATCTAAGGGAAAGTATCTGTGTAAGAGCAATAATAAACAGAGGGGATGTCCCAAGAGAACAGCCCCCTTCGAAGAAGGGCAGCCAGCTGCAGTGGCGAACCTTCGTGCCCAATCTCATCTCGCCTTAGCTCTCGTCCTCATGTCATTTCGAGCGCAGCGAGAAATCCTCCCTCACGAGCGAGTCTGAGTGCCGATCTCTGGAAATCGAACCCCTTAAAAACCGCTTCTAAAAACCATTCTCTGGTCAGAGAACATCCCCATTCATGTTTCCTGTCCTTGAACTTGATAGGGAGTTTCTCACCTCCCCCGGGGGGTTCGAAATGACACATGTATGAGATCTTGAATGCGGGTGGTTTGCGCGACGTTCGGAAAAGACTCTGCACGACAATCTCAAGAATCTCCATCCCTGCGTGCCTGATCCCGTCTCGCCTAATCCCTTGTTCTCACAAATCCTGGGGCGATCACGCAACGCACGGTAGTGCGGCCCTTTTGGGACAGCCCCGTTGTTCCAAATGGATTTATTTATCCTCGTTTTCGGAATCAGAATCATCTTCAAAGAAATCGCGATAGACTTCCAGACGCTCATCCTCGGCCTGTTCCTGCCGCAGGAAGAACTGACTCCATGTGTTTTCGCCGGGACTCCTTTGAATTCGGATTAGCTCATCAAGGAGACCGGTGGCTTTCAAGACAAGGTATAAAAGCACCAACAAAATTACGATGACAGCAAGCATACTTCATCCCTCTGATACTTAGTTTGTTTACAGCTCAACTATTGAGCTACAGCTTCTATCTCAACCTCATCAAGTGTGCTGACAATCCGCGAAGGTTGGTAGGGGAAACTCGAAACTTGATCAGCTCGAGTCACACCCGTAAGCACCAACATCGTCTCAAGACCGCTCTCAATGCCTGCGATCACATCCGTGTCCATTCGGTCCCCAATCATGACGGTGTCTTCCGAATGCACGCCGAGGTGATACAGCGCTGCTCTCATCATAAATGGATTTGGTTTCCCGATATACAGTGGCGCGGTCCCTGTGGCTTTTTCGATTAAGGCTGCTAGCGCGCCAGTCGCCGGAACAATTCCGGCTTCCGATGGCCCACAAGGATCAGGATTCGTGGCGATAAATCTTGCTCCGGCATCAACCAACTGTACAGCTTCAGTTATTGTGACCATGTTGTAACTTAAAGTTTCACCGAGGACGACGTAATCAGGTGAAAGTTCGGTGATGACATAATCGATGGAATGGATCGCATCCGTCAGACCACTCTCACCGATAACGAACGCTTTTCCATGAGGGTGTTGTGAATCCAGAAACCTTGCTGTTGCAAGAGCTGAGGTAAAGATTCGATCTGCTGGTACCTTGAGTCCGATGGAACCCAGTCGATGGGCGAGATCACGTGGCGTGTAGATCGAATTGTTTGTCAGCACGAGGTACTCTGCATTAGCATCCTCGATTCGCTGGAGAAAACGATCAGCTCCCGGGATCAAGGTTTTCCCACTTACGAGCACCCCATCCATATCTAGAAAGTAATTTTTAGCTTTCATGTGCTTTTTTCGTGTTTCATATAACAGCAATTGCCTCTGATCTATGGGAAAAAGCCAGAATACCCTGGTGCTTGCTGCAGAGATGAACGGCAAGCAGGGACCTTTTTCCTTGGAAGATGCCCTGCAGCAAGCTGCGAGGTTCTTCACTACCTACGTAGGACATGGACATTGTACTCCACATTTAGGTACCCATTTTAATGATAATCCCGCTCGATAATTTAAATTGGGATGACGCATACCCCGGACCAGGCGGAGCCTGCAGTTGATACCATGGCTTGACACACAGGTTTATGGGGATGGCAAGGAACAGACGGGGAAGTTAATGCATCGATCCGTCACGCCGTCTTGGGCATCATGGATCCATACAATTCCAACATTTGATCCGTAATCAACGTCCAATCATATTGCTTCGCATATTCCGCCGCCTGGCTGCCCAACCTTGCCCGCAGCTCATCATTCTCCAGCAGATCCGTTAAACGTTCGGCTAACGAATCCGAATCGCCAGCGGGTATGTGAAATCCCGTCTCACCGTCCCGCACAAGGAACGCCAGGCCGCCTGTCTCAGAGGCAACCACCGGCGTCCCACACGCCATCGCTTCAAGGGCTACCAGACCAAATGATTCATAATGTGAAGGAACCACAACCACATCGGCAGCAGAATAGTAATACTGAAGAGTGTCCTGATCCCGACTTCCCAGGAAGTTAACGTTATCCCCGACTCCTTCAGATTCTCGCAAGCTGGTCAACCTTGCCATCTCTACGCTTAAGCCTGCACCTTCGGTCTCAAGCTCCCCCCCGATGATGGCTACACAAAAGGGAAGACGGTCGTATACCCCGGATTCCTTCATGGTGGCAACCGCGCGCATCAAATTATCGATTCCTTTGAGGGGTTCGATCCTCCCGACATACAGGATGACCCTCAAATCTAAAGGCATACCAATAAATTCTTTGGCTTCACCAACAGAAATCGGATAAAAACGGCTTGTATCCACACCAGGCGGGATCACCGTGACCCTATCCGTGTTCTCACGGTATAACCACTGTATCTGTGCAACTTCAGCTTGTGTAGCCGCGATGATCCGATCTGCATCTCTTATTAGTTGCTTCTCGGCCTCCACTCTTCTGGAGGAAGCCGCTTCATCAGGTGTCTGTGCAACTCTATTCTTCATAACAGCCAAGGTATGGAACATATGAATCACAGGGATATTCCACATTCTCCGCAGCTCTAAAGCCGCAAGACCTGATAGCCAATAATGGCTGTGGATTAAGTCATAACGCAGCGATTTGGATTGGGTGACCCTAACGATCCCTTCCACAAATTTCGGAAGGTATTTGGCAAGTTCGTCTTTCTCGAGGGGCGTTTCTGGGCCCGCTTCAACATGTACAATCCTGTTTCCAAATCCAAGATCGTGAAGCACATGCGGTACATGCTCATCCTGTGAGCGGGTAAAAATATCGACGCCAACGCCCCTTCGACCGAGCTCGCGGGTGAGCTCTCGTACATAAACGTTCATCCCACCCGTATCCTTACCTCCCAGTGTTGCGAGGGGGCAAGTATGATAGGAAATCATGGCGACACGCATATTATGATTATGCCTTAGGGGTGAATTCTTGCCAAGCATTCGAGCCGACTGGTATAATCAGCGACCGTGTAAGGACTATGCATAATCCTTCCATGCCAGCGTAGCTCAGATGGCAGAGCAATCGCTTCGTAAGCGATGGGTCAAGGGTTCGATTCCCTTCGCTGGCTCTTCTTTTTCCAATATACAGCTTTAAGATTATGCCTCTCTATCTTCTCATCCCTCGAATCGTGCGTACATTCGAGAGAGAACCTTTTCCATCAAAGACAGATTCATCCTTTCATATCAACCTCAGTTGCGTATAATGTCCATATGAACCAAAAATCACCCCCGATCATCATCGGAATCGCCGGAGGCACAGGCTCAGGTAAGACTACAATCGCAAACGTCATTCTCGACCGGGTCGGCGCAGATAACCTTGGATTTCTCCCACACGACGCCTACTATAAAGACCTCACTGAGCTCTCAACATCCCAGCGAGAGATGATCAATTTTGATCACCCAGACTCGCTCGACACACCCCTCCTGGTCTGTCATCTGGAAAAATTAAAATTATGGCAGAGCGTGGAGATCCCCGTATACGATTTCACAAACCACTCGCGGACATCCAAAACAGAGACGATCGAACCACAGCCGGTTATCCTCGTCGAAGGAATCCTTATTTTCGCGGAATCATCACTTCGACCTTTATTTGACGTGAAGATATTCGTAGATACACCACCCGATATCCGCTTTATCAGACGGCTGCGACGAGACATCGTTGAGCGCGGCCGAACCGTCGATTCTGTCATTCATCAATATGAAACAACCGTGCGACCGATGCACCTGGAATTCGTCGAGCCATCTAAGCGCTACGCGGATGTCATAATCCCGGAGGGCGGATTAAATACTGTAGCGATGGACATGCTCGTGGCGAGAGTTGAACACCTCTTCCGCAATCGATAATTAAGAATATGCATCAATTCAATCCAAAGGAGCACAAATGACCTCAAAGCAGTTCCAGCAACCACCAGAAATGCAGCTCGTGCTGGATAAAACTTATCATGCAAGTATCGTGACCTATCTTGGCACGATAAAGATTCTTCTTTACTCGCGAGAAGCGCCAAAAACTGTGAACAACTTTGTTTTCTTGAGCGAAGAGGGTTTTTACGACGGTGGCATATTCCACCGAGTTATTGAAAATTTCATGGTGCAGGGTGGAGATCCAACAGGAACAGGCCGCGGCGGCCCTGGATACAACTTTGAGGATGAATTCAATCCATCCCTAAAGCATGATGGACCCGGGGTTTTATCTATGGCGAACGCTGGTCCCAATACGAACGGCTCTCAGTTCTTCATTACGCACGTGGCAACTCCATGGCTGGACGGCAAACACACTGTCTTTGGAAAAGTTGAATATGGTCTCGACATATTTATGTCCATACCTGTCCGTGATCCGAACGATACAGATGCACCTGCAGTTAATATCCAGACGATTGAGATCAGCATTTCGTGAGAGAAAACAGAAGGCTATCCGGGTGGCCGCTGCGTATAGCGCGTATCCTTGCCTTCCTCACTGTATTACTCATCACCGTCGCCGTTTACTTGCTGCGTGATGAGATTGAGAACATTGGAGCGTATGGCTACCCGGGTATCTTCATACTTTCACTGCTCGCGAATGCCACGATTTTTTTTCCCGCTCCCAGCGTCGCCTTGAGTTTCGCTATGGGTGCGGTGTTGAACCCCGTAGGTGTAGCCATTGCAGCAGGGCTTGGCGCAGCCTTTGGAGAGTTAACCGGCTACCTAGCGGGATTTAGCGGTCAAGGCATCGTGGAGAGAGCGAGCTTTTATACTACTCTCGAGAATTTAACAGATCGATTTGGTGGATGGCTCATCATGTTTTTGGCCTTTATCCCCAATCCGCTATTCGATCTTGCCGGCGCTGTTGCAGGTGCGACGGGCTTTCCCGTACTCAGTTTCTTAATCTGGACCTCGATTGGGAAGATTTTTAAGATGCTGCTTTTCGCATTGGCAGGTGCTGCCTGGCTTGATTTGCTTGTCGATTTTTTCCGGCAGCTCATACCCCAGCTGGGATGATGCCCGCGCCATCGTGGATCCCATCTCTTCGCTCACCTATCATTCCGGGTCTTGAAAGATACCCGATCCTTAATTTGCATTGTCCTGTACCCGATCATCCTAAGGTCGCCTCACCATAGGAGAGCACATAGAACGAACGCGGCTCTTCTTTCTCTTTTTCAAAGACAAAATCGGTGACGATATAACCCGCCTTGAACGCCATCTCGAACACCTGGCGAGTATGCTCGCGCCAATGAGTCGCAAGTGACAGATCGTTACTTCGGATTTGGTGAAAATTAGAAGGAATCTCAACCATCGCAAGGCTTGATTCGGGATGATTAATACTTTCCCCAGGCTCTAAAAACCCACTGCTTGAAGAGATTACTGTGTTCAACGTCTGGATCTCTGCACTCATGTAATCAGAGAGCTTCAAGGGCTCTCGTGATTGAGCAATGCGAACCTTTACTCGATGCGAAGTCACCCACCAATCTACCTGGAATCTGTCGGAAGCTACACCGATGTTGAGCGCATCTCTCATCGTCCCGTAGGCATCACGCACATACGTCTGGCAGACAGCTCCCAACCGCCGAATATTCAAATGCGCATTCACGCTTAGAAGAGGATCATACGTCCAAGTCACCAATCGGATTCCCTGGCCGAGAACAAATTCCCTTTGAGCAATCTTAAGGCGTAATCCAATGCTCTTATTCCTGTGATCTGGATGAACCCCCATCTGATGGGAACAATGCTTTAAGGACGTCATCGCCAGTTCCGGGGGACTTTCACCATCCGTAGCGAGAAAACCCAGGAGGAAACCAACCAGCTCATCTGATTCGAAAGCCCCCAGCACCAGGCCCCCATTGTGGGCAATCGTAAGACAAAGATGTGCTGGCACGATGTCGGTTTCACTGCTCGGCCAAATCAGGCGCTGCAATTCTTCGATTGCAAGTATCTCGTCATGAGAGCGCAGTGTACGAATAATGACATCACTTCCCATGAACGCCTCCATCAATTTGATTGGAACTGCTTTTGAAGCAGCTCCCAACCCCAGTTTTGTCCACGCAAGTACCCCAACTTTTCTTCCATTCGGGTAGGACTTAACCCGAAAGCCTGAGGTAGATTATTTAAATCGGTCGTTCTACTCACGGCAAAATAATCCAGCCATCGAGTGGTCACGGGCGAAAATCTCAGAGTTCTTTCCATCAGCCAGGCGCCAGCTCGCAAGTAAGGTGGGCGCGCAGAGATCAGGATCCTCTGTGTTCCCGTCTCTTGAATGACCATCTGTACGATTTGTTTAAAAGTGAGATATTCGGGTCCTCCAATGTCATAAACCTGGCCGACAGCATGAGGATCATCCAAAGCCCAGGTAATACAGGTTGCAAGATCATCAACCCACAACGGTTGCGTGATGATAGAGCCATCTCCTGGCATCGGAAAGAAAAACACCGACATTGCTAGAAGAATTGCAAGTGAAGTTGTGAATTGATCATCCTCTCCATACAGCAGACCCGTCCTGATGATCGTAGCGGGGACTCCAAACTCGTGGATGGCTTGTTCTGCGTAAGCACGGCTTCTTAACAACGGAAATGCCGAGGAGCGTTCTGCACCCAGGAGACTAAGATAGAGAATTTGTTTTACACCTGCATCCGCGGCAGCTTCTGAGAGAATCCGAGTACCTTGAACGTCCGCTAATCCGAGATCGCTAGATGAATTTTCAAGATGGTTGCCTGCGAGATGAATAACCCTCTCCACGCCCACAAGAGACGCTCGAACACCACGCGCATCGTTTAGGGACGCAAGTGCGACATCCACCCGAACACCCGGAGGAAGCTTAGGTGATGTTTGTGAAGGCTGCAATAAGAGGCGCACGGGATAGTCGTAATCCGCAAGCTTCTTGAGCACAGCCCTGCCTATGAAATCAGTTCCACCTGTAACCAGCAGCATGGGTTTCAAATCCGCAGCCCGCCAAAATGGCAAATGGGTGAGGTTTTATCCTCCAGTGATCGTCCTATGATTCTAGCATATGGTGTTCAAATACCAGCGCACCTAACTGGTGAGAGAAGTGTTATACAAATCCGAATAGCCTGTATCCTTTTCAAGATCAGGCTTATCCATGATGAAGGAGGGAAGCATGCCTCGGACACGTGTTGTTGTCACTGGAATGGGCTGCGTGAGTCCGCTGGGTAATAGCGTCAAGACAACCTGGGAAAATATCATTGCCGGAAAATCTGGCGTCGGTCCAATCACCTTATTTGATACAGATGGCTTTAAGACCCACATTGGTGGGGAAGTAAAGAATTTCGACCCTGAAGCCTTGCTTGGTCGTAAAATCGCGAGGAGAACTGATCGATTCACCCAATTCGCACTGGAGGCTGCCAGTCAAGCGCTCCAACAATCAAAGCTGGAAATCACGGATGGCAATCGGGATCGAGTTGGGGTTGTTATAGGTACGGGAATTGGGGGAGTAGCCACGATTCTTGCTGGCTCGGAGCGGTACATGGAGAAAGGGCCACGATGGGTAAACCCTCACATGATACCTATGATGCTGTCTGATTCGAGTTCAGGTCATATCGCAATCCGATTTGGATTGCGGGGTCCCAATATGGCCGTTGTGACAGCATGCGCGTCGGGTGCGAACGCGATTGGCGAAGCCGCTGAAATGATCCGCCGCGGGGTTGTGGATGCCATGGTCGCAGGGGGAGCTGAAGCCGCCATCGTCCCGGTTGCTCTCGCTGGGTTCAACGTGATGGATGCTGTTTCGAAGCGCAATGATGATCCAGAAGGGGCTTCACGACCATTCGATCTCGATCGAGACGGATTTGTGATTGGGGAAGGCGGCGCTACTCTCATCCTCGAGTCATTTGAACACGCACAAGCTCGAGGGGCCACAATTCTGGCAGAGCTTCAAGGATATAGTGCGACCAACGATGCCTTCCACATAACAGCGCCAGCGCCTTCTGGCGCAGGTGCAGCAATGTGTATGGGCCTTGCATTGAAAGATGCAGATGTGGAGCCCAAGAAAATCGACTACATCAATGCGCATGGAACGAGTACGCCGCTGAACGATCCAAGTGAAACTGCTGCGATTAAAGAAATCTTCGGTGAATTAGCGTACAAGATCCCCATCTCATCCACAAAGTCGATGACCGGGCACCTCCTTGGAGCTGCTGGTGCGATCGAGGCTATCTTCTCCATCAAGGCTATGGAAGAGGGCGTCATCCCACCAACAATAAATCAAGAGACCCCTGATCCTGCTTGTGATCTTGACTATGTCCCCAACGAAGCCAGAAAAGTTGAGGCAAGGATGGTATTGTCAAATTCATTTGGTTTCGGTGGGCACAATGCTTGTCTCGTTTTAAGCAAGGTTGATGAGAGCGTGGGATCCGCATGACCAGATATGCCCATATAACGGGCTGGGGGATGGCGGTACCTGATCGTGTACTCACCAACCAAGAGCTCGCCCAGATGGTCGATACCGATGATGAATGGATTGTATCCCGAACTGGGATACGAGAGCGTCACATCGCACGAAGCGATGAAACCACCGCCTCGTTGGCGACAGAGGCTGCGTGTAAGGCAATCGAACCTACGGATATCGATCCACATGAAGTTGATTTAATTATCGTTGCGACTTCAACTCCCGAGCACATTTTCCCCTCTACGGCGAGCCTGGTTCAAGACATGATGGGCGCCGTGAACGCAGGAGCTTTTGATCTCTCCGCAGCTTGTACGGGCTTTATCTACGCGTTGGACATGGCTGCACAAGCTATCCGCAGTGGATCCATCGATAATGCTGTCGTGATAGGGGCAGAGACCCTCTCGCGTGTGATCAACTGGGAGGATCGGACAACTTGTATTCTCTTCGCTGACGGTGCCGGCGCATTTGTGCTTCAAGCCAGCGAGAAACGTGGCGGTGTGTTGAACAGCATTATGCGTTCCGATGGATCTGGGGGAGATCTTCTCAGCATCCCAGCTGGAGGCAGCAAAATACCGACTACACAAGAGACGGTGGATGCAAAGCTGCACACCATCCGCATGAATGGTCGCGAGGTATTCCGGTTTGCCACCCGTGTGATGGCTTCTGCGACTAAGGAAGTGGTCGCAGAAGCGGGTTTGGAGGTGGAGGATATCGATCTGGTGATCCCCCATCAGGCAAATCAGCGCATCATAGAAACCGCTGCTCGAAGCTTGAAGCTTCCTGCAGATAAATTCTATATGAACCTCTCAAAATACGGAAATACATCAACAGCATCAATCCCGATCGCATTCTATGAGGCTTTTGCTGAGGACAGAATTCATGATGGAGACAACCTGGTCTTCGTAGGATTCGGCGGCGGTCTCACCTGGGGCGCCTTAGCCGTAACCTGGGTAAAACCCGAAATGGTTCTCACAACTGCCAAACGAAGACGACGAAGGATCCTCTCCTTCTTCGCCCGGATACGGTCAAGCCTGCGCAGAGTACGACGCAAGATCGAAGGCATCATTTTCCGCACAACCAAGAGGTGAATGAGGTTCGTATCCAAAGGATCGCTGACGCCTGCCGGATATGAGGGAGAA
>SDBS01001704.1_pt1 | contig 22296 bp, 16 predicted proteins | sample 2277091 | NCBI WGS metagenome assembly SDBS01 (sample SAMN10404972, study PRJNA504765) | marine sediment metagenome | isolation source: marine sediment core GS10_PC15, 163 cmbsf | place: Arctic Ocean: Southern Knipovich Ridge | collected 2010
TATTTGCAAGCGTAGGCCTTGAGGAGGTTGACTCCACAAATCCTTTCTCCAGGGTAGAAGGAACAGGGGCCTGTATCAGGATTGAAACCGACCTTATGAGCCCGCTGTTGATTTTCCAGGAGTCACCTGCCCTTCATGATACAGCCTTCGGTGTAATAGAAGATATAATGACTATTTGCAGGACAAAGCCATGATCTTATGAAATGATGCTTCAAGCCTGGTACCGAAATAATCCAAAAATCCCCAAGCTTGCTTGAAATGATATGCTTCATCAAAACAACAGGGCTCTAAGTATTTTTAGGAAATATTTACTAATTTTAAACTAATAACATAGTAAAAGCTACAATGCCATGAAGAATCTCATCAAATTTCTTCTGATCGGATTTGTAACAGCCTCCTTATCCTTTGGGTGTACTTCAAAGGGAATAAAAGAAGCAAAGGAATTTATGGATGCATCTATGTACGAGCAGGCAATTTCACTTTTAGAAAATGAAATCCAGGATAATCCGAAAAGTGCAGAAGCAAATTATTTGCTCGGAAAATGTTATTTACAATCATCAAGCCATACTAAAGTGGAGGATTATTTCAATAGAGCAATTTTACTTGATACTGATTTTAAGGATGATATTGGGATTATTTATTTTGGAGAATCCCTGGACTTATTCAAAGAAAATAATCTGAACTATGCAAATTTTTACTACGAGAAAGGACTAAAATTCCATCCTATGTATAGGGCTGAATTTGCAAAACAATTATTTAAGTATGCAGGTGATTATGCCGAAATATCAACAGAAACAGCAAAATCAATAAGATTGTTCAGTATTGTGGACGAAATTTCTCCTGACTTTAAGTCAAAAATTGCAACAAAAACATATGAATTGGCAAGATCTTTTATTGATAAGGGATTTATCATGGAAGGATTTGCATATGCTGATTTTGGGATTTACTATGATTCCAGACATATAAAAGATGTTGCAGATTTATATTTTAATCACGCATATAATCTGCTTACATTTCTGAATAAACCAAAAGAAAGTATTAAGTACTTTGACAGGTGCATGAAATTAAATCCTGCAAGAAAAATTGAAATTGGTAATATCTATTATGATAAGGCTAAGGATTATGAGAATCAAAAGGAAATAAACCTTTTATTGGTTTTTGCTAAAAAAAGTGTGGAAATTAATAGTGATTATAACTCCTGGTATTTAGAATTAAAGGAAAAGTATAAACTGGAAATTTCTCAGAGTGGAATAGTAGCATATTATCCATTTAATGGCAATGCGAATGATGTAAGTGGTAATGGCAATCATGCTGAAGTGCATGGCGCAAGTCTGACTTCAGACAGATTTGGAAATACAAATAGTGCATTTATGTTTGATGGAGATAAAGACCATATTACTACAAACTATCAAATACCCGACAATACAAGCTGGAGTATTGTTTTTTGGTTCGCTCTGACATCAGAACCAACATATCGTACCTGGATAAGTATTCTGGAAAGCAATAAGGGATTAGGTTTCAGGACAGAGAAGAATAAAGATGTTGATGTTTTGTTTGGTGTTAAAACTGGTAATAATTCCAAAGGCCTAGATTATACAACTGTTAGCATTCAGAATTTGAGTATTGATGATGGCGACTGGCATATGTGGTCTGTTACTTATGATGATATAACAAAATATTGGTATATATATCTTGATGGAAAGCTGACACCTACAGCAAGCATTAAGCAGGACTATAACGCAACTATTTCTGCTACCCTGAGATTTGGTAGAGCAATTACCGATTGGTATGATGGCAAAATGGATGATATCAGGATATACGAACGGGTTCTAAGTGATTTTGAATTAAGGAACCTTTTCAATGAATAGAAATAAGTTTTAGAAAAAATCTGCAAAGACAAGTCCGGATCATGCTGATCTGGGTCGCAAGTATACTGCTACTAAGCACAAATGCCTGCCTTCTCAAAATCTTAATGAGAGGCAGCTTAGACCACCATCGAGTTTTTGAAATTCAGATACATCAAGCTCTTTTATCAGGTAACCGGCACTTTCTATGATTTTTCGTGCTTTTGGATAAGCTTTCGGAATCAATACTCTGTCATTTACCCATATACAATTGGCAGCATAACTCTCATCTTCATCTATTTTCAAAATATTAAATTTTTGAAATTCTTCTTTCAATAAAAATTCACCACATGCCACTATATTGTTTTGCTCCAAATATGCCAGTCCTGTTTTCAAATGAAGCACTTTTTCCAGTTTAACCATTGAGCCACTCATTCCATATTTTTCCAGATATGCAATAACTTGCTGAGCTCCACTTTCATTTGTTCTTCCTGATAAACCAATATAAAAATGTGATCCCACCATCATTATGTCACCTGCTTCGGCCGTTCCTGGCTCCCTGATTTCTTCAATATTGATATAATACTCTCTCAGTACCTCTTTTATTTCAGCAGTCTCTCCCTTTCGTGATGCTGCTCCGGGATTGGTTATAATCGCACAATCTCTCGTTAGCAATGCCACGTCTTCAACAAATGTTGAATCAGGATATTGCTCATTTGCCTTCAACACCAGGACTTCTAATCCACATTCTTTTAGTGCATCAATATATTCAGCATGCTGAACAAGTGCCAGTTCGTAATTTGGAAGACCTGATCCTGCCGTGGTCAATCCATTTATCATACTTTTTCCCGGGGTTCTTACAATCGCTCTCTTAAACATGTATTTAACTTTATAGAAAATTTTATTTCTATTGCCAATGTTGGCATAACAACAAATGTAGCACATATTATTAGTTTTCAGATTAACCTTTACTGCTACTATTTCAGCCATTGATCTAAATAATAAGCAGTTGTATTGTTCAGCTAAACTATTAGTATTATTTAAGTGCTTGTTATTTAGAATTATTCGTTCTTTACAGGGCTATTACATCATTGGTATTGGGATTATTCAGTAATCAGTATTTATAAGTTATTTTCATAAATAATAATATGTCTGGGATACTGATCAATATATCTTTAATAGCCAGTTCATAAATAAAATATTTAAAATGCTAAATTTTGCAGTTTAAAGGAAGGAGCTTGCTGAAAGGCAGAATAATTTGTTAGCCAACGAAAAAGTGAAATATAAAGTGAAGCTATTTTATGAAAATTGAAGAGAAATTCAGCTTATTGGAAGTTATTCTTGAGGATATGGGCCAGGTGGTGGTGGCCTACAGCGGGGGCGTTGACAGCACTTTCCTGTTGAAGGTGGCCCACGATGTTCTGGGAGAAAACTGTTATGGTGTGTTGGCCCTCTCACCCAGTTACCCTTCCAGGGAATATGACCGTGCCATGAAAATGGCCGGCCAGATAGGTGCCCGGGTAGAAGTTATCCACACCAAGGAGCTGGATAACCCTCGCTTCGTGAACAATCCCATTGACCGGTGCTATTTCTGTAAGAGTGAGTTGTTCGATAAGATATCTGAAATGGCAAGCTCAGGCCGCTATCTAAATATGGTGGATGGGACAAATTACGATGATATGAATGATCACCGGCCCGGGAAAAAAGCAATGGAAGAAAGAAAAGTGAGGAGTCCTCTTCTCGAAGCTCAACTTACAAAGGCTGAGATCAGGGAATTGTCTAAGGGGCTGGACCTGCCTACCTGGGAAAAAGATGAAATGGCCTGTCTGTCGTCACGCTTCCCTTATGGAGAGACTATTACACAAGAAAAGCTTAATATGGTAGACAGGGTGGAAAACTACCTTCTGGATCTTGGATTCCGGAACGTCAGGGCCAGGCACGACCGGAATACTGTGAGGATAGAAGTACAGCCCGACCAGATCCGGCGTTTACTCGATCCTGATTTGCGGCAAAGAATTGTTTCTGCCATTAAAGATTTTGGATATGCCCATGTGACTTTCGATCTTGAAGGTTACCGGAGAGGCAGCATGAATGAAGGTATCCTTACCGGGCAATGATGAAATTTTGTTACAGATAAGAATTTATGAATAAGTGAAGAAAAAGACAATAAAACCTCTTAAGCACTTATCTCTTATGAGTGCCCGGCGGATTGCTTTTTGAATCTTAATAGCGGGTTGTATAAAATCAGGCCATAAATGCCAAAATTTCTCTATTTTTAGTTTTGTAAAGAGTAAATTTAGCAATATGAAAGATAACAGTGCCGGGAAACATGAACATGTAAGGCCTCAGTTGAATTTGATGACCGTGGAGCAGCTTGAACAGCTCCATAATTATTCACTCGAAATATTAACGAATACAGGGATAAGGGTAGAATCAGATATTGCAAGGAAGATCTTTGCAAGATCTGAAGCAGTAAGCATAAAGGGTGATATCGTAAAGATACAATCAGAACTGGTTGATCATGCTATAAAAGTGGCAGCTTCCTCTGTTGAAATTTTTGATACGGCTGCCAGGCCTGCTTTTATCCTGGGAGAGGGACAGGGCGATGACAGCTATTTTGGTCTGGGAGTAACAAATACCGGTTTCCAGGAAATTGATGATGATACCGTGCTTAATTTCAGGAGGGAACATAGCAGATTTTCAGCCAGATTAGGTGATTTACTGACGAATTTTGATATGGTTTCTACAATAGGGATACCTTCTGATATTCCTGCTGCCGGAATCGACCTGTATAACTGCCTGGATATTTATGCCAATACTTCCAAGCCCCAGGTAACACTGATATCAGAAGAAGATAATATTGGACGAGTATTTGATTTGCTTGAGCATCTGCATGGGGATATTGCTGCACGCCCTTTCATGATCCCTTATTTCAACCCTATAACACCACTGGTACTGAACACTGCCACTTCTGATAAAATGATTGCGACCATTGAAAGGGGTCTTCCTTTCATGTACTCAAACTACAGTATGTATGGAGCTACCACCCCAGCTACCGAAGCAGGGACACTGAGCCTTCTGAACGCCGAACTTCTTGCAGGACTGGCTTTTAGTCAACTTGTGAAGGAAGGGAGTTCAGTGATACTGGGGAGCCTGCCTGCAGCATTTAATATGAGATCCATGGGAAGTTATTATACCCCTTCATCATACCTGATGAACCTTGCCTGTGCAGAGATGATGAAACATTATTCACTTCCTCATTGTGGAACGTCAGGTAGTAGTAATGGATGGGGTGCTGACCTGATAGCTTCGGGTGAACTGTGGCTAAACCATCTAAGTTCTGTTCTTGGCAAAGTTGGATGTGCACCATTTGTGGGCGGGAATTTTGATTCAATGGCCTTTTCTCCCACCATGGTAGTATTGTCAGATCTGGTGATAGGCAGGGCAAGGCAGTTTGCAAAGGGCTTTTCGCTGAACAGGACAGATGTTAATCTAAAAGAGATACATTCAGTGGCCCATGGGGGCAACTACTTTACCTCCGAATCTACACTGGCCTCGCTGTCTGATCTCTCAGTGCAAGATGAAATTTGGCCTCCTTTGGATCTTAACAGCTGGAGAAAAAACTCTATGCCAGGTGCTGACAAAATGCTGCGACAGCGAAGCAGGGAGCTGTTTGAAAAGGCCCGACTGGCCTCGGGGAAGGGGGAAGACTTAATTAAAAAAGGGGAAGAATATATTGGTTCATTACTAAAATAACTATTTACATATCATTGCGGGCTAAATTAATAATATGGGATTAAGCAAGAATAAGAAAAAACTGGGCTTATGGCTTAGCAGCTCACTTGTTGTTGGTAATATGACTGGCTCAGGCATCTTTCTGCTTCCCTCGGCCCTGGCAATATATGGAGGGATAAGCCTTTTTGGGTGGCTTGCAACTACAGTTGGAGCTATCTTTCTTGCTATCGTATTCTCAAGGTTAAGCAGGATAATCACAAAGCCAGGAGGGCCATATATCTATGCTCGCGAAGGCTTTGGTGACCTGGCAGGATTCTCTGTTGCCTGGGGATATTGGGTGTCAATATGGTGTGGTAATGCAGCTATTGCTTTGGCAGGAATAAGTTACCTTTCGATATTTTTTCCGGCATTGAAGGATAACAATGTCTTGTCTGCAGGTGCAGCCATAGCAGCTATATGGGTGTTCACACTTATTAATACCCGGAATATCAAAAGGGTTGGTGAAGTACAGCTCTTAACTACCCTGATCAAAATAATACCCCTTCTAGCCCTTGGAGGAATAGGAATATTTTATATCGACTTTAATAATTTCAGTCCGATGAATCTTAGCGGGGATTCCTCCTTTGATGCAATAAGAGCGACAGCTGCCCTAACCTTATGGGCCTTCCTGGGACTGGAGTCGGCAACTATACCCTCTGACAAGGTCAGGCAACCGGAAAAAACCATTCCGCGGGCTACAATTATTGGTACTGTTTTCACTGCTGTTCTTTATATTTCAGCATGCATGGCTGTTATTGGATTGGTGGAACCCGGACGCCTTCAGGCATCTGCCGCTCCCTTTTCCGATGCAGCTGCAAATATTTGGGGAGATGGAGCCTCTGTTGCTGTAGCTGTGGGTGCAGTAGTCGCGTGCTTTGGTGCCCTTAACGGATGGATATTGCTTCAGTCTCAACTTCCAGCTGCAGTAGCAAAAGACAAACTCTTTCCCCAATTTTTTGCAAAAACATCCCGGCAAGGGGTTCCTCTGGGAGGCCTTATTCTATCAAGTATTCTGGCATCCATACTGGTAGCAATGAACTATGCAAAAGGACTGGTTCAAATGTTCACTTTTATGATCATGCTGTCAACACTTACTGTTCTATTGCCCTACCTGTTTTCATCACTGGCAGAAATAATGATCCTTATTAAGAATGACCAGAAGGTCAGGATGAAAAAACTTATTAAGCCGATCTTAATATCCATTCCTGCCTTTTTATATTCCTTGTGGGCTGTTGCCGGGCTCGGGATAAAGATAATAATCATGGGTCTGGGCCTGGTGATCATGGGATTACCAGTTTACTGGTATGTACACAAGCGCAGTGAGAATAAATCTGCAAGCTCTGGGAATCAGGGTGACTCGTCCTGAAAAAAGTTTACACTTTTTATTTCTTAATCCTGTTTCAAATTTACATCTTATTTTTAATCCTAAATACAACTTCCTGTTTTTATTGCTTATGCTATTGTTAAACCAAAGAAAACACACTAAACAGGAAGCTGTCCCTCTTTTTTTTGTTTTGTTATTAGCTTAATGATGGTTAATATTGATCTATTAAATGCAGAAAAATAATTGAGAAAATTTAAGTTATGAAAAAAAAGTATATGAACCCATATATTGCAGGGGTGCTATTGGGACTTGTTCTTCTTCTGGCAATGTACCTTTCTGGCCGCGGATTGGGTGCCAGTGGAGGTATTAAATATTGTGTTGTTTCCCTGGTAGGAAGCATCGATGCTGACCATGTGGCCATATCTGAATATTATAGTAAGTACTTTGAAGACGGAAGGAAACCCCTCATTGGTTGGTTGCCATTTGAGGTTATTGGGATTCTGGTTGGTGGATTTATTTCAGGAGCGGTGTCAGGCCGGCTGAAACTGAAAATTGAAAAATCTCCTTCTATTTCTGTTCGCAGAAGGTTACTGATGGCATTTTCAGGAGGGGTGCTCTTTATTTATGGAGCGCAGCTTGCACGTGGGTGTACCAGTGGGGCTGCACTATCCGGGATGGCGGTTCTTTCGGTGGCTGGATTTGTAACTATGATATCGATATTCGGATCTGCCTACCTGTTTGCATGGTTTTTTAGAAAAAACTGGATTTAACTTTAATTAGACTATTATGGATCCTCTGACAACAAATCCCGGTTTCCCTGAATGGTTGAGCCTCATGATCGCTTTTATTATTGGCATCGGTTTTGGCTTTGCCCTGGAACAGGCCGGTTTCTCTTCAAGTCGAAAACTTGCAGGGATGTTTTATGGATATGATACTACTGTAATTAAGGTATTCTTTACTGCATCTATTGTTGCCCTTGTGGGTTCGCAGATCATGAGTTACCTTGGGCTCCTTGACCTGAGCAAAGTTTATATTAATGAGTATTATGTTCATGCCTCAGTTATTGGAGGCATTATTATGGGTGCCGGTTTCATTATGGGAGGGTTCTGCCCTGGCACAGGTATAAGCGCTGTGTCAATTGGTAAGATTGACGCGATGTTTTTCCTCCTTGGTGGATTTCTGGGCGCATTCCTATTTGCTGAATCATGGCCACTGATCAGCGGAATAGCAAATGCCGGATACAAGGGACCTGTTAAGGTTAACGAACTGTTCGGCATCTCCTCTTCATTCTTTACATTGCTTCTTATAATTGCTGCAATCGGTATGTTCTGGTTATCAGAGAAAGCAGAACGGAGGTTTGCAAGACCCGATATTACAGAGGATTATTAACCTGAAATCATATGCAGGAACGCAAAAATATTTCTGTCCTTTTAGTAGCCCTGGGATTACTTCTCGTTTCACTTCCAGGGTCGGGCCCGTATTCATTTACTGTTTATCCATCCACACTGGTTTCATCAGTTATGGATGAAGATCCTTTCTTTTCTGTCGACCAGGTAGCCAGGTTTGTTATTGTTGAAGACAGTACGGTCCAGCTGATTGACCTGAGGAGCAGGAGTGAATTTAATAGTTTTAACATTCCAGGTGCAATCAATATCCCATTTGACGAATTCTTCAAAATGCGACCGGAGACATGGTTATATAACAAGGCTGTCCGTTATGTTTTCTACTCAAACAACAATACTAACTCAAGCTATGCCCTTGTACTTGCACGTGGTCTTGGGTATAACAATTGCTATGTAATGAAGGGTGGATTGAATGAGTGGTTTGAGAAAGTAATGTACAGCAAATTTTCCGGGGACAGAATTAGTCCCAGGGAGAATGCACTGTTTGAAACACGATCCAGGGCAAGGCGTTTTTTTACTGAAATAAACAGTTTGCCCGATAGTCTGAAGTTAAAATATGCTGAATCCCGAAGACAGGCAGAGAGGGAACTTGATGGAGGTTGTGAATAAAAAGCACATTGATATAATGCTAAAGGAATTAATATATAAATATAGATCTGTAATTCTGATTCTTCTGGCAGTAATTTTTCTGCTGGGAGCCCGTTTACTGGCTGTAGATCATTTCAGGCACGGGGCAGAGAAGAATGCGATGCCTGCAATTTCCGGAGGTAATACTATAGAATTATCTCAACTTGATCTTTTAAGAGCAAATGCTTTATTGGTTTACCTTGACAGGGAGCCAGAAGTGAATATTGATACAAATATGAGTGTACTTTACCTCAAACCCGGAGAATTGCTCAGCAAGCAAACGCTTAGGTACATTAGAAAGTCCGGGGGCCCCACAATCCTGCTATCCGGTGATCCAACAGTCTCAGCCAGGGCGTGGATGCTTTTTGCTCAAAAAGGTATAGCGAACCTATTTATTTTAGCAGGGGAAGAGGACATAGAGAACTTTAAGTACAAATTCCGGCCCGATACAATTACTGTACGATAGGGGCCGGAATTCAAATATGATAGCCAGAGTTGCTGACCTATTTCACTACTTCAAAATCATTTATATCAGCGGTGCTGAAAGGGAGCCATGAAAGAGTTGAACGTTCAGCAAGCATCTTATCATACATGAAGCTATTGTTCCCATACTTTAGAGTGCGGGCATCGTAACCGAATAACCTCAGGTAGGCGGTAACAAAACCTGAATTGTGTCCTGTACCACAATATATAACAATGGTCTTGTCTATAGGAATAGTTGCCATTTCCTTAACCATGCTAAGTGTGGCACCAGGTTTGTATCTGACTGCCCCGGGAATATGCCCACTCTCATATTTATCACGCCGGTCATAGTTAATAACATAATAATCAGAAGGATTGGAAAAAATATCAGATGCATCAATCGTCACGTTTTTTAGGTCTTCGGAAAATAGATACTTAAACCGGGTCATACCAATTTCTTCTCCAGTTGACATCCCGGTATTCAATTCGGGCATACTCCTGGCCATAGGTTTCTCGTTTATCCTGGCTTCAAGCTGAGACTGGAATTCAGAAGAGCAACCTGCAAACCATCCCTTCCTGGCATAGATGCTGTTCCATCCGCTCATTCCCCATCTCATTGAATAAACATTTCCATATCCCATCAGGCGGAGAAGTGATGTAGCATAACTGGCAGCCTGTCCATCAGAGCTAACAATGATAATCCTGTCATATTCAAATGGTTTAATTCCGGATTCAAAATAATCTGGGAGATCCGTATAATCCTTATTTATAGCTCCTTTAACATGCCCGGCAGAATAATCCTGATGGGAACGAATATCAATAACAAGGATATTATTCTCCAGTATATCATGGACGACAGATGCCTTGATAAGTGAAGGAAACTGGCGCCCGTTAACGTAATCTCCATTTTCAGAAAGGTCTTTAAGTAGAAGCTTAGTTTCTTCGTCAATGATTATAGCTTCTCTTTGGGGAGCATTCTGAATAGCAGAAGTCTTACTGTTCTCTTTTTTGTTCCCATTACCTGCACATCCGGCTACAGATATAAGTACCGCCAGTGCCGGAAGTAGAATAATCCGGTTTGAGAGTTTCATGTTAAAACTATTCATCTACCACAGCTCCACCGTCTATATCAAACTTCAATGTTTCAATCCTGTTGCCCTTTTCATCATACTTATATTCAGTAATGGCTACACCGTTGTTAGGATTATTTATAAGATTCCTGTCTTTATCAAGGCTTTTGATCTCTACTAATGCTCCATGCTCATCGTATGCATACTGTGTAACAGGAACATTTTTCCCTGAAAGGTATTCATCATCCTGGTCGAACACTGCCCTTTCAATAAGATAACCCATGTCGTCAACTTTGTTCAGGCGCTTGGCCCAGCCCCAGTAAAGGTTTGAAAGTTGTCCAACGGTATTATGAACTGAAAAACTAAGGAGGTCACCATGTTCGTTGTTTTTAAAGTCGAAGAAGGATACTCCAATGTCACCACAATTTTCTACCGTACAATTGTAAAGTGTATCAGCTTCGTAGTTCATCATCTTTGTTACATAACCCTGTTCATCGTACTCAAATCTTAGTTCGTAGAAAGGACAGAAGGTATTCATTATGGTCTCTTCGCCTGCAAGGTTATATCTTAGCTCCTTAATAAAGCTATTTTCCATTTTACTCCATGTATAGCGATTTATTTTGTTGCTGTTCTCAACCGGATTTCCTTCCATATCGAAAAACTTCAGGCTTGTTCTGAAGTCCTCTTCATCCAGGGTGTATTCTGCAGAGTATACACCTGATGATTCAATCTGCTCATTGTCTTTATTAAAGAAGTGTTTCACCTGTTTGTCACCATTATAGGTATATACAATCCTTGAAACTCTTCCCATTGAACCGTAAGACAGAATTTCATCACCCCTGCAAAACTCAATTGAGGCAAGATGACCCGATTCATCATAGGTGAATTTATAGTTATTTATTTCCTGAGCTTCTTTAGCAGTTAAGCTGTGTGTCCCTTTCTCAATATCAAAGGGAGTTTCGCTGAACTGGAGAAAACGGAAGTACTTAACACCTGACTCCATTGTTTTTTCAGAAGTCTTCGGGTTGCAAGAGAGCAAGGCTGAACTTACAAGAACAGCAGTAAACATATTAAATATTGAGCTTTTTAAATTCATAATTGTTTTTTTTAATTATTTGATTCTGTATTTGTTAAGCAATTGTGATAATTGGATTTTCATTTCTTTTTAAACGATCCTGGTGAGAAAAGGTTTTATAAAAATCTCGTGAAAAATACTATAACTTTTTAAATATAAGTTACATTTTATCAGAATATTTGAAAGGGTGTTCACTACTAGTGGCTTGCAATGGTTTTTCTAAGAGTGTTTATGAAGGCTCAGTTTTCAGAGGCGCTAAGGTGATAGAAATTCTCCGTGGCTTTACTCAATGAGATTGAAACCCGCATAAAATATGGCTACCTTCAACCTGGCAATTTTCTCTAATGTTATTTAGAATTGATTAAGACCTCTTTTTTATTTCTTTGTATGCAGGATTGAAACGCTTGATTTATAACCATATGATATTTAACATGAAAAATCTTTATCTGACTCTTACTGTTCTTATTTCAGTTTTATTTTTGTCAGCCTGCAGAGCTCCTGATGAATCTCTTGAGCAAAAAGCAAAGAGGATCCATAAGGAGGTACTTACGGTTGATACCCACTGCGATACTCCCATGTACCTTAACATGGAAGGATTTGATATTGGCAAAAGAAACAACCGGGAAGAAGGTGGTGGTTGTGTTGATTTAGTCAGAATGAAAGAGGGAGGTATGGATGCAATATTTTTTGCGGTATTTATCGGTCAAAGGAAAAGAAATGAAGAAGGAAATAAGCTGGCCAGGGCAGAAGCCCTTGAAATTCTGGATTCAATTCAGAGCTCAATTGGGAGGTATCCCCGGTTTGCAAATATCGCATATGAACCGGATGATGCTTACAATAACAAGGAAGCAGGGAAAAGTTCAATTTATATAGGGATGGAAAACGGTTATCCAATTGGTAATGATATAGCTATGGTTGAGGAATATTATAAGCTGGGTGTTAGGTATATTACACTTTGCCATAGGCTTAATAATGATATTTGTGATTCTTCAACCGATCCCGTTGGGGCTGAACACAATGGATTGAGTAGCTTTGGTGAGGAAGTGGTAAAGGAGATGAATCGTCTGGGCATTATAATTGACGTTTCCCATATTTCCGACAGTTCCTTTTACGATGTGTTGAGATCATCAAAATTCCCTGTCATTGCTTCACATTCCTGTGCACGTGCTATGTGTAATAATCCCCGGAATCTTTCTGATGAGATGCTTATAGATCTGGCAAAAAATGGAGGGGTTATCCAGATGTGTATCCTGAGTTCCTATGTGAAGGAAAATCTTGCCAGGGATTCTGCATTGGCTGTATTGGAGCGAAAGTATCCTGATTATTACGACCTTCCGGAAGAGGAGCAGAAAATAATTTTTGGAGAATGGATGGAAATACAGGAAAGATACTCAGGAGACCTTGCTACTGTTTCTGATGTAGTTGACCATATAGATCATATTGTAGAAGTGGCCGGAATAGATCATGTAGGTATTGGTACTGACTTTGATGGGGGAGGTGGTGTGGAAGGATGCAGGGATGTTAGTGAAATGGGAAATATCACCCTTGAGCTGGTAAGAAGAGGCTATACACAAAATGAAATAGAAAAGATTTGGGGTGGTAATTTTATGAGGGTCTTTCGGGAGGTCAGGGCAACAAGATTAAAATATTAAAGGAAAAAGAATAAGAATTAAGGTATTATCAATTGAATGTTTTCCCATAAAACTTACTTATATCTTTGTACTTTAATCTTTTAATTTAAAATCCAAAAGTATAAGTGTATTTAACAAGAAATGACCTGTTATCTGATCTTGGAAGGGTAGGTATTTCCCTGTCAAGATAGGTGTTCAGACCTTCGTTATATACAAGGTAAAGGTCACTTCCTTCTTTTGGGTTATAGCGGAACCGGAAATTTGTAATAATGCCATTAATAGCTGTGTTGTATTGTATAAGAGCGGAGAAGGATATTTTTGTACTGGTCATCACTAAGCCTTTCAGGCTAAAAATATGGTTCAGAAGATCCTGGTCTCTTTCCTGAAAATTCAACCAATCAACCTGATAGGAACCGTTCAGTAGAAAGCCGGGACTAATACTCCAGGCAGGTTTGATAGTTGCAGATAATTTGTATCCATCAAAAAATGTTCCGGCAGATGCAGTAATATCTGTTGAAAGATCATTCCCTCCGGGGGTCCCCATTTGAGCTTTTAGAAACCAGGAATTGTATTTTAATGGTGGAATATAAACATCAGTTGCAAAATACAGGGTATCTCCCAAATCTTCAAGGGTCAAGTTGAAAGCAAAATTTGCGTTATAGCCATCTTTTCTTTCAATTGACCAGCTGGTAATGGATAGAATTGTTTCGAGACTTCCATCAATGCTGCTATTTAATACAAGTGATGTCTGGGATATGTTATGATACCTGATCCTGGAGCTTTCATCAGGGAACCAGCCATACTGGAATATGGCACGTTCTGCAAAATAGTTATCGACCAGTTCAAACCCAATACCCGGATTAAACTCCTGTCCGGACCAGGTATATAGGAAATCGTAGGAAAAACCCTTCAGGTTTCTACGTTCCCAGCGAACCAATAATCTGGAGGGTGACATTGAAATTGGATTATTTGGAATATCATTTTCAAAAGTTTGTGCCCATTTAAGGGTTAAATACTCGTCTTTGATCAATCTCAACCTGCTGTCCAGTCCATAAGCAATATTAAAAGAACCATCAGTTCCTAATCTTGAAGTAAGCATGCTTCCAACATAAGAATTTTTATTCAGAATCCTTTTTTTCGTTCTCAAAACACAAAAATTTTCAGATGGCAAATCATCTATTGATGCTGTTTGCATATCCAGGACTCCAATGTCCCATTCATTTACTCTGCCCGTCATTCTTACTCCGCCATATATTCTAACGGCTTGTCCCTCATGTAAGCCAATACGCCTGCTATAGAAGAGATTGTTTCCACCCATTAGAGGGAAATCAAATACATCGGCTTTTTCCTGGAAGAAAATTCTTTTTTCGGGGAAAAACAGGGAATACCTTGTAAGGTTAATTTTTTGATCATCCGCTTCTACCTGGGCAAAATCTGTATTGACAGTGATATCCATTGTCAGGTTGTTACTTAGGCCAAATTTTACATCAAGCCCTGCTTCATAAGTTGGATATGTCTTTGTTAAATAATCCGTTTCACCTGTGTTAAGCTCATGGCTCTGGCCAAAACCACCCAGCAGGTATGGAGTAATGTAAACAGGCTTCTTAGATTCTAATCCTTTGAATATTATCTCTCTTGCCTGGGAGGGTTTTAAATAGGCAAGAGGCCAGTTGGGTGGGATGGCCGGGTGCAGGATCAGTTCATTCTTTTTTGCCAGGAACCGCCATAGAATAAGCCCCATGATCACTTCTCCATTCTCAGATTGAAACCTGAGGCTGGACAATGGGATCCTGAATTCGGCATACCACCCATCGTCAGAAATATGTGTTTTAACATCCCAGAAAGTATTCCAGCTAAAATTCAAGTCCACAAAACCTTCGTTCATGTCATTCTTTCCAGCTGCATCTGTCCTTGTACTCTCGGGATTGGTGAAAAAACAGATACAATTTTCTTTGTCATTAAAGCTGTCAAGTACGATACAAATCCAATCGCTTTTAGTAGAAGCATAATCTCTCTGCTTTCCAACGGTTATTATTTCTTCAATGTTTTCATAAAACAGTTTTGCTCCAACATAAAGGTAATTGTCATCAAAACATATTCTTACATCTGTATTTTCAGATGGTTTGTTCCCAAATACCGGTGTATGCATAATAAATTCGAAAGGCTTTAAATCTGCCCAGAAAGCCTCATTGGGGTTCCCATCAAAGTTCAGTTCACTATTTATTCTGGGAATTTCTATTCGTTCCTGGGATTCTGCCAGGGTAATGAATAGACCTGAGCAAATTATGAAAAGAAACAGTAATTTCTTATACATTATTAAAGGGTAAAGGAAAATAATGTATAAGTTACTGCAAAAAGATTAAAGGGGAAAGAATATTTACCTAAGTTCTTTTAACACAGAATATTTCGCTCCTCTGGAACTCATTGATCTGTTCATTTTTACTCCAGAGTCTTACGACTTTGGCAAACAGGTACACTGCCTGTGGCAGCTTCAAAATTTATATTTCCATAACTCGTATTGATTCCATATATTTTCTGCCTGGATATCTCCTGATTTAAAAGCCTTTTCAATCCAATGAGAAGCTTTGTATAGATCTTTTTTTACTCCATTGCCATGGACATACATAAAACCAAGTTTGATTTGGGCTGTGGTATTTCCTTGCTCTGCTGCTTTGAGATACCAGAAAGCAGCCAGTTCCAGGTCTTTTTCAACACCGCGACCTAATAAATACATGAAACCGAGCTTGTTCTGTGATTCTGCATTTCCCTGGGATCCTGACTTTTCAAACCAGATCACTGCTTTTTCATAATTTTTATCCCGGTCAATTCCCTCATAATATATCATAGCCAGTTCAAATTGAGCCTGGGCATCACCACTTTTTGCTTTATCTTGTGTTTCCTGGAATTGACTGTATAAATTCACTGCTGCAAGCAGGACAAGAATTAGCATTAATATTTTCCTTAGAGAATTCATTTTTCAAAAGCATATAGATTCCAATCACTATTTAAGTTAATTATTTTCACAATTATTTGAGTTTGGCATCTTCCGTTCCACCAAGGTATATACCATTGAAAAACAGTTTAAATGTTCCATGCGATTGAGCCCTGAATAATATCTCAGGACCAAAGAGAAACAAATTCCCTTTTCCAACTTTTGCCTCTGCAATAGATACACCACCAAAGAGCCGGTACTGACCCCAGGCCCAGCCGCTGCGCAGGGGCTGGTCACTATCGAACCATGCAATGGAAGTCAAACCTTTTTTATCTGCTTCAGGCTTAAAACGAAAAACAGGACTGTTGTTAAAAAATATGTCCAGGCGATCTGGAAGACCATATGCAACCGGCTGGGTATTGTCCAGGCGAACCTGTAGAATGGAACTGGGGACAAAGTATTCTTCCCTTGGCAATGGCTTACCCTGGCCGTCTACCATATGATTACCCAGGGGTAATCCTGCATGATTGGCAATGCTTGTTGAGCTGCCTATGGCTAGAATAGTTCCCCCATTTTCAAGGAATTCAAGGAGTTGTGGCAGGGTTTTTTCGGTTGTCACACTACCCAGCCAGTCCCTGTATTCAGCCGGGATGCTTTCAGGATCCATTTCATTCCTTCCCCTGGAAGAAATTGTTCCCCTGGGAATAGCCCCGGTTGGGAATACCAATACATCAAATTGTTTATTTAGATTTCCCTCATCAAGGGTCTTAGGGTAAACTACTTCGAAAGGGAATTCATATTGTTCCAACAACCAGCGGGTCCATCCTGAGGGCATGGAGCCACCATATCGATCCCACAACCCGATTTTGACTGTATGCAACTGGAGTGCATCTCCTTTTGGTGACTCCTCAATGCCTGTAAAGTTTAGCCCCAATTCGGCAGCCATCTTTTCAAGGTCTTTTTGTGTGGAAGACTTTGCATTTATATATATAGTTCCCTGTGGATAAGTTATACCTTTTATACTTATTTTGGTTTTAAGCCAGTAGACTTTATGATTGCTTGCCAGAAGACGGTTTACTGCTATTGCGGCATCATTTACCTGGTGGCTGAGAAGGAAGCCTTTTGCATTTTCAGCATTATCTAAACTTCCGGCCAGAGGATTTTCAAGTTCCATTATTTCTTCAAATGGTCCATCAAAAGGGTCCAGGATCCGGTCAAATTCAATTCCCATCTGAAATGAAAGGGTATAACCGGCATTGTCATAGGGAGGTCGTGGGGGGCCACCCTCATACAAGAAGTCATTGGGATGATCCTGTGGCTCAAATAAGTCCATAATATAAGGGCGAAAAGCCTGGGCAGCCTTAAAAACATAGGATCCGGCCGGGTATTTTTTTCCTGCAACCTCAAATTCACTGCTAGCCTTGTGTACTGTGATTCCATTTTTAATAAAAGTATTCACAAATTTCGTGGCAGTAGGAAAATCAGCTTGATCTGCCGGTAAGATGTAACCAGTTGGATCACGATTTTCTGGTTTCCGAAACAATTCATAATACTTCATGTCCACACCTCTTCCCCTGCGACGAAAAGTTGGGTTAAGTTCTTGAGAAGCACTGGCATCTTTTTTTACCGCCCGGGTAACTTCATCTACAATTTTTGGGTGTATGGTCCAGTTATCCTTTAACCCTTTCTCAATGCTATTCTTAGCCATTAAATAGCGGTTATAAAGTAGGGTCTCACGATACCTTGAAGCATAATCAAGAACAGCCTTGTCAAGAGCAATGGAATAGTCAATTGCTTCACGAAAATAAAAAGTCCTGGGTTTGTGTGGGAATGGCATATCTGTACTGGGGAGCTGCCGGTCAGGGAAAAAAGCGAGTTCCATGGGAGTTGGATTTCCTTTTATTTCGGTGAGCAGGCCAATCTGGTTATGGAAATATCCGGTGGTTCTTAAATTTCCGTTGAACCAAATAGAGTAGTTTGCTCTTGAACGCATCCCGCTACCGGGCATTCCCTCTGCAACAAGCCTGCTATGCATGGCTGTTCCAAGGCTTTCAATCCCCAAAATGACAAGAGGATCGTAATTGTAATTTGGTGGGTCACGAAATGGAGGAACAAATACAATGATGTCACTTGGGCCTGATTGATGATGATTGTACATCACCTGGGGATACCATTCTCTATACATGATTCTGGCCATGTTTTCTGTTTCGGGCTGAGTAGCCATGTAGGAATCACGGTTGTTGTCATGACCAACATATTTTTGGTAGAGACGTGGGAGGTTACGGGTAGATCTTTTTTTTAGGTCTTCCTCCCGCATATACCAGTCTGATATCAGTTCCATACCATCAGGATTTGCAATAACAGCGAGCATGATCACATCATCAAGAATTCTCAGGGTTTCAGAATCATTGCGACTCAACATCTTATAAACCAATTCAATGAGCTGATGGGATCCAACAACCTCTGTGGCATGCAGACCACCATCAATCCAGATTACTGCTTTCCCTTTCCTGGCAAGTTCCCTTGCCTGGACATCGTCCAAATTTTTTGCCAACGCTAGTTTCTTTGAGATTTCTTTGTATTCTTTAAGTTTAGCATGATTTTCCGGGGAGCTTATGATTGCCATATACTGCGTCCGGCCTTCTGCAGTTTTCCCGATTTCCTCTAATACCATCCTTGGAGATTCTTTGTTCAGCTTCTTCCAGTATTCACTAACCTGGGAATAAGTGACAAGATGGTAATCGTCTCCAATCTTAAATCCAAACTGATCTTCTGGTGAGGTAACCGAATTTTGTCCGTAAAGTGCCTGGCCTGACAAAAAGATGATAGATAATAATAACAGGACGTAAGCCAGTACTTTTAACATTCGTACTTCATTTTGATTCTGTTTAATAGTAATAGCTTTCACCTGCTTTTCAGGAAAGTCAAAACGAGATTTCATAGTTTGTTTTTTTAAATTAAAGTTATTGCTGAAAAAATGAAGACGCAATTTAATAGATTTTCTCTGTAAACTATTTTCAAACAAAAAATATTTAATAAAAATTTGTTATTCGGATGAATGAAATGATATCAAGGAAGTTGATCAGATCGTTTTTTGCCGGAATTTTCCTGTTGGATTAATTCTGAAGAATTCTTTTGTTTTTTGAAAGCAGAGGGGATCATTGAAAAATCTATCTTAAATCTGCGAGCAAGCATTTCCAGACCCAGCAGGGAGAAAACACCACCCGGAAGAACTACAGCAGTTATAAAAACAGAAAATTTTCCAATATCTTTTAATTGCTCAAGTGCAGCTTTTACTTCTTCCTTAGTTGGAGGCTCGCTACGATCTCTGAGTTTTAGTTGGTGCTCCAGTAATTTAAAAAATGACTGAGCCATCTCACGTGTTTCTGTTGCTTCTTTTCCTAATCCGCTTAATGTTTTGTCAATTCTTCTTTTGGCTTTCCTTGCGTAAGATCGGGCAAAAAGCTTATGTTCTTCACTCCAGCCTTTTCGAAGAATTTCCACTAAATTAAATTTTTTAAACAGTTCTTTAACCATAGCACAATTTTTTGTGATTGGATACTTATGGATTACAAAATTAGTTTTTTGTACGAGATCTAAAATAGTAGGGAGAATACTACCAGCATAAAACGTATTGACCAATCATTGATATTTTAATGAATTGTAGTATACATTTTAATTATCGGGTAATCCATTTAAAATGTTTTCAAAACTTAATTTTTTTCCCCGGGATTTTGGGAAGTTATCTTTCCTGTTTCTTGTTGTAGCAATAAGCTGCTCCACTCCCTCGATTCTGGTAACACAGGAGCAATATGCCGGTGATACTAGTTTTAACCAGCATAATTATCCGGAGGCCATTCAACATTATACGAAAATGCTGGAGGCAAGTTCACGCCTGGGTATTTACCGGAATTTTAGCATGGAAGCCGATGTATACAGGAAAATTGCAAACTCTTATGAAATGATGGGACAATATCCCATTGCAATTGATAATGTACATCTGGCATTGCAACTTGATTCGATTGAGGCTAACACTTTAAATGTTATAGAAAATTACCGCCTTCTGGGTAAAATGTACTTATACGCAGGTGATAACCAATCAGGGATTTTTTTCCTGAAGAAATCATTATCCCTGAGTGATGGAATGGAACAGAGTGTGAAGAATGTCCACAGACTTTCAATTGCGGAGACCTACCTTGCTTTGGGGCAATCTTATGCTGTGATTGGCCATTTCAAAGAAGCAATCCATCATTCTCAAATTGGTTTGGATCTGTATCAGAGAGCAAATGATGAGCCAGGTCAGATGGAGTCTTTATTGATTTTATCTAGTATTTCTATAGACCTGGGGGATATGGATCTGGCAAAACAGCAAGTTGGGGAATCTATAAAGATTGCAAATTCTTTACAGATGAGTACAGCACGTCATCATAGAAATTTATCTGAGATATATTCCACATTGGGTTATTATGAAGATGCCTTAAGATACCAGGAAGATGCACTTGATCAGGCCCGGGAGTATGCCATATTGCCCCAGCAAATATGGTTTACGATATGTATGGGTGATATTTACAGGGATCTGGGAGATGCAAAGTTAGCTAAGGAATATTATACACAAGCGTCCGAATTAACTGACACTATGCGTGTTCAGGCAAAGAACATCCAGGCTTCCCTTGATTTACGTTTAGGTGAACTTCTTCGTGCCAGGGACTATTTTATTTCAGGTGGGTCGGTTGAAGGAGCAGGGATATCTATGTTAAGATTAGGTGAGTTGGCAATTCTCGATGAAGATTATGATAGGGCTTTAGACTTATTCACGCAGGCTGAAGCATTTTTTATTAGAGCAGAGAGTCGAATAGGACAAAGCAGTTCGCGTTTAAATTTGGGTAAAATTCACATGGAAGAGGAAGAATTTTTAAAAGCACAACAATATTTTGATAGCCTGGTAATATTGGAAGAATTTCCTGAAATTGCCTGGCAGGCATGGTTTCATAAAGGTCGAATTTTTGAGAAGCAAGAGAATTATAAAGAGGCAAAAGATGCTTACATAAATTCTATTAGAATAATTGAAAGTATTAGGGGTAACCTGACTATAGATGAATTCAAAAGCGTTTTTATGCATAATAAGAGGGAGGTTTATGATCGCTTTATTAATGTTGCATTGCAAATGGATGATTTTTTGGAGGCTTTTAATTATTGTGAGCGGGCAAAGGCCAGGGCTTTTTATGAAATGATTGCCAATAAGAAAATAAATTTCAGGGAAACTGAAGATACCGATCTGATAATGCAGGAGCAGGAGAAACGGTTTGAAATACAAAAAACATATAAGCAATTGCAAAATATTCACCAGGATTTTAATGTATCAAATGATTTGCGCAGTGGGAGTAAGCGTAGTATTGAACAAAATTTGATAAACTTACAGGAAGATTATCAGGAAATTCTCAGGAAACTAAAGTTATTTAATCCTGCATATGCAGAAATAGTTGAAACGGCTCCTTTTCCCCTTTCCGAGGTTCAAACGGTTCTTGATAACAAAACAGTTATACTTACATATTGGCTAAGTGAGGGTTTGGTACATATGTGGTTGATAGGCAAAAATGAAATGGTTCATATATCCAAAACAACTTTAAATGTTTCTATGGATGATTTTGTAGAAGAAACAAGGCGATTTATTGAATCAAACTCAATTGAAAAAGCACAGGGAAACCTGTCAATACTCTATTCTTTTCTTCTTGAACCTCTCGAAAATGAATTGAGTCGCTATCAGAATCTGGTTTTCATTCCTAATGGCAGTTTACACTTCTTACCTTTTCATGCTTTAAGAACAAAGGATGGAAGATATCTTATAGAGAAGTTTAATGTAACCTATGCTCCTTCTGCAAGCGTTTATAAATTGTGCCGTGAAATGGAAATATCAAAAGGGAACCGATTTTTTGGTGCAGCACTTTCGGATATTTCAATCGGAAATAGCCCGGGCCTTCCAGGCACAAAAAATGAATTAGATAAAATTTTACCCCTTTTCCCGGATCATTATTCGCTTTACGGGGAGAATAGCACCGAATCTGCTGTGAAAGAAAGCCTCTATGATTATGATTATCTACATTTGGCTACTCACGGTTTTTACAATTTCAATCAACCCGTTTATTCCTATTTATTG
>SDBS01001705.1_pt1 | contig 22291 bp, 14 predicted proteins | sample 2277091 | NCBI WGS metagenome assembly SDBS01 (sample SAMN10404972, study PRJNA504765) | marine sediment metagenome | isolation source: marine sediment core GS10_PC15, 163 cmbsf | place: Arctic Ocean: Southern Knipovich Ridge | collected 2010
GAAATGATCCAACAGCGCTTGGAAAGCATCCTCCCCTACTCTCAGGAAGATACGCAGTCCGAGCACGGCAAGCTATTCGAAATACTCGCAGATTTGACCGATGATGATGGTGCACTTGTGGAGGTGGAAGATCTGGAATCTTTGGATCGCTGGCTTTTTGAGGTAGAACAGCAAGTACCCCTAGAAGAACCTTCGGAAGAGGCTCCACCAACCGGCGAGAACTTGCTCGATCAGGCTTCTCGTGAGAAGCTGCCGCCTTTGTACAGCGGTGAGGAGAAGGGGTTGGATGCGATTGCCCAGGTCAAGTTCTTCACCCCAGATGCACAATGGACTTGGTATGCTACAGAATTTGATGGGGAAGATATCTTCTTCGGATTGGTCTCAGGATTCGAGCTGGAGCTTGGTTACTTCTCGTTGAAGGAGGTCAAAGAAGTAAAAGGACCTTTGGGATTACCAATTGCAAGAGATTTGTTCTACGAACCTAAGTTGCTGAGTGAATTGATGGAAATGCACAAACTAGAGCGACGGGGAAAAGGGAGAACATAACACAGAGATCCGAAGCGCTTTAGACGTATCCATTTTAGTACAGTGTTTCGATTTTTCATTAATTTGAATCATAGCGAATGATCTGATGAAATACCTTATACCTAACAGAGTCTCTATCTTTATCATCTAATTCTCGTATTCTTTTTCCAGTAAACTTTCTCTCACCCCATATTGCCCACAATAAATTCGACTTTGTTTCATATAAAAATTTATCTAGCAAATCTTTACGAATATAAATCAATTTTTGATAATTATGATAAAATTCACCATGATGAAATATAGATGTTGCACGATCACCATTTTTTTCAAAGAGATTAAAAGTTTGTGGCTGACTAAAAAGGTTTAAATGGGCAGCGATCTCTTTAGCCAATGTATACGCACCACTCCCTTTGTTAACATCACTGTGATAGCTTTCCCAGGAAAAACGTCTTACAGGAATTAAGACTTCTATTTTCTCAAATTCTGGAACAAATTTCTCATATTGTTCTTTAATTATTTCTACCTCATAATTCATTTTATTTAATAATGATTCGATCAACGAATCGGTCACATCAATCCCCCTTCTCTTAGCTTCATCGCGTACATGTTTCCAAAAAACCTCTTCATCTTCTTTCGATAATTGATTACCGGCTTGGAGAATAATGGTATTGTTTCTTTCTCCTTTTTCTTTATACTCACCCTCAAAAAATGCCATTTCGACAAAACCACTGCATTGATAGATATCAGACCAAGGAATTTCACCAGCATAAAGGTAGTAATCTTCTGGAATCTCTGGCAACCAGCGCCCTCCCAGGTCCTGTTCTTCTAATCTTTTTAATAAATTCTTTGTATTATTTGAACTAACAATCAATCCTCTAGGAAATATAAAAATATTTCGATATACGTTGGGATCTTCTTGGTTGATGAAGCCATCCAATAAAACCCAATCACCTGAATGATCAAGTAGATTATTAACTACAATGTATGGTAAAAGATCCGGTGGGTCTCCCTCTAAAATCCAATCCTCTGTAGTAACTTCTCGAACTCCCAAAAAATCGCTGTGTACTAGCCTAAATTCCGGAGGGTCATCAGGAAAGCTTGGATCTATATCTACAGATGAGATCCGCTCATCCTCATACCAGGTTTTTAGTAAACCAATATCTAGACGAAAACCAGCCATTTCGAAGAAAGCAATCCAAGAATATTTTTTCCCGTATCGATCTATTTTTTTACCTTCATCATGGAATGAGCGTCGCCAATCCATCTCGCTTATAACTTTGTCTGCCTCTTGAAATAATTCGGTACTGTAACCTAGATCTTTTATCCTCCAGTAAATACCTGACAGCACATTTCTATACTCATCGTGAGTATAGTCATAGTTACTACGTCCTGGCACAAGCCTTCCAATAGTATAGTTACCAAAGTCCATTCTGACTGGTTCTTTGAACTTGCCTTTTTTGCCATCTTCGTCTTGCCCCCATTCTCTCATTCCTCCAATTTTAAATGGTGGAGTAATATGTTCAATTTCGTCAGAGTGTAACATTTTTGGATGGTGAAGTAACGCAATGTCTATGACTCCTTTGGCATAATTTCGAGCCAGGATATGTGTTGTTGAATATTGAGCATTTGGATTAAACATAAAGTCGTAAATTAACCGGCCATACTCAGGCAGATATTCTTGAACGTAAGCAGCATCTTGAAAATCCGTTTGCCTGGCCATTGCTATCCCATAAGCCGCAGCCAACATTCGTTCAGGCACATATGGATCATTGATATCAAGCGATTTTCTCAATAGTTTAAGAAATTTTTCTGGGAATCTGCGTCCAAACCAATATAAAGCGCGAGTAGCTCTATCTCGTAATGATCTTACCGTTGAGGTTAGACACCACACCATATACTCAGCAACCAAGTAAATCCGTTGCAATGAAATTTCAGAATGTCTGTTATTATTTTTACAATCATTCTCTAATCCGGATATGATACTCTCAAATCTTACAGCATTTTTTCTTACGTATTCGGTCCAGCAAATGTCCCTATCTGGCAAAGATAAATTCATAAGTAGGTCTGACAGGAAACGTGCATTGAACGGGTGATTGATATATCTAATAGTGGAGGAAAATCTTTGTAACAATTTAACTCGATTTTCTGGATGCTTAAATAGGTCGATAACCAAATTAATGGCGTTGTCATTGATAGCAGTTGGTGGAATTTCAAAGAAAGCATCAACTGAGATACTGAAGGCAACTTCATTGTCTATAAATTCGTGTAAGTATTCTCCTGTCCTAACTGGTAGCAGGACCGCAAGTGCGTGGCGAATATCCTCGTAAAGCGGATGCAGTTTATCGAAGTCTTCACTAAATAAAAATGATGTAATTTCATCAGAATTCAAATATATTCTAAGGTCACTTTCAACCTTTGTAATTAGGTATTTTGCAATCAGATAACCGGCAAGCAAATCATGAGAATAATATAATACCTCATCTCCCTCATGCCAGTCTCTGTAAACCAATAAACCTTCAGATTCAATTGATTGGGCTAATGATTTATGCCAATCGAGTTTTTCTAGCGATGTACCATCAGTGGTCTTAAATAATTCCCTTAATGGAATTCCCCTATCCCGTTTATCCCATAGATAACCAGCTATTTTGATGAGGGCTGGTAATAGCATATTGGCTTTGCGATGCCTGGCTAATTTTTCAACAATCCTGAGATTTGTTTGATCTAAGAAATCATCAAACACCTCGAATACAGTGTCTTCCCCAATATAGACCTCCATCTCTTCTTGTCTATCAGGATTTTTGCTTTCACAAAATATCCGCAAATAAATCGGGTGTTCGAATTGCGATGTTGGAGCATCTGTCAGATCAGCCTTGATTTTGTAATATTCAAAATATTTTTCGATAGCCATCTTAACAGTTAAGTTGTTAAAACCATGTACATAGAAGAAGTTAATACCAGAACCTTTAGACCAGATTTCGTCTTTGTAGTTTGTTCGACAAGTTGTTATCAAAACCAATTCATCGTAAGATTCGATCTCAGCAATAAATTCAAGCAATCCATTTTTCCAGATTTTGGAAAAGACACCTTGATAAGTGGCCTCATTCAATCCGTCAATAAAAATGGGTATTCGTGTTTTCTGTTCTAGGGCAAATCCGGAAAGCGAGGTCAAAAATTCTTGCCAGCTATAATTCTGGGGAATATCTAAGATAGATTTAAATTGATCATGTATAGATTGATTGGTGGTGAAATGTCGTCCTAGTACAAATATCGATGGCTGTTCTTTTTCAACTCTTCTCTGACAGATATCCGTGACTAGATGTGTCTTGCCTATTCCAGCGGAACCGAGTAAATGTAAATATTTCTTCTCAAGATAACTAAAATACTCTATGAGCATAAAAAGATTTTCGTTGAAATCCTCTACTTTCCATTTAGGTTTATGCAATTTATTAAGCAATTCTCTAATAAAGTAATTCCTGGAGTCTTTATCTCCTGAATAGGCCAAAGATAATTCATCAATATTGCTTAAGAAACGCGAGTAATCTTCAATGGTATTATTCAAATTACTAATTTCGACATCCCAGTCAATATTGTGAACAAATTCCAGATTGAACTGATTGATTGCATCTAGAGATTCTTTTACTCGCAATAAAATTGCTTCCAAGGCATTCCCTAAACTTTCTAACGACTCAACAACTTGATTTTTTAAATCGTTCCAATTTATCTGTCTAGGAAATGGATCATTTAATTCATCAACAGCATGAAGGAATTGTTCATAGTTATTATCTAGTTTTTCTAACAGGTTTTGAATTATGCCCTCAAAGATGTCATCTCCAATAATTGCATGAATATAGCGATCAACATATATCGGGGTATGCAATTCGGGAATATATTTATTGCCAACACCTACCATTTGTTTCTTGAGTCGATACTTAAACCAATGCGGGGTAAGGACAAGCTCTCCTCGAAACTGATTTTCGAGCTGGAGTATTGATGCATTGATTGCATCAAGCTTTGATTTGAATTCTTCCAGTGTTTGATCATGAATGATCTCTTTTGGAGTTCGCGTTTTTTGTACAAAGCAATAGAATTTTTCAGAAAATTTTGGTATCTCCCTTCGTGGGTCATAATCCATAGACTGAAAAATTTCACCAATTTGTGACCACTCGGTGAAACTCGTTATCTCGTCGTATATATTTGATGAATCGCGTTCTTCAAACGATGTTTTAAAGGCTGATTTAATGAACTTGTGGCGAAAAAGTTGTTTAATGGCCCCTGGTTTCCCCTTACCATATTCAGAGAGTGTGTACGCGTAAATTGAGTCAAAATCCTGTTCTGGAATCTCGGAGAGCAAATGAAGCTTCTGCAGAATGGCTACGCTTCGATCATCTATCTTTAACTTCCGAGTTACTCGGTTTGTTAACGAGCTCAATACTCCGGATATTATATTATCCAATGGGCTGATCCTATTCATTGGTACGTATTTACTTCTACAGTTATGCTTTCTTGCGTTGTTTTCTCTTCCATAGCTTCTAACGCGTTGCTCAGGATTTTCACCGTATCTCGCGCCTCTTTTGTCAACTGGTTGAAGCGGCCTTGGAGCGATTCTCTGGAATCATTCGCGATACGAAAAAAGAAAGGATTATCTTCGTTTGGGATTAAACTCTCTTCATATGCCAACCGTAGTAATGGACCCCATGGGTAACCATGCCTCTGCAAACCCAAAATCGCCTTTTCATTTAAAAGAGAAGGATATGTTTCTGTGTCAAACATATCCAATGCTCTTCCCAACGCAATCTCAACCATCGCAGCTCGCAGTAATATATATTGGGCTTTGACCCGCTGGGTTAGGTACTCAGCTTTTCGCCGATTTTTCAGTATCTCTTCTTGTTGATTGTAAATTGATGCATACTCATCTTTAGTGACTAATTTTGCTTCGGCCAGTGTCTGACTTGTGACCAATGCTTCATCTTTAGGTTCCTTCTCCAAATATTCCTTAAGTGATACGAAATTCTCGATATGTGTAATCTCCGATAGATTCGGATCAGGAATAAACCAGGAACAAAGTTCGATTTCACTATCCACGTGACAGCGCAAAAGCTGTCTATTCATACTTGATTCTGGGCGTGGAATACTCGCTAATATTTCGGCAAATAATGAGCTACCATAGGTTAAAAAGTTTACGGTATCAGGATGGGCATCAAATACTTGAGGTGAAAATGTCACTGAGAATTGCTTCCCTTTCCAATTTAATGAGTATGCGTCTTGTATTTCTAGGTGTTGTTTAAATAAGTGCTTAATGGCATTTGATTGAGTGAAAAGGTGTTCAATCTGCTCTAATATAACAGGCGATGCCGACCCATATTGAAAATCCTCCTCCTCTAAGTAGTCATCTAGGTTTAACGATTCAACTTTACGATTCTGCAATCTTTGCTTTAGAGCTTTGATCGCTATCTCTAATTGGGCTTCGCGCTCGGTGGGTGGTAACATCGCTAAACGTCTAGTTGTTTCTCCAATTTCAGCGAGTATGGGTTGTAGATCCCCAACCACAACCTCAAACCAATTTATACGGTCAGCCAAGCGTTGGTAGATCTTATCTTCAATAGTGTCTTTGTAGAAATAGTTGGAGATCCATACTTCTTCATGATCTTGTCCGATTCGATCGATGCGTCCGATACGCTGCTCAACCCTCATGGGATTCCAGGGCATGTCGTAGTTGATCAATACACCACAGGTTTGAAGGTTTATACCTTCGCTTGCCGACTCTGTTCCAAGCAAGATGCGGATTTTACCTTCTCGGAAATCGTTCTTGACCTGCTCTTTTGTGGTCACCACCCAAGTGATGCCATTCCAAATTTCACCACCTCGCCCCGAATAACAGGCAACTTTTCCAGCATACACTTCACGTAATTGATCGCGAATATAATCCATCGTATCTGTATACTGTGTAAAAACAAGAACCGTAGAGAATTTCTTAAACAATTGGTTAATCTCATCTTTGAGCACTTCCATTTTTGAATCATTTACACTCAGCAGTTTCAACTGTTGGATGAAATCCTTGACGTAATCCAGTTCTGCTTGGAAGTATTCGCTATCTACTGGGTCGATAAATTCTTCGGTTACATCTAAATCCAGCTCATCCTGTTCGATGTCATCATTGTCAAAGATACTTTGTGGATCCAATTGACCTTCCAAATAAGCTAAACGACGCTCCAAACTACGGCGCACAGCATAAAAGCTACTGGTTAACCGGCGTCGATAAACTGTCATTACAAAGCCTAAACCTCGCCGTTCATTTTCATACTTAAAGTAAAAGTGGGATATATATTCATCGATGCGATTATATAGCGCTTGCTCTTCCGGTGTCATAGCGACTCGCTCGATCCGTGGTTTGCGCGTTGGTATCTTTGCTTTCAAGATGCCTCGTTTTTCGTACTCACGAAGCAGTTCGCGGGTATTTCGATAAATATAGTGGTTGAGTGGCGTATGCCTGCGGGCGAGTTCCTTAACGTATGGTTGAGATTCTTTGCCTAATATTTTTATCAAGGTTTTACGCTGGCCTTGTTTATAAGGTAGTTCCTCGAGCGTAGACAACTTGACTGGTCCAAGGTCATGGAGAACCTGTTTGTGAAATGACTCTTCTATCTCTCCACCGGTTTCCAGATAATCTCGCACCATATCGTACACAAATTCCCAATCGATTTGATTGAAGGGTTTACGCATCTCATTAAAGAAACTCAGGTAGTTTTCTTCGTCTGCTCCCCAACGACCACCCAACCCAAGTACACTGAGCAAATCCCAAACCTCAAGCGGGTGAATCTGCATCGGAGTTGCGGTTACTAACAGTAAACAAGAGACTTTGCTGTAGTTTTTCAGATCATTTAACAAACCTAAAAGCTGGTTGGGGCGATAGATCGGTTGTTTAAAATCTTTACGACGAGCATGATGAGCCTCGTCAATAATCAGCAAGTCCCATCCATTCGCATCCAGGATCTGATTACGACGATCATTACGTTTCGCAAGCTGACTACTTGCAAGCATAACGTTGCAAGCATCCCACGGATTGTGGGCGCTGATCGTAAGTTCCTGGCTTTCGATATCCAGATATTTACCTGCGTCATACCGAGGAATCTCGAGGGCGAACTTTTCATACAGTTCTTCTTGCCATTGCTTGAGTACAGACTTGGGTGTTAGGATCAGACAGCGTTTCACCCAGCCTGATAGGAGCAGTTGGCGAAGTACTAATCCAGCTTCGATTGTTTTCCCAAGACCGACTTCATCACAAAACAGCTCAGGTTCAGGGAAGCGTTCAAGGGCACTACAAGCCACTCGAGATTGGTGAGGCCAAGGTGTGACAGCTGATGTAGCAGCTCCAAGTTGGCTAGCATTAGGAAAAAATGGTGCATCACGCAAAAATTGAAAGAGAAGTCGTTCAGACTGAGAGCTGCCGGAAATGTATGATCCTTTAGTTTCTTTAAAGGCTTTCTCTTTCGCCTCTTTCTCAAAGGGATCCAATACCGGTGCAGAACTCGGTCGATATTTGAGCAATCGTTGGTTTACTGCTTCTGGTATTCTCACTGCGAGCCAATCTGGATCTTGATCATTCCATAAGCGCTCAAAACGACTCACAACATGGGGCAGATAGGTTTTTCCTTCCCCCCAGGATAGATACACAGCGAAATGCTCGTCATTACTTTTCCAACCCTTCTCTGACTCATTAATACTTCCAGTAAATGCTACCTGATCACCTTGGGCATCCGTAAAGATGCCAGATTTAGGATGATAGTAATCCTGAGCCTGTTGGGCAGGAATCGGCAATCCATCGGTATCTTTTGGAAGGACGACTTTAATCTCAAGGGTACCCTCAGCCACCATCCATGCCAAAACTTCCAAGCGGGCTTTCAACAAGGCATCCTGTGGGTTTGGAAAGCGCTCTAATAGACGTTGGTTGATTTTTTCTTTAAGATCGTACCCTTGTCGAATTGCTTCAACATCCCCCTCTGAAAGCTCTGCACCCACAAGAAGGCGCATACGACCTTGATTCTGAATCAACCGTGCAACACCAGCTGCCGCAGCTGCAAGGGCTGAGGAACTAAAATAACCAGCACTTCTATCATATTGTATACTGGCAGATAATGCTGGAATGTAGAAGTTTTCCAGCGGATTATCCTTCTTGCTGTAATAGATCTGAAAAGGTTGCTCACGCAGTGATGGTGGCATAACCCATGCCTTTATATCCCTTCTAGGATCACTTCATACCAGAGGGTCTGCTCACCGCCAATCACCTTGCGTGCTGTGATCTCAATCACCTGGGAATCGTCTTCGATGGCGATGGTTTTTGAGGGGTGAATGGGCTTAAGATCAGGTTCGTCAAATACCGAATCAATCTTTGCGTCTGGCGAAGCTGCCATCAATCCATCGCAGATTCCGGCGATGAAACTGTCTAAGTCGCCAGTCATACGATTATTAATCTGTCCAACATGAACCATTAATGTCAATCGGATGTTGGCTGTAAGATGTGGATCTCCTTGCATAGCCCTTAGAACAGCTAATCGCAAAGCAATCAGCTTCTCTGCCTCACCGGGCTTGCCGAACATTGAGAGATCCATACCTTTCTTCGGTGGCAAATAACCCACGATTTTGAATTTATATTTTCTGGGAGTCATGTCCTAGACTTTTTCTAAAGCGAATACCCATTCATTTATGCTTCCCGACTTTTGATACTTCAATCCCAGGGTGGCGTTGTTCTCCTAACGTGATATGGTTATAATTGGTCTGCTTTGATGACGTAATAATGTAATTTTATGATTGAGGGAATACATTTCTGTAGTAATTGCGAGCATCAATTTCGATTCTTATTCACTCAAACCCTGGTATTTCATACCTCTCCTGCAAAATAATTTCCAAATTCTTTTCTGCTTGAAGTCCAATTTCTGTATTTTCATATCCAACAGCAGTAAGGATCATTCGTGCTGTAATATCGTATTCGGCTAGCTCTTTTGCTTCTTCGATGAAGAATTTAATCCAGGAAATCGCGAGGTATTCTTTGTAACTCGTATCCTCAAATGGCAGGATCATCTGACCACCAGGATCAAAGCGAAATCTAAAATTTGCCGCGATAATATCATGCGCTTCCTGAATTACCCGGTGATCCAATTCATCTTCCCCTCTTAGCTTCTTTGCTAGCTCTGTATCCACACCCACAAATTGAATTGACCGTAAGTACCTTTTCTCGGCGAATCTGAATAAGTGATCAAGTATTTGTATATAATGATCGTGTTGTAACTTTATTAAAATAGGGTTTTCATCCCCAGGAAAGCGTTTACCGATTATCATTCCCAACCCGCTATCTTCATCTATTTATATACACTTGGCTGACCAAGATCATTACTTATTCTAGAGTATCCTATTAGTCATTATCTTCGCTTTTCCCATTTTCACCCTATAAAAGATCTAATTGGGTAGCACCAGGCAGCTCCGGTTCTTCCTCCACCGGCACTTCGAGATCATCATAGAAGGCCAGGCGCATGTTTTCCAAGACTTCGGCTTCGGGGCGGACGAATTTACCTTTGATTCGTGTGCGTGGAATGGCATTAATCATGGCTTGCAGACAGGCTTTGAATGTACTATCATTGCGCAGGCCGCTTTTCCGTAAGAAAACATCACAGGGGCCGGCGCCGTCTTCTTCGTAGATCATCATGGCTGTATGGGCAGCGTCGATCCAATGCTCGAAAGAATCAACCTCCTCATCGACCATGCCTTTCTTGCGCCGTTCAACCGGTTTTTGCAGAATAACGAACATCCCTTTCTTCCGCAGCATGCGCTTGCTGCCCTTGATGGTCTTATCGAGATCGACATCCAAAACAATTGCCAGCTTACGAGCTTCATCATAGGGGAACTGCTCAGCGGAGAAGGCATCCCAGGCCATTAAGTACCAATCAGTGGGCGGATCGAATTGGATGTCATGTCCCAGCAACAAGCCCTGCTTTCGCAAGCGGATGACTTCTTCTCGTGCCAGGTCAAGGGCGATCTCGGGGCGCAGCGGTTTAGGCTGACCGGTCTTAGAATCTACCTCACTGGTGAGCACCGGCCAGTTTTCGGAGATGATGCTCAATGTGGGGCCAAAAGTGCTTATGTATAGATCCACACCACTGATACCTTGGGCTGCGAACTCCTCAGCCTTTTTTCGGGAGGTCTCTCGCACTTTGCCTTGAATATCATCCCACCAGATTGGTTCTCTTAGATCGCTTTTCTCACGCTTGCGGCAAGCGAGTAGGATAGTGGAGGCAGCTGCGTTCTTTTTAGCTTGATGTAGACTATGCTCGCTCTCCGTGTGAACTGGCCAGGAGGCTTTGATTGTAAAGCCAGCCCCGATCAGAGCAGAAGCGAGTGTATCCCAAGCTTCGACCTTCTTGTGAGTGAACATCACTGTCAGACAACCGTTCGGGTGAAGGACGCGGTGCATCTCACGGAAAGCGGCTGCCATCTTGCGCTCGTAGTCCTGCTCTGCGAGTATCTTTTTCTTGCGATTCATATCTTTAAAACGTGCTGGATTAGCCACAGCTTCGTCGTCTTTATTAGTAAGTTCATCGATGAAAAACTCTGGAAAGATATGCCCAATACTACGTTTAAGCCAGACATAGAAAAAGTCTGACAGCTCGGCGTATTGTACGTTATCGTAATAAGGTGGATCAACTGTGATGTTCATAATACTATTTTCTTCAATAAAGGAAAGTGATGTAGCTGAGGACTGACTTATTGACAGATTCTCCACTGGACTCTTGTTAGAGAGACTCAAAAATGACTTCTGAGAAGGATATATCAGATCAGCAATTTCATTATATGCATCCACTATTTGGTTAATCGACCAGGGAAGTAAATTGGCAGATGAATCAAACTCAGCATAACTCCATACATATCCAAAATCATGACGGTCAAATATGCTGCGAATACCCCTTGTTGGATCGAATCGACAATGACGGTTGTTATAAATAACAGCTTTATCAAGTGCAACAGCAAGATAAGTAATCAGTGCATTTATCTTGTCTGATTTCATATCTGTATGAGTTAGTATCTGTCTTAACTCACCTAAAGTTTCTTGATAAGTTGTTAATGAAAAGAGTTGACGTGGTGTAAAAGTATCTGCCCAATATTCCTCCCCATATCGCTTAGGTTCATCAGTCTTACTTCCATTAGGAATGACTTCATAAGGAATCATGTCATCAGCAATCCATCTTGTTCTTTTCTTAAGAAGGTCTTGTTCCGCGCGTTGAACAGCATGAATGTCATCTTTATTAGATAAACGGAACTTAAAACCACCTTTTACTTTCAGAGCTATTGCATACAAGATCTGCCCCATACGCCCAGACTGGGCTTCGGCTTTGATGTAATCTCCACTAATTGTTTCTCCTGTCCAAGGGGAGCGTCCTATACCACGGCTTACCGTTCCCTCGTTTGGATCTACTTGTTTCACTTCCACACCTCTAAGAATCTCAAAGGATGGCTCATCCATGCTATCTTTCGTGACTAACCTGATTGCCACAGGTGGGTCCTTACTTAACCACCAATTGGGACTGAGAGGAACTGGTTTGCCGGTAGAAGGGCAAGCAACTGAACGAACCCACAAGTAAGCTGCTCCCTCAGAATCAGGTGGTAAGGATGTAAAGTAAGGTTGTAATTTTGGTTTTACCATTTCATACCAACGGTTTCCCCATTTACGAATATCATCAGCTAAAGATGGACCAAATCTCGCTGGATAATCCAAAGTAGACATAAGAATTACTGCGGCAACTGGGTTGAGATCATTCGCAATGGTATTAAAACCATATCGTAACGCTTCAAATGGAATCGATCCTCCACCTGCAAATGGATCAAGCACACTCAAATTCCGAATGCCCCATGTATATTCGAGCAAATCACCCATCGTTTCCAGATCTTCTGTGGAAGGGTTTACGGTAAATGCCCTCGGACCGTCATAAGGGTTTGGTATGGTTTGATCCTGCTGTTTTGCCCAATCCAACAACTTTCTAGCCTTTTCGGGATCACCACTAATACCAATCAGATGATTGAACCATTGATGGTAAGTCTCTTGGTTGGGGAATTTGTTTCTCAAAGGTTCGGGCCAATCAGGTGACCATTCTGGCAGCATCCCTGCCAGAACTGCCGCACGACTGGCGATCAATGGCTTGCGAGCCCACCAGACGTGCAGAAAGTACAACGGTGGTAGGGCACTGCTTGCACCGCGTTCACGCTTTCCTTCTGCCCCTATTGCTCCGATAGGAAGCCAAGATTCGATGAGGAGGGAGGGTTTAGGCATTGATATTCCTTTAGTCCTTTTTCTTTTGTTAGATCACTTTATCTGAAAATGATGAACCTTCTCGATCAGCCTATCGTTAACAAAATTACCTTGAATAACAGAGATTTCATCGTCATCCAGCATAGTTGCAAAGGAAACGATACGGTCATTGAAAGATCCCTGATAGTATTCTAACAAATGACGCTGAGATGAAATGTTGACAAAGATACCGACTGAATAATTCAATTGCTCGAACATAACATCTAATTTGTCAAAGTCCTTGATTGATTCTCTGGTACCTGCTCTCAGCTTTAGTTCCCAAACCGCAAAATTATTTAAATCAGGAGGAGCACCAGATACATCGACTGGCAAATGGAATATGATGTCAGGCCGTTGGGTTGTTAAGTGAACATCCCGTTTCTTTTGATATTCCTCCTCCAAAAGATAATTGTTATCTAACAAACCTTGTATCTTAAGGATTTGTTTGAGTTCTGATGTCAATTCACCCTGAAATCCGCGTTCTGATTTGTACAATCTGGGATTAGATATATTTGATAGAGCCTGTACGGTGAATTGGATAATGGATTCCTTGAAATCACTCATATTAATCTTCTGCCAATAATATTCGCAATGCTTTTTGTGCGCGTTTACCGGATTTTTTCTGCGTACACTTGCTATACCAGTAATAAAGCTCCTCGCTGGTCATATCACGAATACCCTGAGAGATAAGTTCTACACGATCAATCTTGCTTAATGGCTTGATTGATAAGAACAGCAGCCCTAAACGAACACCCCATTCCTCCTCCAACTTAAATGGTTCACGTCTGCTAGGATTGAGATCGGTTGCCTTATAACCATTCTCACGCAGGGTTTCTAACACATGGTTCGCTACTGCTCGCAGATTACTACCTCCAAGCTCTACCACCTTATCCATCTCTTTCGGGTCCTGACGGTAAAGGCTTTTTTGGATTGATGGAGGCTGAACCCTACGTTGAAATAGATCCAGGTGATATGAAGCCCCACCGGTATTTGGATCGTTTTCTGGAATCATACGCAACTCGAACGGCAACGCATCCCCAAAAAAAAGTTCATCATTAGAAATTGTTTCAAGCTCAAGATCGCCTGAGTTGGATCCTTCTGAAATTTCGTTGATATCTCCTGAATCTAGATAAACATCAAACAGATTTAGCCGGCCTCTAACTGGTTTTGGATTATCCAATCGGCGTGGATTGACCAGTTTCCAACCATAGAGAGACTCCCGAAAATGACGGGCGTTGAGATGAGCTGTGGATTGTTCATTATAAGTCCTTTCATCTAATTTTGTCACATTTAACAGGTCAACTATCCCAATAACTGCTCCTGTGGTGAGCTGATCAGGATCAATATTATGCTCGTAACATGCTTCTTTCTCAATTGTTTGGGAAGCATAAACAGCTAAAAGGCCTCTATAATGCGTATTCCAGGTACGCAAATCCATTGTTTTGATCCCATCAATCACCAATTCAGCCCAGGGCTGGCGAAAGCTGAGAGCTTTGATTTTCAATTTTCGATCTCCTGTTCCGGAATAATTGGAATTGCTTCAAGGTATATTTTTCCAAGCTCTAAGGTGACAAGAACATCCCGAATCGTTCCGAACTGGACATCCTGAACTTCCAGTCCGCCTTCAAACTCGGCACCCACGCGCATGACAACTTTCAATTCATCCGCTTCCTGTCCAAATGAGTCTGTGGTGGTCTTTAGCCTTTTATAACGATCCCAACCACCTTTGAACGATTGCGAAAAGGCTTCTTGGCTGCTCTCTTTCCCATAAGTTGCTGTTAAGTTATGTTCTACCGCAAAGTATCCTTTTCCAAATTGAGGTACAGCCAACCCAAGGGCGCGCATATCTTTTGCAATTTGTTTACCCATGCCGTCTATCTTAATAAATAGGTGACTTAAATGGGTGATACCGTTTTCCTGAGATTGGTCAAGGATTTGCTGGAAAGCCTGGTTAACCGCTCCTTGACCTACAAACTTTGCTGGTATACCTCTATCGTCACCTCCATCTACTTCGCAAATACATTGATTTTCTGGCATACCACATACTGGACAGATTGCAGGACTATATCCACCATCAATCCATTTACCTTTTATGCGAATATTGAGCCGTTCTGCCTCCTCCGGAGTGTACAAGATAGCCACATTGCTGATCTGCCAAGCAGGGGGTGGTGACTCACGATCGTAACCAAACTCATCTTCTGAATCGTAATAAATCCATACCTTTTGGTCTACACCATTTTTGATGGTATTTTTTAGTTGTCCCACATCCAGCAAGATACGCATACCGATCTTACGTGCAAAACCTTTACGTAATTCTTCGGTGGTCATGCTGGTCTGGTTAAGATCCCAAGACTTGGATTTTACATACATCGCTGATAGTGTGTCATCATCTGCTGTAAGCACTTTTTTAAGTGATCTCAGCACCCGTAAGATTACATTTGTCTGATCTTTGTCGATTTCGCCTTGTTCTTGGGCCGGCAAACTCTCGCGTCGCAAGTATGCATTGGACTTGAGTGCATTAGACGAAGGATAATATAAATAGCGGTATGCTTTGGTGATCGCCACCCTCACATCCAACTCAGCAGTATCACGTTCACTTCTCAGCTTATCCTTTTGCTCCTTGGTAAACTCAGCCAAACGTTCCGAGTCACCTACTATACGACCAATTGCTAAATAACGGCGAGAAACACCCACCAGGTTTACCACCTGGTCTTTATCGGCGACAAGGAAGATCACGTTATTTTGATACTTTCGGAAAGATTCTTGAGTACCACTGTACTGGTAAATCTTTCGCGCTAGATCTGGTGGTGAAGCATCATCGACGGTGACCTGGCAAGCCTCGAAATGCATAATTGCCAATTTTGGTAAATCTGCGTTGTCATCCACATCAACCGCTTCAACGGGAAAATAGACTGGTTTGAAGTAGCCCTTCTTCCAGATTAGTTTAATCCTTCTTTCAACCTCAGCTTTTGCCTTGCTGATCCCAACTTGAAGCGCTTCATCAGCAATGATCTTGTTGATTGAAGGCTCGGTCTTAAACCGGTATCGATGACCATCATACTCAAGAAACCAGGCTTGTTCTGTCAACCGCTCTAAATTCTTGCTTACGACTGCCGGATCATCCCCACTTTCGCTTCCATCTGGTGTTAGTGTTGCCAGGGTAAGATCTGCTGGATCAACACCAGAGGCAATCCCTTGTGTCAGACTATGCAGGAATATAGTGGTACCTAACCTTTGAGCATATGGTGGTTTTCCAGCTGCGATAAGGTCTTGATCGATTTCCTCAGCATGAGCGAGTGTGCCCTCAAGAGGACTGACGATGTCAGCTTCGATAACCTGGCGAAACTTAGGTCGATCTAATCGCGAAGTCAGATCCTCTACAATCTGAGATTGGGACAGATCCAAGTGATAAGGGTGGATCATCCAGGTATTCATAGGTTTCTTGTGCCATAAATTGCGTACCGTCCAAGCCAGTAACCGTAAAGCGCCGCGGGTTTGATTGAAATTCGGTATGGTTGAAGTCTTGCGATTGAGTGTAGTCAATAACTCCGGATGGAATGGGTAAGCTTCGAGCATCTCTTCATGAAATTCAGCTCTTAGACAACGTTGAGGTAAATCGGCGTTTTTCTCGACCATGTTGCGGTAATAAGCAGAATAAACTTGAAGCACATCATTAAACGCTTTACGATCCACAGACTTAAACAATCGATGTGTCACGATGGCATAAATCTCACCCTCGGCTGTTGGAGTGAGGACGCGTTCTTGACGGGCTGAGACCTGCAAAGTCTCGGCTAACTTCTGACGAAGAAATTCAGTTTCTTCGGCGAAGGCATCCGCTTCACTCGCCAATGTAAATACAACCAAACATCTTTCCTTGCTCGCAGCAAATTCTAGAAGAGACATCAAAAACGCTACAGTCTGATCTGCTAGAGTATTCTTACCAGTTGCAGTTGGGATGGCCATTGCTGTACGCAGGTGACGAGCAATTTCATCGATCATAATTAATGCTTTCTGATCCCCAATCAGGCGCTCGAACAAGCCAGTTCCTGTACCGCTCTTCAACTGCTCGCTTTCCTGAACTAAGGCATAACCATCTGGACCACCCAGTTGATAGGCAAGCTCGCCCCACAAGGTCAATGTTGTTACACCGTCTTCGGGATGATAGATGCCAATTGTAGGATCCAAGTCTGAACCAACCACACTTGCGATTTTGATTTCCCCGACTTTTGGTTGAAGATTTGCTTTTCCAGTAATCTGTTCGATGGTTTCAGACGAGACAGCGCCACTTGCTACATGATAGAGCGCAATAAGGCTGTGCGTTTTACCACCACCAAAGGCAGTTTCCAAACGGATGATTGCGTTTTTACCGGCTGCATCACCGATCAATCTGCCAAGGGAATCAATTAATAACGTTTTCAAACCTTCGGTGGGATAGGTGTTTTCAAAGAAAATTACTGGATCGCTGTAGATTGGATCTGCAACGCCATCCACCACGTCTTTCAATCGAGCAGCAAAAATATCCTCTCGTAATTCCCCCTTCAGGACCTCATCACGCGGTGTGCATAAATCGAAGATAGATTGCATGGCACTCTTCCTTCTGAAATGATTTTAATATTGTTTCTGATTTGGTTGGTTTCTTTCTGAATAAACCTTACATAATTTTAGATAAATTAAACCTGGTCACAATTCTCGGTGGCCAGAAGTCATATACATTTGATGTACAAATATCTTTCCACCACATAGTCCTCCTTTTATAAAAGATTCTAATGAGAGTATTTTTCCCTAGTTAAATCAGAATCAACCGGTTATTGTTCGATTAAGGATCATTATAGTTTATATCTATGCAATATGGGTATTTGAGTAACAATTTTTGAGATTAAAACACCCTAAAGCCTGCTTTTCCAGTAATTGCTCGAAGAAAAAGTCCAATGAAAAGGGCGAGGTATTATGTACCTCCCCCTCATCAATATCATGCCAAACCAACCAACTCCTCCTTCTGCGACAATGCATTTATGATGTCGGAAGCAGTAGCACGGATACGGGCAAGATGTTGCATTATCAGCTCCGTAGTTGCCCCATACAGGGCAATGTAATTTGGGCTGGCTAAGCCATCCAATCCAAAATATTTGGCTACAATATACGCAACGCTCTCAGCTTCTAATTCTCTGATGGTTCGCTTTGAGGGTGCACCCTCCCCCTGGTGGAGCACTTCATGAGCGATTTCATGAATGAGGGTCTTGGTTCCTGCGGAAGGAAAATCTCTATCTATGGCACACTTAAATAAAGCCTGATCAGAGTTGATAAACAAAAAAGAAACAGTTCGAATATCAATTGCCTTTTTGTTTCACTCGAATTCTTATTATTCAAGTCTTATTCCAGGTTTTGCAGCTTCCTTGATGGAATTGATAAAACAATCAGAGAGAATTATGTCTGATGTAGATTGGGTAATTGCGAATAACTTATTAGGTTCTTGATGCCCCATTTGCTCGAAAATTCTGCTTATATGAAATAATCTCTCATTCAATTCAACCAACATTAACGACTTTAACTCAATGTTGCCCAAATCCTTCAATCCATTAAGTGCTTCAGTGATGATATAGCGGGTATTGTGTCCCTCTTCACGCCATTTTTTCAAAACCCTAAGCGCTCTAGCTTCACGAGGGTTATCTTTGTTCAATCGGAAACTGATGACTTCGCTCATAACACTTGCAAAGCCTCATACAAGCGCCAGAGTTTCAGACCGCCGCGCACATTCGCCAAATGGATGGACTCTATATCATCTGCCAGGATTACGTTTTCGTGTTTAAGCACTGGCAGTAACCGCTGATAAAGGAGAGCGCTGCCTCCGCCGGTCAGAATGATTGCATCCCAACTCAGCGATCCACCGGCGATCCGCTGGTAAGTATCAGCAATGCGGTTGAGGAGCATATTTATCGCTTCCTTGGCTTCATCTACGCAAGGGTATCGAAGACCACCACCCTCAAAGACACCAGTTGCTATTGCCTGTCGGACGCGTTCTAACGGCAACACCGGCGTATTCTTGACTGCTTCCAGATTGTTAGCCCGAAAGCTTTCTTCAAAATCAGCGACTACATTCTGGATGCCAATTGGTACGCTTCGAGCCAGACTGTAGTCCACTTCCCCACCTGGATTTACTGCCAGGTAATCGGTCGTGAATCCTCCGATATCGATTACGAGGGAGCGCCCGCCACTTATATCCGTGTGTTGATAGTGTTGTCCATCTTCGGTCAACAGCACGTTCATCAGCCCTCCCACTGGCTCATCGAAAGTGTTGGCATAAGTGACCCGGAAATGGCGCTCGCGGCCTTGCACCTCAACATCCCAATCGCCAATCACAGCTTCCATTAAATCTTGGCGGAATTTCACATCGCCAGGAGGATGGCTGCCAAAGATCGAGACTTCCCTCCCCCGATCATAAAGTCGCCCCAATACAATGGCGGCAAAACACCCATAATAATCACGTGTGTAGCGTGCTGAGCCTGTACGTTTTGTATGCACGCCGTGCCGTTCGGCACTTTCTCCAAAAACGAATGGCTGGCCATTGATCCGCACATAGTCCGGCAACAGTCCAATCGTTTTGGACCGGGACAGGATATTTTCATATTCAGTTTCAGTCAACGGCTTAAGGGCATGAGGAAATGCGACTTCGCCACGATCACGACGTGCGATCTTGGCTTTGATCACACTGTTTCCAACGTCAAGTATTAGGACACTCATGTCAAACCTCCGTTTTTAAGAACGCCGTTTACGTTTGTAAACGATTCGCGTCTACATTTGTAAACGCACCAAATCAAAAAATTTTACTTAGGACCGCAGCGACGATCAGAAGTGGTTTCCACTTGTTGTATATACGTTTCCAGGGACTGCATCTCGATCAACCATAACTGCCCGATTTTGATGCCTTCCAGCTTGCCAGAACGCAATAATCGCCGCAGGTACTGAAGGTTATAACCAGTTAGCTCAGCAGCAGCTTGAACCGAGATATATCTTTCTACGAGAATTCCTGTTGAATTCTCTAAAGGGGAAATTGAGTATTTAAACGAAATCATCCCGACTAACCTCATCCCAGTCGCTTGGCAATTTTGCTAATTTATTGCGCCCTTCAAATCGCAACATGTTTAGAAATTGCTCGACTGGTACTTTTGGCTGTTCGGGACAGGTCTTATTAGGTACCCCTTCCACCCGGATGTGATTGATATCCTCTACGAAAAATGGGGCACTTTCACAACCTTCCAAAGGACACGAGGCGTGTTACGCTTTCTGGCGAATGTGGTCGAAGACCTGTACCAGCGTGAGGTCCCGCTCGACCTGATCCTGCCGGGCGACCTGAACTTAGAGCGCCCCGCCATCCGCCAGGAATTCCTCAAGCATATCGGCCCACAGTACGAAGGCGTGATTGGATCAGATATCGCCGGGCACGAGGCTAAGTCAAAGTTGTTGGACAAAGCAAACAAGCAATGGAAGCACCTGGCGCAGTGCATCTCTACATCGATCTTCTTCCATTCCTTTAGCGCAGACGATTCTACCAAAGGGATCAACCTGCCCTATATCAAGCTGGCCGTGCTGCGCAGCGATACGATACCGGCCCTGGTGACCGATGTGCTGACCAAGCTATCCAACACCCTATGGTATCTCAACAGCCGAGGCGATGTGTATTATTTCTCGCGCATCCCAAACCTGAACCGCATGATCCTGGACAAGAAGGAATTGTTCTCCGACTCCTATGAGCATGAACTGCGCAACATAATCCAAAAGGAATTAGGCAATAAATTCCGTGCTTACCTGTGGCCAGAAAATAATGAAGGCATCCCCGATAACCGGGAACTTAAATTGGTAATCCTCCTCCCTGAAGATGCTGGTGATCAGATCCCAACCTGGATTGAACGGCGAGGGAATTCATTCCGGGAGTATAAGAACACGCTCTTTTTCTCGTTGGCGGATACGGCGGGGTTTGGGAAGTTGCGCGAAGATGTCAAGACCTATCTGGCGCTCCAGGACATCCAGAGCGAGATAGATACGGGGGACAGCCCCTTACTCGAAGGTAAGCGCGAAGAGGTCAAAAACCGCATAAAAGCCATCACGCGTGATTACTCGTATAACGTGCGGCGCATGTACCATATGGTTCAGTTTGGGACGCGAAGCGTTGATCTGGGTCAACCAGTAACTGGCAAAGAGAGCCTGGATGGCTGGTTCTGGCGTGAGCTCACCTCCAGCGACCTGGGCGCCATATTAACCCAACTTCATTACCGCACCATCGTCAACAAGTTCATGACCGACAACGAGCAAATATCAACGGCTGTAATTCTCGACCAATTCTACAAGAATCCCGAACTGCCGACGCTATCCGCGCAAGGTGTGTTGGCTCGAGCGATCCAGCTGGGAGTGCAGGAGGGAGCTTTCAGCCTGGTGGCTGTCCAGGAAGGGGAGATCGTCCAGGAAAGTTTGAAATTCAAGGAAATCATTCCTCTGGATGCCATCATCTTTGACACCGACACGTTTATCCTGAGCGGCGTACGTAGTGAAGCAATCCTGGCGGCTCTAGAACCGGAATTTCCCGAACCAGAATCAAAGCCGTTCCCCGAACCTACCCCCGGACCGGGACCTGAACCACAACCCGAGCCAGGACCTGGACCACAACCCGAGAAGGTATATCGGCGGGTACGCCTGGTAATTACGGGTGTGCAGGCAAGCAAGATCGCGGATGTTAATCGCGGCATACTGGTGCCCTTGAACAGGGCTGTTGGGGATTTTAACTTCACGATAGAGATTGATGTTAGTAGTGAAGAAGGTATACTGTAGTGGACCCCAAAAACTGGACAGTATGCTAAACAGGAATTAGACTCCAGGAAAGGGATCCACAATGACAAAACGACGCAAATTTACAGCGGACTTCAAAGCCCAGGTCGTGCTGCAAATGCTCACTGAGCAAAAGAGCGCAGCCCAGGCAAGCCGAGAATATGGGATCAAAGATTCAGTCTTGTCCCGCTGGAAACAAGAATTTATCGAGCGCTCTCCAATGTTGTTTGAGCAGAGCCCAGTCAACGACGATAGGGATCAACGCATCGCCGAGCTGGAACGCATGGTGGGACGCATGGCGATGGAGTTGGAAATGGCAAAAAAAGTATCCAACTTCTTGAACTCGAGCCGCAAGACAAACGGGAGTTGGTGAGTATGTTCAGTGACCAAGAAGGCTATCCCGTAGCCGCAGCATGTGAGCTACTAGAATTACAGCGCAGCACGTTTTACTATCAATCCGAACAAGTCGACGAATGTGAGTTGGAAGCGGTGATAGAAGACATTGCGGGGAAATACCCGACCTATGGAACTCGGCGAGTGACACAAGAACTACGGCGGTTTCCATACGAACTGCAGGTCAATCGCAAGCGAGTTCGGCGTATAATGACCAAAAAGAAG
>SDBS01001706.1_pt1 | contig 22281 bp, 24 predicted proteins | sample 2277091 | NCBI WGS metagenome assembly SDBS01 (sample SAMN10404972, study PRJNA504765) | marine sediment metagenome | isolation source: marine sediment core GS10_PC15, 163 cmbsf | place: Arctic Ocean: Southern Knipovich Ridge | collected 2010
TAGCGGGGAAGTGCGGCCGGGGGTGCGAACTCCCTTTGCCCGCACTGCAGGCAGACCAGTTCGGTCTCGCCCAGCACGTCTTCGCTGATCTGGTCGCCGCCGCAGCGGCCGCAAGCTTTAAGGTTCACCTGCGTCCTCCTTCTCTCCCTCAATCGAATATACGGCGCGCCTTCGATCCTGGACGGGTCCTACACTTGTCAGGCCTCTTACGAAGGATAAGAATGAATGCGATGAAGAACGACATGGGTCCCTTCTGCCCGAAGTACCACCGCGCCGTCGAGCTGATCGGACGGCGCTGGACCGGCGCTATCCTGCGCGCCCTTTTGAGCGGCGTCTCGCGGTTTAGCGAGATCTGCGAAACGATCCCGGGCCTCAGCGACCGCATGCTCGCCGAGCGGCTCAAGGAGCTGGAGGCGGAGGGCATCGTCAGCCGCACGGTCGTCCCGGAGACGCCGGTGCGGGTGGAGTACGCGCTCACGGGCAAGGGCCGCGACCTGGAGTCGGTGATTGCCGCTGTCTCCGGCTGGGCAGAGCGCTGGGAGGCCGCCGAAGTTCGACTAAGCCCTAGCGTCCGGCGCCAATAGGCGCGCCGGCGCCCTCGGCTTCCCGCGGTTCGTCTGCTGGTGCCTCCACGACGTTCATCGAGACCGCCGCGTCCTTGTCGCTCACCAGCAGCGCCGCGATCGCCCCGACCGCTGCCAGCACCGCTGCAACGAAGAACGCTTCGTGGAATGCGTCCAGCGCCGCGCCCGTGTCAGCCGCCGGACCGAGCGCCGTGTCGTGCGCTGCCAGCCGGCTCGTTAGCACCGTCGCCAGAAGCGCCACGCCGAAGCTCGCGCCCACCTGCCGCCCGGCGCTGGAGATGGCGCTGGCGCGGCCCATCATCGGCGGGCTGATCGTCGCGAACGTCGCCGTCTGCAGCGAGATGATGAGGAACGAGAAGAAGCCGCCGCGGACGAACATGATGCCGCGGATCGTCCACTGGCTCGTCTCAAGGTCGACCCAGAGAAACGCCAGCGTTGTTGCCGTGATGCCCGCAAGGCCCGCCATCATCAGGCGGCGCGGCCCGATTCGTCCGTACATCCGGCTGCCGATCTGCACCATGAGTACGATGCCGATCGCCTGCGGGAACGTCGTTAGGCCAGACTCGAACGGTGAGAGGCCCATCTCCACCTGCAAGAAGAGCGGCAACAGAAAGAGGCCGCCCATCAGCGCCGAGAAGCCGATCAGCTGCACCGCGTTCGCCGCGGAGAAGAGCTTGTTCGCGAAGAGACGCACGTCGATCATCGGCTCCTCCGCGAGGTACTCGACAACTGTGAAGACCGCCAGTGTTGCGAGACCGAAGCCGCCGAGAATCAACACCTGTGGGTCACCAATCCCATTCTGCCCGGCCTGGGCCAGCGCGTAGAGTAGCGTTGCCAGGCCCACGCCGGCCAGCACGAGGCCCGGCAGGTCCAGCCGGCCCGGCGCGTCTTGCCGCTCCTCCTTAAGGAAGAGCCCCGCGAAGATCAGGCCGAGCACGCCGATCGGGATGTTGATCAGGAAGATCAGCCGCCAGGTGTGGAACTCCACGAGGTAGCCGCCGAGCACCGGTCCACTGGCGGGCCCGACGACCATCGGGATCATCAGGATCGAGGCCGCCTTCGCCCGTTCGTGCGGCGGGAAGGCGCGGAAGAGCATCGCCGTGCCCACCGGCGTCAGCATGCCGCCGCCGACGCCCTGGAGCACGCGGAAGGCGATCAGCGATTCGAGGCGCCAGGCCAGTCCGCAGGCCAGCGAGGGGCTGGTGAAGATGATGAGCGCCGTCATGAAGATCGTTTTCGTCCCGAAGCGGTCGCCCAGCCAGCCGGAAACCGGGATGAAGACTGCGAGGCTGAGCAGGTAGCCCGTAACGACCCACTGGATGTCCGTCGCCGCGGACTCCGGGTCGACATCCAGCGCAAGGGCAAGCTCGGGCAGGGCGACGTTGACGATCGTCATGTCCAGCAGCTCCATGAAGAGCCCGAGGACGAAGACGCCGCCGACGATCCACTTGTATTCCAGCCGCCCGAGCTTCACCGCGCCAATCCTTTAGAGGCTCGCCACCTGCGGGATGACGTCCTTGCCCATCGCCTCCAGTGGCTTCAGGCCTTCGACACCCATCACCGCGCCGATGACCGTCTGCGCGCCGGCCTCGGCCAGCTTCCCGAACTGGTCAACCAACTGGCTGGCGTTCTCGCCGTTCGGGCCCGGGTTCATCACGAATAGCACCGTCTTCTCGATGTCGTCGTAGTTGCGGCCTTCGCGTTCGCAGTGGCCGCGCAGGACGTCGAGCTTCTGGCGGACGAAGTCCTCGCCCTGCATGCCGATGATGTTGCAGGCGTCGGCATACTTGGCCACGAAGCGCAGCGTCTTCTTCTCGCCCGTGCCGCCGATGAGGATTCGCGGGTGCGGCTTCGAGAGGGCAGCCGGGACGTTCAGTGTCTCTTTGAGCTGGTAATGCTTGCCGTCGAACGCTCCGTTGCTGTCGGCGTTCCACATCTGGTGGGCGATCTGCAGCGTCTCCTCCAGGCGCTCGAACCGCTCCTTGAGCGGCGGGAACGGCACGCCCAGCCCCTCGTGCTCGCGGTCGAACCAGGCGGCCCCGATGCCCAGCCAGGCGCGCCCGCCTGACAGCACGTCGAGCGTTGTCACCTGCTTGATCAGGACGCCGGGATGACGGTAAGTGACGCCGGTGACCATCGTGCCCAGCGTCAGCCGCTTAGTTTGCCCGGCCAGATAGCCCAGCGTGGTGTAGGCCTCGAGCATGTCGGCTTCGGCGGGGCCGACCATCGGGATCTGGAAGTAGTGGTCCATCACCCAGGCAGAGTCGAAGCCAGCGTCCTCGGCCGTCCGGGCGATGTCCGCCAGCCTTTCTCCCATCTCCACGGCGCCTCCGGGCCATGTGAAGTACGGGATCTGCAGTCCAACCTTCATGGGGCGGTCTCCTCTCCATGGTCAGCCTGATGCGTGGCTGAATGCGGCCAGCTTATCGCAGCGTGGCGGCGAAGGCCTAGAGGTCGAGCGAGAAGAAGAGGATGCCTGGCGCCAGGCCACCGAACGTGGCGACTTCCATCACGTTCGCGAACGCGCCCATGAAGATGAGGAAGACGGCGAACCCGCCCAGCGTAGAGAGCATCGCCTGCCGCGGTTCGATCTCCGCCACCTGCTCCACTGCCGCCGTCGTCAGCATCAGCGTAATGCCGAACGCCAGCAGGCCGAACGGTACCGCCAGTGGCGCGATCGCTATCAGCAAGCCCAGTGCGACCGGGGCGAAGGCGAATCCCATGACCCGTGTCAGCTCGCTAAAGTGCACGACCGAGCCGAAGACGCGCGCCGCCAGCATGTACGTGATGTAGACCCAGGCGAACCAGACCGCCGTCTGCACGACGCTGCCGATGATAACCGCCTTGAGCAGCACCTCCATCACGTCGACTCCGGTGAAGTCGTCGTGCTGAAGTGCCCAAAGCCACGTGCCGAGTCCGGCGATCACGCCCGCGGCGAGGACGATGAGGATGGCGATAGGGGTTGCTGAGCGATCGGAACGCAGCTCATCAAAAACGGTGTAGTCGAGTCGGACGAGGCGGCCGAGCCAGCCCATCGTCTGCGCGCCATCGCTTCCGGTCGGGGAGCGCCGGGTAAGTCGCGTCATAAGCCGTAGATTGCCGACATTGTATCACCGACGAGCGTCTGAATCCCCCCAGAGCGCTATAACGGACGTTTGCGCGGAATGCCGGGCCGTCGCGGGTAGCGCTCCGGCGTTTCGTCCGTCTTGCGCACGATCAAGAGCGTGGGCGCCCGTCCTCGGGCCGGCACCTTCAGCCGCGCCACTTCCTCGACTGTCCCGCCCAGCTCCTCCAGCGCCGCCTGCGCCTCCCGGACCTCCCTCAGCGCGGCGCTGCCCTTCGGCGCTGCGAGCACTCCGCCGATCGCCAGGAACGGCAGAGCCAACTCCGCCAGCACCCGAAGCGGAGCCACCGCCCGTGCCAGCACCAACGCGTAAGCGGCACGGTGTTCCGGGAGCCGGCCAGCCTCCTCCGCACGCGCGGTGACGACGCCCGCGCCGTCCAGCGACAGCTCGGAGATCACCCGTTCCAGGAACTCTGCCTTCTTCTCGTTCGACTCGATCAGCGTCAGGCGCAGGTCAGGCCGGACAATCTTGATCGGCAGTCCCGGAAACCCGGCGCCGCTGCCGATGTCGAGCGCCGGCGACAAGAGCAGCCCCCGCTCCTCCAGCGCCAGGAGTAGCGCGAGCGACTCCGCGAAGTGCCGCTGCTCGATCGCATCCAGGCTCCGGCGGGAGACGAGCGCGGTGCGTTCGCGTGCAGCGCGGATCATCGCGGCGTATCGCGCGAGGGCGGCAGCCTTATCCGGCGCCAAACGAAGACTTAACTCCTTCAAAACGGTGGTCAGCGTGTCCATTCGTAACGAGGCCAGATAGGACTCATCTTGCCCTTTGAATGATGAACGGTAGTGACGGGCGCACGGCCCCACACGCGCTGCGCAACCTCATGGCCCCGTTAGAGGGCAACGTACGACCCCGACAGAGCATATCGATCCACCAATGGCCCACGATTGCTCGCTTCTTCGCGGTGATACCGCTACTGGCGGTACTGGCCGTCGCCGCGCTGGTCGCGGTCGACACGCGAGCGGCAAAGGCGCTCGACTCTGAGGAGCAGGCGTTTCTCAGCATGATCAACAATTATCGCGCGGCGGAGGGCCTCGGGACACTGTCCCTCGATCCGCAGCTCAACGACGTCGCGCTCTGGATGGCCAACGACATGGCGTCCAACAACTACTTCAGTCACACGGACTCGCTGGGCCGCGACCCGTTCGTGCGCATGGACCAGATCGGCTACGCCTACAACACCTGGCGGGGAGAGAACCTCGTCGCCGGAACGGAAGGCGCGCAGGCATCGTTCGAGATGTGGACGGGATCGCCCGGGCACAACGCAAACATGCTGGGTGAGCATTACACGGTCATCGGCATCGCGCGCAAGTTCGATGAGGGCTCGACCTTCGGCTGGTACTGGGCGACAGAATTCGGCGGGCACACGGCGCCGCCACCGCCAACGTCGCCACCGCCGCCGCCACCGCCAGCGCCACCGCCCGTAGCCGAGCCCCAGCCGACTGCCACCGCTGCGCCGGTCGTACAGGACCCTGTTCCGGACCCGGTCGACGTGCCGCCACCGCCTGCACCTACGCACACTCCGGTAGCCACGCCGGCAGAGACGTCGGAAAGCGAGCCGGCCAACACGCCGGTGGTGACGCCGACGCCGGAAATCAAGGTCACCACGCCGCAGGACTTCACTGGTTCATGGTGGCGCTCGTTACGGACAGTCAGCGACAGGTGGGACGCCCCGGAGAGCGGGCGCCGAACGTTCGTAGGCGCCGTCCGCAGCGTGACACTCGCCTTCGCTCCGGCTAGTCGGTAGCCGGAACTGCCGCCGCGGCCGCGGACTGAACGCGCTCCGCACGCACGATGACACGATGGCTATAGTTGCCGCCGGTGTCCTTCGAGGGGTCGTACTCCCACGAACCACCGCAGGTGATCAACGTGATCACGTCGCGAATCGTCGGATCCATCGACCGGACGACGTTGGGATCATCGTAGGCGGTGGCGACGTTTCCAGTCACCCGGTACTCCAGCACCTCATCGTTCTCCAGGGTCACAGTGACCGTGTCACCGATACGAAGCTCACGGAGGCGGTAGAAGACGCCGGGAATCGGATCGCCCCTGGATGTCTGCCAATCAACATGTCCGCTGAAGACAGCGTTGTTGTTCTGACCCGGAGTTGCGCTAAAGTTGTACCAGGCGATCTGGTCGGGCCGCTGGGGCACCTCCGGAATGGCGTCGTCGCCGACCCCGAGCGTGATGACCGGAGCGTCGATGTAGATACCAGGTATGTCAACGCGAACAGGCAGCGGACCCTGGGGAACCGAGACGAACTCTGGTTCGTCGTCGCTGACAACTTCTTCGTTGCCGGCGGGCGAATCCTCCTCCAGAATATCGGACAGAGAGCCGTCGCTGGGGAGGCCGAGGTCATCGTTGACGGCGCTAAGCACGATGACGACGATAGCGAGGACGAGCGCCGCAGCAGAAACTACGCCGATGCTAACGCCGAGCAACAGGCGGCGCATACGACCGAACTCGCGAGTAGTCTTCACAGGTAAAGGATAGCAATTGAGTCTCAGTGAACACAACGTAAATACGAACTCCGACGGGGCCGGGACTCGGATTTGATGCGCTATCGAGGTAACTTTTCCACAATCGGCTGCGTTCTAGAGAGTGACGGGGAAAATAGGGTAAGATACACGGGCAACCGCCACTCAAGCCAATTTGGGGGGCTTAATGGGAGGATTGCCCAGTGAGCCCTAATAGCGATGCTCAGGCCGAACGCCTTCTCGTAGACGCGGCCAAAGCCGGCGACCAGGCCGCGCTGTCAGAGCTGTATCAGACTTATTTCCCTCGGCTGTACCGTTACATACTTGCCCGCACGGGCAACACATACGACGCCGAGGACCTGACGGAAGAAGTCTTCATGCGTGTGCTTGAGGCGATCAAACGCTTCGAACATCGCAAGGCACCCTTCTCAGCCTGGCTGTTCCGCATCGCACACAACGCGGTCATCAGCCAGCGCCGAAAGGAAACCGCCAGGGGTCGGTCCAGCCAGTTGAACGACGGCATGCCGGTCGACTCAGCAGGGCCCGAAGAACTCGTCGAGAGACGCGTGGCCTTGAACGAGGTGATGCAGGCAGCGAAAAACCTGCCGGACGCTCAGCGGCAAGTGATCTCCCTGCGCTTCGCGGCAGGTCTCACGGTTGCGGAAACCGCTCGTGCAATGGGCAAGGGAGAAGGCAACGTAAAGGTCATACAACACAAGGCCATAGCAAAGCTAAGGGAAATGATGGGTCAGCCCAAGAAGCGACCCAAAACGAAAGTGTATGAGAAAAGTGAAAAGGCTTAGCGAGATACTAGAGGAGTGCATCGAGGCCGGCATCGCAGGACGCCGGAGCCTTGAGCAGTCGCTCGCGCTTTATCCGGCCCAGGCCGAAGAGCTTGAGCCGCTGCTGCGTACCGCTCTCAGCATCTCTGACAGCTTCCAGTCTTACACGCCTCCCGCGGCCGTCGAACAGCGCATCCGCAGCCGTTTCCTCGCGGACGCTGCTGCGCGCCGGAACCTCCGCCACCTCGAAGGCAGCTTCGAGAAGCGCGGCTGGCTGGCCGGCCTCTTCCGCAAGCCTGTATTCGGTGGATTCGCCGCAGCCGCGGCCGTCGCAGTTGCCGTAGTCGCGATCACCGTCGGCGGCGTCAACCTGGGCGGCAGCGAGCAAGGCGGCGACCCGGGCTCGGCTGTCGTCTTCGATCTCGGGACCCGCGTCAACTCTGTAACTGAGCACATCGAGAGCGGCGGCCAGGTTCAGACCGCCGACTTGGCCGAGATCACGGCCCTCGTCGCCGCGCTCGGCAACATTCCGCTCGAAGACCTCCAGGCCAGCGCGGCCGAACTTGAGACGACACTCCCCGAGACGCTGGCGATCCTCGAAGATGCGGCCGGTCTCGACCCGGCCGACCTGGCTGTGCTCGACGCGGAGGCGACGATCCGCGACATCGCTGGCGGACTTGACCTCGACCTGCCCGGCCCGATCGGCGTGGGTGACGCCACGCCGGCGCCGACCGATCCGCCGGTCGAACCCACAGACGTCCCGGTCGAACCCACAGACGTCCCGGCCGAGCCGACTCCGGCTCCCAGCGGCGGCGACGCGACGACGGCGCCAACGGCCACTCCACCGCCTCCTCCGCAGTCCACGCCGACTGCTACGTCCGACAACCGGGCGCCACCCGGGTTCCTCCCGTAGACTGCCGCCGCGTTGACATTTCGGCGCGCGCGTTCCTAGAATGCGGAGCCGTGTCCGAAATTACCTTAAGTGAAGCAGTCGCCTCCTACATCGAGACCGTGAAGGGCGCCGCCCGACAGGCGGCGCTCGCCGAACTCAATCGCCTGAGCCGCTGGTATGGCCCCGACAAGCCGCTCGGCGCCATGCGTGGACACGACGTCGCGACCTACGCCGTAGCGATGGGTCCTTCGACCCCTGAGACGTCCCGCCGCGCCGCTCAGGTGCGGGGATTCTTCGTGTTTCTGAAGAAGCAGGGCGTGCTGGAGCAGAACCTCGGGCCTCATCTGCGCCTCAAGAAGGCGACGAAGGCGAAGAGGGGCGCTGCGGCGAGCGCTGCCGCATCGTCCGACATCGAACTCACGCGAGAAGGCGTGGAAGCGCTCAAGGTGGAATTGCAGTCGCTGATGGAACAGCGGATCAGCGTTCGCGAGGACATCCGCAGGGCGATGCTAGACAAGGACTTCCGTGAGAACGCCCCGCTGGACGCGGCCAAGGACGAGCAGGGCCACATCGAGGCCCGCATACGCGACATCCAGGAGATGCTCAAGCGGGCCGTGATCGTCGGCGTCGGCGGCACCGGGCGCGTGCGCGTCGGTTGCACCGTCACCGTGACCAATCTCGGCAGCGGGCGCGAGACTCAGTACTCGATTGTCGGCCCGACCGAAGCCAACGCTGCCGATGGCAAGATTTCAAGCGTGTCGCCAGTGGGCAAGGCCCTCATCGGCTGCGTCGGAGGCGACGTAGTCGAGGTCGACGCGCCGGCCGGCACAATGAAGCTGCGCGTCGCCTCCGTCAAGGACTGACCGGCACCGCGAATCCCGCGCAATTTAGCCAGCGTATCACCAGTGCAACGACTAGGCGTCGTTGCACCAACCGGCGGTAGATGGGCACGTCCCAGTAACGGGCGATGTGGCTGGCGAACCAACCCGTCTGCGGCCGGTTCTTCTTGTCCGCTCGTCAGGGAGCGAGGCTAGCCGCGCAGCGCGCGCGTCAGTTATCTTCGGGCCCGCTGGTGACTTCCTTAGTGATCGTTGATCTCGGGTTCGTCGTAGCCGGCGATGTAGCGCCACGTGCGAATGCCGACGACCGGAATTTCCAGCTGGCGGCAGAGTGCCAGCGCCTCGTCGCCCTTGCCCACCGGCACGTAGAGGTAGAGCGGCGCTAGGTCCGCGTACGGCAGCCACACGAATCGCGCTACCGCCTCGCGCACCGTCTCGTTCGTCTCCACCTCGGCCACGATCTTGCAGTTGTTCTCCGGGTGCTGCACGACGACGATGTTCGGGTGGGCCACGAGGCCGCCGTCCATCGCCACGCCCATCGTGCGGGCGGGATGGTTCACGTACGTCTTGTAGTCAGGGTACTTCTCGCTCGGGAAGCCGAAGCGCAGTCGAGCGATGTCGTTGAGTGCGCGACTGTGGATCAGCTGGCGTGACTCCGTGCGCAGCGGCGTCGTCGGCGGGACGTAGGCCGCGGGCTGGCCCGGTGCGGGCGGGCGGCCAACGACGTCCGAGAGCAGGAGGCTCTTTGGCAGGTTCTCCCTGATCGCGGTGGTTGCCCTGTCGATCGGGCCATCGTTGTCCGCGGTTGTCTCTTGCTCGTCGGTCATCGGTGCCTCCTGGTACGTCGGTTCAGGTGGAAGTATCGTGGGGACAATGTGTAAGAGCAAGGGGAGGAAGCTGCTGCCTTGACAACAGCCGCCAGCCTTGTGATATTCCACGCAATGATTTCGCAAAGGACGACGATCCACCTCGGATCCACTTCATCCTGTTCCACTCTGCGCGGGCGCCTGGCGGCGTAGCTCTATGGAGAGCTCACCCGCCGTGCGCGGCGCCGCCGCAGAAGGATACACCGTGAGGCGATACGCCTCGGGTTTGCTGGACCTGCGCATCCTCGGTCTGATCACTGTCCTCGCGACCTACGGGCTGATCGTCCTTGGCGGCGTCGTTCGGGCCACCGACTCCGGCACCGCCTGTCCCGACTGGCCACTCTGCCACGGACAGGTGATACCGCCCGCGGACACGAAGGTGTGGATCGAGTTCACTCACCGGCTCGTCGCGTCGGTCGTCGGGTTCATGATCCTGGGCGTCGTGCTACAGGTGTGGCGGTTCCACAGGCATCGCGCGGCGATGAAGTGGGCGGCGGTGCTGACCGTGGTCTTGCTCGCAGCGCAGGTCATCGTCGGCGGCATCACGGTCGGCACCGAGACCGCCGCTGGTGTCGTCGCCATCCACCTCTCGATCGCGCTCACGCTGATCTCGCTGCTGATATTCATCGCCGTCAGCGCCTGGACCGATGAGCGGCCGTCGCTCTCGACGCTGGCCCCGCTGTCGGTGATCGGGCTTGCTGGCGTCTACGCCGTGATAGTCCTCGGCGCCTTCGTGTCCCAGACCGACGCCGGGCTGGCCTATCCCGACTGGCCTCTCTTCGACGGCAAGCTCGTGCCCGCGGACAGCCAGGCGGGCTACCTCCACTACGTGCATCGCGTCATCGCCGGCCTCGTCGGTGTCGTCCTGGCCGGTGCGCTCATCATCGCCCTCCGCAGGCGCGTCGCGGCGCCCATCGTCTGGGGACTGACGGCGGCCTTCGCCGTCTACGTTGCCCAATCACTCTTCGGCGCGGCCAACATCTGGCTCGATCTGGCGACGTGGGTGCGCATCGTTCACCTGGCGCTAGCGTCCGCCGTATGGGCCATGCTAGTGTTCACTCTAATATGGGCGCTGACCCGCCCTGTTCACGCTTACGGAGAATCTTGACCTTGGCGAGTACGATAACCACAACGGGACGTGTCGCGCGCGACGTGCGTGGGACATTCGCGGCCTATCTGCGGCTGACGAAGCCACGCATCATCGGGCTGCTTGTCGTCACCACCATCCCGGCGATGATCCTCGCTGAGGGCGGCCTGCCCTCGGCCTGGCTGGTCCTGGCCACGGTACTGGGCGGCTCCGTCGTCGCCGGCGGCGCTAACGCCATGAACATGTACTTCGACCGCGACATCGACGAGCTGATGGTGCGCACCCGGGGCCGTCCTGTGCCCTCCGGGCAGGTGGAGCCGGAGAAGGCGGCGCTCTTCGGGCTCGTTCTCGGCGCGGGCGGGTTCCTGTTCATGCAGGTATTCGTCAACGCGCTGGCCGCCTTTCTCACGATCGGCGCCTTCGCCTTCTACATCATCGTCTACACGCTCTTGCTGAAGCGCAGCACGCCGATGAACATCGTTATCGGAGGCGCCGCGGGTGCGCTACCCCCCGTGATCGGGTGGGCAGCGGTCACCAACTCCATCAGCGCCGAGGCCCTCCTCATGTTCGCCATCGTTACTCTCTGGACGCCGCCGCACTTCTGGGCGCTGTCTCTCAACTACAGCAGCGACTACGAGCGCGCCGGCGTCCCGATGCTGCCGGTCGTCGCCGGACCTGACGAGACCAGGCGCCAGATACTCCTGCACTCGCTGGCGATGGTGTTCAGCACCATCGCGCTTGCCGTCGTCGCCGGCACCAGCGCCTTCTTCTTCGCGGCGGCGGGCCTGCTCGGCGGCGGTTTCCTCTTCTTCGCGGTGCGGTTGTGGCGCGATGGTTCCGCACGCCGCGCCTCCGACCTCTTCCGCTATTCGCTTGTCTACCTCGCGCTGCTATTCGCCGCCATCGGCGTGGAGGGGCTGCTGTAGCCATGTTGCGGATCGGAGCCGTAAGGCGATCGCTCGCCGGATTCCAGCCGCGGCGGTTGAGGCGCTTTATCCCGGCCCTCGCCCTGCTTGCCCTGTTCGCCCTCTTCCTGAGCGGCTGCGACACCGACACGCCGCAGAACACGTTCGACCCCAAGGGAGAGGTGGCGGCCAAGCAGGCCGATGTCTTCTACTGGGCGATGTGGCCTGCGATCGCCATCATGATCCTCGTGCTCGGTGGGCTGCTCGTTGCCATGCTCCGCTTCCGCGAGCGCGACCCGAACTACATTCCGCCGCAGCTCCACGGCAACACGCGCCTGGAGCTGGCCTGGACGATCGCGCCGGCCATCCTCCTGCTCGCCATCTCCGTTCCGATGGTGGCGGCGATCTTTGAACTCGGCCGCGAGCCATCCGAGGACGCCTTTCGCGTGAACGTTACCGCCCAGCGCTACAGCTGGATCTTCGAATACCCGGAGTACACCGACGGGGACGGCAACTCGCTGGCCGTTTTCGACCAGAGCGGATTCCACATCCCGGCCGGGCGCGAAGTAGCCTTCTACTTGGAGTCGGTCGACGTCATCCATAGCTTCTGGTTGCCCAAGCTCGGCGGCAAGCTGGACGTCATCCCGGGACAAGTGAACGTGCTCTGGCTGCGGGCTGACGAACCGGGGTCGTTCTCCGGCCAGTGCGCGGAGTTCTGCGGCCTGGACCACGCCAACATGACGATGACAGTGATCGCCCAGCCCCAGGACGAACTGGACGCCTGGGCGGCGGAGATGCTGGAGTAGTGGGGACTAACGAATGTCGTCGATAGCTGTCCCGAAACGGAGTCCCCTGTCCGAAGCGCTCAAGGGCGCCCGTCGTGCCGCCTCAGACTATGGCAGCGTATGGAGCTGGATCGCCACCGTCGATCACAAGCGCATCGGCATCCTCTACGGCATCAGCGCCTTCGTCTTCTTCGTTGTCGGCGGCGTGGAGGCTCTACTCCTTCGCGTGCAGCTGGCTCAGCCGGACTCCACCTTCCTCGACCCGGACGCCTACAACCGCCTGTTCACGATGCACGGCACGACGATGGTCTTCCTCGTCGTCATGCCGCTGAGTTCGGCCTTCTTCAACCTGCTCGTGCCACTGATGATCGGCGCCCGCGATGTTGCCTTCCCGCGCCTCAACGCGTTCAGCTTCTGGCTGTTCCTGGCGGGCGCCATCTTCCTCAACGCCAGCTTCTTCACCGGCGACATCCTCAGCGGCGACCTGGGCGCGCCCGACGGTGGCTGGTTCGGCTACGCGCCGCTCAGCCTGCGGGAATTCACGCCGGGACACGGCATGGATTTCTGGATGCTCGGCCTCCAGATGTTCGGCGTCGCCTCACTTGCCGGTGGGTTCAACTTCATCGTCACGATCCTGAACATGCGCGCGCCGGGCATGACACTCTTCCGCATGCCGGTCTTCGTCTGGATGACGCTCGTCACGTCGTTCCTGATCATCTTCGCGATGCCCGTAATCGCCGTCGCTCTCTTCGAGCTGACGTTCGACCGCCTGTTCGATGCCAACTTCTTCAACGCGGAGGCCGGCGGCAACCCGTTGCTCTGGCAGCACATGTTCTGGCTCTTCGGCCACCCGGAGGTCTACATCCTCATCCTGCCGGCGTTCGGCATCATCTCCGCTATCTTGCCCACGTTCTCGCGGAAGCCGCTGTTCGGCTACGCGTTCGTGGTCTTCTCCGGGATCGCTATCGGCTTCATGAGCTGGGGCGTCTGGGTGCACCACATGTTTACGACGGGCCTGGGGACGGTGGCCAACTCCGCCTTCGGCATCACGACGGTCCTGATCGCCGTACCGACGGGGGTCAAGGTCTTCAACTGGATGGCCACGTTATGGGGCGGCTCGATCCGCTTCCGGACTCCGCTCATGTTCGCCGTCGGCACCGTCGGGATGTTCACGATCGGCGGCCTCAGCGGGGTGACGCACTCGATGGTGCCTTCCGACTACCAGCAGCAGGACAGCTACTACGTCGTCGCGCACTTCCACTACGTGCTCTTCGGCGGCGCCATCATGGCCCTCTTCGGCGGTATCTACTACTGGTTCCCGAAGTTCACGGGCAAGTTGATGAACGAGAGGCTGGGACACATCAACTTCTGGCTCATGCTCATCGGCTTCAACCTCACCTTCTTCCCGATGCACATCTCCGGCCTCCTGGGCATGCCCCGTCGCATCTACACCTACAACAGCGATATGGGCTGGAACCTCTGGAACCTGATGTCGACCGTCGGCGCGTTCTTGATCGCCATCTCCGTCCTTGTGTTCCTCTTCAACTTCTTCCGCAGCCTGCGCCGGGGCGAGGAGTCGGGCCCCGATCCGTGGGACGCCCGCACGCTGGAGTGGTCGATCCCGTCGCCACCGCCTGAGTACAATTTCAAGGAGATCCCAACGGTCACGTCGAGAGACGACTTCTGGCACCGGAAGTACCGCGAGGACGAGACCGGCCGGATCGTCCCCGTGCTCGCAGGCGGCGCCGTCGAGGACGAAGCGCCCGAAGACGAAGCTGAGGGCGAGCACGGTCACGGCATTCACCTGCCGTCGCCGTCCTACATGCCGCTCATCGCCGCCTCTGGCTTCCCCGTCGTCGCGACGGGCCTGATCTACGACTACGCGCTCGTTCCGGTGGGCTTCGCGCTCATCCTGATCGGGCTGTTTGGCTGGGTGCTAGAGCCCGCCACGGAGGAGGAGTAGTGGCCCACGCCGCCGCGGCCGACCACCTGGAAACGTCCACCGGCATAGATAACAGGAAGCTGCTGATGTGGCTCTTCCTGGCGTCCGATTGTCTGTTCTTTGGCTCGTTCATCGCCGCCTACTTGCTCTACCGCGGCCGCAGCCTCGTCGGTCCTTATCCGGAGGACCTGTTCGATATCCCGTTCACGTCCGTCAGCGCGTTCATCCTGCTGATGAGCAGCGTGACGATGGTGCTGGCGCTGGCAGCGATTCAACGCGGCAACGTGCGCAACATGCGGATCTGGCTCTTCACCACCGCTGTCCTGGGCACGCTCTTCATCGCCGGTCAGGTGTTCGAGTTCACGGAGTTCAACCATGAGGGCCTGTCGCTAAGCACGAACCTGTTCGGTACGACGTTCTTCGTGCTGACGGGCTTCCACGGCGCGCACGTCACCGTGGGTGTGCTCATCCTCATATCACTGTGGGTCGTCTCGATGCGCGGCGGCATCCAGCAGAAGGACAGCCTGGCGATCGAGTTGGCCGGCCTCTACTGGCACTTCGTCGACATCGTCTGGATCGTAATCTTCACGCTCGTCTATCTGATACAACCGTAGGGGCACTACCATGACTCTGGCCGATTACCGGAAGAAGCGCGGCGAACCGCTCATCGACGCCGAGCACGAGGAGACGCATCCGAGCGCGCTGGAGTACGTGCAGATCGGTGTCATCCTCGCCATCATCACGGCGGTGGAGGTCGCGCTCTACTATCTCGACCTGGACTTCACGCTGCTGGTGACGCTGCTCTCTATGCTTTCCGTATTGAAGTTCGGGATGGTTGTGCTCTGGTTCATGCACCTGAAGTTTGACGCCAGCTTGTTCGCGATCCTCTTTGCCGGCGGCGTGGCGTTGACGTTGGGCGTCTTCATCGTCGTTGTCACGGTGGAGCGTGGGAGCTTAACCTGAGTGGGGCCGCTTCCAAACGGACGCGGCGATCGGCGGCACTGAGATGATCCAACTTCACGCGAACGGTCAGGAGCTTCTCAATTGGCACGTGCACCCCGAAGCCATCGTCGTCAGCGTCGGCCTGCTCGTCTGCTACTGGTATGCGCTCCAGGTCTGGCGTCCGCGTCTGCCTGACGCGGGACCGGTCTCGCGCAGCCGCGTCATCCTCTTCTGCCTCGGCGTCCTCACGCTCTTCGTCGCCGGTGGCTCACCGATCCACGACATCGGCGAGGAGCACCTGCTCAGCATGCACACGGTGCAGCTTGTACTATTCGCCTTCGTGGCGCCGCCGCTGCTCCTCGCCGGCATCCCGACGTGGCTCTTCCAGGCGCTTCTCAACCGCAGAGGCGTGCTGCCCGTGGCGAAGATAGTCCTCAATCCGCTCGTCGCGATCTTTGCCTTCAACATGACGCTCGTCATCATCCACCTGCCGCACGTCTTCGATTATCAGCTTCGGAACGAATCGTTCCACTTCTCCGTGCATGTCTGGACTGTTGCCGTGGCGCTGATGATGTGGTGGCCTATCGTCACGAGGGTGCCGGGCCTGCCGCAACTGAGCTACCCATACCAGATGGCCTACCTGTTCGTGCAGTCGCTCGTTCCTGCCGTCATCGCCTCGTTCATCACCTTCTCCCGTACCGCTGTCTACGACTTCTACGAGGAAGCGCCGCGGATCTGGGGCCTCGATCCTGTCGATGACCAGCAGCTCGCCGCCTTCATCATGAAGGTCGTCGGCGGCCTCATCCTCTGGGGGTTCATCGGCGTCGCCTTCTTCAGGTGGTTCGCGGAAGAAGAGTCGACGGGGCGTGGGCTACCCTGGACTGAGGCCAAAGAAGAGCCGCGTCACGTCGGCCTCCACCCCCACCGCTAGGCCCACAAGAAGAAGAGCCCCGCGGCAGCGGAGCTCTCGTTCTTCGCTTAAACTCTCCCGACCTATTGGACGACCAGCGTGCCCACCATCTCGAGGGCGTGGAAGTCGCAGCGGAAGTTATATGTGCCCGCCTCGTCAAACTGCACCGTCAGCGTGCCCGTGTCCGAGCCAAACAATATGCTTGGATCGGAGCAGAACCTCGAGGCGTCGCCGGGCTCACAAACGTCAACCGCGTACGTGTCGTCCGTGCCGTTCACCTGCACGTTGTGGATCGCCGTTCCGCGGTTCTCGACCTCAAACGTCACTTCCTGGTCGAGTGGGACCGAGATGTCCGGGTTCCTGGCGCCGTCGTACTCAAAGAAGTTGTCGCCCAGGATGATGAGGCCGCCCGCGGACGGCTCGTCGTCGGCCGGTTCGTCGTCGGCCGGCTCACCATCGGCTGGCTCACCGTCAGTGGGCTCATCGTTAGTCTGTTCGCCGCCGTTCACTTCGGCGCGTGGCTCGTCCTCTTCGATCAGCGCCCAGGTGGTGCCGCCGGCCAGCGCAATTGCGACGATCGCAATGACGCCGGCGATCTGCCAGCCAGGCGCGCGCGGGTTCATCGCGAAGTAGAAGGCGAACAGCAGAACACCGATCGCCAGGCCGGCCGCCAGCGCCACCGCGCCGTCTCCGCCTATCTCCAGGTAGACGCGGGACAGGCCGTAGATCGCCAGCAGCGCGAAGGCCAGTACGCCGAGGGGGATCGCGATCGGAAGAATGACGCGCTCGCGGGCGCTCTCAGCGGCCTCCGCCTGCCTGAACGACGCCTCCGTGCGCAGCGCCTCCATGTCCAGCACCTGCAGGCTGTCGCGGACAAGGATGCCCTCGTGAGCCCGCACGATCGTGGCCGCGTTCGGCTCCTGCGTCTCGTAGCGCACGAGGCTGGTGTCGTCCGCCCAGCGCGTCTCGACGAGGACGAGGACGTTGCCCTCGTTGTTGATCGATCGCGTGATGCGGAGGTCGCGGAAGCCGCCGGCACCCTGGAGGTGCTTGCGGTGTTCGTCCAGCTGGGCGAGAAGGCCGCCAGCCTCGGAGGCTTGCTCGAGCTGCGAGGCCGGTATCTGAAAGAGGATCGTCTGTATGTATTCCATGCGCGCTCCTGGGCACTAGAGTGTGGGCACATCATAGCCGGGCCCACATATGTTTGTAGGAAATATCACAGGGGCGTATGAGGGTCAAGCAGAATCGTGCCGTGCCAGAGTGGACATGGCGCGGCCGGGAAGGGCAGAATGCGTGCGATATGGGGGACGCACAGGCGGTAAGTGTACGTAGTACACTAAGCTCCGCACCATGAGTACACTTCGCGTCGGCCTCGCCCAGCTCAACACCACTGTCGGCGACTTCGACGGTAACGTCAGGCTGGTTGCCGATTTCGCCGCTCGTGCCCGGAAGGCCGGCGTCGACGTCGTCGCCTTCCCGGAGCTGACGATCACCGGCTACCCTCCGGAAGACCTGCTCCTGCGCCCGCGCTTCGTCGCGGACGGCCGGCGCGCCCTCGACGCCGCCGTTGCCGCCTGCACGGGCCTGAGCGCCGTCATCGGCTTCGTGGACGCTGATGAGGCCGGCATCTACAATGCGGCGGCGATCGTGCACGACGGTCGCCTCGTCGCCACGTACCGCAAGCAGCGGCTGCCCAACTACGGTGTCTTCGACGAGATGCGCTACTTCGTCGTCGACGACGAGTGCCCCGTCTACACGATCGGCGGCGTCGCCGTCGGCGTGAACATCTGCGAGGACATCTGGTTCCCGGGCGACCCGGCCGCGGCGCAGGCCGCCGTCGGCGCGAAGGTCATCCTCAACATCAACGGCTCGCCCTACCACGCGGGCAAGTACGCCGAACGCCAGGAGATGCTCGCCCGGCGCGCCCGAGACTACGGCGTCTGGGTCTGCTACACGAACCAGGTGGGCGGCCAGGACGAACTCGTCTTCGACGGCGGATCGATGGTCCTCGGCCCGTCCGGGGAGCTGGCCGCGCGCGCCGTGATGTTCGATGAGGACCTGCTCATCCACGACATCAAGGTGCCCGATACACCATCTGCGGCCCAGCACACCTTCGTGAGCGGCTCTACGGCTGCCGACAGGCCGCCCGTGGAGCCTCGCGTGGAATCTCCGCCCGCATTCGAGGCGGAGGTCTACCAGGCGCTCGTCACGGGCACACGGGACTACCTGCGGAAGACGGGTTTCAGCAAAGTGCTCATCGCCCTCTCCGGCGGCATCGACTCCAGCCTCGTCGCCGTCGTCGCCGCCGACGCGCTCGGCGCTGAAAACGTGATCGGCGTCGGCATGCCCTCCCGCTACTCGTCCGAGGGCAGCATAAAGGACGCGCAAGACCTGGCGGACAACCTCGGCGTGCGTTTCCTCGTCGTGCCGATCGAGCCGGCGCACGCTGCCTACCTGTCGATGCTCGAACGCCCCTTCGCTGACCTGGACGGCGGACCCGAAGGCACAGCCGAGGAGAACATCCAGTCGCGCATCCGCGGCAACGTCATCATGGCGCTCTCCAACAAGTTCGGCTGGATCGTGCTGACGACCGGCAACAAGAGCGAGTTCGCCACCGGCTACGCCACACTCTACGGCGACATGTCCGGCGGCTACGCGGTGATCAAGGACGTGCCCAAGACGCTGGTCTACCGCCTCGCCCGCTATCGCAACTCGGTCGGCGAGCGGCCGGCCATCCCCGAGTCCGTTATCGCCAAACCGCCCAGCGCCGAACTCAAGCCGGGCCAGCTGGACCAGGACACGCTGCCGCCGTACGAAGTGCTCGACGCCATCATCGAGGAGTATGTCGAGAAGGACCGTGGCGTCGCCGACATCGTCGCCATGGGTCACGACGAGGCGACCGTGGAGCGCATCGTGCGCATGATCAACCTCAACGAGTACAAGCGGCGCCAGTCTCCACCCGGCGTCAAGATCACGCCCAAGGCGTTCGGCCGTGACCGCCGCCTGCCCATCGCCCACCGCTACCGGGGCGTGTAGCCAGACGCGGTTCCTGTCAACGGATAGGAAGCGGATAAACGGATTCATGTCTCACACAGTCGAATCCGATTATCCGTTCCCGGAATCCGTTGACAGCCCACCCCCGAGTCCCGCTAAGATGCGCCCATGACTATCAAAGCAGTGTTCTTCGATTTCGGCGGCGTCATGCTCACTCACATGGACGGCATCGACCACGCCGCCGTCGAGGCGCAGTTCGGCCTGCCCGAACGCACGCTCTTCGACTGCCTCTACCGCGAGAGCACCTACCGCGACTTCCAGGTCGGCGCCTGCACCCGCGAGGAGTGGTTCGAATCGATCCGCACGGCGGCGGCGAAGCGGATGGCCGCCGACGTGGTCGACGACTTCATGAACGCCTGGCAAACGTCCGAGCGCTTGCTCGACGAGAACATGGTCGCGCTCGTCGGCCACCTGCAGTCCTCCGGCTATACGACCGGCATCATCTCCAACACGGTCCCGGGCATGGAGGAGCGGCTAAGCACCGAGATGCCTCACCTCATCCCGATCTTCGATGTCCGCATCGGCTCGGGAGACATCGGCGTCGCCAAGCCCGACCCGGCGATCTTCCGCCACGCGCTGGAAGCGGCCGGCGCCGAGCCCGAAGCGTCCGTTTTCACCGACGACGTGAGCGCCTACGCGGCGGCCGCGCGCGACATCGGCATGCACGGCTTTCACTTCACCGGCTACGAGCAGTTCGCCGCAGACCTTCGCTCCATCGGCCTCGACGTATAGCGCTGCCGCGTGAGCGCCGTCGTAGCTGCATGCCTTTAGGCTTGCCGGGGTGGGGGGCCGGGCATATCGTCGGCAACGCTTCGTTGACAGCGCACCTCACGTTTGCCACAATGCATATAAGAACCAATCGCTTACTTTAACGACTGAGGTGCAGCCATGATCACCGTCTCTGAAAAGGCCGCCGAGAAGGCGAAGTCCATGTTCAAGGAGAAGGGCCTTCCCGACGACACCGGTTTGCGCGTGTTCGTCGCCGGTGGCGGCTGTTCTGGCTATCAGTACGGCATGGCTCTCGCACGAGAGGTCGAGGCTGACGACCTGGTCATCGAGAACGCGGGCATCAAGCTCGTCGTCGACCCGGACAGCGCGCCGCTTCTCGAGGGCGCTGAGATCGACTACGTAGACGACCTGATGAAGGCCGGCTTCACGATCTTGAACCCGAACGCGACCAGCTCCTGCGCCTGCGGCACCTCCTTCCAGACGGCGGAGGGCGGCGGGAAAGCGAAACCCTGCGCCCACTAGGACCTCCCGAAACCGGCACAAAACCCGGAGCCACCACTGGCTCCGGGTTTCGCTTTTGGCCATAACGTCTCGCGGGAGGTACTCCATGACCTACTGGATCGTAGTTGGCTCCGAAGAGAACATGCGCATCGCCGAAGATCGCGGCTTCGACATGTTCGGCTTCAAAAGCACCCGCCGCACGGAGGTGGCCGGAATGAAGGCCGGCGACCGCCTCATCTTCTACCTCACGAAGATCATGAAGTTCGGCGGCATCGCTGAAGTCACGTCTGACTACTACGAGGATCACGAGAAGGTCTTCCGCAGCGTTAAGCCGAAGGAAGACTACCCCTGGCGCGTCAAGATCAAGCAGATCACCGTCCTCACGCCGGAGCAGTACCTCGACGTGCGCGAGATCGGCCCGACGATGGAGTACGTGAAGAAGTGGCCGCCGGAGCACTGGCGCCTCGCCTTCCAGGGCAACCTGCACAAGATCCCGGAGGCCGACTACAAGCTGATCGAGGGCCTCATGCAAGAGGCCACTAAGGCCAGGGCCTAGCGCCCGCGAATCCCGTTCCGCTAAGCTAATCCCGATATGTCAGACACACCGCAAGACGGCGCCGGTATCGCCGCGCCCGCCGTCGCGTCCCCATTCCGGGAGAAGATTGAGGCCGGTCGCTTCGTGATGTCGGTCGAAGTCGACCCGCCGCACGGCATCAAGCCGCAGAAGGCGGTGGCAGGCGCGCGTCTGCTGCGGGACGCCGGCATCGACGCCATAAACGTCGGCGACAGCCCCACCGCCAAGGTGCGCATGTCGCCGCTGGCGATGTCCGTCCTCCTCAAGCAGGAGCTGGGCGTCGACATCGTGATGCACTACACCACCCGCGACCGCAACGCACTCGCCATCCACTCCGACATGATCGGCGCGCACGCACTCGGCATCCGAACCATCCTCTGCCTGCGCGGCGATCCGCCGTCGCTCGGCGGCTACACGGATATCGTCGGCGTCTGGGACGTCAGCGCCGTCGGTCTCATTCGCTTCCTCAAACTCGCTAACGACGGCGTCGACTTCGCCGGGAAGTCGATCGCCGGTAAGGCGGACTTCTTCATCGGTGCCTCCGCCAACCTCAACGCCGACCCGATGGAGACGGAAGTGCGGCTGATGCGGCGCAAGGTCGAGGCCGGCTGTCACTTCTTCGTCACACAGAACGTTTTCGACGAGAAGGTGCTGGAGCGATTCCTGGACAAGACCGCGAAGTTCAAGCGCCCGATCATGGTCGGTGTCCTGCCCCTGCACAACAGCCGCCACGCCGAATTCCTGCACGCTGAAGTCCCCGGCATGAACCTCCCGGACGACGTCCGCGAGCGCATGCGCCGCGCTGGTGACGTCAACGGCCCCAAAGAAGGGCAGGCGATGGCGCGCGACCTGCTGGCACAGGTCAAAGAGCGCGCCGCCGGTGCCTATCTCGTGCCCTCGTTCGGCCGCTACGATATCGTCGCCGAACTCGTCGCCGAAGTCCGGTAGCGCGCTCCGCGTTGCCAGTTTCGCCGGTCTTCCCTAAGCTGGAAGCATCTCGCCCGTCCCGTCAGGAGGCCTCATGAGCAGCACGAAGTTTCACTTCTCACCCCGGCCGAACCGCGCCGGTGAGATCAACTGGCGCGAATGGGGCGACGAGGCCTTCCGCGAGGCGCTCGACGCCGGCAAGCCTTTGCTCCTCTCGCTTTCCGCCGTCTGGTGCCACTGGTGTCACGTCATGGACGAGACCTCGTACTCGAACGAGGGCGTGATCAGCTACGTCAACGAGCACTACGTCCCGGTGCGCGTCGACAACGACCAGCGGCCGGACATCAACGCTCGCTACAACCT
>SDBS01001707.1_pt1 | contig 22274 bp, 22 predicted proteins | sample 2277091 | NCBI WGS metagenome assembly SDBS01 (sample SAMN10404972, study PRJNA504765) | marine sediment metagenome | isolation source: marine sediment core GS10_PC15, 163 cmbsf | place: Arctic Ocean: Southern Knipovich Ridge | collected 2010
TGGGCGGTACTGGACTTGAACCAGCGACTCCCTGCATGTCAAGCAGGTACTCTAACCAGCTGAGCTAACCGCCCGTTAATCATAAATATAATAAAGTATTTAAAAAGAATATGTCAAGAAAAATAAAGTTAGTTTCATGAAATTTATATCACCGGATCAATCCGGACAGGACTGTTCACACGTTTTCAGCTGATTCTTCATCCTCTATCTTTATTATCCGATCGATTTTTAATAACCTGAACATTTCAGCGAGATTTTTACTGATCCCTTTTATTTCGAGCATTCCATCTCTTTTTTTAAGATTCCTGTACAGTACAAGGATTGCGCTTATCCCTGAACTGTTGGAAACCTGCACCATTTTTAGATTTAATCTTACGAATTTCTCCCCTTCTGACAGTACTTTTTCAAATACCGAGTGCAATTCGTTCGCAGCTTCAAAATTTATAGATCCGTTAACCGAAATTATCCGCCATTTTCCATCCTTTGTAAAATTATACTCCATGTGAAACCTCTCCTATCAACAATGGATGTTATTTCAGGCTGCTTAAAAATATAAGCAGCACAACCGGGAACAGTTAATTGAATATAATTGAGGCCGTCCAACAACCTCTAATTAGACTGTCCCATACGACAGATTGTACATTTAATACCTTATATTACAAAGAATATTGTGTCTAAATGGCCATTTTATATGTTAAGGGACAGCCTGAATCAAATCATATCAGCTATAACCCCGGCAAGAATTTTTACACCCCGCGTTATTTTTGACACCGGCAGATCGCCATAGGTAAGCCTAATGTAATTATTTGAATAATTTGACGGTAGAAATGCATCACCTGTTACAAACGCGACATTTTGTTTTACAGCTTCCTTAAAAACTTCTTCAGAATCAAAGGATTCCGGGAGGGTAAGCCAGACAAATAGCCCACCCTTCGGTTTTGTCCAGCTTACCTGACCGGGCATGTATTTTTCAAGGGCGGACAGAAGCGCGTCCCGTTTTTCCCTGTATATTGATCTCATTTTTTCAGTAAATGAATCTATATAACCCATCCTCATATAATCATACGCTATCATCTGGCTGAACGTCGGCGTACAGGCATCGAAAGATTGTTTCTGAAGTTCGAGTTTTTCAACAAGCTCCTTCTGCCCGACGATCCACCCGACCCTTATCCCCGGTGAAAGGATTTTAGAAAAGGTTCCCAGGTATATTACACTGCCCCCTGTATCAAGACATTTGATCGGTTTATAATCCTCTTCTTCTCCATAAAAATAAAGGTCGCCGTAGGGATCATCCTCAATTATTGGTATATTATATTTAGATGAAACTTCAATAAGTTCTCTTCGTCTCGCCTGTGTCAGGGTGATCCCGGACGGATTATTAAAATTAGGGATCGTATAAATAAACTTTACTTTTTTATTTTCCGAATTAATTTCCTCGATTTTTTTTACAAGCTCGTCAATGATTAAGCCTTTATCATCCATTTTCACGCCTACAGGCTTTCCCATAAAACTGTAGAAAGAGGCAATGGCCCCTATAAAACTTGGAATTTCGACAATTACTGTGTCATCTTTATCTATAAAAATTTTGGACAGCAGAGAAAGAGCCTGCTGAGAACCGGTTGTGACTATGATATCCTGGTCAGTCATAAGAATTTTTTTCTTTTTTTCCATCCACTCTTTAATGCTGTCTATAAGAGGAGTGTATCCCTTTGTCGTACCGTACTGCAGGGCATTTTTGGCCTTCTCATACTGCCATTCATTAATAATAGCCTTGACTTCGTTAAACGGGAGATTTTCTGAATCCGGCATACCTCCGGCCATCGATATGATTCCAGGCACATTTGCCATCTTGAAGAGCTCTCTTATCTTCGAACTTTTCAGTTTCAGACATGATTCAGAAAATAGTGACAGATAACGCATCTCTTACTCCGGTTTTATTTCAACGGCCTCTTTTCCTCTGTAGTAGGCCTTTAAATTAATATCAGCATAATTTTTCTTAACAGAATTACAAATCGCCTTTTCAAAAATTTTATCATCAAAATGTAGAAAATTGGACATTGCCCCTATTATTACGACATTAGCAGTCCGTATATTTCCAATTTCTTCTGCTATTTGATTTGCGTCTATAAACCTGATGTGTTTAAAAATTTGAGTGAGATGCTTATCAATATCAGATGGATATTCTGAGTTGCCGGACGTGACAGTTACCGGAACAATCTGCAGACTGTTTACAATTAACCTGGTATCGGTGTTGCAGAGGTGAAGGTAACGAAGTGTTTCAAGTTTTTCGAGTGAAATGACATAATGAGCGCTTTTTTTTCGAATGATAGGAGAATAAACCTGTTTCCCAAACCGTATCTGGGAGATTACACTTCCGCCTCTCTGGGCCATACCATGTACCTCGTTATTTTTTACATCAAATCCAGCTAAAACTGCTGCCTCAGAAATTATAGTGCTGGCAAGAATTATCCCCTGTCCACCTATTCCGACCAGTACAAAGTTTATAACATCGTCCATTTTCTCTCCCATAAACATATACCCTGTTTTATTGTATTTCAAAACCTCTAGTCAGCGCTTTGTAACAGGGCAGGCACTTAAATGTTTTGCTGGTACGACAGCGCATATCCTTCTCTTCTGTAATCACTTACAGCACAATATTCTTCATCACAGGAAAAAATACCCTGTATATCACCGATGGGCTCGTTCTTATCCTGAATTTCATAGCCCTTCCGGTGAAGCTTTTCGATAATTTCGTCCTCTATCATATTTTTCTCTTTATAGAAAACATCAGGCCATGCCTGATGATGAATTCTACCTCTCTGTATTGCCTCCTGAGGACTTAAATTATTTCCCAGAATCAACATAATTATCATGGCAAGGGTCGTTGGAATCGCCGGCCCCCCCGGTGTTCCTATAATCATTTCCAACTTATGCCCATCAGTTACTATGACAGGGGCCATACCGCTTGCAGGTCTCTTGTTGACATCAAACAGATTCGGTTTATTCCCGATCACGCCGAAATAGTTAGGTTTTCCAGTATAAAAAGCAAACGCGTCGATACTCCCGTTTAATAGAAAACCAGCTCCCTTAACACTCCACTTGGAACCATATCTCAAATTCAATGTATAGGAATTGGACACAGCATTGCCCTCAGTGTCGATAATTGAAAAATGTGTTGTATCTTTTCCGCCAGGCATTGCATTATCCGCTGCCATACCATTGATTTCATCCGGATGCATTATTGATAGAAGGTTTCCGGTTTTCACATCTCTGTCATTATCTATTTCTGAAAATAGGATATCCGTGTATTTTTTCTTGAAAATATTTTGATAGGTCCTGTTACTCTTTGTAGAAATATCACCTAAATAAAAATATCTGTCAATTGCAGCCATTTTAAAGGCCTGAGTCAGATAATGGTAAAAATCCAGGGTGAAAGGTTTGATCCTGAAAAACTCCTCCTTATTAAGAATATCCAGTATCTCTATCAGAACTGCTCCTCCACCCTCCGGAGGAACAGTCCATACCGACTTTCCTTTTATTTCAGTAAATATGGGATCAACTTCTTTTATTGAGTAATTTTTTAAATCTTTTACAGTTAAATAGCCCCCATTCCCTGTAATATCCATTTCAATCTGTTCAGCTATCGAGCCCTCGTAAAATGCTTTCTCACCTTCTCTGGCAAGCGTGTCAAAAGTTTTTGCGAGATTTAGATTTTGAATTCTATCTCCTCTTTGAAACAGACCATCCTCTTTTACATAGTTTTTCTTCGATTCAGGTGAGACAGCAAGTTTTGGCGCAAGACGATTGAGGCACTGAGCCTGGTAATCATTAATCTTAAAGCCTTTGTTAGCAAGACCGGAGATATGGCTAAGCAGGTCCCCTGCTTTTAAAACACCATAATTTTTTTGAAGAGTGTAAAAGGCTTTTACTGTACCCGGCACACAAACGGACTGAGGTCCAAACGCAGTGACATCAGGGTTAACCGATCCATCTTCATTTAAGTAGTGTTCCCTGTTTGCTCCGGATGGTGACTTTTCTCTGTAATTAAAACCACGGGGTTTTCCTGTTTTCTTTTCTTTAAAAACAACATACCCTCCACCTCCCAAATTACCCGCTTGAGGATGAAAGACTGTAAGGGAAAACGCCACCGCGAAGGCTGCGTCAAAAGCATTACCGCCGTCTTTAAGGACCTTGATACCAAGCTCAGATGCCTGTTTTGATACAGAAGAAACCGCCCCCTTACCTTTAGCTACAGAAACAGCGGCTGAAACCCGTTTTTGGAGACTTACACGAAAGCCATCGTAACTAATTCTCAAATGGAAAAAAACCTCGCATCTGTTTGGAAATTAATTTAATAAAATTATCGATATATTGGAAGAATAATATGGAAATTGAAGTGTTTTTAAAGTATTTAATCTACAAAATCCAGTACTTTTCTTTTTCTCATCGGGTATTTAAGTTTATCAAGAGCCGTATGTTCAATCTGTCTTATTCTTTCTTTTGTTAGATTGTACTTTTCACCGATTTCTTTTAGAGTCAGGGGCTGCTTTCCATTCAATCCAAAGTGCCTGCTTATCACATCCCTCTCTATGGGTTTCAGTTTGAGCAAAACATCATTAATTATTTCTTTTAAACTTCTATCCATAACAACTTTATCAGGATGTTCGTAATCGGTTCCGTCAACCAGATCCAGAATTGTATCTGAATTGCTGTCATCGGACAACCTCTGGTCAAGGGATATAGGTCTGTAAACCTGTTTGAGCTTCTGCACCGTTTCTGTTTCATTAATATTATCATTTTTTGAAAGCTGTGTCGCGTATTTCAGAGGGAGCTTTATTGATGTTGACTGTTCAAATACAGCTTTCAGAATAAAATGACGGATCCACCAGCGGGCATAGGAGATAAATTTGAAACCTTTACTGACATCAAATTTCCCAACTGCTCTGATAAGACCCATGTTGCCCTCATTTATTAGATCCATCAGCGGAAGACCCAGGTTCTGATACTTAACAGCAATACTTACAACAAATCTAAGGTTAGACACTATAAGCCTTTCTTTTTCCTTTTGATTGCCTATGGCGGCCTTTTTTGCGCAAAGCTCTTCTTCCTTGCGCGTTAAAACCTTAATATTTTCTATCTGTTTTAAATATATTTGAACTACATTTCTATCACTGTTTTCTTTTCTCATTACTCGCTCCTTTCATCGTTATAGTGAGGATAAATGTCGAGCTCCTTCATCTTTCTCCTGAGGGTTTTGTAATCTACTTCCAGAAGTTTAGCGGCTTTCACTCTATTCCAGTTTGTCTCAATCAGCGCCCTGTCAATCGCGTTTTTTTCCGCCCTTTTTCTTGCTTCTCCCGATATTACTTTCAAAGCTTTTACTTTAGAAAAGACTTCGATCTCGTTATTGCCAGAGCTTAATATCGGAAAATGTTCAATTCTCAATCTATCGTTTCCAGCCAGTATATATGCTCTTTCAAGCATGTTTTCAAGTTCCCGGATATTTCCCGGAAAATTATATGACATTAATTTGGACATTATAGATCCTGACAAACCTGAAACATTTTTCTTTAATTTTTTATTCAGTTTTTCAATTATATAATCAACAAGAACGGTTATGTCATCCCTCCTCTCCCTGAGGGGAGGGATATGTATTGGAACAACATTTAATCTATAATACAGATCATCCCGGAAATTCCCCTTTTCAACCATAGCTTCGATGTCTCTATTTGTCGCAGAGATTATCCGAATATCAACCTTGATTGGCTCATCTCCTCCAACAGAAACAACTTCTTTATCCTGAATTACACGAAGCAATTTAACCTGCATACTCATGGCCATGTCAGCAATTTCATCTAAAAAAATTGTTCCGCCATTCGCCCTCTTGAATTTACCCTCTCTTTTTGCGACAGCCCCGGTAAATGCCCCTTTTTCATAGCCGAAAAGCTCACTCTCCATGAGCGTTTCCGGAATTGCGGAACAATTGACCGGAACAAAAGGCATATCAGCTCTCCCACTGCGAGTATGAATCTCCCTTGCAACAAGCTCCTTACCTGTTCCGCTTTCTCCTGTAATAAGTACATCCACAGATTCATTTGCCGATACTTTTTCTATGAGTTCATTTACCTTTTTAGTCTCTTTACTGGAGCCGATAATTTTCCTCTCTTCATAGATGGATTTCAGTTCTTCCCTCAAATGTATATTCTGCTCATATAAATTATATGCCTTCACCGCCTTCTCAATGTTTATTAGAAGTTCATCCTTGCTGAAAGGTTTTGTAATGTAATCAAAAGCCCCCTCTTTCATTGCCTCAACGGCTGACTCAATAGTACCGTACGCAGTCATGATAATAAAACTGGACTCCAATCCTTTTTCTTTTATCGACTTTAACAAACCCATTCCACCAATTCCCGGCATCATTAAATCAACAAGGAGTACGTGGAAGTCATTCTTTGAAAGAACCTTCATTGCTTCTTCCGCTGAATAAGCCTTTTTTACAAAATAATTCTCTTTTTCAAGTATATTGCTTATAATATTAGCCTGTATCTCTTCATCATCTACTACCAGGATCCTCTTATTCATACTGAGAACTCACAGGTAATAGAATTGTAAACTTAGTACCTTTACCCCTTTCACTGCTTACAGCAATTTTCCCCCCATGCTTATATATAATATTGTGTATTAATGATAAACCGAGCCCAAAACCCTGTTCTTTAGTTGAGTAATATGTGTTAAATATTTTATTCAAATTCTCACTGGGAATTCCAATCCCGTTGTCCATCACTTCTATTTCTATTTTATCGCCCGTTGATCCGGAAGAAATCGAAATATCCCCCCCCCTTGGCAAGGCCTCTACCGCATTGAGTAGCAAATTAGAAAATACCTGGTTAAGCCTGTCTCTATCCGCTTTAATATAAGGCAGACGGGGCGTAAGTTTTAAATGGACCTTTATTCCGTGTTTTATTACCTCAGGCTCAAGTGTTGATACACTGTAATTTATTATTGAGTTTATATTTTCTTTTTTAAAATTGTAGACATCAGGTCTTGTGAGCCTTAAAAACCCTTCAACGATCCGGTTAATTCTTTTAAGTTCATTCCTCATATTTTCAGTTAATTTGAAAAACTCATACCTTTTCTCAGAACTATCAGGGCTTAAATTCGTCTGTAAATAATCGGTAATCAACCCGACCGTGTTAATTGGATTCTTTATTTCGTGCGCTATACCCGCGGCAAGATTTTTAGTAATCTCCACACTTTTAAGGCGACTCTTTTCCTCTTCATATTCCAGAAGTCCCTCCCGCATCTTTTTATATGAATCAATAAGTACCCGCAGTTCTGGACATTGAGGCAGATCTATACTTTTACTGAGCTTTCCATCTACAACCCTTTTCGAATCCCGCGCAAGCTGCATAATCGGCTTTGATATACTCCTGGAAAGAAGAATGGACAGAAAGACTCCGAGGATTACAGTTACCCCCAGTATACTTAAAATCTGTATTCTTAATTTTCGTACTATAAAAATCAGATCGTGTACATTATTATTATTCCCGATAATGGGATAATCCATGTTCATTAAGAAACTGTTCTGGATATTACCTACCAATACCATGCCGAGATAATAGTTATAGGATAATGGCCGCGGGTTGTTCGATACCGTACTGTAAATTTTATTTTCAAACCTGTTTAAAAGCAGAATTATGGTACATGAATTAATAATTAATAGAAGCCCGATAGATATCATAATTTTGTTTCTCAAACACATACTTTTTAACATAAATATCCTCCATAAAGAAATAAGCAATAAATATGCCACAACTTTTAAAGAAGTTACTATTTTTAACTCGTTCTATTGTTTAATTTAACGTATTAATTTTTTTACATACTATTTATCCCCACAATAATCAAGATTTTATATGGAAAATTTTACCACAATTTGGGCATTTTTGCCCTATTTTATTCGGCTTATGCAGGTTTAATAAAGCGTGTTATCGGGGAACAACGGAGTATTATAACGCTGGATATTGTTCCGAGGTTCGGATAATGACACTGCCGGAAACAGTTTGGTCAGGAACGGATTGATAAATTCAGGCCGCCGGTCCGGTTATTTTTATAATTTAAGGCCCTTAAACTTCCGCGTCTGCCTCTCTATCGCGGGTTCTGTCGCCAGCCTCTCGATACTTGAAGCCCCGAAGAATCCAGCGACACCTTCCGTATGATTATAAATATACTGGACATCATCAGGATCTGCGATCGGGCCGCCGTGACAGATTACAATAATATCTTCATTTACATTTTTAGCAGCATTACGAATTGCCTGAACACGTTTTGCCGCTTCTTCTAAAGTAATTGTGGTCTTTACCCCGATAGCTCCCTTGTTTGTTGTGTTCATGTGTGCCACGATTATGTCTGCTTTTGCTTCCGTCATTTTAACTGCTTCTTCTTCACTAAAAACATAGGGACATGTGAGCATATTCAGCCCATTTGCCTGACGAATCATGTCAACTTCAAGATCATAACTCATACCTGTTTCTTCAAGTACCCTGCGGAAAGCCCCATCAATCACACCAACCGTTGGAAAGTTTTGAACACCATCAAACCCCATCTCTTTCAGCTGTTTTAAAAAAACCGGCATCAATCGAAAAGGATCCGTCCCGCAAACCCCGGCAAGCACCGGCGTGTCTTTTATAATCGGAAGCACTTCACCGGCCATTTCCACAACTATTGCGTTTGCATCTCCATAGGGCATTAAGCCGGCCGCCGAACCCCTGCCTGCCATCCGGAACCTTCCGGAATTATAAATAATAATTAAATCTGTGCCGCCTCTTTCCGCGAATTTAGCGGATATACCTGTACCCGCTCCGCATCCCAGAAGAGGTTTCCCGTCGGCTATGGAGGTTTTCAACCTATTCAGTATTTCTTCTCTTTTCATGAAAGGCATATTACTTCCCTCCATAATTTGCATGCTGCAATGAATTAACCGGATCAATTCTTACTATATAATCCCTTTTTCCAGTGCAACTTTCCTTGCAATATCATATAGATCATTCATTTCAAAGGGTTTTTTAATACATGAATATACACCCGATTTATATAATTCCGCTTCGTCCAGCGAAACTCTTCCTGTTATGAAAACAATTTTCACTTCATTATTATTTTCTAGAATTTTTCTTGCTGCCTCGAATCCTCCCATCTTCGGCATCAGATAATCCATGAAAATAAGATCAAAGGGTTTTTCTTTTGCAATATTCAATCCAAACTCACCATCCTCTGCCAGAGTAACCCTGCATCCTTTCTTATCAAAGAAGTAAAACATTGTATTCCTGACATATTCTTCATCATCCACTATGAGAATATCCATATCAAGATTCTCAATACTTTCATAAGCATGCCGGAGTTCTACTTCTTCCTTTTCCGGCACCAGTGCGCCTTTCATTATTGGGAGCTCGATTGTATAAGTGAATTTATCGGTATTTTCTTTCTCCACAACGATGCTTCCCTTATGGTTGTGAATGATGTGGTTACAGATAGACAGGACATTCCTGTTTTCAATCCTCCCTTCTTTACTATCTATCTTTAAAATAGGTTCATCAAAAGCAAATATCCTTTTGAGTGATTTAAAATCATCTTCATTTATTCTGTAATCTTCTCCGATAATTTTAATTACTGCCCGGTTATTCCTGCCTGTAAGAAATATTCCGGCAGTGCCGTGTTCGTCAATATTGTTAATAATATCATTTAACAGATTAAACATTACCTGTAAGAGTTGATCATAATCACCGTTCAGTAAAAAACCCTTCTCAAAATTTTTAACCATGTCGATGCCTTTAATCTTTATCTGCGTTTTTGCAAGATCGATAGACTCAGTAAGGATATCCCCGATACTCACACGGATAAATTGTGGTTTTTCAACCCTGGCAAATGCTCTCAGATTTTTTATCTCATTTCTAACTCGATAAGAAGAATCAATCACAACCTGAAAAGAATCCTGTATAAGTTTTTTATCATCCGGATTAAGCTGGGCAAGTTCGGAATATCCCTGCATCCCGGTTAAGATATTGTTTATTGCATGTGCCGTATTGCTCAGTAATTTTTTGATGAAATCCGGATTTGTTATTCCTGAAACACTCCTGAGTTTATCTTTACCCCAGATGTATTTATAAATAGCTGATACAGACACCTCAAAAATTGCTTCCGGTATTGAAAGGATTAAAACATTGTCAACTTTCCTGTCCATAGACAAAGGTTTGGAAAGATCATGAATCAAAAGTATAACAGACAGGTGTTCACCGGTCTCTCCAATATCAGCTACAAGCTCCCGTAAATTACTGTCGTACAGATTTGCATCACAAAAAAATGCCTCAGTATCTCCGTCCCTTAAGTACTGGATTACTGAATCCGGGCTGCGTACAGATACCACTTCGTAACCGAAGGATCGGGATATATCTTGAAATAGATTATAGTTATTAAAATCATCATCAAGGATGCTTGAATAAATAATTGAACGTTTCAAGATAATGAGGCTCCTTTAAATTAAATAAAAGTCAGTATCCTTTATTTAAGGTCAACAAGTGACAAGATTATTCTGATAATATTTTAAAACAATTGCCGCAGTAAATCAAATTTTTGTAGTAAAATAAGGAGCTTATGGAAGATTATTATTAATCTACATCTTCAAAATCGTTATTATGATCAACCTCTTCAAGTTCAAACACCAGTACAAGTTCCTGATTACATTCAGTAAAGTCTTCAAGGGTATCACCAAGAGACTCTACATTAAGTCCCGAAAAATATAACTTGCCAAACACCGAAAAGTTAATCTCATCGTTACCTTTCAATATGTTGAAATAACTGCCATACTCATAACAGATATCCATCATCGGCTCAAGATGTTCTTTTAAAAAGTTTTCTTCATCAATATCAAATGTATAAGTATAGACTAATTCAAGAAAATTATTACCATCTTCAATAAAAAAAGATCCTTGAAACCTTTCATCTTTTCTAAAAGAAGCCTGGTACATCTCATCTGTTTCTTCTCTGTCAAAGATATCATATCCCAGTTCACTGAATATGGTTTCAACCCTCTCGATAATCTCTGTCATTTATCTGTTCCATCATTTTTTTTAATATTATCATTTAATTTTCTAATCACACTTTCTTCCTCCATTGTATAAATACCATGAGAGCTTTCACTCCACGCAAGAATTATCCCAGCTTCATATTTCGTTAATTCCATCATGCCGTTTTTCATTTTATCCAGTTTTTCTAAGATAATTTTCTCTTCAGGTACAAAAAAATCACCATCCCCCCAATGTCCCCCATGGATATTAGTATCCGCCCAGATTTTAATAACCGTTACCTCGTTTGCTGAAAGATAAAGTTCCATATACAGCCCTCTATTTTCTTATAAAAAGCTAATTTAATACTTTTCTAATGTCAAGAATTAACTTGACCGAAGGCTTATGCTTTGCTTATATTCAGAGCTGGATTGTACGTTAATTTAGATAACTTTTGGAGATTTCAGAAAATGGCCCGGGTATGTGAAATATGCGGAAAAGGAACTATTTTTGGAAGATCATACGCTAAACGAGGTCTTGCCAGGAGGAAAAAGGGAGCCGGAATCAAAATAACAGGCATTACGAACAGGTCATTTGCTCCGAATCTCATCAAGAAAAGAATCCTGATCAATGGAAAAGTCAAGACAGCCAAAGTGTGCACTTCATGTTTAAAAAGCGGGACGATTACCCCTGCGGGATAGTAAACCTTCTTCTTTATTCACCCTTTCTGTTAATCAGTCCTGAACCTATTGATTACCCTGAGAGGTTGATAAAACAGTATCAATTATTATAATTACGCGCCCTTCGGAAATGTACTGCTTTGTCATTTCATTCTGGAGTATAACTTTCGCATCATCAGTTGATAGTGCTATATCAGTTTGAATGAGATTGTCATTGGCCATTGCTAATATTCGAAAAGGGTTTTCTCCGACCCTTCCTTCAAATCCTCTATAATATGGATCATCCGTATACTGAACCGCGCCCCATTTTTCATAACTTTCTCTGCTAACGTGAACAGCAGAAAACACAAGTCTGTGATTTTCATCAAAAATTCTGGGTGCCAGAGCAGGAACACGCCCGAGCCCCCTTGCATCAATAACAACACCTGTGAAATCAATGGAATATACATAATCACTGTACTCATAAAAATTTCCAGTATCGGATCCAGCCGTTACCAGCAAGCCAGCAAGCCCATCTACTCCAAAAAGAGGCATGATGGACCGCAAAATTACGCTATCATCTGTATATTTTACTGTGTGTTTCTTAATATTATAAACATAATTATATATTGATTCATTTATCCCGGGCTCCAATTTTATAAGATCACTTGCAGAATGATAAGCATCCAGCCGTAATATATTCATGGATAAAATAAAGTTCTTAATTAAGTCCGTCTGTGCCCTGAGAACCGCGTCGTACTGCCATTGAAAAAGGTTGCCGCTTTTTCCGGGGATAATATGACCTGTACCTGTAACCTCGAGTTCCTGATTAATCCAATCAAAGGTAAAGAGGCCGGGCTTCCCTGTTTCACAAAAACTTGCGGTCTCAATCAATAAAAATAATAAGAAAAAAAGAAAAGTCTTTAATCTAGCCATTTTTTAATAAAATATTTTTTTGAAATTTTTTCATTATTTAAATATTCCCTTAACTCATCCTTTATATCGGGATAAATAACAATGGAGGCCATTTTATTCTGGTCAAAAAAATCAAAGGCAACTACCCTTTTGTCAACGCCAAGTTCAATTTCGTTTATATTTTCTGCCTCTATTATATATGTCGGTTGAATAACATGGTCACCCCGAGCGCTCAAGGATTCAACCACAAACAAAAGATCATTAACCCCGCATTTCAGGTTCAGCTCTTCTTTTAATTCTCTCTGAAGAGCTGTTTTTACTTCTTCTCCAATATTCACCCCGCCGCCGGGCAACAGCCAGTATGTTTTTCCATTTTTAATGTGTTCAACCATAAGGGCTGAATTGTTCACCCTTAGAAGTCCGGCTACTCTAATCCGCATATACAATATTTTCGACTTTATTTACTGTTTTAGTAATATATTTCGGTTAAGGTGTTAAACATTTATCCAATCTTTTCATTCCTTCAACAATATTCTCCATTGAAGTTGCAAAGGAAATTCTTATATAATTGTCAGCTCCAAATGCTTTACCAGGAACAACCGCGATTTTACCATGTTCAAGGAGGAAGTTCGCAAGATCCACCGAGTCATTGATTGTGTATCCATGCAGTGTACTTCCAAACAGTCTGCTTACATTTGGAAAAACATAGAATGCTCCTTGAGGATCAGTGCATGTTATAGAATCATGGCCATTGAGCCGGCGAACTATGTAATCTTTCCTCTTTTTAAACTCCGAAACCCAATTGCCTATGAAGCTGCTGTCCTGTTCCAGTGCAGCTACACTCGCCCACTGTGAAATTGACGATGGATTTCCTGACGTGTGTCCCTGAAACTTGTTTACGGCTTCAATTATTTTTAGGGGACCTGCGGCGTACCCTATCCTCCATCCTGTCATTGAAAATGCCTTTGATACCCCATTCACAACAACAGTTTTATCCTTTATTATGTCCGAATATGTCGCAATACTTACATGAACATTCCCTCCGTACAATATTTTCTCATAAATTTCATCAGCCACGATGATAATGTCCCTGTCTTCAAGATATTCAGCAATAGCAAAGAGCTCTTCTTTGCTGTATACTGCCCCGGTAGGGTTATTTGGTGAGTTAAGCAGAATCACCTTTGCTCTCTTATTAATAACTTTTTTCAGGTCCGCAGGTTTAATCTTAAAACCTGATTCTTCTGTTGTGGGGATAAAAGTGATTCCCCCGCCCAGTATGCGAACCATCTCTGAATAACTGACCCAGTATGGGGATGGGAGGATCACATCATCACCGCTTTCAACAAGTACGGCTAAAACGTTGAATACAGAGTGTTTCGCACCGGAATTAATTGTTATTTCTTCCGGCGTATATTCAAGTCCATTTTCATTTTTCAGTTTTTTCGATACCAGCTCCTTGAGCTCAAGGATGCCGCTTACCGGAGTATAGTATGTTTTGTTTCCGTCTATTGCCCTTTTTCCAGCTTCTTTTACATGATCGGGCGTAGGAAAATCCGGTTCACCCGCGGCAAAACTTATGACATCTATCCCTTTTGCTTTCATCTGCTTTGCCCTGGTGTTCATTGCAAGTGTGAGAGACGGTGCAATGTTGCTCCTTTGTGCGAGTTTCATACTTCACTCCTCTTCCGACATTATTAGTTTATATAGCATTTATTTTAGGAAACCAAGAATAACAATTATTGAATAAAAAATCAATATAAAATTTCTTCTTGTAAATAACTTTTTTTCTGGAATGACCCTTAGAAAATACTTTATTTTTGAGCAGAATAGTGGTAAAGTTTTACATCTATCAGGATATTCCAATGAATGAGGAGAGTATATGTCAATAAAAATATTAAAAATTTTTGTAGGAATCTTTTTTCTTTTACTCGGGATTACAGGCATTATTCCGTATGTTGATGAGAGTATATTTTCTCTCAATAACCGAAGCCTCACCTTAGAAATTATCTTCGGTGTGGTAGAAATAATATGCGGTTTAATCATTCTCCTTAACCTCTTTTCGGTCAAGAATTACAAAAGCGTCGCGAACGCGTGTATCGTAGTCCTAATTTTCTGGGTTGCTCGAATCATCCTTTCCAATTTCATCTGGGGATATCCGCCAAATATTAATTCACCAAGAATATTCAGCTGGGCACTGGTTATCAGCACTGAGGCTGTCATAGCGGCATCGGTCTGGGTGGTAGCACGAAGCTATAAATAGACAAGGAAACTGTCAATCATAAAGTTATTTCTTGACTATGGTATTTACCTAATAAGGTTGTGAGACAACCTCAATTATTATTTTTGTGAAACCGGAACATCAAAGATACGGTGAGGGGATTTATTGATGAAGGTTAAAACAATAAAAAGACATATAATAACAATTACCGATACCGAGGCAAAATTGATCTACCGTGCATTAATGCTGTATGAAAAACAGAATGATTTTAAGAGCTACGGAAGCAAAGAAATTGTAACAGAGATGAAGGAATGTTTCTATGACCTTGTAAAACCCGGGGAGCACCCTACGGTATTTTAATACCGGCTTTATTGCTGAAAAACGAATAACGAGGCGAGAAATAAATCTCATCAAGATTGATAAGTTTACTTGCCTATCTCTGCAACGCTGTATCCAGCCAGAGTTTAATTTCATCTCCCGGCATTATGATAGATTCAAAAGACAGACCATTAACTGCTAAGATCGTTTCAACATCCGTTCTGTACCTCCTGGCTATATCCCAGATTGTATCCCCAATTCTCACCATGTAATTTATCTCCTGGGTACTGAACCCTTTTTTCGGCGGGATATATGCCGTTTCTTCTTCAAACTCTTTGCTTTTTGTACTGACAGGAACCAGTATTTTCCGGCCCGCGAATACTCTTTTTGAGTTTGTAATATTGTTAATTCGTTTTATAAGCGAAACCTTTGTTTGGTACTTTTCAGCAATTTCACTCAAGGTTTCACCGGACCTCACCCTGTGCCATTTAACTCCTGCTAATTCTTCTTTGGGAAGTTCCTTATATACGATAATTGCATCAGCGAACTTTTCCCTGGGGACACGGAGCTTATAACTTTTCCCGAAAGGCGTAATGAACCTCCTTAATTCAGGGTTAAGAAACTGCAGCATGCTCAATTTTATACCGCTTCTTCTCGCCAGTACTGTTAAATCAACCGGTTCTTTTATGAGGAGAATTTCAAATTCCGGAAAATGAATACCCGTGTTATAAGTAAAACCATACTTTTCATGGTTCTCTGCGATATACGCGGCCGCAAAAAAACGCGGGACATATTCCTCTGTCTCTTTTTTCAACAACCCCATAGACCTGAGTTTCCAGAAATCCCTCGAATCCCCCTTTTTGATGGCATAATTTACAGTTCCCATACCGGCATTGTATGCGGCAAGCGCGAGTTCCCAGTTATCATAGTAATTGTAGAGGTTTTTCAGTAGTTTTGCTGCTTTTTCGGTTGATTTAAATGGATCCCGCCTTTCATCCGCCCAGAAATCAATATTTAAATGATAGTAACCGGCAGTTCGGGACATAAACTGCCATAAGCCGCAGGCTCCGGCTCTTGAATAAGCCTTCACGGAAAAACCGCTCTCAATTAGAGGCAGCCAGACAAGGTCCTGTGGTAGTTTTTCTTTCTTGAAAACCTCCTTAATAAAAGGCACATAATAAGCGGCATTGTTCAACCCCCTCTGAATAAACGATCTCTCTATTGTTAAAAAACGCTCAAATGCTTTTTTAACCTCATTCCGGTCCAGGGGGTGCTGAATCATTGTTTTTGAATATACCGGGATGTGAAAAAAAATAATCACAAAAAAAAGGACAGTTGCAAAGACTATACTTTTCCGCTTCAAGTTTTGCTCCTCGTACAAAAATGTGGTTTAAAAAGGCAAGCATTGTATCATTTATTGCGGTCACCAAGAATTATTCGGAAGCTTTCATATCAAGAAGAATGAGCTGAAGAGATTTCTCCCCTCTGTAATAATTTTCCTCGATTGTGAAAACTATATCAACAACAGAAATATTTTTCAGTATTCGAAAACCTTTTTCTGCCACTCCCCACCCGATAACAGGAATCGTCCCATTACTGGATGGTATGAAAAATTTAATATGGTTCTTATCTTTCCCCATGGCTATTGGGTTGATAACCGAAGTGTTTGATATAAAAAATCGCGGGGCTGTATTACCAGCACCTGTAGGTTCGAATATATTCAATTCACCAAGCAGCTGGAAATTAATCACGTCAGGTGTAATAACAGCATCCACCTCAATGGTTTCCCGGTCTTTGAAAAGATCCAGCTCATTCATCAGCACCAGTTCGTGTATCCTTTCACGAAAATTATCGATATTCTCTATATCAATGGTAAACCCGACCGCGGATTTATGTCCTCCGTATTTTTGAAGAAGATCCTCACACTTTGAAATAAGAGAAATTAGGTCAAAATTCCACCCTACTCTTCCAGACCCTATTCCGATATTTCCATCATTTACAATGATTATTACCGGCTTGGAGTACTTCCGTGCGATCTTGCTGGCAATAATACCCGTAACCCCGTGTTCCACCTTATCGGTAGCTAAAACTATTACGGGATCTCTATAATATTTAGTTTCAACAATCGGCCCGATTATTTTCAGGTTTTTCTCACCTTTTTCTTTTCTCTTTTCATTCAGTCCGATCAGGATTTTTGATAATTCGTTAGCTGTGCTGACATCTCCTGTCGTAAATAATTCTACCGCCAGATACGCGTCACCCATCCTGCCTGCCGAATTAATAACAGGTGATACATACCATGCTATATCTTTTGCCCTTAGTTCTCTATCGGGTAAATTACAAAAGCCCAGCAGTATGTTTAAGCCCAGATTCGTTGAGTTGAATAACTGTTTTAGCCCTTCTTTCACTATGACCCGGTTTTCTCCTGTTAATGGCATGATATCAGAAATTGTGGAAATTGCTGAAAGATCAATAAAAGATTTAACAAATTCCATACTTTTCTTCTGTTTTCTTGAAAATAGCTTGATAAATATAGTGGCAAAATCCTCTATTGTTTTATACGGCTGGGAGCACATAAGGGCAACCTGACCACTTTTTTGATCTTTTAACCAGCTGGTAAAATATTCCGGAAGTTTCTTTTTACTGTCCATTACTACCATGTAGTTATTTTCAATCGGGTAGTGGATGCTCTCTACAATGGTTATATATTCTTCAATGATACCATTTTTAACTTTTGCCGCTCTTATAATATCCCCTTCCGAAACAAGAGGAACAAATATTCTGTTGAAATTTTTTGTATGGGAAAGGATAAAAGCGTGAATAAACTTTAATACAACCCCGCCCGCGGACAGGTATTTAAAAGGGTATTTTTCATAATCCATTTTCGGGTTGAGTATTGAGAAAGCATCGGGCATAGCGCTCGTCTGAACATGATGATCGATAATGATTGTATCCATTTCGAGTGATTTCGCATATCCTATTTCAGATATACTCGAAATCCCCGTATCCACAGTAATAATGAGAGTCGAACCCTTATCTTTTGCAAAATCAATGTCCTTCTTCTCTATACCATAACCGTATTCCCCTTCCGGCACCCTGTAAAACACATCAGCATTAAACTTTTTTAAAAGGTTAATAAGCATCGCTGTTGATAAAACACCATCAGCATCTCTATCCCCAAAAATAAATATCTTTTCGTTTTCATGTAAAGCTCTCCCCACCCTGTTGACGGCAGATAGCATATGGGTAAACTGAAAGGGATTATATAAGGAATACACATCATCGAGCAGATAATGCCCCAAATCTTCTTCTGTGTTTATTCCTCGTTGAAGGAGAATCTCGCATATACAATTGCTGTATCCGGTTTTTTGAGAAAAATCTTTCAATTCATCTTCATCCGGTCCATTGAAAACCCATTCCGGGGAATTGTTTATCATTTCCTCAATATTATCTGCCATCAGGTATCCCCCTATTGAATTACTTCATGAATTAACTGGAAGGTCGTGCCCGGCTCATCCTTTATAGTATAGGATCCGGCTACGAGATCAATTGCCTGCTTCAGGTTTTCTTTACAATTATAGTACAGGGTAGCTAGACCGTCTCCTTTCTCAACAAAATCCCCTGTCTTTTTATGTATTAAAACGCCGGATGCAGGATCAATACTACCCTCTTTGGTAAACCTCCCGGCGCCAAGAAATACTGCGGCTGTTCCTATTAATTCAGTGTTCATCACGCTGATATATCCGCTCTCCTGAGACATAACTTCATAGGAGTGCTTCGCGCCGGGTAACTTATCGATATTTATAATTGATTTTACATCCCCTCCCTGCGCCCGGACAGAATCCTTAAACTTCTCAAAAGCTTCTCCGTTTTTCAGCTTTTCACGTATCTTTACTTCTCCTTCCACGCTTGATTTCACTACCCCTGCTGCGAGAAGCATATAACCGCCAAGAACTGCCGCCACAGTAATTATATCCTCATGTATCATTTCTCTCATACATTCAACAGACTCTATGATCTCCAGACTGTTCCCTACCGCTGTCCCAAGAGGCCTATCCATACTTGTTAAAACACAAAGAGCCTTTCTCTCCATTTTCTTCGAAATAGTAGAAAGAGTGCGGGCGAGTTTAACAGCCTCTTCTTTTGATTTCATAAAAGCCCCGCTCCCAAATTTAACATCAAAGATTACACCATCTGCGCCCTCGGCCAGTTTTTTACTTAGAATACTCGAAGTAATCAGGGGAATACATTCCACGGTCGCGGTGACGTCTCTTAACGCGTACAGCTTTTTATCAGCCGGAGCAATTTCTGCTGTCTGTCCTGTCATGGCATAGCCGACTTTTTTTAAAATAGAAATAAACTCTTCTTCAGTAAGGTTCACATTAAAACCCGGAATTGATTCCAGTTTATCAAGTGTTCCGCCTGTAAAACCAAGCCCCCTTCCGCTCGTCATGGGAACAACCACACCACAGGCAGCAACCGCGGGGGCGAGGATTAGAGATATTTTATCTCCGACGCCGCCGGTTGAATGTTTATCAATTTTCATTTTATCGATGGAACTAAGATCTAACGTCTTACCTGAAAGGAGCATCGCCTTTGTAAGGTAAAAAGTCTCGTTTTCGCTGAGGCCGTTTAAAAATGAAGCCATAAGCCAGGCAGAAATCTGATAATCCGGGATATCATCCCTGGTATAATTGTTTATTAGAAACTTAATTTCATCGTAAGTATGTTCTCCGCCGTCTCTTTTTTTAACAATAAGATCATAGACACGCATATCTAATTTCCTTATTTATTTTTATACCATACCTGTAGGTTATTTGCAATTTTTTCAGAAAGGAATTTTCTAAATTACATCATTTTCTTTTCTTCCTTAAAAAAAATTACGAGGGTAATGATAAAAGAGATAAGAATGAGTAGAGGAAGTGCATATTTTAAAAGAGGGATGTCTTTAATTGTCAACATCCTGTCGATGTCAATAATGGAGTAATATTCAAGCAGATCTATAATCACAGAAGCATAAAGGAGAATAGCTGTTACGGCGAGAGCTGCTGAAGAATATTTTTTAAAAGTAGACCAGAGTATTACTGAGAAAAAAATTAAAACTATTCCAAATCCCATTTTGCAGAAATTTAAAATATGAATGACCATTTAGTTCAACCTGATTTTCCCATTATGGTCTTATCTATCGGTACAATCCATCAAAAAGTAAGTTAATCCGCACAGCCGACTCCTCAAGAAGCTCATTCGAATGAGAGTAGGAAATGAAAACCGGAGATACCGGAGAAAGGGGAAAATAAAAACCCTTTTCCAGAAGTTCGGAATGAATTTTTTTATACTCCTTTGTTAAAAAATTACTCTGTTTTTTATATACAAGACCATCTATTAAACAAAAATACTTATTATTCAGCATGCCGTAAAAATACTTATTTTTTTTCAATAACCCTTCAACAGCCCCATACTTTTCCAGTATTTTTAAAGATGCGATAACCGCTTTTATTTTGTAAATAGGAGGGACACTGTTGAGTAAAGTTGTTTGAAAAAGTTTACTGTTATTGTGATCCTGAATTTTCTTAAACAACCTGCTTTTTGCATAAACACAACCAAAGGATAGCCCGCAGGAAATCCAGCTGCCGAATACTCTCATGTCCGGATTATTCAATAATGTTCTGTTGTGAATACCGTGTACGTGACACTCGAATCCGGTTTCATCTGAAATAATAATCAAGCCTTTTTCATTCTGCATTTTTAATAAAATATTTGTTTGTGCTTTCGATATTTTTTCATCAATCCTGATGATTACGAAATTCAGGTTCGTAAAATTAACAGTATTTAAGTCTTTAGGATCGACTTTTTTTATCAGTATATTATCAAAGGGTGAACAGTTTTCAGGTTTATCGTATTTTGCTATATATATTCCCGTACCTGAATACCCGATACAATTAAGAATATATAATACAGACCAGGCAGCCTCATGGCATGAATCATAGTAAATCCATTTCCCCTCTTTAAACTCATTATCCGGGTTTTTTCCGGATAACATTCGAAAAGCCCTTTTTGAAAGCGCCTCATGGGAGGCAGCCATGTAGCCGGAGGCATATCCTCTGTTAAGCCAGCTTTTAATAATTTTTGTAATACCTGGATGGGAATGGCCCAGTAAAAGAGAACCATTCGATAAATAAAAATCCACGAACCTGTTATCATCATAATCATATATATAAGGCCCCTTACCTCTCTTCATTAAGGGGAAAGGGATATCAGATTCATCTATACGCCCATTTTCCCGTAAAGTTAAAGGGAGAGGGGAACTTCTGCTTTTTTCAATAATTCTAGAACCCTTCTTAAAAGGGTTAAATGATTTATACAAAATCATCTCTCCCGCTAATAATAACGCGTTTACCTAAGATACTCTACATAGATGGATATTGAAAATAATTTTTTATTGTATTGAAAAATAGAATTACATTTGTTACAATAGAGTTATCCCTTTAATGAAAGACAAAAAATGGAATCTCTTGTAGAAGAAAGAATGCTGAACAAATCGGGTATGAAACTGAGGTATGAACCTGTTGAAAAAATAGGCGTAATTATTGTAGACAGTTTCCCTGAGCTTGGCAGATTTACCGCTCTCCGCTTCCTGGAATGGGTACAGAACAATCCGGGCGGGGTTATCAGCCTGCCTACAGGTAGAACACCTGAGTATTTTTTAACGGAAGTACAGCGCTTTTTGAGAAACTGGGATCAAATAGAAGTTCAGAAAGAACTCGATGAAAGCGGAATAAATCCCGGTATTAAACCTGATGTGAGAAGCCTTGTATTTGTACAGATCGATGAGTTTTACCCGATAAATCCCTTTCAGCACAACAGCTTTTATTATTACGTCAACAAATACTATATAAATGGATTCGGTCTTGACCCGCAAAAAGCACTGCTTATTAACTGTTCAAAGATAGGTATCCCGAAGGGGAAAGATATCGATGATATCTGGCCTGAAGGAGAGGTCGACCTGAGTCTCCGTTACCGGCATCCTGCCCGGAGCTGCTCTACCGCAGGTCCTCTCAACGCATGCCATCCTGCCGAAGATCATACCGGCACAGACCATCTTGCCGCGGG
>SDBS01001708.1_pt1 | contig 22270 bp, 19 predicted proteins | sample 2277091 | NCBI WGS metagenome assembly SDBS01 (sample SAMN10404972, study PRJNA504765) | marine sediment metagenome | isolation source: marine sediment core GS10_PC15, 163 cmbsf | place: Arctic Ocean: Southern Knipovich Ridge | collected 2010
TGATTTTTTCAAGGGCCTCTATTCCGCTCATGCCGGGAAGTCCGATATCCAGGAGAACCAGATCGGGGGTATCGCTCAACATGGCCTCAAGAGCAGCCTCGGCTGAGGGGAAGGATCTGACCCTGTAATTTTTCTTAAGCGCCAGGGATATTCCATCCCTTGCAACCTCTTCATCGTCAACTACGTATATGGAAAAAGATATCATCTTTTGTGCTTCCTTTTATCGATTGGAAGTTCAATCCTGAATTCAGCGCCTCCCAACTTGCTTGAACCGACATCTATCGATCCACTGTGGTCAGCGATTATTCTCTGGGTGATGCTCAGACCGATGCCGGCCCCATCTTGTCTTGTGGTGAAGAAAGGATCAAACATCTTGTCTCTAAGTTCCAACGGGACACCGGGTCCCGAATCGGATACGCGTATGATAATACTGTTTTTTTCTGAAGCAGAGGTTACCTCTATTATTCTGTGACCCTCTGCTTTTTCCAGGGCCTTGGCAGCATTATTAATAAGGTTTAAAATCACCTGCTCTATTAATTGGGGATCGGCATAGCAGTGCGGGAGTCCTTGCTCAAGTGATTGTTCTATCTTGATATTGTTTTTTCGAAGGCTGACAGCAGAAAGGTTAATGGCTTCTTTTAAGGATTTGTTTATGTTTACCAAAGCCATTACAGGAGTACCGGGCTTGGAGAAATCCAGGACTCTTTTGATGACAGACTCGATCTTGTTCGATGCAACCTGGAGCTGTCCGACAATTTTTTTCATGACTTTAATTTTTTCAGATTCAAGAATCTCCGTATCCAGGAAATCATCAAGGGTATATAAATAGGAGTTTATGCCTGTTAGCGGGTTTCTTATCTCATGGGCAATTCCGGCGGCGACACGTCCCAGGGAGATCATCTTACTCTTTATTCTTAGAATATGTTCCAGTTCCTTGGCCCGGGTAATGTCCATGGTATTGACCAGCAGCGCGTCATTACCCTTATGTTTGAACATACTTGCGCGACACTGAACCCATCTCATATCGACTTTAGCATCCTTTTTGCCGGGCGGAGAAAACCTGAAATCAGCCTCCACAGATCGGGTCTTACCTGAAATGAGGCTCTGATAACACCCCTTGACTTTATTAACATCGTCCGGATGGACATATTCTAAGAGATTGGCGTCTAATTTTTTGGGTAAAGGATTAAACAACTCGCTCTGCTCCGGATTTTGATAAACGATTTTATTATTCTGGATAATGGAAATCCCAATCAATGAATTTTCAACAAGATCACGAAAGCGTTTCTCGCTCTCCCGCAGTGCTTTCTGCGACTGCTTGCGATGACTTTCCAGCCTTTTGTGATCAAGGGCATTTATTATTGTCTTTCGCAATGCCTCGATATGAAACGGTTTTGCCAGATAATTATAGGCGCCGCTCTTCAGCGCCTTTACTGCTGATTCTATGGTCGCATCTCCTGTTATCATAATGACCAGGGTCTCCGGACTGTTGCGGTGAATATGCGACATGGTCTCGAAGCCGTCCATGTCCGGCAGTCCTATATCCAGGAGGACGAGGTCAAAAGTATTCCCGGCCAGAAATTCCAACGCTTCACGGCCACTGCCGCCGGACTTTACTTCATAACCCTCGGGCGTTAACGTTTTCTCCATAACATAACAGATAGTGGGATCATCGTCGACTACCAGGATTTTGGGGGTGTAAGACAATTGGCACCTCAATAAGTCTATAAAAGAAAAGTGGTGTTTTAAGGATGTTATATTCTTTTATGCTATAATAGGAATATCTTTTTTAGTCAAGGGTTTATAGAGAAATCAGGATAGGTTTTCAATTTGTCAAAGTTCGATGTCGGATCGATGTTGACTAACATGTTGTTTTAGTCTATTAGAAGAAACTTATAAAGGCGTATCGAGATAAGGCGCAATACGGTTTGTGGGAACCGATCGAATAATCTGTGCCGGATCGAAACCCTTAAAATATACACAACATACAATTTAGGAGGAGGAGAAAATGAGGCAAAAATCAGGACGAGTTATTATTGGAATTTTTATTGTGGCATTTTTTGCAGTGATTTTAATGCCGGCAAACGCCAAGGCAGAGCCGGTCAAACTGAGCTATGCCAACTTTCCACCCGCACCTACCTTCCCATGTGTTCAGATGGAGAGGTGGAAAAAAGAGGTGGAGAAGCGCACCAACGGAAAGGTTGTTATTAATACCTATCCCGGCGGTACTCTACTCGGTGCCAAGGACATGATGGATGGTGTTATAGCAGGTCAGGCCGATATAGGTAACCTGTGCATGGCCTATCAACCGGGCCGTTTTGTGACCACCAATGCCACCAGTCTTCCCGTTGGGATACCGAACGCAAAAGTGGGCAGCCTCGTATTGTGGGATCTTTATAAAAAATATAAACCTGAATCATTTTCCAAAGTTAAAGTTCTTACCATGTTTGCTACTGCACCGGCCAATATCATGTCCAAAATAGCGATTAGGAATTTAAATGATATTAAAGGTGTGGACCTTCGTGCATCAGGTGGCGCTGCCCAGATTCTCAAAGCCTGGGGCGCAAACCAGGTGGGAATGCCCATGTCTGCAACACCGGAGGCGCTACAAAAGGGCGTGGTTAAAGGCCTGTTTTCTTCTCTGGAAGTCATGAAGGACTTTAAATTTGCCGAAACTTGCAGGTACGTCACGGTAACAGATACTGTTATCTATCCCTTTGCCGTGGTGATGAACATTGATTCGTGGAATGCCTTGCCCAAAGATGTCCAAAAGGTTATGGAAGACCTGGGAACCGAACAGGCGGAGTGGACAGGCAACTACATGGATGATCATGTGAAAGAATCGATAAGCTGGTCAAAGAAGGAGTACAAAGTTGAGTTTATTGAGCTTTCTAAATCAGAAAAGGCCGAATGGAACAATAAGCTGAAATTCATAACCGACAAATGGATTCAGGACGCTACAGTAAAAGGATTTCCGGCGAAAGCTATCGTAAAAGATATAAAGGCGCTTACAAAGAAGTATTCAGGGAAATAATATCGTTCAGCAAGTCGGAAAGAATTTAACTTATCGCGAAAACACGAAACTTTAACCCTAATTTCGTGTTTTCGTATTTTCGTGATTATGTTTGTAAAAAGTCTATTTCGTTCATCAAACCGGAACCTTGAACGTTGAACCGCTCAACCCAGGATCAAGAAAGGTTATTATGGAGGTGCTAGACAGAATCAGTAAGTTATTAATCCGGTTGCTTACCTTGCTTGGCGGCTTTTTTCTGGTGGGCATGATCGTTTTGACCTGTGCAAATATATTATTTCGCCTGGCCTGGGTACCGATCAGGGGCACCTTTGAGTTAATGGGATTTTTCGGGGCCATTGTGACAGCTTTTGCTTTGGGCCATACCCAAATGAGGCGAGGTCATATTTCAGTGGATATTTTAACCAACTCCTTTCCTAAAAAGCCACGAAAAGTTATTAATGCAATTAACCACACCATTTGCTTTTTCTTTTTTAGTGTTGCTGCGTGGCAGATCGCAATAAAAGCGACAACACTTATGAATACAGGGGAGGTTACAGAGACACTAAGAATCATCTATTATCCATTTACTTATGGAGTGGCTTTTGGATGTGCCGTTCTTGCGCTAGTCTTATTTACGGATCTGATCAGGTCTTTTCTTCCGGAAAAGGAGGGCCAAAGTTGAGTCTGGCACTTGTTGGTATCACAGGGATTGTTGCTCTCCTTTTGATTTTATTTTTTCTGAGCATACCCGTGGGCTTCGCAATGGGTATCGTGGGATTCCTCGGTTTTTGCTATTTGGTTTCGTTTAAAGCGGGCCTTAATATGATCAGCTCGGCTTTATGGGAAACATTTTCAAAATATGGTCTGACGGTTATCCCACTCTTTATTTTTATGGGGCAGATTGCATTCTACTCGGGGGTCAATGAAAAGTTATATAATGCTGCCTATAAATGGGTGGGACAGATTCGCGGCGGTTTAGCTATGGCAACAATCATGGCTTGTTCGGCCTTTGCTGCTATATGCGGATCAAATGCAGCAACAGCTGCCACCATGACCACTGTGGCTCTGCCTCAGATGAATAAATACAATTATGAGCCGATGCTTAGCACAGGAGCCATTGCCTGTGGCTCAACCCTGGGCGTTGTCATTCCTCCAAGTGTTGTCCTGATAATAATTGGTCTTTCAACTGAACAGTCGATTGCCAAGCTTTTTTATGGTGGGATAGGTGCAGGTATCTGTCTTGCTATTCTATTAATGCTTACCGTTTATATCTTATGCAGCATCTACCCGGAATGGGGACCGGTGGGCCCGAAGGCCAGCTTTATGGAAAAGATTAGGGCACTCACGGGAACTTTTGAAATGGCAACCCTGTTTTTGCTGGTTATGCTCGGACTTTATTTTGGGTTTTTCACACCTGCTGAAGCAGGTGCTGCAGGATCCTTCTTTGCTGTTATTATTAGTGTGGTTCAAGGCCGGCTTTCATGGAAAGGATTTCTTAATTCCGTGACAGACACATTACGGATATCCTGCATGGTTATCATGATAGTAGCCGGTGCAGTGATGTTCGGTCGTTTTCTGGCAGTAACAAGGATACCTTATGATATTGCGTCATGGGTGATCGACCTTCCTGTACCGAACATGGTAATTATGATGATAATATTTGCCATTTATATTGTGGGCGGGGCTGTCATGGATGCCCTGGCACTACTATTGATCACCATCCCAATATTTTTTCCCGTAGCAAAGCAGCTTGGGTACGATCCGATTTGGTTTGGGGTAACAATTACGGTTGTTACGACTTTAGGCGCTGTTACCCCTCCTGTTGGGGCGACAACTTATGTGGTTGGCGGCATGGCCAAGGATGTTCCTCTGGAAGATGTTTTCAAAGGCGTGGCTTTCTTTTTACCGGCATATATAGTTTGTCTGCTATTGTTAATGGTTTTACCGGAGATAGTAACCTACCTTCCGAGTCTTATACGGTGAGACCTTTGCAAAACATCCTCTTTTGCCCAATTTCTGTGTCAGACTCAAATTTTAATCCTCAAAATACTCCATGTATTCCTGTGGTTAAAATTTTCGCCTTCCTTGAACTTGAACAAAATTGAAAGTTTTTCAAAGGTCTCATGGTAAAGAGCTGCGGTGGATTGGGTTTTCCATTTTGGGCAAAATATCGCTTGAAATCAGATTTTGAAAATAGCTGTAAAAAAAATATAAATATTGAAATAAATCCTTGATTTCTTGTTTTAGTTCTGTTAGCAGGCTCAGGAAGCGATTAGAACCCTTTTTTGTGGTTCAATTCGTTTCAATAGCCTGGGCCGTACACCGTTGATCTGTGCGAGAAAATGTAGCCTCCCACTGACACGGCCCAGGCATTTTTTTTGCCCGCCTTTTCCGCCTTCAAAAAAACCTCAGCTAATTAACTGTCCAACATTTTATTTGTTGAATTTTTTACGGTATTCGGGAATTTCTATAATGGGTGGCCTTTCGTGTCCTTCGATTTTAAAAATATCAGGCTGGTATTCGTTTTTAACAAGACTGTACTGTATCATTTCATTATAAATATCTTCCTTAAGATCTATCATTCCGAGCTTCCTTTTGCGATTGATAAACGTCATTAGAATAACAAACGCCATTCTCCCCAGTGCTTTTGTGTCCTGGTTTCTGTGAATCCGTCTGTCAAGATCAACCTGTGCGATGGCATCAAGCCCCCATTTTTCATAAATGTCAAGAATCATGCTGGTTTCAACCCCGTACCCAATTGGGAAAGGAATTGCTTCAAATATCTCCCGAAACCCGGCATATTCACCTGACAAGGGCTGTAAAATCTGGGTCAGTTCCGGAAAGAAAAGAGAAAAAAGAGGCCTGATCACAAGCTCAGTAACTCGTCCGCCGCCGGTGGGCCTGAGCTTGCTTTTTCCTATAGCAATCGGCCTGTCGTAAAAGGCCTTTACGTATTTAATGTTATCGGAATGAAGAAGTGGTCCGACAAGCGCATAGGCAAATCTGTGGTGAATATTTTTTATGTCCGCATCAAGGTAAACAATGATATCACCCTTTGTAATATAAAGGGCTTTCCAGAGATTTTCACCTTTGCCTTTGAACTTTTCAAGGTGAGGCAGAATATCTGTTGCTTCATAAACATCGGCACCATATGCACTGGCAATTTCTCTGGTTTTGTCTGTTGAACCGGAGTCGACAACAACAATTTCATCGAGAAGCGGATAGCGTGTCATCAGCTCTGATTTCATTATCAAAATTTCTTTTGCAATGGTCTTTTCTTCATTTAAAGTCGGCAGGCACAGAGATATTTTAAGATTTTTTCTTTGTTTTACTTCAACAAGACGATTGAGATCATTGAATTCGGAATAATGGAAGGTGTTTTTTTCAAGCCAGGTTTTGTTCATCACACACCCCGCTGTCGATGGCCATAATAACGCCGATAATCTGGGCGATCCCTTTAAACATGGGTTCAATTTCCGCACTGGCATTTATTTGTTGATAGTTTTCTCCATGGGTAATTCCGAGAGTGACCGCCGGTATTCTGTGTGAAAGGAAAATTGAAAGTTCTGATTCACTCGGTTCACTCACCGGTTCTATGTCCAACGTTTCCATTACAGCCACGGTGTTTTTTACCAGAGGATGATTGAATTTTAATCTTGCCGCATTAATGTTACTTATAGTTTTCAGCTTCAGATCAACTTCATGTTCGTGACTGATACCCTCAACAATATCTTTTATGTCATTGAGAATCGATTTTACCATTTTGTCGGAGGTGCTCTGGATCTCAAAACCCAGCTTGGCATCATTGGCGATGATTCCGTGCTTGATACCACCGGAAGTTTTTCCGATAATTACCCTTGAGCGTGGTTTTTGAGGCAAACGCAGTCGCATGATTTGATTGATCACTTCATGTATTATCAGAATAGCATTGGGTTTAAATTTATATTCAAATCCGTCGGTTGTTGAGATGTTGCAATCGACTTCACATCGGATCATTCCATCGGCGTAATAGTTGAGCCTTCCAAGTTCAGCACTTTCAATGCAGACAGCACCTCTTATGGGAGTGGGCCATGTTTTTAGAAGATGCCGGATGCCCCTCAAGTTGCCCTTGCCTGAAGATTGTATAACACCTGCCAGAACGATGTCAGATTCAAAACGCAGATTGAGCTTTCGGAAAATTTCCGGTAATGAGACCAGGACACCGATCCCGACAGAGTTGTCCATTATGGCGACACCTGTTATGGAGTTTTCCTTGATGGTATAATAATGATCAACGTCTGTTCCAAAAATTGTATCAAGATGTGCAACCACAAAGATAGGCGGCTTTGTTTCAGAGGTTCCTCGGATGATGCCGATGGGGTTTCGATAACCGTCGGTTGAGCATTCGTCCACCTGGCATTCGGCCAGTCTTTCCATAAAAACACTGGTGCGCCTTTTTTCCTTGAACGTGGGTGAGGGCACCTGGCCGATCAATACGATGTTGGCAATGATGGCCTCCTTGATGGATTTGATGGTATCGACAAATGCAGGCAGTTTATCGAGATAGTTTTCCATGTTGGTTTCCAAAAAATTGTGTTGGAAGGTTGTGTCAATTTTTAATGATACACCAAAACATAGGATAAGGTCAATATATCTTTGTATTTGGAGAGGAATTGGGGGGTTTTAGGTTTTATTATAATGCTGCTCTATCGCTCGGCACAATCCCGGTATGGTGAAAGATTCTGCAATGATGTGAACGTCAAACCCCAGATCCCGTGCAGTTTCTGCGGTTATTGGCCCTATGCTCGCTATTGTAACATCTTTCATCAGGTTATCCAGCTCTTCAGGGGGGAGAAGGGCATGGAAATTTTTCACGGTGGATGAGCTTGTGAATGTTATCAGATCTATTGCTTGTTCTTTAAGTCGCGTCAACATAAGATCAGCGTTGTCTTGAACCGGTTCGGTACAATATGCGGTGATTTCATCAACAACAGCCCCCATCTTTGTCAACTCTTCCGGAAGAACGAATCTTGCATGCTTTGCACGAGGAAGAAGTATCTTTTTACCCTTAATATCTACACTGGCAAATGCCTTAACGACTGACTCAGCCCGGTAACTTTCGGGAATTATATCGCTTTTCAGCCCAAAATCAAAAAGTCTTTTTGCAGTTGCAGGTCCGATGACGGCCGTGTGTAAATTGTTTAAAGCACGGACATCCATCTTGTTGGCAAAAAGACGCTTAAAAAAGAAGTTTACTCCGTTTACACTGGTAAAGATCAGCCAATCATAGGCCGAAAGATTTTCAATGGCCATGTCCAAAGGCTTAAAGTCATCCGGAGGTACCACTTTTATGGTCGGGCATTCCAAACACTCTGCTCCAAGATCCGAAAGACGCTTAACCAGTTCGCTTGCCTGTTCACGGGACCTGGTTACTACGATTCTCCTTCCCATCAGGGGACGGTTCTCAAACCATTTCATTGTTTCTCTTAACGTTACAACGTGACCCACAACAATAATGGCGGGGGCCTTAAGCCCGGCGGTTTTTACCCGTTCAACAATCGTATCGAGTGTTCCTGTAACGGTGATCTGACGGGGTGTTGTTCCCCAGCGGATAAGCGCAACGGGTGTATCAGAGGGCATGCCATGGCTAACAAGCCTGCTGGTAATATGCGGCAGGTTTTTAACCCCCATCAGAAATACAATAGTGCCGATCCCTTTGGCAAGTGCTGTCCAGTCGATACTCGATTCTTCTTTGGCAGGATCTTCATGGCCGGTTACAAAGGCGAGGGTGGATGCAAATTTTCTGTGGGTCAGCGGAATTCCGGCATAGGCCGGAGCTGCTATGGCGGAAGTTACGCCGGGTACAATTTCAAAAGGGATTTTTGCTTTGATCAGCTCCTCTGCCTCTTCGCCGCCACGGCCGAATATAAAAGGATCGCCTCCCTTAAGCCGGGTAACCGTTAAACCGCTTTTTGCCTTTTCAATGATAAGGGAATTGATCCTATCCTGTGACAGGGTGTGATCCCCCCCCTTTTTCCCGACATAGATAATTTCGGCGTTCTCTGGGGCCTGTTTTAAAAGAACCGGCGATGCAAGGAAATCATAGATTAGAACGTCTGCCTGCTTGATACATTCCAATCCCTTTACGGTGATCAATCCCGGATCACCAGGCCCCGCACCGACTAAATATACTTTACCTTTCGTGGTTTTCATTTAGATTAGCGAGACCTTTGCAAAACGCCCCCTTTTGCCCAATTTCTGTGCCTGCCCCGTGAAATGCGAAGCTTATTTCTCTGGGGTCAGGCTCAAATTTTGCACGAAGTGAAGCTTTAGCTTTATCCTCAAAATACTCCATGTATTCGTGCCTGCCCCGTAGGTCCGGAAGATCGTACGGGGTGGTTAAAATTTTCGCCTTCCTTGAACTTGAATCCCGCTAAAAGCGGGAAGCATTTTTCAAAGGTCTCTTAGCTTTAACACGGGTTAAGGTTTTCCATTATAGTTTTTGCCCCCATCGACAAAAGTCGATCAGCAAGGTCAACCCCAATGCTTTCGGATGAATCTTCAGGGCCTGAGAGTGTCTCTTTAATAACGGTTGTTCCGTCAACAGCGGCAACAAGTCCGCAAAGTGTAAATGTGTTTTTCTCTATTTTGCCATGGGCTGCAATCGGCACCTGGCAGCCGCCTTCAAGGCGGTTTAAAAAAGCGCGTTCACCCATGACCACAGTCCATGTTTCCTGATGATTCAGAGCAGCGATAATCGGCTCAATCTCAGGATCATTCTGCCTGATTTCAATACAGAGGGCGCCCTGGCCGACAGCCGGGAGTATTACGTTTTCATCCAGGTATTCGGTTATTCTATTTTCAAGGCCGAGACGTTTTACGCCTGCGGCTGCCAGGATTATGGCATCCAGATTTTCAGTTTCAAGCTTTTTAAGACGCGTGTCAAGGTTTCCTCTTAAGGGCAATATAACCAGATCAGGCCTGGCATGGAGGAGCTGGGCAGCACGACGCAGGCTGCTGGTTCCTATGCGGGCTCCGGGCCTGAGGCCAGTCAGCAGAAGCCCTTTTTTGGAGATCAGAACATCTTGCGGGATTTCGCGCTCAGGGATTGCGCCGATGCACAACCCGTCCGGTATTTCAGACGGCATATCCTTCATGCTGTGTACAGCAAGGTCAACACTGCCGTTTAATAGAGCGTCTTCTATCTCTTTAACAAAAAGACCTTTGCCGCCAACCTTGGCAAGGGGTACATCGAGGATCTTGTCTCCTTTGGTCTTTATGGTTACAAGTTCAACAGCAATGGAAGGGTGCCCGGCATTCAGGGTCGATTTGACCCAGTTTGCCTGCCAGAGCGCAAGTTTGCTCCCTCTGGTTCCGATTTTAATTGTTTTGTTCATCACTGATCACAGCTCGTACAACTGGTGGCTGCACATCCGGAGCAAGATGATGCTCCGGCAGAAGAGCTCTCTGTTTGACCATGGCTTCCCTTGCTGAAAAAGCTGCATGCAGACATTAGTTTAGTCACTTTTTTGCTGTTGCATGAAGTGCAAACGGGCTTTTCTTTTCCAAAAACAAGGTACTCAAAATCCTTATGGCAGTTATCACAATGATATTCATAGATAGGCATTACAAATTACTCCTTAGGTTACATAGTATTGCTAATCTGTTCAATAACTCCGGCAGCAATAAGCGGAAGCATGATTTCATGGTGACCCGTAAGGTTAAAACCCTGCCCCCCATCGGCCGTTGGCCTGTTAACAACATTGGTCATGGGGCGGTAGTGTCGAATAAAATCCATGTTGACCGTAGTAAAATTCTCAAGGTTATGACCCAGATTCCGAACAAGGGTAACAGCCTTTAAGAATACCTCAGGTAATATTACCGCAGATCCCACATTCAGATAAACACCTTTTCCCAGGGTTGTAATTACCGATGCAAACGTGCGAAAATCTCTGTGGGTCGCCGCTCCTGTCGCTTCCGGATCAAAGCCGGGATGCATATGAATGGTGTCTGTTCCGATTGCAACATGAACCGTAACAGGCAGGCCCAGGCGTGCGCCGGCAGCAAGAATGCTTTTGTCACTAAAGGGCAGATTCTTTTCGATGATAGATAGGCCGACTGCTTCGCCAAGTCCTGTGGATTTTTTAGCGGCTTGATGTATTGCATCACTTAAAAAGGCACATGTATCTTGTGCCATACCGAATGTGCCGTTTCCGATGGATGCTGCGACATCTTCCGATGTCTGTCCTGCCATGGCAAGTTCGAGATCGTGAATAATACCTGCTCCGTTCATTGCAACGGCGCTGACAATTCCGCGTTCCATAAGGTCTATAACAACCGGGTTTAGTCCCACTTTAATAACATGGGCTCCCATAGCGAAGACAATGGTTTTTTTCTCCTGAAAGGCCGTAGCAATTGAAGAAATGACTGCCTTGATGTCACTGCCGGCAAGTATGCCGGGAAGACTGTCAAGGAAATCCTTTAAATTGGATCCCTTTTGCCATGTTTTTGCGAAGTCCGTTGTGGATACCTTGCTTTTTCGATCTGAAAGCGGGTAAGTTTTTACCCGGCTCAGATCAATGGGTTTAAATGTTTGCGACATGATTATCCTGGTTAAGTGATAAAAAAGTTAATAAATTCGCAATAAATTTTTCGTAACTATTCAGCCACTAAGACACAAAGGCACAAATGAAATAAAAAAGTAGTAACAATTAGTTCTATTCAGCCACTAAGACACAAAGGCACAAATGAAATAAAAAAGTAGTAACAATTAGTTCTTTAAAGCAAATCGATTTCAAACGAGCTTCAGGTATGATTAAATTTTGCAAGAAAAAAGTAGCACAATAATATTCAATAATCTTGGTGCCTTGGTGCCTTTGTGGCAAGATACCTGAGCAGTTACAATTTTTCAGGAAAAAGGATTCTTTCGACCAGATCACACAGGATATGCCCAAGGGTGATGTGTACTTCCTGAATCCTCGCTGTTGTGTCTGATTCTACGGCAAATACCAGATCGGCACAATTGGCCAGCTCACCGCCTCGACCGGTCAGTCCAATGGTAAACATACCGATATTCTTGGCCGCATAGATTGCTTCGATTACATTTTTGGAACTGCCGCTGGTACTGATTCCTATGGCGATATCGTCCTTTTTTCCCAGTGCTTTTATCTGCTTGGAGAATATTTCGTCGAAGTGATAGTCATTCGCGATGCTGGTTATTATGGATGTATCGGTGGTTAAGGCCAGAGCTGCAAGCGGTGGCCGTTCAATTTGAAATCTGTTTACGAATTCGGCTGCAATATGCTGGGCATCTGCAGCACTGCCTCCGTTGCCGAAAATCAGAATTTTATGACCGGATGTTATGCAGGTGACGAGCCTGTCAGCCCCGCTTTGAATGAGATCGATGTTGTTTTTTATGAACCGGTCTTTAACTTTTATGCTTTCTTGAAGTATGTCCAGGATAATGTTTTTCATTGTCTACTCATCCATCAATTTTTTAATCTTTTTGATCAGTTCTTTGCAATCATGACCCAGGTCGTCTGCCTTTTGCAACTGTTCCAACGCATCTTTTAGCTGATCTCTCTTCAGATAAAGGCTGCCAAGCCTGTATCTGAAAAGACCGTTTTCTGGTGCAATATCTACACTCTGCTGACAGAAGATCGTGGTAATTTCAGGATTTTCACCCTGAAGATCAAACAGGTAACCAAGGGCAGAGAGTGAATCCGCATCATTCGGGTTCTGCCGGATCGCCTTTTTATACGCTGAAACCGCATCATCTGTCATGTTCATGGCAGCGCAACACTCACCAAGAAAACGATAAGCAAGCCCGGACTCCGGCCTGGCCCTGACAGCTTTTTCAAGAAATATTTTACCTTTTTCCGGTTTTCTCATCTCAAGGTAAAGTTTTCCGGTTTGAATCGCAACCTCGAATACACCTTTTTCTTTACTGTCTGCATCAAGAAAGTATTCAAGGGCATTATCCTTTTTATCCGTCAACATGTTTACCAGGCCTGCGTTGTATATAGCCATAGTCTCGTCGGGGTCAAGCCGGATTGCTTCTTCAAATTCTTCCATGGCTTTTTCATATGCGCTCTGAACGCCGTAACATACGCCGAGGCTATTGTGAACGTTTACGTTTGATGGATCAAGCAGAAGTGCCGTCTTGAATTCTTCGATGGTTCCGTCTATGTCTCCTTTTTGATACAGCTCGTCGCCGCTGATATTTAAGCTCACCGCATCAAAGGAAACCGAACTGTCAGGGCCGAAGAACGCAGCGTGATCAAGAGCTTTGCGGGCGTTATCGAGAATCTGTTCCTTATTAAAGTCGATTGTGGGGTATGAGGCTGCGCCGATAGAGACGGTTTCATTTCGAAGTTTTGCCAGGTTATTTTGGATTTTTTTGGAAAGTTTCAAGGCCGAAGTTTCGTTTTTATCAGAAAAAAAACATCCAAACATGTCCTGGTCAAGCTGTCCCCACATTCCGTTTTCGCTTTTACATAATGTGTCAATTGATTTGGCGACATCAACCAAAAGATCAATTGAATGATCACTTGCTGCTGTTTTGTCATTATGGCTTAAATTGTCAATCCGGATGACCATGGCCGTAAACTTTGTTGCAGAATCGAGGCCGGCCATGGCGTGGTCGATGAAAAATTTTCCAGTAAGAATATCAGGAAAGGATTTTGACAGTTTGTTCGAATCGAATAAAAGCGGATCTTTTGTTTTATTATCCTTTGGTTTAGAATCTGTTTTGCAGAAAAGAAACTGTCGGCTGGAACTGCGGCTGTGAAATAATCCTGGCTTTTTGTGTGTCATGATCAGGCCCTTTTCAGCATGTTGTTGAAAGCATTTTTGATGGTCAAAAGTTCATCATCCTGTACTGTTCTCAGGTCCATGATAAAAATATCATCTTCTATCCTTCCGATTATGGGAAGTTCGTTGTTACGCAAATATTCTTCAATGCTGTTGGCAGAGATTCCTTGAACCTCGACCCCCACACCTTTACTGGGAAGATTTAGAAGCGGGAGAGCGCCGCCGCCGGCTCTTGAAGAGAGGTTGATGAGTTTAATGGACATGCGGGTATCTCCGATATTTTCAAGCATCTTTCCAAGCTCTTTTGCTTTTGTTTCAATATGACCAAAGGGTAGGGTTAACATGCGCAGCGTGGGGATGGAATCCATTCCCGTGTCTATGTTTCTGTAGTAGCGAAGTGTGCTCTCAAGTGCGGCAAGGGTCAGCTTGTCTATGCGAAGGGCTCTGGTAATGGGATTTTTCTTGATATCGTTAAGCAAATCTTTTTTCCCGACGATGATACCTGCCTGGGGACCTCCAAGGAGCTTGTCGCCACTGAAAGTGATGACATCGGCGCCTGCTGCCACAGATTCCTGGACAGTGGGTTCCTTTAAAAGGCCGTATTTGGAAAAATCAACAAAGGTCCCGCTCCCGAGATCTTCCATAACGGGAATCTGATATCTTGCACCCAGGGCAACCAGGTCCTCAAGAGAGACATCAGCCGTAAATCCCACGATGCTGTAATTGCTTTTATGTACCTTTAACAACAGACCCGTGTCATTCTCAATGGCACTTTCATAGTCTTTAAGGTGGGTGCGGTTTGTGGTGCCGACTTCCTTTAAAATTCCTCCGCTTTTGGCCATCACGTCGGGGATCCTGAATGAACCGCCGATTTCCACAAGCTCCCCTCTTGAAACAATAACCTTTTTGTCCCTTGATATGGTTTCTAAACAGAGGAAGACGGCTCCGGCATTGTTGTTGACCACCATAGCTGCTTCAGCACCGCTTATTTCGCATAGGATATCTTCAACATTGCTGTACCTGGAGCCGCGCGTACCTTTTGAAAGATCGAACTCAAGATTGGAATATCTGCTTGCAATGGTCAAAAGATTTTTGACAGCATCATCAGCAAGTAATGATCGGCCAAGGTTTGTATGGACAACAACACCGGTGGCGTTAATGGTTCGCCTAAGATTCAGTTTCATTGCATCCTGGACACTGTTTTTTACATTTTTAAGGATCAGAGAGTTTGACAGGTTTTTATCTGTTATATCAGGATTGCCATCAAAAATAGCTGTTCTAAGATTTTCAACAACATAACGTGCCGAGCGCGCCAGAACAGATTTAGGAATATTATCAAAGAAAGGTTCTGACTTGGCAAGCTCGAGAATATGATCTATGCCGGGGAGCATACGCAAAAGTGTTTGCTGTTTTTCGTTTAAGTCCATATTTTCCACCTGATGTTAAACCCTAATTGATCGTAAACAAAACGGGAGAAATATTTTATGTGTTTAATTTTATTATGCATTTTGTAGGTTTGGATGTATTTTCGCAACTCTTCTATAAATGAGATATACATTTTTGAACAAAATCCCATTTTGTTTACCCTTCGGGAAAGCCGAGGATATCCCATCTCCTGCGTTATCAAAGGCTCGCAGTCCCGCTGTAGCGGGACGGCTTCGCCCTTGATGCCTTGGATCTGGGGCATCCTCGACTTTCGCTCAATTAGGGTTAAAATTGCTTAATTTAGATTTCATATCATTTTAAAGCCAGCTATTTCAATAGATTTATTCAAAGAGAAATAGGAATTGAAAATAATACTTTATGGAACAACGATTTTGGGCTATAAGGAACACGAATCTTAAAGCTATTTTCAAAATAACGTTCCAAATGGGATGATCGGTTTCACGCGAATCCATGAAACCGATCTATTAACAAACGGAACATATTTTTGATAACAAGTATAAAGCCAGGCGAACATAATTCGCCCTTCATTTTGTTTATGCTCAATTGAGGTGTAACTTTGTCAAGTATAGCTTTTATTGTCAATCCGCATGCTGGTAACGGTTCAACAGGATTAAAATGGCCTGCGATTAAGGCTCGTGCCATAAACCGGCTGGGCAGTTTCGAGTCCTATATCACAACAGGCGCCGGTGAAGCCAAGCAGTTTACAGAAAAGGCCATTACCAGCGGAGCCAGACTCGTGGTCTGTGTCGGGGGAGACGGAACACTTAATGAGGTTGTAAATGGCTTTATGGAGCAAGGCGAATCAGACAGATCAGGTTTGACTCTAGGGTTTGTGCCCAATGGCACTGGTTGCGATTTCATCAAGACCGTTTCAATACCAAAAGACATAGAAAAGGCCATCGACTTGATTGCCGCAGGCCCTGTCCGTTGCATAGACTTGGGAAGGCTTCTTTTTAAGGATCACGATGGTCGTGACTGCTGTCGCTATTTCCATAATATTACAAGTTTCGGTCTGGGTGGTGAAGTTGACCAGAGGGTAAACAGAACCACTAAAGCGTTTGGCCCATTTATTTCATTTATCTGGGCAACGCTCATTTCCATTCTTCTGTACGGCAAGAAACAGATACGGTTTAAAGTCGATCAAGGTTTGGAACAGGAATTTATTATCTGGAACGTGGCGGTTGCAAACGGCCAGTATCATGGCGGCGGAATGTGGGTAGCCCCGGATGCATCGGTTGATGACGGCCTTTTTGATATAACGGTCGTTGGGGATCTGAGTCTTCCCGAAGTCTTTTTAAACCTCCCGAAACTTTACAACGGCAAGATAAAGGATATTGACAAGGTCATTACACTTACCGGCAAAAAAATAGAGGCGCTGTCAGATCAGCGCGTACTTCTTGATGTCGATGGAGAGCAGCCCGGAATGCTGCCGGTTGTCATTGACATTGTACCAGGTGCACTGAACATTATTACAGCACAATAGTGCTCCGAATAATTAGAAAAATGTTTATATAGTGCTTGACCGAAAACCCCGGATTTCGGTCAAAAATTCGAAATCCGAAGCACACGCGAAGCATCCCGACGGGGATAAATCCGAAACAATGACAAAAATATAAATGTTTCAATGACAAAAACATCGGATTTCCAATCAGTTAGTTTGGGTCATTTTGTCATTTGATATTCGAATTTGTTTCGAATTTCGAATTTCGGCCATTTTATAAGATCAGGCGATATTCGGATTTCGTCTGAACAGGACTTTTCGTTCAGGCAAATAAATCAGATTATGAAGAAACCAAAAGATTATATCATTTTCCCGCTGGATGTTCCGTCTGTAAAGACGGCCAAACAATATGTCGAAATGCTTTCAGAATCGGTGGGCATGTTCAAGGTGGGTCTGGAACTTTATATCCGATCAGGGCCTGAAATCATTGATTTCATAAAAACCTCGGGATCAGCCAGGGTATTTTTGGATCTGAAACTTCATGATATTCCTGCAACTGTTGAGCGTGCCATGGAGAGTATTGCAGATTTGGGTGTGGCATTTGCAACGGTTCATTGCGGAGAAACAAAAAGGATGCTTGAAGCTGCGGTTAAAGGGAGCAGGGGCAGGGTAGGGGTCCTTGGGGTTACGGTCTTGACAAGTGTCTTGAAAGAAGACATCCATGCTGCCGGGTTTAAGAAAGAATTTTCTTCTGACATGTCAAGGCTTGTGGCAAAAAGGGCGGCCATGGCCAAAGAGGCAGGCTGTATTGGCATTGTCTGTTCAAGTCTTGAAGTGAAAATGATAAAAGAGTCCTTTGGCCGGGACTTTATTGCGGTAACACCGGGGATACGCCCTGGTTGGGATGACTTGGGAAAAGATGATCAGCAGCGCGTAACAACACCGGCCCGGGCAATTGAAAACAGATCAGATTATCTTGTGATCGGACGGCCCATAAGGGATGCAAAGGACCCAAAGGCAGCGGCCGTACGCATTGCAGAAGAGATTGCAGCAGTGCTTTAATCAGATATTTTATTCAGAATATCAAACAAATCCCTTCGTCAGCTTATTCATTTTTGTATGGATTTCATTCTATTTGTATATTCAATACGTAAAAAAAATCAGCCCGTTAAGATGCGACCCTGATGTTCTGAAAATAACACACGATTGCAAAAGAAAGATCAAAAAAAGCATGAACGACAACACATTCACATCCAAAATCGCCCGGGAGCAGAACATAAGCGACCATTACGTTAAGGCGGTAGCCGACCTTCTGGCCGAAGGGGCCACCATCCCGTTTATTGCCCGTTACCGAAAAGAAGCCACCGGCAGCCTGGACGAAGTCGCTGTTACCGCCATCCGGGACCGGCTCAACCAGCTTCGAGAAATCGAAGACCGCAAAAAAGCGATCCTCAACTCTCTCGAGAAGCACGGCCATCTGACGGACGAGCTTTCCGAAAGGGTTCTGGCCGCCGAAACCATGGCAATATTAGAGGACATCTATCTGCCGTATCGGCCCAAGCGGCGCACAAGGGCGGTTGTGGCCAGGGGAAAAGGGCTCGAACCCCTGGCGCTGGCGATCCTGGAGCAGGACGGCACGGATCCGGTCGAAGCGGCGGCGGCGTTCATCGATCCTGAAAAGGGGGTCGAGTTGGTCGAAGATGCCTTGGCCGGAGCCAGGGACATTATTGCCGAAATCGTCAACGAGCACGACGAGGCCCGGGCCGGGCTGCGGAACCTCTTTTTCACCAAAGCCACGGTTGAAAGCCGCATGGCCGCCGGCATGGAGGAAAAAGGCGCCAAGTTCAGAGACTACTTTGAGTGGAAAGAGCCGCTGTCCACTATTCCCTCTCACCGGATGCTGGCCATCCGGCGCGGCGAAAAAGAAGACGTCCTGAACCTCGACATACGGCCCGATGAAGCCGAAGGAATCGCGCTGCTCGAAAACCTGTTCGTCAAAGGACAAGGGGCGGATTCCGACCAGGTGAGGCTGGCAATAACGGACTGCTACAAGCGCCTGCTTTCGCGTTCTATGGAAACCGAAGCCCGGCTTCACGCCAAGGAACGAGCCGACGCCAAAGCCATCAGAGTGTTCGCTGAAAACCTGCGCCAGCTTTTGCTTGCCCCGCCGCTGGGGGCCAAGCGCGTGATGGGGATAGACCCGGGATTCAGAACCGGGTGCAAGCTCGTCTGTCTGGACCGCCAGGGAAAACTGCTGCATTACGACACGATTTTTCCGCACCTGTCCGATAAAAAAGCCCTTGAAGAATCCGCCAAAATAAAATCCCTGTGCCAGCGTTTTGACATGGAAGCCATTGCCGTCGGCAACGGCACGGCCGGCAGGGAAACCGAAGCCTTTGCCAAAGCAGTCCCGATTTCAAACCCGGTGCCGGTGATTATGGTCAATGAGAGCGGGGCGTCGATCTATTCCGCTTCCGAGGCTGCCCGGCAAGAGTTCCCGGATCATGATCTGACGGTGCGCGGGGCCGTGTCGATCGCAAGGCGCCTGATGGATCCTTTGGCGGAACTCGTAAAAATCGATCCCAAATCGATCGGCGTGGGCCAGTACCAGCACGATGTGGATCAGGCCGCCCTGAAACAGGCCCTGGACGACGTTGTGATGAGCTGCGTTAACGGTGTCGGTGTGGATCTGAACCGGGCCAGTGTCCAGCTTTTGACCTATGTTTCCGGGCTCAACGCCGGCATCGCCAACAACATTATCGCCCATCGCGAGGCCAACGGGCCCTTTACGTCTAGAACGCATCTGCTGGACGTGCCGCGCCTGGGGCCCAAGGCCTTTGAACAGTCGGCCGGGTTTTTGAGGATCCCGGACGCTGAAAACCTCCTGGACGCCAGCGCGGTGCACCCGGAAAGTTATCACATTGTCGACGCCATGGCCAAAGACCTGGGGGCCACGGTCTCTGGCCTGATGAAAAAACCCGAGATCCGCAGTCAAATAGATATCTCACGATATGTGACGGAATCCGTCGGAATCCCCACCCTGAACGACATCCTCGATGAACTGGCCAAACAGGGACGCGACCCCCGGGAAAAATTCGAAGAGTTCTCGTTTGCCGACGGCATTGAAAAGATCGAAGACTTAAGGCCGCAGATGAAACTGCCCGGAATCGTGACCAATATCACCGCATTCGGCGCTTTTGTGGACATCGGCATCCATCAGGACGGCCTGGTTCACATCAGCCGGATGTCCGACCGCTTCGTGAAAGACCCGTCTGACATCGTCAAGGTTCATCAGAAGGTGTCGGTGACCGTAATAGACGTCGACCTTGCCAGAAACCGGATTTCGCTGTCAATGAAATCAAGTGCCGGCCATTCGGATCCTGATGTGAAAACATCGGGGGTGAAAAAAAATCTTCATCGTCGCGGCCCGAAACCAAAAAAGAAGAAAAACCCGAAACTATCGTTTAACAGTCCCATGGCAGAGGCATTAATAAAAAGCGGCCTGAAATAGATCCTTTTGAACGCCTAACCCGGTTTTCTCACGAGCTCAATATAATCTCTTGATTTCAAATCGGTTTTTTACTGTTTTCAAGACCAAAATAAATTCTTCATGAGAAATGCGGGCTAAAGACCGTCACGACAACACGGAAGCCCGAAATAAAGAAAAACTTAAAAACAACCGTGCCTGCTCCGTTAAATCCATGCCCCATGAAATGTTTACCCCGTTAAACGCGGAGCCATGTTTAACCATGGCAAAACCTATTTCATCGGGGTGGAAGCCATTTAACCGGGGTGGCTAATTAAAGTCGCTTTGCTCTGAGCATCGTAATTGGGCATTAGATGTGTTTTTAAGCATTGATTTCTCTGGTCTTGTGGAACCTGATCCCGATCCATTCTTCCATGCAATAGCCGAGCTGCCATTCACTGGTCGTCAGATAGGCCCTCGATCCTTCGGCATCCACTGCAATGTTGGCGCTGTTTTGCTCCTCAAAATCCCGCATCTTTTTAGGGTCGTCGCATTGGACCCACCGGGCAACATTATAATCAACCTGTTCGTAAGCAGCATCAACGCCATATTCAGACTTGAGGCGTTCCATGGTGATGTCAAACTGCAGCATTCCCACGGCGCCCAGGATATAGTCTCTTGAGGCAAGCGGCCTGAAAACCTGAACAACCCCTTCTTCTGCGAGCTGGATCAGTCCTTTTTGAAGATGCTTGGTTTTCATGGGATTCTTGAGAATTACCTTTTTGAAAAATTCAGGCGCAAAATTGGGAATTCCGCAGAATTGCAAGGGCTCCTTTTCTGAAAATGTGTCCCCTATCTTTATGGTGCCATGGTTATGAATGCCGATGATGTCGCCGGGATAGGCTTCCGATACGTTTTCACGCTCATTTGCCATAAAGATGGTGGCGTTTGAGAATATAACATCTTTTCCGATTCGGTGGTGAAAGGCCTTCATTCCTCTGGTAAATTTTCCCGAGCAGATCCTTATAAATGCGATTCGGTCCCTGTGGGCCGGATTCATATTGGCCTGGATCTTAAATGCAAAACCGGAGAAGGGCTCCTCGTAGGGGGAGACTTCCCGCGTAACAGCAGCCCTGGGACCCGGAGACGGCGCCATTTCCATAAATGCGTCCAGCATCTCCTTTACACCGAAATTATTGATTGCGCTCCCGAAAAAAACAGGTGTTTGGTTGCCTTTTAAATAATGGTCGAGTTCAAAAGGATTGGCAGCCCCTTCGATCAATTCAATTTCCTCTCTTAACTCATCTGCCTGGCTGCCGAGAATCTTGTCGAGTGTTGGGTCGGAAAGGTCGTTTATCACAATGCTTGCCCTGCTCCTTGTTTCCTGGCCGGGCATAAAAAGGTGAAGCTCTTTTTTATAAAGATTGTAGACCCCTTTGAATCTTTTTCCCATGCCAACGGGCCATGATAGCGGTGTGCACTCGATCTGAAGTTTGTTTTCGATATCATCAAGAATATCAAGGGGCGCCATGCCCTCCAGGTCCAGCTTGTTGATAAAGGTAATGATGGGCGTGTTGCGCATGCGGCAGACTTCCATCAGCTTCTCGGTCTGGGGCTCAACCCCTTTGGCGCTGTCGATGACCATCAGGGCGCTGTCGACCGCTGTAAGCACTCGGTAGGTATCCTCAGAAAAGTCCTGATGCCCGGGTGTATCCAGAAGATTGATCTCAAAGCCGTTGTAATTGAATTTCATCACCGATGTGGTGACGGATATGCCCCTTTCCTTTTCGATGGCCATCCAGTCGCTGGTGGCATATCTTTGGGCCTTGCGGGCCTTTACGGCCCCTGCCTGCTGAATGGCGCCGCCGTAAAGAAGCAGCTTTTCGGTTAATGTGGTCTTGCCCGCGTCCGGGTGGCTTATAATTCCAAACGTCCGGCGCCTGTCGATCTCTTTTTTGTTATTTTTCATTATATATTTAGGTCTCTATCTTTGATGAATTCGTAAAAAGTCGAATTCATCCGGTTTTAGGTTTTAAGTTTTAGGTTTTAGGTTAGGAATTATCATTGTTTACAAATACTTAAAACTTAACACCTAAAACTTAAAACGCTCGTA
>SDBS01001709.1_pt1 | contig 22259 bp, 15 predicted proteins | sample 2277091 | NCBI WGS metagenome assembly SDBS01 (sample SAMN10404972, study PRJNA504765) | marine sediment metagenome | isolation source: marine sediment core GS10_PC15, 163 cmbsf | place: Arctic Ocean: Southern Knipovich Ridge | collected 2010
AAGTAGTAAAGGGCTGTCCGGTGCCGGTAGTTATTGCAGGCGGGGAAAAAATGGAGAGCGATGAGGATATTTTCCAAATGGTCGAAGACGCGCTGAAAGGGGGTGCTGCTGGTGTATCGGTCGGCCGAAACGCCTTCCAGCATGAAAATCCGACCAAAATGGTCGAAGCATTAAGCAAAATGGTTCACGAAGGGTACAGCATCGAAAAGGCAATCACAATACTGCAAAACTAAAGTTCTCAAGCCCGCCGGCTAATGCGGCAGTGTGTTCAATATGCTTTTGAGTATCCCTAATACACAAGGCCATAATTAAACAGAGGTGAATTATGTCAGAAAATATAGCTCGTCGTAGTTTTTTAAAAAAATCTGTTATTGCCTCCACGGGTGCTACATTAGGTTTAAGTTTTGAAGAGAAAGCTTTATCAGCAGGAACAACGGGAAAAGCAATTGCGCCGGTGTCTGGGAATTCAACTAAAACTTTGCCAACGGGCAGGATTGGTAATGTTGAAATTAGCAGGTTAATCGCCGGTGGCAATCCATTCAGCGGCTGGTCACACAGCAGAGATTTGAAATATTTATCTGAATTATTCAAGGCCTACAGTGCAGAAGAAAAAATTATTGAGACTCTGGAACTGTACGAAGAAAATGGAATAAATACTATTATAGCAGGCGGCGTTAGAGTTCTCGATAAATATTGGAACCAAAGAGGCGGAAAGATACAATGGATTGCACAAACACACCCTAAGGCAAATGACCTGACAACTAATATAAAGAGGGCCATTGATAATGGAGCTGTCGCAGCTTATATACAGGGTGGTATTGGAGATAGTTTCGTCAAAAATGGTCGTGTTGACCTTCTCGGAAAGGCCATCGATTTTATTAAAGAAAACCGAATACCCGCAGGTATTGGGGCCCATTCAATAGAAGTGCCGATTGCATGTGAAAAGGCGGGAATTGAACCCGATTTTTATATGAAAACTTTACATAGTGGGAACTATTGGTCCGCCACCCCGAAAGAAGACAGGATTGAGTTCAATGTCGATAGTAACAGTCCCGATGACCATGATAATATCTGGTCCCTTGACCCGGAACGAACTATTGAATTTATGAAAAACGTGGACAAGCCGTGGATAGCCTTTAAGGTTTTAGCCGCAGGGGCCATCCATCCCAGAGACGGTTTCAAGTATGCCTTTAACAACGGTGCCGATTTTATTTGTGCGGGAATGTTTGATTTTCAGGTCATCGAGGATGTAATTATTGCAAAAGACGTATTAGCAAAAGCAGACAGACATCGCCCCTGGAGAGGGTAATAACCTCTGTCACCTCGTTGTCATTTCGAGCACAGCGAAGTGGAGTCGAGAAATCTGGCATTCGAAAACAGATCGTCCTGAGCGAAGCCTTATAAATTTCTACCAGTAAATACAACTTCCAATACTGCGTCAATCAATCTTCTTGCCGGTAGCTTCTCTGGTGCCCCGTGATGTCGTGAACTTTCCCTTGAGAGTCGTTCCGTCCAACTTGCCCTTGAATTCCATCGGGTACTCACGACCCTGCCATTTCATCGTAACCTTGAAACTTACCTGATCACCATCCACCTTGAGATCCGTAAGGGCTGTCTCGTTATCACGATATGTGTAAGTCCCGGTCACATCTTCTTTGATCTTCAGCGTGCTCGTACGCGTACCTCGTGAGGTCTCCCTCGTGAACTCCCACGTGCCGAAAAGTGGTGAGGTAGTCTCGATCTTCTTACCGGTCACAACGATAGTAAATCTTTGAAAGCTAATATCGCCCTTGATCATCTTACCCTCAAATTTGCCTTCCAGATTATCTCCGTCTAATTTTCCTTTGAAGTCTATTTTTAAGCCCTGGTCCTCCCCACCCATCCCGACAACAAAAGTAACCTGGTCACCTTCGAGCTTGAGCTTCTTCATAGGAAGTTTATCACCTTCAGGGATTTCATACCAGCCGGTCAGGTCTCCATTTATCCTCATTATACTCGTCTTTATATTTCCGAATGATTCTTCATTCAGTGCCCACTTCCCGACCAGTGCCGCTCCTACGCGCTCGCCGGTTGCCGGAAGCTCACCTCGTTGGCTCTTGAATGCCCCGGCTAACTTATGTACCTTAATTGTACCCTTAAAGGTCGATTCCCATTCGCGCTCACGGAACTTGCTCTTTCGTGTATAGGTAAGCTTTCCATCCTGGAATTTGACGTTCGATACTGCATGCTCTCCGAACTCAGCATCCCATTTGCCGGCCAGCGTACCGTCCGGCTTCTCTGATATTGTCAGCCTGCCGGTGATTTCGCGCTCTCCAACATTAAACTTAATGTCCCACTGGCCAAGAACCGGACTCTTGTGCTTCTTACGGGTTCCATTGACATGATGATTTCCAAAGGCGCCTGACATTGTGCCTGTGAGCTTGCCCTCCTTTAAGGTTAACGTGTATTCATCTATGAAATCTAGGACGCGAGTCTTTCGGATAGTACTAAAGGTGAGCTTTACATCCTCGAATCTGACATCATTCAGCTCACTGGCGCCCCACTTGGCCGTAAGACTGCCGTCCGCCTTCTTGGAAATGGACAATGTGGCAAATCTATCAATGCCAAGATAATCAATTTTGATATCCCATTCACCTGTAATGTCTTCGGTCGCTAAGACAAATGACGTCTGTGAAAACAGTAGAAAACAGGTAAGAATGACAGACTTGCCGATTCTCTTGTGGACTAATATCTGATTCATAATAAGCATCCTGAAAAAATATGTTTCCCAAATTAACGGCTCCTCAACTTAACTCGCAATCTATGAAAATACTGCAAAGCAGTGTAAAAGACAACTTCTTTTTAGAAAAATCGTCTCTGACAAACTTGAAAATAAAAGCTGTTGACAAGATGACGCAATTTGCGTTAAATGGTAATAAAGAACCAACAAAGCAAAGAAGCGATATGAATATAAAAATAAAGCAGATAAGAGAATTAATACTTCCGATTCTTCAGCGCTACGGAGTCAGCAAGGCTGCGCTGTTCGGCTCGGTTGTCAAAGAACAGATACGACCTGACAGCGATGTTGACATACTTGTTCAGATTGATAAAGATATCAGCCTGCTTGATTTTGTGGGACTGAAACTTGAACTGGAGCAAGCACTGAAAACAGATGTGGATGTGGTAGAGTATGACACTATCAAACCCCTCTTAAGGGAGACCATCCTCAAAGAACAGCAGGTGATTCTATGACCAGAGATATAAGAGTATACATCGAGGATATTCTGGAAAGCATTACAAAGATACAGCAATACACACAGACCGTTAACGAGCAGGACTTCCTGAATAACACACAGATTCAGGATGCTGTCTTGAGACGGCTCGAAATCATTGGTGAAGCCGTAAAGAACATCCCACAAGCCTTTAGAGACAGGTATCCGCAGATTCCCTGGAAGAAAATAGCCGGTTTGAGGGATGTGCTTATTCATGAGTACTTCGGCGTGAATATGCGCCGAGCATGGAAAGTAGCAAAGCAGGACATTTTTGTTCTGAGCGACAAACTCCAAAAGGTGAAAAAAGATTTAGAGACACAAAAATGAAGAAACTATGGGTAAATGTTGTTCCATATTACAAAGAAATCGCCATAACTGCGCTGGAAAGCGGGGCTGAGGCGGTTGTTCTTCCGGATGGCGAGAGTGAAACTGTGCGCCAGTTCGGCAAAATCAAAACCGTCGAAAAAGACGGCGACATCAAGCCCGGCGCCGATGTCGAGTTCATCGATATAGCCGGCAAAGAAGACGAAGACAAAGCCGCTGCAGTGCCGGCTGAAAAAATTATTGTACTTAGAATGCTTGATTGGACGATTATACCGATAGAAAACCTGTTAGCCCGACGAGGAAAAAATATTATTGTCCAGGTGGAAAACAGCGAACAGGCCAAACTTATGGTTGAAATACTCGAAAAAGGCGTTGACGGTGTCCTCTTAAATACCACCGACGTAAACGAGATAAAAAAATGCGCCGAAATCATTCACGGCGTAAGTGAAAAAATCGCCCTGGTAACAGCCACTATCACAGGCATAAAACAATTAGGCATGGGCGACAGGGCATGTCTCGATACCTGCACGCAAATGACTTTAGGCGAAGGGATGCTCGTCGGCAATACCGCTGTCGGTTTCTTTTTGGTGCATTCCGAATCCATCGACAATCCTTACGTGGCATCTCGGCCGTTCCGTGTTAATGCCGGAGCGGTGCACGCATACACCTTAGCGCCGGGCGGTAAAACGAAATATTTAGCTGACTTTAAAGCCGGTGATGAAGTCCTGCTGGTGGATTTCCAGGGTAAAAGTCAAACCGCTTATCTGGGCAGAAATAAGATCGAGAAAAGGCCCGTGATGCTCATTGAGGCCGATGCCGAAGGTCAGCCGATAAGTCTGGTCTTGCAGAACGCCGAGACAATTCGATTCGTCAGCCCGGACGGCAAAGCAGTTTCAGTTACAAATTTGAAGCCTGGCGATAAAGTCTTAGGCCATATCGAAAAGGCCGGCAGGCACTTTGGTATGCAGGTTGAGGAAACACTGATTGAAAGGTAGAGTTATGGATTGGCCGGACGATGTAATCAGTATAATCTTAGCAACTTTTCTTGGAGCGGCAATAGGGCTGGAGAGGGAGCTTAGCGGCAAGTCCGCCGGGCTGCGGACGAATCTCTTAATATGCCTTGGCGCAGCGATCTTTACCATAATTTCCAAACGAATGGTGGACGTGACCGAAGGTTCGATTACAAGGATAGCTGCCCAGATTGTTACTGGCGTAGGTTTTTTAGGTGCCGGTGCCGTCATCCAGGATAGACGTGGTGTGCATGGCTTGACTACCGCCGCGACTATCTGGCTTGTTGCAAGTATCGGAATGGCTTGCGGAGCGGGCTTTTACGCCCTGGCGGTTGTATCGACTCTTATTGCAATTGTTGTCCTCGTAGGCCTCTTAAAGCTGGCAAAGCCTTTGACACGCTATGTAGAAAAACACAAAACCGAATCCGAAAGCATTCCCGACGATTAGGATTAAACAAGCACACCTGAAGTGGAGATTGGCGCTGTTCCTTCTTCAGCCTGCTTTTGGCACAGCATCTCTTTAGATCCACGTGAAGCAGATTTTTGCTGCAGTTCAATTTTAACTTTACTCCGCTCGGAATGATGGGGGATTTATGCTTGACGCTTTTGGGTAAATTGGGTAGAATTTGCCATAGTATGTGTCACTGCGGCGTTGTCCTGCAAATCAGGACCTGTGACTTTACCATTTTGATTAAGCTGCGTCGTGTAAGAAAAAACGCATCTGGAAAAAACGCATCTGAGTATTATGGAGGTAAAAAATGCAATTCTTAAAAAGAAAACACATCCGCTCATGTCCGAATACTGATAAACATCACAACCGCAACAGGAAATATCGCTGGTTGATATGGATATTTCCCATAGCTGGCTTGGTGTCGTTGATCTGGTTTTTGATTCGAGTGATACCGAAGCCTTTGCGGGCGATGTATCCATGTCAACGGTTTGCTTTTCCGTTGGCTTCGGGATTTGTGGTTTGGCTTTTGGGCCTGGGTGCATCCACAATGGCATTTAGAAAGGCCAGGCTTAACTTTGCACGGAGGCGGTTTGTGTTGGGCTTGGTATGTGTTGCCATAAGTATTGGCGCCTTGTGGATAGCTGTAAGTGCTACTGGCGAGAAGTTGGTATTGGCTGAACCACAGCCTGCGAATGAGCCGATAGGAGTTGCCAGGGGAATTTATCCCGGCCGTGTCGTATGGGTGCATGATCCGGATGCTACCGATTGGAAAGGTCCGGGAAACGGACACTGGTGGAAGCCGGAACATACCAATCAGAAAATTTGTGATAAGATGATGTCACAGGCTGTTTGTAACCTGACGGGCAAATCCACCGAAGCCGCCGCATGGGATGCGATCTTCCGCTACCATAATAATACCCGTAACAAAGGCGATGTAGGATATAAGCCGGGCGAGAAGATTACAATTAAAGTTAACTTTGTCGGTTTTATTCGTACCATGGAGGCGGTTAATCCCGATACCTACGACCTCGAAAACTGGATAGATTACATGAATACTTCGCCCCAGATAATTAGCGCATTGCTCAGGCAGCTCACTCAAGACGCCGGTGTCAGGCAAGCCGACATCACTATAGGTGACGGTTTGACTTATTTTGCTAATGAGTACTTTGATGTTTTGCACAAGGAGTTTCCGGACATCTGTTATCTGGATTGTCAGGGAAAATCCGGCAGAGTCAAAGAAGAGTTTTCGTCCACCCCTTTGTATTGGAGCAGCAAACCACAAGGCTTTAAGCAGGATTATATACCCAAATCATTTGAACAGGCTGAGTATCTCATTAACCTCGCTAATCTCAAAGCCCATCCGCTTGCGGGTGTCACTCTTTGTGCCAAAAACCATTATGGCTCATTGATTCGAACACCCGTTGAAGAAGGGTACTACAATATGCACAATAGCGTTTCCTTAAAAGAAACGGCTCAATACAGAAACTTGGTGGATTTGATGAGCCACGATCATATCGGAGGCAAAACCGTTTTATATTTACTCGACGGTCTCTACGCCGGTTTACACTATATCGAACGCGTACCGAGAAAGTTCCAGGCTGCTCCTTTCAATAACGATTGGGCTTCCTGTCTGCTCGCTTCGCAGGACCCCGTGGCTATCGATTCAGTCGGCCTGGATATTCTGCAGATCAATATTGAAAAATACGCGAGGATGTCTGGTTCGGACGACTATCTGCACGAGGCCGCACTGGCGAATAATCCGCCTTCAGGGACATTCTACGACTCCGACCATTCCGGAAACGTCAAAAGATTACAAAGCCTCGGCGTCCACGAGCACTGGAACAATCCGAAGGATAAAAAATATTCCCGCAATCTAAGAACCGGAAAAGGCATCGAGCTGGTAGCAATTACTAAGGCAGACACTGCAAAAAAAGGTATCATCGCACCGGGAGTGAAAGTAAAAAAACTTGCCGGCGATTTTAAGTTTACAGAAGGCCCCGCTGTGGATGCTCAGGGCAATGTCTTTTTTACCGACCAGCCCAATAATCGCATTCACAAATGGTCTGTGGACGGCATACTATCAATCTTCCACGATAGCCCGGGAAGAGCCAATGGCCTCTACTTCGACAAAAATGGTAACCTGCTCGCCTGTGCCGACCTGAATAACGAGTTATGGTCGATTGATATGGATGGTAATGTCACTGTGCTTGTCAAAAACTTTAACGGCAAGAAGCTTAACGGCCCAAACGACCTCTGGGAGGACCCGAAAGGAGGAATATATTTTACCGACCCTTTATACAAAAGGCCTTACTGGAATAGAGGACCTATGGAGCAGGACGGCAAGCATGTTTATTATCTGAATCCAAATCGCAAAAGATTGATACGCGTTACCAATGACCTCATTACGCCCAACGGCATAATCGGCACACCTGATGGTAAGATGCTTTACGTAGCCGACCTCGGAGCGAAAAAAACCTATGTGTACAACATCAATGCTGATGGAACGCTGTCGAACAAAAAGCTTTTCTGCTCGATGGGCTCTGATGGTATGACGATTGACAACGAGGGTAATATTTACCTGACGGGCAGAGGTGTTACGGTCTTCAATTCAGCCGGCCAAAAAATCGAGCATATCCCCATCGACGCCGGCTGGACCGCCAACGTATGTTTCGGAGGCCCGGACAGACATACTCTCTTTATCACCGCCCAGACCTCGCTCTACTCACTACGCATGCGCGTCAAAGGCGTACAATAATATGCCGGCATTTTTTCTGTCCCGGACCAAAACTTGCAGTTGTGCTCGGGAAGGATTGTTGAAGGTATTTTATGGGAGTCTGCAATGTGAAAAGAGATTAAAATGATTAAGAAACGATATACTCTAACAGTATTATTTTTCATTGGGACTTCGTTCAGTTTCGCAGATGTCCCGGTAACGGTGGAGGTGGTTGAGGTCAACAAGATTTGGGATAAGGCCCCGCACAACGCATTTACAGACCTTGTGCGTTGGAACGATAGGTTTTACTGCGCATTTCGCCAGGGCAGAGGGCACGTTTCAACAGACGGAAAAATCCGAATACTCGAATCTAAAAACACAAATCTCTGGGACTCAGCAGCCCTTATAGCACTGGCAGGCTTCGACCTCCGCGATGCTCACCTGTCTGTAACACCAGATGACCGATTAATACTGCTCGGTGGCGCCGCCCCCCGAAAAAAGGACAATCAATCTGCACCTACCGGCACGTTTGTCAGTTTCTCACAGGACGGCAAAAAATGGACCTCACCACAAATTGTTGTCCAGCCGGGCCGTTGGCTCTGGTGCGTTACCTGGAACGATGGAAAAGCATACGGCGTTACCTACACTGCCGGCAAAGGTGAACGATACCTCGATTTGCTCGTCAGCTCCGACGGGATTAACTACAAGAAACATGTGGCTCCGCTGTTCAAACAAGGCCGGCCAACGGAAGTTACTCTGCGTTTTGATACTGACCGGACATGCTATGCCCTTGTCCGCCGCGACCGCTACGAGACAGAATCAACCAGTGCATTTTTGGGGACGAGCAGGCCGAACTACAAGCAGTGGCAGTGGAAAGACCTCGGAGAGGATTTCAACAGTTTCGGTGGTCCAAACCTCATCCGAATACCAGGCGGCCATTGGATAGCTGCAGGCCGAATGCACCAGGGTGGCTCCCATACTGCGCTGACCTATATTGATGTCAAAAAAGGCACTATGACCAAGCTGATAAAATTGCCCAGTGGCGGCGACACAAGTTATCCCGGACTCGTTTGGCACAGGAACTTGCTTTACGTCAGCTACTACTCCAGCCACGAAGGCAAAACCAGTATCTATCTGGCCAAGGTGAAAATCAAACCAAAATCCGAAGATGCCGAATAACCTCATAAGTGGAAGGAGATTCAGTTATGCAAGACAAATCATTGGACCGCCGACAATTCATAAAGGCCTCAGCGGGGATGTCTATAGCTGTAGGAATGGAAAGCAAGGCAGGGACAAGCCCTTCGGACTCTGCCATCTCACAGGAAGACGATCCGGAAAGAAAAAAGAGGATTGAAGCCAATCAGCAGATTCAGAAGGCTCGCCAGGTAGCTTTAGAGATTTTAAAACCAAGTAACAAAGAATTAGAGCACGGCCTTGAGCTTCATAAGAATTCCCTTGTTATCGAGCCGTATGGTTTTTCGCCCTATGCTGCCGTAGATGGTGACAAGATACGAGCGGCAGCCGACGCTGGCGCTTCGAAGCTCGAACTTCAAGATATGAAAGAAGATATGCAAAGGACCCGCTCTGTAACTGATGCATCCGAACGCCGGGAATACATGGACGCCTGGGAAGCCGCGGGAGTTACCTGCATCTTTCAAAACGCTGGAGAGGAAGGGATAGCTATAAGCCGGCTGTTGAAACGGTTGGCACGCTTTACTTACGTTACGGATATGATGCGCCACTTTGTTTACAAGGCGGTGACACCAGATGATATTGTTGCTGCTAAAGAAAAAAATAAACACTGTCTGTATTTTAGCGGCAATGGCGTGCCTATTCCTCAGGATTGGGTTTCGGTCCAGGAAGAATTACGCTACATTCGAGTATTTTTCCAGTTGGGTATCCGAATGATGCACTTAACTTACAATAGACGCAACGTGATTGGCGATGGATGCGGAGAGCCGTCTGATGGAGGATTGAGCGATTTCGGGCGTGCAGTCGTTGCAGAGATGAACCGAGTTGGAGTGATTGTGGACGTCTCTCATTGTGGTTGGCGAACCAGCCGAGAAGCTGCTGAGGTCTCTGACCGGCCCATTGTCGCCAGCCATACTACCTGTGAGGCAATTCACGAACATATTCGAAGCAAGCCGGATAATGTCATTCGTGCCATTGTAGATAAAGGAGGTTTGATCGGTATCTGCTGTATTCCCGGTTTTCTTGGCGGCAAAGGTAACATTGCCAAAATGATGGAGCACATTCAATACGCAGTCAAAACCTTCGGCGCAGAACACGTTGCTATTGCCACAGACGTGGGCTATACATCACGAATGGCAGCCGAGCAAAACAAAAAGCTCCCAAAGCGCATGAAAACCCGAAATGGGTGGGAACACCTATGGCCCGCCGGTTCGCGTGTGGCAAAATCACAGGAAAGCAGACTTAGCATGGCCTGGACAAATTGGCCGCTCTTTACGGTTGGTCTTGTCCAGCTTGGGTATTCTGACTCGGACATCCAAAAGATTCTCGGCGGCAATGCACTTCGTGTAGCCCGTGCCGTATTAGCTTAAAGAGAACAAAATTCTTATAAAATATTTTTAGCGAGGCAAAAGGAGATACAAGTGAACAGAAAACGGTTTGGTTTTGTATCGGTATTAGCGATAGTAATTGTAACATCTGCCTGTCTTGTGCATTCCAAAGTAGTCAGCGCCGAGTTCCGTGCCGGTATCGCGGTACGTAATGTTACCCCCGACCCGCTTCTGCCAGTTTCCGGCGGCGTCGGACCTTCAAAGCCTACAATAAAGAAATTCGGAGAACTAACCGTACGTGCCTTAGTCCTTGAAAACAGTGGCACCCGCGTAGCAATATGCAGTACCGACTTCCTCGGATTCCCCGGCGTGCTCGGCGACAAGGTACGTACGCGGATAGCGTCCATTCCGTCAAAGAACATCCTCATCGGCGCCACCCATACCCACAGCGCCCCGGATTGCTACGGTTTTCCCGACAGAAGTGGCAACTCTGCTATCAATATTAAGTACGTCAACAGTGTGTGTGTGAAATTAGCCGATGCAATCAACGAGGCAATTGCTAAGCTGCAGCCGGCGCGGATCAAAATCGCTACCGGTAATGCTAAAGGAAAGGTTGCCTATAACTATTACGCCGAACAGTTATACGACCCGCGCTGTGATGTTATTCAGGTCCTGGACGCCAAAGATAAACCCTTCGCTGTACTAATCAATTACGCATGTCATCCCGAAGTAATCGGCTCGAATCAGGGCATCCTTTCCCCCGACTTCGTAGGTCCCCTTTATGACCGCATCAAAGAGCGCGGCGGCGGCACTGGTATCTTTATGAACGGCGCACTGGGAGGTATGGTAACTGCTGACTGCCGTGGTCCCAACGGCAAAGACATCCGGACATGGGACGAGTGCCTCCGCATTGGCCGCCTCCTCGCAGATGAATCGCTCCGAATTCTCGAAGACGCTCCCATACTTACAAATCCCCATCTATATTGTGCAAGTACGACGATCGACTTTCCAATAGAATCTGAGCTCCTCCGTACTGTTGTCGAGTTGTCCCCGTTGGGCTTTGAGGTGCAGGACAGCCGCAATATATCCACACAGGTAAACATCGTCAACATCGCCAATGCACAAATCCTTACCATCCCGGGTGAAGCCCTGCCAAATATCGGCTATTATCTCAAGCGAAAGATGCAGGGTAGCCACAACTTACTTTTCGGCCTTACAAACGATGCCTTCGGCTACATCCTGACAAAGGAAGATTGGAATAGCTTCGACCGCTACGAATATATCACCGAAACGTGCCTGGGCGAAATGACCGGGGAGATATTTATTAAAGAGGCCCTTAAGTTTATCGATAACTGTCCCCGTCCCATACGTTTTGCTGATTGACGAGGATTTGCAACCGTACATTCGGAAAACCTGCTGCACGAGGTTTCTGGAGTGAAAAATGCTAAACTAATTTCATAGGCAACTTATTCAAAGGAGATTCAAATGAACAAAAAATGGTATGTTTTGATGATGTTGTTTGTGGTGGTAGTGGCCTGCAGCAGCGTCGAAGCGGCAAGTGTTGTCGCACCAGGGGCGAAGGTTGAAAAACTCGCCGGCGGCTTTAGGTTTACCGAAGGCCCCGCTGCTGATGCTAAGGGGAATATCTTCTTTTCGGATATTCCAAACAATCGAATCCACAAATGGTCGCTGGATCCCGGCGCGCCGGGACTGTCAACATTCCGTGAGAACTCTGGTGGCTCCAACGGTCTTTACTTTGACAAAGACGGCAATCTTATGGCCTGCGAAGGAGGTGGCCGGCGGTTGGTATCAATTGACCCGAAAGGTAAGGTGACTGTGCTGGCCGACAAGTTCCAGAACAAGCGATTCAACAGTCTCAACGACCTCTGGATTGATCCCAAGGGAGGTATTTATTTTACCGACCCCCGCTACGGGAACAGGGACGGCATGGAGCAAGATGGCGAGCATGTCTATTATCTCTCGCCCGACCGTAAAAGGCTCATCCGCGTAGTCGATGATATGGTCAGGCCTAACGGAGTAATAGGCACCCCCGATGGCAAAATGCTTTATGTTGCCGACCACGGCGGGAAGAAGACCTTTGTGTACACAATCAATAAAGATGGAACTTTGTCGAACAAGAAACTTTTCGCTCCCGAAGGTTCCGACGGGATGACTATTGACAACGAGGGCAACATTTACCTGACGACGAGAGTAGTAGCGGTTTATAACAAAAAAGGAGAAAAAATTAATACCATCAAGGTCCCAGAGGGGCCGGCCAATGTCTCTTTCGGCGGGCCGGACAAACGAACACTCTTTATCACTGCCCGAACTTCGCTGTATTCGGTCAGGATGCGCGTTAAAGCCGCTGAGTAGGAACTTATGGAAATTGGGTTTGATTGGGTTTGTTTTCACCAAGTGTCCAATTGGATTTATTTTCGTAATTCGTTGTATTATATGGATTTGCGTTCATTTGACTTTTTTGGAAATTGGGTTTGTTTTGCATAATTGATAGTGAAACACACTCTCTATTTCTCCGCTATTTCGGCCTGATATGACAAAAAAGCCCTGTTTTCCGGCATTTTGTGAGATGATGGCAATTTGGTTAAACTCCATTTCTGATTGATTATTGATTATTGATTATTGATTATTGATTATTGATTATTGATTATTGATTATTTATTGTGACCCTAATCCATTAGTTGGATGCATTATACCATAAAACAGGTTTGAAGTCGAGTGAAATCCGGAAAAATGTCCGTGACTCCGTTCCGTCTGCTGGTTTTGTGTAACTTTGAATATAAACAAGAGTGATGTCGAATGTATCAAATAAAAAAGAAGAGGGCTGACAGTGTCTTAAGCTGCCAGCCCTTTGGGCAAATGTAATGGTGTGTGGTTATCTTAGGCGTTTTGTTTCTTTCTGAGTCGGCCTATTGCGCCAGGGCTGCGATTTGTTCTGCGCTCAGCGCATCGTTGTAAATTCGCACGTCATCAATCAAGCCGGACATAATTTTACCGGCAGAAGCGGGACGAACAACTTTGAGCCGATGAGAAGAATTGCATGGGGGCGACCTCAAGAGTTGACATGCTTAGGAGCACTGATTATATTAGCATTCATAGTTGAGGAAACGGGGACGGTAAGAACAATTGTCGCTGATCAGTCCAGATCGAATCGCCGGACAATATCCAGTTAAATCCGCTGAAGTCACCAGTTTCAAATCCCTCTTCGTAAAGCTCACCTTCGCTTCGTATCCGTATTGTCTCATCACTCCATGCCTCTTGATATGTTACCGCTGTTAGTGGCCCGATATTTGAATTCACGGTTAAATTATTATTCTGGATTTTACCATCCAGATTTAAATTAGAATGTATGTTGTCTTCTGGAATTAATAGAGTGACAGTAACAGATTTAGTTTCTCCAACTGCTACACTTATTGGAACAACATTAGAATCTAAAATCTCATCCTCATAATTCTCGTACTCTATATCTGCATATGCATCCCAATTTAACAAATCGTGAACATCATTATTGGTTACTGTAATCTGAACATCAATTGGATCACCATTAGAATATATACGAGGATCAACAAACATATTGACCTCAATGCGCCACAAAGTAAAGTACATTACCAAATCCTCTGTCACGTTTAACGCATTCTCACCTTTGAGTTTGACCTCTGTCCCTTCATCATTTATCTCAATCTCGTATACTCCCGCAGAAAAATCTGCAAATTCAAAATAGCCATCCTCATTTGTGGTATTGATCCATTCCATCTCGTTTTGCACATTTTTGATCCATACAGGAACATCGCTCAACGGATCACCGGGGTTATTCACCACATATCCAGATATCTTAACAAAAGCCCTGCCCTTCTGGAGGACGAAATCAGCATTGGTAGTCTGTCCCAAACTCACATTTACGGTTTTGGAATCATCCAAAAACTCAGTTTCGACCGCATCTGTGTTGATTGTATAGGTTCCAGCGTACAATCCGGGTATTATATAACGCCCATCCTCATCAACGGAGTATCTGGGCATTTCAGGACCACTTAAGAATAGATATACGTTTGTTATTGGTGTTCCATTAGGATCGGTTATCCTTCCTGCAATGCTACCTGCCGGCTGCAATGTGAAGTCCACAATCTTTGTTTCACCTGTAACAGCCTGAACAGTCGCTGTTGCTTCCATCAGATTAGCATAAGGTGATGGAATAACAGATAGTACATATGTTTTGCTCTCCAATCCCGTAAGTTTGTAAATGCCATTTGAATCCGTTACTGCAGTGGCATACGCTGGTCCGGATGCCTCTATATAAGCTCCGCTCACCGAGACTCCATTGGGATCACGCACACAACCTGAGACAATTCCTCCTTCTTCCAGAATGAAATTGACCGTTTCTGTTTCGTCCTCACCCAAGACGACAACATCAGAATCACGCAGCAGACTTGTTCCTTCCGGCGGCAAAACGGAAATCTCGTACGTCGCTGGGAGCAGCCTATTGATTTCGTAAGTACCATTAGGATCCGTAAAAGCGGTCCCTTTAATCTCCTTCGTAAAGCCGGTAAATTCTTTCACTAAAAAGTCGTCAACTCTTACGTCAATATTCGCATCCATGCCCAGATTCCAGCAATCCGCCCCAAATTGAAATTCAAAGTCAACAAAGTTCACATCTCCTATCGAACATATACATGTATCATCAACAAAGAACGACATTCGCTTCTTTGACTTCTCGTAAATAATCTTGTAAGTATGGAAATTATGCGCTTCGTCACCGAAAAGGGGGACGGAAGAACCAATGTCCCAATAATCCTGACCTTCAAAAGTGCCCGAGCCCGAAACGCTGTATCCTTCATCGTTCCTGAATATTCTATAACAACCGAATTCGGGTCCTCCATAATCACTACCAGGTCCTCCCTTAAAGACAAAAAAGGAAAAGGCCGTGCCTTTGGGCAGTTTTGGCGTCCTGACTCTTATAGATGCCTCCACATCCTGATTCAAAGGAGATCTATATTGCAGATTATTCCATCCGGATTCTGTAGATACTCTGTCTATTTTGATTTCCTGATTTGTTTCAGCAAACGAAAACCTTGGACCGGGTGGCCACCACGACCAGAGAGGATTTAGTATATTATCGTTGAAATCGTCAGAAAGAATTAGGTCTCCTGTTTCAGTAACCTGCAAGTATGCCCTCTCAATCGGTCGGAAATCAGGGTCGATTACAAAGCCTGTAATTTGTTGGCCGCATTGAAAGTCCGTATAATTGTACTCTGCGGTAGAATAGCCCTCCTTATAATCCATTTGAATTCCGTTTACATCGTAAATGCCGACATCTATTTTATATGGGCCATTCACTCCGTGCTCGCAGATAACCATGCCGTCAAAATCGAGTTCGACTATATGAGACCCGGAGTCCAAATAGGTTTCTTTACTCAGGTGGTCAATAAAAGACAGATTTTTATCGCTCAAGTTTCCGGTTAATCTATAATAACCAGGATCGATAATATTCACGAACAGATTCAATGCAAGCGTATCATAAAGGCCGTCACCTGATGTGTCATTACCACTATCGAACCAAGTAAAGGAAGATGTAAGTTCGGCCGTTTGTCTCCTTACGGAAAATGATGTATAGGTCTCCCTGTTGAAACGGCTACCTGATGTTGCGCCGTTAGCAGTGATTCGAATATTATAAGTACCCTCATTAGAGGTTTCAGTAAACGTAACGGAATATGTACTATCGTTTGGCTGAGTGTCACCGTGTGAGCCATCGTCATATAGTGTGATTATAGAGCTTGAACCATTTGGTTTATACACCTCTGCAGTCAAGTTCACATCCGTAATAAGTAATCCACTGTCGGTAAAATTAGCTGATATTTGGACATCCTCTCCGGGACTATACCAGAGTTGTTCAAGCGTTGGTATAATAGTCAAGTTAGATGCGAAGTAGTTTGACAGAGTAAAGTTCTCTCCCTCTTCAGGCACATTCACGGCTGTGACTTTAATTGTCCAATTTCCAGTTTTGGGACTTTCTATGATGTAATATTCGCCTCCGAGTTGCTCATCCCTTTGGTGAATGATATTGGGATCGGAGACTATGTCGCCGTTCGGGTCATAGATTGTCAAGAGTAAATTGCTGTTGTTGTGTTCCCAACTTAAGGCGTATACTATGCTTGAGATTGTCGGATCAACCAAAAACGGCTCAGAAAAAACACCGCCAGGATATATTTTACGAATAGTTGGTTCTGGCCATATTTCTAAAGGTGGGTCAACCAGCTTTGAATAAGAATCTCTTCCTAAAACGCCGCTTCCTTTTACCTTGCCTTTTGTTTTATCGTAAATATCGAAAGGGATAATAGGCAGCAAAGAACCCAGTCTGAGGTCATATCCAATAGATTTGTAGACCAGATATGCCAACTGAGCACACTGCAGGTCATCACCTCTTTTCGGGTTGGGATTATAAAATTGCAGGCACCATGGGCAGGGAAAAGGTGTACCACGATATGAATATGCTTCATCAACAACTCTCTTGCGCAGTTTCTTTTCTACGCATGGGCACCATCCCTTGAATCCAACTACCGTTGTTGCTCCTATCCACGGCGCATAGTAATTATCAAACAAATAAATTCGGTTTAAGATAGTCTTTTTTACGTTGCCCCACAATGCCTCGATAGTATAACCATCACCTACATAAATACCAACATGCCAAAAAGGCGTTCTTCGTTCAAAAGGTATCATCCTCTCATCCTCATGCATCTCTCTAAACAACAGATCACCTGGCTTTAGTTCTACGCACTCTCCCCCGCTTATGGGGCAAAACCTATCCACGCCGGGGACATCTGTCCTGACCACACCGTTTATCCATTTACCTGCCTCTGGATTCTTAAGTATCAGCTTGAGTTCATTAACGTCCTCAAAACTATCATGTGTAGGCCAGCAGGTTCCATGACATGCCCTACCGACTGCACGAAGCATATAATTGGGGTCGTTACAGTGTGAATATGGAATTGTTATTAATCCAGAAAAGTCGTGTGGCCCAACATCCGCCCCTTTTTGGACAATTTCCCCTCCTTGCAAAGGTTGCCAAGAAACATCACATGGATATTTACCATATATCCTAATATAGTAGTTAGGACAGCTACAATGTGCATAGTAATTGCCACTGATTAAAACGTCACTTCCGGAATATACCTTATTGGGATCAAAACTTGGATCAAGAAATATTTTTAAATCGGTCATATAGGGATTCGCCAGGGTTGTCATGTGATCTGTCATCACGACCTGGCCGTTTGTATCCTTCACATAGTCCAGAAATTGAGTAAATGCCTCCAACTTTGCTTCATCAGAACCAGTTACTGAAGAATTCACAATGATTGTGAATGGCTCTTTTGTAATAAGACTTTCATCATATCTTTTTGTCAGATAACCAAGGTAATCCTGGGCACTTGCCCCAGAATCAAAAATAATTTTATCTATCAAAGGGACATCCTCAGAACCTTTCTTTACTGTTGCGATTGGTATTGCAATAAAGCCGTAATTCGTATGATAAGGATGGGTTTTTGTTTCAGAGGCGAGAAAGCCTGCATTAGACCTTATATTAAGCTGCTGCAGGGCTTTGGAAGTATTTTCATCCTGCTTAAGACCTTGCGGTCTAAAGTCTGCAATGTATGCATTATGGAAGTTATTTATCGCGCTTCTTACAGCAGTAAATGATTCATTGATAAAAAGTAACTGCTCTTCGAAGTTAAGAAATGTCAGGTCTTCACTGCTTGTCCATCCACAAACAGCTATCTGATGCCTTTTATCGTGGATATCCTTAACAATGTTAGGGTATCCCATTGCAAACTCTCCGGTAAAGTAAACGGTTATGCTCCATCCTCTTTTTTCGATTTCACCAAGTATGTTATAGACATGCTCCTTGTCACTTTCCTGTTCGACATCAACCTGAACGTTAACAAGGACCGGTTTAGCGGCATAGCTGATCGAACACACGCCGCAGATTATGAAAATTCGCACAAATTTGATGATAAGATTTGATGTATTACCCATTTTGAACCTCCATTCGTCACGTTTAGATAATAAAAGTTCTGCTGTTTTTCCTTCAATTTATTATATCAGATTTGCGGTAAAAGTAGAAGAAAAATTGAAATATCAAAGTTGGTTTTTTTTTATAAATCCCTCGAAGCGAATCTCTCCGAAGCTGGAAAAGGCCGAGGAGTGGCGGGCAAAATTGCCTGGCGCTGAGACTGCAAAGTAGCAGCAAATAACAGCACACGTTTGCCCTTTTAATACTTGCCTTTGTCGGCGGAAAAAAGTATAATCCGGGGGACATGAGACTTTGATTATTCAAAAGGAGCTGCTAATAATGGCAAGCGATAGAAATCATCTGAACCGGCGCGATATTCTAAGAGGTTTTGGATTGGGGGCGATTGGTCTTGCATTCGGAGGAAAAACCTTTGGTCCTGCCGTCAGCGATGCGGCCCCGGGAAGCCCCTGGGTCAAAAAGAATGGATTGTTCAGAACTAAACCGGCGTCGGCTAAGGTCTGCCTGATAAAGGGCAATGACCGCCGGGAAATTGTATATCAGGCACTGAAGAAAATTGAGGATGAAGTTATTGCTTCTATAGGCGATAAAAAGAAAATTTTAATCAAGCCAAACTTTGTAATCACATCTCGTCAGCTTGCAGCTACTCACGTGGACGCGGTGAGAGGAATCCTGGATTTTCTAAGGCCCCACTACAAAAAGCAGATTCTCATCGGGGAATCAACAATCTCAAAAGAAGGCACGTTTGATGGTTTCAGGAATTACGGATATCTTGCGCTGGAGAAAGAATATAACGTCAAATTGATTGACCTTAATCACCAGCCCTGGCAATACCGTTACGTATTCGGCGAAGGTCACCGTCCGACCCCGATTCGGATTATCTCGACGTTTTTAGACCCTGATTTGTATATCATCTCCGCAGCTAAAATGAAAACCCACGACCGCGTTGTAACAACCTTGTCACTGAAAAACATTCTGCTTGGGGCACCGTTAAATGATTACAAGAAGAACGATAAGAGACTGACCCACGCTGCATACAATTTTTCCCCTGAGGCTCTCCTGCACTACAACATGTTCCATCTGGCCCAGGAGATTTATCCCGACCTGGGAGTGATTGACGGTTTTATAGCAATGGAAGGCGACGGCCCGGGTAGAGGAACACCTGTGGATGCCCGCTTAGCTCTTGCAAGCTTAGATCCGCTTGCGATGGACATTCTCGCTACAAAGCTAATGGGTTTTGATCCGAGCAAGATAATGTATCTAACGGCTATGGCCCAAGCAGGCATGGGCCAGGGCGACCTGGACAAGATAGAAGTGCTCGGAACTCCGGCGGAACAGTGTCAATATCACTTCAAGCCCCACAGGCGTTTGATCGAGCCTTACGGACTCTAAAACGCATGCTTCATAGCCAATGTCACTTCAAGCCGGATAGACGTATGGCGAAATTATATAACTCATAAGCTGTGGACTTTTCTTGTATCGCGTTTTGTGAGCCTCCGCTGTTCTCCAGCAACTTTAAGGCCCGCGAAGGCTGTATGTTTGCCTGGGTCTCTAAGAGTACGACGCTCTCGGCTATAATCTGCCCCATTGTCTGGGCCGCTATTTCCGTGGCAAGGTCCATATTGGAAATATTGGCATTGTATCCCATTGCATGAATTACATCAAACTCTGTGAGCTGCGACATTATCGCCAGCTTCTCAGCCTGCCTGCCAAGATCTCCGATGTAGCTTGTGGTTTCTTCTATCTTTTCCGTAATGAATGCCAATACGGTCCCAGAGTCAGTAGTCAAATCCAGTCCCTCAGTATCAAAAGTAAGATCCTTTGTGACAATATCGATTGTGGAGCCGTTGCTCATAGAGATGGATATAGTCCGGCCACTGGCGCTAAACAGCTTGTTACCGTTGAGTTTGGTATTCTCAACTATGTCGTTTATTTCATCAGCCGATTCTGTAAACTGTTTCTGCATAACGGCCTTCTGCGCATCGGAATATATTCCACTTTCAGCTTTGGTGGCCAGTTCGGCCATTATGGCCAGTATTTCGTTGATGGAAGATGCAGCATTCTCAAATGTCTGTGCAATTGAAATGCCATCACTGGCGTTGCGTGCGGCCTGCAGACTGCCGGCTATTTCGCCGCGAAGTAACTCTCGGATCAATAACGATGCCGCGTTATCACTTGTACTTTCGCCGGAAGTTATTGCTTCCAATGAATCCTTAATTCTACTGTAAACAATAACATGCGCACTATAACCTGTTCCTAATACATTATTAAGTCCAAACATCCCTACCTCCAATCTTTTATGATGTGCCGAATTTTCCGAAGCAGCCCCCTAATAAGGCCCCGCATAGACCTTACAAACAGCTATACTTTTTCAGGGTCTTGCATTAAATCCGTTTGTCCTGAAGTCGTAGCGGCTTGCTCCGTACTTTCGGCTGTGCCCTGCTCTATCACACCTTTGAGCAAGTGTAAAACTCTGTCGGGCTCCAGGTTCGCCTGGGCTCGCAACGCTTTTTGAGCTTCTTCTCTAATCCGGCTTACGGAAAAAATCCCTAATTCCGAAGCCGAGTTTAGGTTTGCTATTTTCTTCGCGACACTCGAAATATCTCCAAGCTCATACTCCATGTTCGTCGTAACTTCTTCCACACGTTCACTCACACCAAGGAGAAATGCCTCAGAGGATATGATTGCTGACAATTCATTCTTGAAGTTGGCCAACATGTCACCGACGCTGGAATAGACATTTTCCAGGCCCTCAACATCGTCCTTGAGTTCTCCGACCGCGGCCCTCTGCTCTTTTGCCAGCTCACTGTCAGAATAACCACCGCTGGTGATTTCCTGGTCCAATTTCTTCATTTTAGCTGCTTTCTCTACGATGCTGCCCAAAACATCCTCAAGGCTATGGGTCAGGGGCGAAGTCGCATCGCTGAGTGCTTCCGCGGCGGAGTTCTTTATTTCAGCTATTTTCTCTCCGATGCCGGCGAGAGTGTCCTTAAGAGTCCTGGGCCGGGAAATAAAAACATTAGTGTTGTGGAAATTCTGCTGAATGCCTGCTCTTTCCGCATCTTTCGCATCGTGTGGATTTTGGGTCATTGCTACGGCAGCATCATCATTCACAATGTTTCCGGAATCTGTCGCTTTTGTCGAATTAGAGATCCCATTGTACGTTGTTTTAATGACATGCGCATTATAACCCACATTTGATATGTTTCCTGATTGTTCAAGCACTGTACTTTCCCCCATATTATGTTTTTCACAGTGCTCCCCCCCGAAAGCTAACGCTGTTAAAAACATAACAAACAAAGCAGTTGTATGCAAAAAGTTGGGGAAAATATTCTGGTCAAGATTTAATGACTGCCTTTGCTGTGTCGTCGGCAATGGTGTCGTCGGCAATACTTTCTCAGGGTCTTGCGTTGAAACCGTTTGTCCTGAAGTCGCAACGGTATGCTCTGGGCTTTTGTTTTTATCTTGTTTTTTCATGTGTCTTTGAGAAAACGCAAAGCTCTGTCAATATCCGATTTTACCTGGCCTCACAACGCTTTGAGAGATTCGTTTCTAATCCGCCTTGCCGATAAAATCCCTAATCACAAAGTCAAGTTAAGTTTTGCTATGTTCGTCTCGACATCCGAAATGTCTCAAAGCTCGTCCTTGAGTTCTCCGGTCGTGGCCCTCTGCTCTTTTACCAGCTCACTGTCCGAATAACCACTGCTTGGGATTTACACTTTCCACAATTTCTTCGTTTTTGCTAACATCTCTTCGATGAGGACCTTAATTTCCTCAGGGCTCATGGCCATGGGGGAAAGCTCTTTGGTTAATAATTTCGTGTTGGGTTCCCTCATTTCGGCCATTTTCCCTTCGATGTCGGCGAGAGCATCCTTAAAGACCTGGATCTGGGAAGACATAGCATTCAATTTCCACAATTTCTTCGTTTTTGCTAACATCTCTTCGAGGATGGCCTT
>SDBS01001710.1_pt1 | contig 22257 bp, 21 predicted proteins | sample 2277091 | NCBI WGS metagenome assembly SDBS01 (sample SAMN10404972, study PRJNA504765) | marine sediment metagenome | isolation source: marine sediment core GS10_PC15, 163 cmbsf | place: Arctic Ocean: Southern Knipovich Ridge | collected 2010
TACAAAAGCTGGAAACTTAATGTTTCAAGGTTTAAATGTAACTGCTAAGTTTGATTTCTAATCTTAGAGATCATTAATCTTTTTAGCCGAAAAAATTCTTAAGGTTTTTTCGGCTATTTTTTTGTCTGAATATATTTTCAACATTCTATTTAGAAATATCTGAATAAACTTTTTTAAGGGGGTATTATCCTGCAATAATATCTTTGATATCTTGTTTTAGTTTGTCATGAGCCATGATCTTTTCAAACGTTGGTCTAAATCTATAAGTCCAGTTAGAGGGTCTCATGGTACCTGGGACATTTATCCTTTCATCATCTATATCTGGCCAGACAAGCTCTGGATAGAGGGCTAGATATTCTTGAAGAAGGTTAATGTGAAAAAGGCTTGTTGTGTGGTGAGCATCTGTTAAAAGCTCTTTTCTTTGTTTATAGGTTAGATGGGGTTCATAATGCCAATTTTTAAGTTTAGCAAATTTGGTGGAGCCTTTTGGAAATCCTTCCCACCATTGGGAAAAGGTATCGGAATCATGAGTGGAAACAGATGTTATACTTAAAGGTTCGTAGTTTTGAAATTTTACAAAACCGAAGACATTGGTTTCCCATGGAATAACTTTGGTTCCACAGATACCAAGCTCTTTTAGAGTTGTATAAACGATTTTAGGGATAAGACCTAAATCTTCTGCGATGGGAAGAAGTTTAGAGGAATGTAGCATCATTAAAAGTCTATTTCTGCCATTTTTATTCCAAAGGGCGGGATCTCTTGGAAAAAATCTTCCTTCGGTGGCAGGTTCATTTTTTAACATACTCCAAATTCTAAAGAAGCCAACTACGTGATCGATTCTATACATGTGGTAGATATTTTCAACAGTTTTTAATCTTCTTCTCCACCAGTGATAGTTGCTATCTTTTAGGTTCTTCCAATTAAAGAGGGGAAATCCCCATCTTTGCCCATATATACTGTAGGCATCAGGAGGAGCTCCAGCGGCTTTATCTAGATCAAACATAGATCTATTAAACCAAACATCTGAGCTATTTTTACTAACAAGGATGGGTACGTCACCGAGAATTTTGATATTTTTTTTATCAGCATACTCTTTAACAGAAGAGAGTTGCTTAAAACAGATATATTGGGTAGCGAAATGAAAGTGCATATCGCTGTGATATTTTTCGATATATTTAGAGAGATTTTTTTCATCTATATGTTGTAGATCTTCAGGCCATTTATCCCAAGTTTTATAATTTTGTTTTTCTTGAAGGGTTCTAAAAAGAGCAAATTCTTCTAACCATGAATTATTTCTTAAAAATTTCTCAAAATCTTTATCTTTTTTTAGATCATCAAAAATGTATTTATAGTATTCATATAAAAAATCTAGTTTTAGTCTTTTGAGTTGTAGATAGTGAACTTTTTGATAAGTGTTTAAAATCTCAAAATCTTTGAGTTTTTCTTTTAGCTCTTTATTGTCATCTAAACCCTCTAGAGCGTTTAAAGAAATATGCAAAGGGTTTAAAGCGCAAGAAGATATCGCATTATAGGGGCTCGGATCTTTGCCGGTGGCATTTAAGGGAAGAAGTTGTACAACATCAAAACCAACATCTTTGCACCAATCTATAACTTTAAATAAATCGAGATATTCACCGACACCTGAGCTATTTTGACACCTTAGGGCAAAAAGGGGAATAACAACGCCATGGTGAGGGCGGGCACCAATTTTTTCCCAATGTTTACTCGCAGCAGTTGTTGAAATGTATTTTTCTATTTCATCCATATTATTTTCTTATCACAGGGGAGGTTTGTCCTGAGTTAATGGCATCTTTATATAAAAAACAAAGCTCAACAAAAGTTGATAAATAGCTGGCTAAAACATCAACTTTAAGAGATCTAAAATCTAAAAAGTTGTGAAGAGCTAAAGAGCTATCTGGTTCAAAAAAAGAGAGTATTGCGACATATGGAAACTTATCATTTGCTTTTAAAGCATCGAGCAGAACTTTTTCTCTAAATTTACCAGGTGGTAGCTCGCAAACAGATGAAAAGACAATTAAATTTTGAGAAGTCTGATCAAGCTCTAATTGAACTTTAATAACATCATCGAAAACAATTACACAAGCCCCGTTCTTATCAACGTATAAATCTTGGGATAAATGATCAGCGAGAGATTCAATTAAATCCTGGAATTTGTTTTGCATTATTCATCCTCTTCAAAGAGTTCTTCTAGCTCTTCTAAAGCTTCTATGAAAGCAAAAAGAGCCTCTTCTCTGTGTTTATCAGATCTATATAATCTTTTAGAGGTTTGTCGAATGCCATCACGCATTTGCGTATAGATAATTATTTGCGCAGCTATCTCATCTGAAATACCGAGTTTTCTACAAAGGTCTAAGATTTTATCAGATGAAATATAACGCTCTTTTAAAAGATTGATAAATATTTTTGAGAGCAGCTCAAAATTTAAGATATCTGGTAAAATCAAACCAAAATGATCGAATTGAGAAGATATTAAACCTGTTCTAGATTGAAAGAATCTAAATACTCCTAAAATTGCTTGAAGGATTTGAGTCTCTTCCATCAGTCTTGAGAGTTCTCCTCTAGTAATAGATGGTCCTTTAGATTTTAAATCAGCACCAAGAGAATGAAACAAAAATCTAATCACCACTTTCATATTCTCATAAGAAAATTTAGCACTAAGCTCATCGAAAAGAGTATGAGCTGTTCTGGGATTCCCGGTAATATCTCGATACATATCGCGGAGCGCAGTTGGAGAGCCGAGTCCAACTTTGGAAAAGGTTTGAGCTTGGAAATTTATATTTCTGCCAGCGATGATTTCTCTTTGATAAGAAGCATTTAAAAACTCTTTAGCCTTTAAAACTTTCAAAGCTAAATTACCTTTAGTCGTTTGAACTAAAAAATCTAAAGCATCATCAGCTAAAGTATAGTCAGGATAAAATTCTAAAACTTTTCTTAAAATATCTTCAATAGTGTCATCATCACTAATTGTATCTCTTAAAATTAAAAGAGTTTTTGTTTTGAGCTCAAAGTTTTTAGAATTAAATCTAGATGCAGTATCTTCAGCATTTTTAACGTCTTCAACAATTTCAACTTCTTCATCAGCGAACTGAGATTTTGATAAAGCTTTTCTTGAAATTCTTTGTTCTTCTAAAGTTTTAAATTTTTTTTGGATAAGAGCTTGGGAAAAACCAGATTCTTGAAAAGCTTTTAGAGCTCGTTTGCTAGCAACTTGTTGCATCATTCGCTGCTGTTGTGCTTTTTGAGCAGCTTGTTGCCGGGCTATGCCTTTAGGTCCTGTTGGTTTTGATATTCTTTCCATAATTTTATGATAGCTGTATTCTTCCCAATGGTTGTATGCGAATCTCCGGGACAATCTCTTGGAATGATACGACAGCTAGATCTGGAAATTCTCCTTCTATTAATTTTCTGACGAAACGTCTGACATCAATTGCTGTTAAGAGTACTGGTGGTTGACCGCCTGGTGGAGTCGGAACAATTGTGCTTCTCATAGAATGTAAAATCATTTGAACAGAATCAGGATCTAAAGCGAGATAAGATCCAGCGGATGTTTGTTTGATAGAACCTCTTACCATATCTTCAATTTCAGGATCCAAAAGATATACAGACAAAACTGTTTGTCCCAGTGAATATTTATAAGATATGTAGCGTTTTAAAGAAGATCTGACATATTCAGTTAGAAGTACTACATCTTTTTCTGTTTGTGCCCATTCACTTAACGCTTCTAAAATAGTTCTTAAATCTTTAATAGAGACTTGTTCTTGGACTAAACGTTTGAAGATATCGGTTAGTTTTTGAAGTGGTACAAGCCTTGTGACCTCTTTGATAAGATCTGGGTAAGATTTTTCAATGAATTCTAAAATTGCTCTTATCTCTTGGATGCCGATAAATTCAGATGAATATTGTCTATAGAATTTAGATAGATGTAAAATTACAACTTCTAGAGGCATCCAATATTTAATTTTTGCTTTATCTAATATAGCTTTGTGTTTTTCTTCTATCCAAAGAGTCGGAAGACCTAAAACACTTTTGGTTTTAGTGTATGGAAGATTATATCTTTTTAGAGTTTCTTCGTTTTCATTTGTTAAAAGATAGTGAATTAAAACCTTTCCCTTTAACATCGGAACTTCATTTAAATAGATTAAATATTCATCTACTCCAAGTGTTGGAGAATCGGTTCTTACATGAACTCCCGGAAATCTAACTCCTAAATCTTGATATAGAGCATGTCGCATTTTAGGAATCATTTTATCGATAAAAGATAAGCCTTTTTTGTCTTTTTTAATTAAGGCTGATAAGTCTGTACCTAGTTCTAAAATAGCTGGTAGAGTCAAGGCATAATCTTCTGAACCGCCTGAGATTACAGCATGACCTTCAACATCTTCGATAGCTCCAACACCCGTTGCTAATTTGGCTTTGGCTTTTTTCTGTGTTAAGAAAACTATGAATCCTATAGTTGCCATTATTAAACCAATTAGTAAAAAAGGCGTGACGGGAAAGCCAGGTATCGTAGCCATTAAAAAGAGAGCTCCAGAGGAGATCATAAAAGCTTTTGGTTGGCGAAGCAATTGCTCGGTAATATCTTTTCCCAGGTGATCATCTTTCTTTTCTGATGACACTCTAGTCGTTACGATACCAGAGGCAATTGCTATCATAATCGATGGAATTTGTGATACCAAACCATCCCCAATAGATAATAGAGAGTATAGCTGCGCAGCATCACCAATTGTCATTCCTCGTTTTGTAGTTCCAATTATTAACCCACCGATGATATTAATAATCGTTATCACAATTCCAGCGATAGCGTCCCCTTTGATGAACTTCATCGCTCCATCCATCGCTCCATAAAGATGAGACTCTTTATTTAATGATAAACGAAGAAGTCTGGCTTGCTGAGTGTCAATAACACCTGATCTTAAATCAGCATCGATACTCATCTGTTTTCCCGGCATAGCATCTAAAGTAAATCTAGCCGCAACCTCAGATACTCTCTCAGCACCTTTGACAACAACAATAAATTGCACAACAGTAATAATTAAAAAGATAACACCACCGACAATGTAGTTGCCTTGAACCACAAAATTACCAAACGCAAAGATGATCTTACCCGCATTAGCTTGAAGTAAAATCTGTCTTGTTGAAGAGATGTTTACTCCTAACCTATAAAGTGTAGTTAATAAAAGCAAAGATGGAAAAACTGATAGGTGAACAGCTTTTTGGATATATAACGATACAAAAAGTATCGTAATCGAGGCTGTTAAATTAATAGCTATCAAAACATCGATGACATGAGGGGAAACCGGAAAGATAAGCATCATCAAAATACTTATTACAAAAATAGCAAGTATGAAATCACTAGATTTAGAGAGAGTGTCTAAAGTTTTGGTGCTTCCTAAAGTTCTCGATAGATTATCTAGAATTTTACTCATTTAAATATCCCCACATTAACATCTGCCATTTCTTCCATTGTTTCTAACCACTTTAATATTTCCGCAACCGGGCGATAGACGTCTTTCGGTATATAATCTCCAACTCTTCCAATGTTAAATAATTGTCTTGCTAAACTAACATTTCGCATAATTGGTATATGATTTGCAATCCCTATTTTTACAATTTGTTCCGCCATCGGACCTTGTCCCATAATGATAATAGTAGGGACTGGATCTTTTTCTTCTTCGAATCCTAAAGCAACTGCAATATGAGTTGGATTTGTAACAATTGCTTTCGCTCTTTTGGCTCCTGATGGGCCCTCTGAATAAGCTATCTCTCTAAATCTCTCGCGCCTTTTCCCTTTAATTTGCGGATCTCCTTCAGTATCTTTATATTCCTGTTTTAATTCAAATTTTTCCATCATCATTTCTTTGGCGAACTGCTTTTTTTGAAAAGCTAAATCAAAAAGTGCAATAACTAAAAAAAAGATTCCAACCTGAATAGCTACTTTTCTTAAAAACTCATTCATGATTGTTAAAGTTCCAATAATGGGAAATTTTACCGACAAAACAACTTGTGGCAACATATTTTTGATAATCAAAAAAATGATTAAAGCTGCTCCTGTAATTTTAAGAACTGATTTTATAAGTTCGACTAAAACCTTGAGTTTGAATTTTTGTTTTATGCCTTCAATCGGATTTAATTTTTTTAAATCAAATTTCATTGCCTGAAATGAAAACAAGGGTCCTACTACAAAAAAATTAGCTAAAACACCAACAATAGCAACAATAATAATAATCGGAAAACTACAAATCATAATAACATTTATAGCCTCCATTATAAATCCACCAGCTCTATGTTGCAGATCTATATTTCCTGAAACAGCTCTAAGAGTCATTACAAGATAGCTAGCTAAATTCTTATACAAAAAAGAAGCTGCCATTAGGACCCCAAAAATTGACGTTGCAAAAGTAAAAGCGGATGGGAAATCTTGCGATTTTGCGACTTGTCCTTTTTTTCTGGCGTCCCGAAGTTTCTTCGGGGTCGCCTTCTCGGTTTTTTCTGCCATTTAAGCTCTAATTTGTTTTCAATTCACTTGATTGGTTTAACTAAAACAACCCTTGGTTTGGATTATAGTATATTTTATCTTTATCGAAAACAAATTAGCCATATAGGAGATATTAAAAAATTATGTTATCTTTAATGTTTTGCAATGCTCCCGATTGGAAAATAGAAAATCTTCTTTTTTTAAGGCTAAAAATTTTTTTCATTAATAGATTCTATTTATTAATAACTGTTACTATGTCGATTTCTAGATAAAATAAAGAATAATATGTCTACAAGACCTTCAAAAATGGCCAGAACTGGCACTCTTGATATTAAACAATTCGAAAAAAAGCGATATTTCTTATAGGAAGTAAATTTGAAAATAAGAAATTTAATGAAATGATTGATAGAACTAGAAAAATAGCAAATAGTTGTTTTTTTGAGTTCGCGATGGAAAAGGCAGGTATGACATTTAATGTATTAAAAAAGAGAAAAGCATTAAGAGATACTCTTAAAGTTTTAGAAAAACTCCCCTTCTATTTAAGAGAGACATTTTTAAATGTTAGAAATTCGAATAAAAGTGGTTCAAGAGGCAATTCTGAATATGGAAGTACTTTTTTGCAATTAGCTTTGCTTGAAAAAGAAGAAAAAATAGCTTTTAAAATTTTAGAACTATTGGATATTAAAAATCGAAAAAAGGTTCTTTTATCGAAAAATATCCATAAGTTAAATGCTTTAGATATTGCAAAAGATAATGAAAAGCTTACAAAAGATCTCATATCTTATTTGAGTGAAAAAGATAGGAATGGGATCTTATCACGCATGGAAGAATAATATTACATCGCCATCTTGAACGATATATTCTTTTCCTTTAGATAGATAACTCGTTTTCAAGATTAAATCTGGAAAAATGACATCCCTTATTAATTAAAATAACTCATTATTAATAGTTTGTAATATATATAAAATATTTTTTAAGATTGAAAATAACTATATTAGCGTGTTATTATATATATTAATAAATAATTACAAATAAAATGAGGATAATATGACTATAACCAGTCGATCCCTTACAAGATCATGTGCTTTTAATCTTGGCCATATAGAAACTATTGATGTTTCTAAAAAGTTACAAGAGATACATTCTTTAAACAATTCATTAAGTTTAGAATGTTTAGCTATTTTAAAAGTTTTAAGCTTAAATCTTACTGAAGATCAATTGAGCATATTACCGCCAGATCTTAAAAATGTAATAACAATGAAAGATATTGATCCTCAAAAAGCGATAGAACTTTCTGGAAGTGAGGATGAAAAAAAGAAATTTTCTGAAATGATTGATAAAACACAACAAATAAAGAAACATTATTTTTCTGAATTTGCAATGGCGAAGTTTGTTAAAAAACCTGATGAAGATAAAATAGTATTTAATAAAGTAGTGAGAGATTTGGAAAACCTTCCACCTCATCTAAGAATGATATTTTTAAGTGTTATGAATTCGAATCGATATGGCCTAAGTTGTAGCGGCCCAGAACATGGATGTACTTTTCTGCAGTTAGCTTTGCTTGAAAAAGAAGAAAAAATAGCTTTTAAAATTTTAGAACTGTTGGATGTAAAAAATCGAAAAACGATTCTTTTATCGAAAAATATCCATAAGTTAAATGCTTTAGATATTGCAAAAGATAATGAAAAGCTTACAAAAGATCTCCTATCTTATTTGAGTGAAAAAGATAGGAATGGGATCTTATCACGCATGGAAGAATAATATTACATCGCCATCTTGAACGATATATTCTTTTCCTTGAGAGAGGGCTTTTCCCGCCTCTCTGGCTTGGACTCTGCCTTTATATTGTATTATATCTGTGTAAGAAACAACCTCAGCTCTAATAAAACCTTTTTCTATATCTGTGTGAATCTTTCCAGCGGCTTCTTTGGCGCTGGTGCCTTTAACAATTGTCCAGGCTCTGGTTTCGATTTCTCCTGTTGTGATAAAGCTTATTAGATGTAAAAGATTAAAAGAGGCTTTAATAAGCTGATTTAACCCTGAATCTTTAAGGCCTAGTTCTTTCAAAAACTCTTTGGCATCATCGGGTTCCAGAGTGGCTATTTCTTGTTCTATTTTAGCTGAGATACAAATAAGAGTAGAGTTTTCTTTTTTGGTGTATTCTTTAACTATTTGAATATTTTTATTAGTTTCCAAATCATTTAGTTCTTCTTCTTTGATATTGGCGACGTAGATAACTTTTTTCAATGTTAAAAAAGCCCAGTTTTTTAAAAACTCTTTTTCTTCTAACGTAAATGAAATTAATCGAAGCACTTGATTTTGATTGAGATGATCGATTATTTTATCGATTAAGTTCATTTCGGTTTTATCTTTTGTAAATCTTGCTTTTTTCTCTAATTTAACCTTTATATTTTCAGCTGTTTGTAGATCAGATAAAATTAACTCTAGATTTATGGTTTCTATATCAGAGAGAGGATCGATTCGGCCACTTACATGAATAAGCTCTTCATCTTCAAAACATCTAACTACATGAATAATCGCATCGGTATCTCTGATATTGGATAAGAATTTATTTCCGAGGCCCTCACCTTTAGAAGCTCCTTCAACAAGGCCGGCTATATCGACAAAAGAAATAGTGGCATAAACAGTTTTTTTAGAGTTAGAAAGCTTGGAAAGCTCAATTAATCTTTGATCTGCAACCTCAACAATGCCAATATTGGGATCGATAGTGCAAAAAGGGTAATTTTCAGCTGAAACTTTTTTTCTGGTGATTGCTGAGAAAAGAGTTGATTTTCCAACATTTGGAAGACCGACTATTCCGCAAGAGAGATTAGTTGATTGATCTTTTGCCATTTTTTTACCTTTTTATTTAATAATTTGCTCACAAGTGAGTAATTTTTTTCATCTATTAATTCTCTTATCCAATTACTAGAGATTACTTTGTTTTCATATTTTACTTTTTCAATAAATTCAGTTTTGAAATCTAAAACATTTTCTAAAGATTTAATTTTGTCTTTATTACCTTCTTGGTTTTTACCAATTTTTACATCATCGCCGACTACTAAATATTTAAAAGCAAATCTGTTTTTTAACTCTTTTAAAAAATCTAGATAGCTAAGAGATGCAAATTTTTTGCTAAACTTAATCAAAACAACCATATCTATATCAAAAGATTTTAATAGCTCAAGTTTTTCATCTAGGTTATAAATAGTTTTTATTTTTATTTCAGGATTAAGAATATCTAAGGGGTGATTTTCAAAAGTAATAACGATCGATAAACCTTTTTTTTCTTTTAATTTTTTTAAAATTAGTCTATGGCCTAAATGTAGACCATCGAAAACACCTATAGTGATATTGCAAGGAAAAATTACTTTTTTAAAATCTGATGCAAAATTTAAAATCTTCATTTAATAAGTAGGGGAGTTAAATTTATATTTGCACTCAACTTTTCTTGATCTATCGCATCTTTTAGATGAAAGGGGCCACATCTAGTTCTGATTAGTTTTGTAAGATACGCGCCGGTTTTGAGCTTTTCTCCGATGTCATTTGCGAGAGTTCTTATATATGTTCCTTTGGATGAGCTTACTTTGAGATCAAGGTATGGATATGAGTAGTTCTCTATTTTTATCTCGATATTAACATTTATCGGCTCTCTTTTAATGCTAATACCTTTTCTTGCAAGATCATAGAGTTTTTGGCCTTTGATTTTTTTAGCAGAATACATTGGAGGGATCTGTTTTTGCTCTCCTTGAAAAAGATCAATGACTTTTTTTATCTCATCAAAAGTTGGAACTTTTTTAGATACAAGAACTTTTTCAGATTCAGTATCAAATGTTTCAGTTGTATAACCTAAATGAAGGGTGCATAAATATTCTTTGCCATGATTAATAAATTTATCAGATTTTTTGGTGTAGTCTTTGCCAATTAGCATTATCATTAATCCAGTTGCAAAGGGATCTAAAGTGCCCGCATGACCAATCTTTTTGATATTTGTTAGTTTTCTTAATATAGATACAAGGCTAAAAGATGTTTTATTGGCAGCTTTGTTAACTAATAAAATGCCTGTTTGATTATTCATCTTTTGGATTAGATCTTTTTTCTTTTTCTTTTTTTATGTCAGTTAGAATTTTGTCTATTTTCATCTGTTTTTCTACTGTTAGGTCTAATTCAAAGCTGAGAGTTGGAAAATATCTCATTGTGACTTTTTTAGCTGAATTTACACCGATAAAACCAGCGGCTTGATTCAAAGCAGTAATAGTTTCTTTTTTCTCTTCATCCGTTCCAATAATGCTGATTAAAACTTTGGCAAATCTTAGATCAGGAGTTATATCGACAGACACAACGGAAGTAAACTCTGAAATATGAGGATTATTAACATCCTTTCGGATAACCTCAGATATTACTTCTCGAAGGAGTGAATTTAAACGAAAGACTCTTTTGGGATTTGCCATATTTTATAATTCTTGCTCCAAAAAGGTAATATCGTACGCTTCAAAAATATCATCTTTTTTAACATCCGGAAAGTTTTCTAAAATTATTCCACACTCAGCGCCTTTAGAGACTTCTTTGACATCGTCGTTTACTCTTTTTAAAGAGCCTATCTTTGTTTTAAAAATCTCATCTCCATCTCTAATAATTCTAACGTAAGAATTTCTTTTGATGATGCCATCGGAGACTAAGCAACCGGCTATAAGGCCTAATTGTGAAGATTTAAAAAGAGCTATAACTTGAGCTTTTCCAATATCGTGATGCTCTTCTACCTTATCTAAAGTGCTTCTCATTAACTCTTTTACCTCGTCTATAGCATGGTAAATTATGTCGTGTAGTCTAACGATTACTTTTAATTCTTTTATCAAAGACTCGGCATGAGTTTCAATTTTAGTATGAAAGCCTAAAATAATCGCTTTAGATGCCGCAGCGAGGCGGATGTCTGATTCAGATATTTCTCCAACTTCTGCACTGACGATATTTAGTTCGGCTTTTTCAGATTGAATTCTTAAAAGAGAAGTTTTTAAGGCTTCTAATGAGCCTTGAACATCAGCTCTTAAAATAATTGGAAGAACTTTCAGTTCTTTTTTAGCATAATTTTCTAAACTAAATTTTTTGACTTTTTGAAGATTTGTCAGTTTGATTTTTTCCGATCTGGCAGTAGCGAGCTCTTTTGCTTTTTTCTCGTTGTCGACTACTATAAACTCAGATCCTGCTTCTGCTAGATCAGATAGTCCTGTAATCTTTACTGGAACAGATGGACCAGCTTCTGTAATAGGATTGTCAAATTGATCGTGCATCGTTTTAATTCGGCCCCATCTATCTGAAAACACAATAGCATTTGAGATTTTTAAAGTTCCATTTTGGACCAGGACATTAGCAATAGCTCCAAGACCTTTATGCATTTCAGATTCTAAGACCGTTCCTCTTGCTCTCGCTTTTGGATTGGCTCTCAATTCTAAAATCTCTGCTTGAAGTGATAACATTTCAAGTAAAGTTTCTATCCCATCACCTGTTTTAGCTGAACAATTAATGGTAATAGTTGTTCCTCCCCAAGCCTCAGGAAGCAGTGAATGATCAGATAGTTGACGATAGATTTTTTCTTGATCAAAACCTTCTTTGTCAGATTTGTTGATCGCTACAACAATCGGAACTTTGGCTTCTTTAGCTTGGTTCATAGCTTCAATAGTTTGCTCTCTCATTCCTTCATCACCAGCTATTACTAAAACTACTATATCTGTTACGTTAGCACCTCTAAGTCTCATTTCAGAAAAAGCTTCATGTCCAGGGGTATCTAAAATTGTAATAGGGCCAAATTTTGTTTTAGCACTAAATGCACCGATATGCTGGGTGATTTTCCCAGCTTCTAAGGCAGCGATATTTGATTTTCTAATCGAATCGATCAAAGATGTTTTACCATGATCAACATGTCCCATAAAAGTTATAACTGATGGTCTAACAAGAAGATCTTCTTTGGAAGTTTTTGATATCTCTTCTTTAATGCTCATTTCAGTAATTTGAAGTCTTTCTTCTTCAGTATAATCGATGGTTATTTCACAATTAAATTCATGACCTAATAATTGAAGTGTAGTTTCATCCTCAAGATAATCGTTTAGAGTTAAAGTAACGCCTTGCATAAATAGCTTTTGAATAAGCTCTGACGCTTTTAATTTCATAGCTTGAGCTAAATCTTTAAGAGTAATAGGAACTCTAACTTTTAAAGAAGTCGGCCTAATAACAGGGATGATCTCTTTAGTCTTTTTAGCTTTATGATAACGTCGTTTTCTCCATCTTATGTCATCAGCAGATCTCAAACCCAATCTATCACGTTTATCAAAAGCTCTTGTAATTTCTGGTTTTTTTGCAGCTTTAAAATCTTTATAACTTTTAAAGCTTTTTTTCTTCTCTTCTTCTACTGCTTTTGCTGGAGCTGACTTTTTAATCTCTTCTTTTGGCTTTATCTCTTCTTTTGTTGGTTTCTCTTCAGCTTTTGTCTCTTTAGCGGCAATTTGAGCTTTCTTTTCAATTTCAACTTTTTCTTCTTTCTCTGTAAGTGCTTTTTCTTTTTTGGCGTTTATTGGTTTTTTCTTTGTAACTTTTTTCTCTTTAATAACTTTAGGCTTTTTTTCTTCAGGCGGCAGAATTCTAGCTGTTCTTTTTGGCGCAGCTTTGGAAGTCTCTTTTTCTACTGTTTTAGCTTTGCTCTTTTTTAGAGATGTTTCTTTTTTAGCAGATAATACAGGTTTTTTCTTAAATTTGCTTAATGCTGCGGCAATCTGGGCATTTTTGATGTTTAATTTTAAATCTTTCGCCAAAATATTACCTATTTGTTTTGTTCTAAAATTTTATCTGCTAAATCTAAATAATTTATTCCAGGCACTTTTGTGACAAGTTCTGCAGGTTTTTCTGAAAGTACTTTTCTAATAGTATCATAACCAGCGGCGATTAATCCTTGGACTAATAGGGAGCTTAAGCCCTGTATTTTTAGAGGTTCATCTAAAGCAGGATTATCGCTATCAGATAGTTCAATCATCTGAATCGCGACTAGTTTTTGATATTCTGTAAGCTTTTGAAAGTCTACTTCTTGATCGATTAGTCTTGCAATCAGTCTCGCATTCATTCCTTTTTTTCCAATTGCAATCGGATAATCTTCATCGTTTACTACAACAATTACTTTGTCGTTCATTTTTAAACGTTGTATTTGCAAAGGATATAAAGCGTTTTCAAGAAGTTGTACTTTATCATCAGCATATGGAATAACATCGATCTTTTCATTGTTAATTTCTCGAATAATATTTTTAATCCTGGTTCCTCTAACTCCAACACAGGTTCCAACTGGATCGACTCTATTATCAGATGAACTAACAGCAAGTTTTGTTCTATAGCCGGCCTCTCTAACAATCTTTTCAATTCTAATTACATCATCTTCAAGTTCTGGAACTTCTTGGCGGAAGAGTGCTGCAACAAATTCTGGGTGTGTGCGCGATAGGATCACTTCAGCTCCTCCCATGTCAGTGTCTCTAACTTCATATAGCAGGGCTTGTAATCTCTCCCCGATATGAGGCCTTTCCATTCTAGGAATGTTTCTCTCTGGAAGCAAAGCTTCTACTTTACCAAGGTCAACTATTACAGTTCTTCTTTTACCTATTCTTTTTACCGTTCCAGAAATAATTTCTCCAACTCGATGCCTATATTCTTCATAAATAACATCTTTTTCAGCGCCTTTGAGTTTTTGAGTAATTATCTGACGAGCTGTCTGAGCTGCAATCCTACCAAAATCTTGAGGAGGCAGTGAAATCTCTAGCCTTTGTCCAATTTTACAATCGGGTGCGAGAATCAACGCTTCTTCTAGAGAAATTTCTGTTTCAGGATCTTCGATAGTCCCTACAATGGTTTTTCTTATAAAAACATCAATCTCACCAGTTTTTGAATCGATTTGGACATCAACATTTTCTCCGCCTTTAATGCTTTTTCTTGCAGCAGCTTTTAAAGATTCTTCGATAGCCTGGATAACAATTTCTCTTTTGATGCCTTTTTCTCTTTCTAAATATTCGAAAATTGCAATTAAATCTTTATTCATCAATTACCTTTTTATTAAAATTTACAAACAAGCCAAAACAAATTTTTGTCTTACTAAAAAGAGAAATAATTTTACTCTTTCTCAGTTGGCTTTGTTTTTTTTCTTTTTTTACTAACAACGATCTCATCATTTTCACCTTCAGCTTTTAAAGAAAGGGAGATCTTTTTATGTTCTGAATCAACCTTAACAATTCTAGCAGTTACTTCATCACCGACAGAGACGATATCTTCAACTTTTCCAAACGGCTGATCAGATAGTTCTGTTACATGGATCAACCCTTCAATCCCATTTTCGAGTTGAAGAAAAATTCCGAAAGCCGTGATTTTTGTTACAATACCCTTCATTGTAGTACCTATCTTCATCGTTTTTTCAATAGATTCCCAAGGGTTTTTTGTCAGTTGTTTAACGCCTAAAGTAATTTTTTTACTTTCTTTATCAACTGATAGGACAATAGCTTTTACTTTTTCATTTTTTTTCAAAACTTCTGATGGATGAGAGACTTTTTTAGTCCAACTAAGATCAGAAATGTGAATAAGTCCATCCACACCAGGTTCTAGTTCTACAAAAGCTCCATAATTTGTTAGGTTTCTGATTTCAGCTTCAACAACTTGTCCAATTGGATATTTATTTTCAATATCTTCCCAAGGATTGTGCTCAGTCTGTTTCATCCCAAGAGAAATTTTACCTTCATCTTTCTGGATGGATAGGACAATTGCTTCGACTTCATCACCTATATTAACCATCTCAGATGGTTCTGTAACATTTTTAGTCCAACTCATCTCTGAGACATGGATAAGTCCTTCGATACCAGGTTCTAGCTCAATGAAAGCTCCATAAGAAACTAGGTTAGTAATTTTTCCTGTAACTTTGGTGCCTTGAGGGAACTTTTTCTCGATCTCTTCCCAAGGATTTTGATCTTTTTGTTTAAGGCCTAGAGCGACTCTTCCTTTTTCTCGATCGACACTTAAAATAACTACTTCAAGTTCCTGGCCAAGAGTAACCATCTCAGAGGGATGTCTGATTCTTTTCCAGGTCATATCAGTGATATGAAGTAGACCATCGATACCATCTAGATCTAAAAACACACCAAAATCAGTGATATTTTTAACTATTCCTTTTTTTAAATCACCTTCTTGAATGCTTTCTAGAAGTTCAGATTTTTTAGAAGCTCTTTCTTCTTCTAAAAGCTCTCTTCTAGAAACAACAATATTTTTTCTTTCAACATTGATTTTTAAAATCTTAAAATCATATTTCTTGCCAACGAAATCATCGAGGTTTTTAATTCTTTTATTATCGACTTGAGATCCAGGTAAAAAGGCTTCAATACCGATATCAACCATGAGACCACCTTTAACTTTTCTCGCTACTCTTCCTTCTATTACCGAGCCTTCTTTGTAGGATTTTAAGATATGTTCCCACCTTCTATGTTTTCGAGCTTTTTCTAAAGATAGAACGATCTGTCCATCTGGACCTTCAGTTTTATCAAGTAGAACCTCGACAGTTTTTCCAAGTTCTAACTCTTCAGGATCAGCAAACTCTGAAATGGGGACTAAACCCTCTGATTTCAATCCGACATCAACAACAGCAAACTCTTTACTGATTTCAACAATTGTACCGGCTAGAAGTTGACCGGCTTTCATCATAGAAAAAGCTTCTTGTTTTTCTTCTTTCACTCCAAGCAGAGATTTAAATTGTTTGGCGTCTTCTTCTTTGTAATCGACGTCATCTAAAATGTTATGGTTGCCCCAATCTTGGGTTGGTTGTTTCATTTTAAAGGTTACTCCTGTTATATGTTTTATGCAAAAAGAATAGCAAAAAATAACTAATAAAGGCAATGGTTAAAGAAAAATATTATTAATAATGTTTTTATTTTTTTTCAAAAGAAACAGTTTAAGAAAAAAAATATAATTCTTTTAAAAATCTAAAAAACTTTAGTTACTATAACCTGCAATTTTTTGAGCTAAATTGCGATTTATTAAGTCAGGTTTAAAATATAAATTGATATTTTTATACTTTTCGTCAACCTCTTTAGGCAGCTCATTTCTTGGAAAACTTAACTCGTATTGTTTTTCAGAATAGCAATATGAGAGGCCTAAGTTTGAAAGCTGAGTCCATTTACCTCGAGTGGTATAAAAAACACAAAAAAACAGAGCAAAAAACTTTTGAATATTATTAAACAATATTGTAATTACATTAGATTTTTCTAAAATCTCATCGCTTTTTTCATAAAAACTATCAATTCTTTGAGTGATTTTTTTGATGTTTCTTCTATCTTGGATGGAATAATTCCAATCTTTTAAAAAAGGTCTTAGAAGTTTCATAGCCTTTTGGGTGATCAATTTCAACTTGATGGGGCCGGGATCTGATGCTTTTTTTTTAAGATCCATCTCTTTTTTCACTTCTCTGGTCCCCAAAAAAGAGACTTTTACATAGGTATTTTCTAAAGCAGTTGCGAGCTGATCAATATTTTTAGCATTGGTAATTTTTATTTTTAAATCAGACATATATTTTTTTTATTTAAAACGCTTTATATTTTAGTGGATTAATTGCATATAATCAACATTGAAAATTATTCTTTTTAATATTAAAATTTTAATAAAATGTAAGAGTTATTTCTAGGGAGTTTTAGATGAGCGTTTTAATAATGAAATTTGGGGGAGCGAGTGTAAATGGAGCAAAAAGTTTTTTAAAAATTGCCGAAATTATTATTGAGAGATCGAAAGAATTTAAAAAAATAGTTGTTGTCATATCCGCGATGGGAAAGACTACCAATAAACTTTTAAAACTTGCTAGAACTATCGATGATAATCCTCCCAAAAGAGAGCAGGATATGTTGATCTCTGTTGGAGAGAGAATATCGATGTCTTTGCTTTCAATGGCGCTTCAAAAAAAAGGCAAAAAATCGATCTCTTTTACTGGAAGTCAATCTGGGATTATTACCTCTTCAAATCATTTAGACGCAAAAATAATAGATATTAGGCCTAAAAGAATTGTCAAGGCTTTGGAAGATGATAATATTGTTATTGTGGCGGGGTTTCAAGGCGTAAGCGAGCAAAAAGAGATTACAACTTTAGGTAGGGGTGGTTCTGATACTTCAGCAGTTGCTATTGCTGTAGCTCTAAGGGCTGATTTTGTTGAATTTTATAAAGATGTTGCAGGTATTTATGATCTAGATCCTAAAAAAAATAAAAATGCAAAATTTTTTCAAAAATTATCATTTGAAAAAGCCTTAAAAATTATTCAAAAAAGTTCCCATCCAGTTTTACATCCAAGATGTATAAAATTAGCCTTAGATAACAACCTAAGCTTGACTGTAAAAAGTTTTAAAAATTTTAAAAAACAAAAAAAATTTACAATTATTTCAAAGAAGACTTTTAAAAAAGTTGTAAAGAATGTATACGAGCTTATTTAGGGCCTTTTAAAAAGTAGCTTTAGATATGCAACTTCAACTCGATTTTTTAAAAAATTCTTCTACAACAACACTTCTAGAAGAAGATTCTTATCTTGAAAACACTTTAAAATCTCTTTTAAAAAAGCTTGTCACTGATGACATTTTTTTAGAAAAAAATGGTTTGAAAAAAGCTGAGCTTTTTTTTAATGAAAATTTACCAATCTTAAAATGGTCAAGAAATGAAAAAACTAAATCTTGCTGCATAACCCTAATGTGCAAACATAGAAAAAATGCTACCAATTTTTTCTATGATATGGTTAGCCGTTGGTTAATTTCTCAAAAAAAGTTAAATGTTGAATTTTTCTTTTCAGCAGACTTTACTATTCAAGAGCTATCAGATGAAAAATTTATGCTCATGGAAGCTATTTTACCAATAGAGTCTGAAGAAGATTTTGAAGATATAGAAAAAAATAAAAGAACCTTTGAAACTGAGATTAGATTAGGTATTGCCTCTGATTTTCATGCTAAAAGAATCATTGAATTTAAAGGTCTCTCATCTGATAGAAAAACCGCAATGGTTCAAGAAAAAATTGGATCTTTGATGCAAAAAAGACCCAAAGATTTTGGAAAAAACATCTTCTCAGAGATGCAGCAGTTTTTAATCATGTCTCGAGATGAGTTTAAAAGCCAAAGAGATTATCACCATATCAGTCGGATAATCTCAATTTTATACATGATTAGAAAACTGATTAAACAAAATATCGATGAGACCCCAGATAAAAGACAAATCATTTTAAAGTTTTTGAAAACGAAATTAAAATCTAACAATAATCAAGAGAAAACGGTTTTAGGAATTTTAGTTGGTCTTAACTTTTTAAAAGAACATGAAGTTTTTGAGAAAAAACATCTCTCAAAAGCTATTTTTAATTTTCTGCCTGATGTTAAAATAGTTGAAAATTCATTTTTTTTAGATAAGACTACAAAAAACAAAATTCAGACTTGCTATATTGAAATTGAAAAGCCATCAGGCCTTGATTTTACAAACGAAGAGATTCAAGTTTTAAAAAATGAACTTCCCACATATCTAAAAGGTAATATCGAACATTTAATTCACCCAATCTTCATGCCCAGAAATGAAGAAGAAATAGTAAAAAATATGCTAACTTTATCCAACCAACTTAAATACGTTCATGATATCCCTCAAGTGATTATCTCCTTTGATAAACAAACGCATATTGAGCTAATTTTTAATGTAGTTCTTCTTAGAGTTTTAAGACCGCTTGATTGTCCCATCAAGGATCTTTTCAAAAAAACCAAACCCTCTTTTAGATTTACTTTAGAAAAAGTTAAAAAAGTCGGTATTATTAGAAGAAAATACTTAAAAGAGGCCAATGTCTTTAGCATTACCTTAGAGAGCTCTGCTTATTTAAGATCTGATCATAGTGTTGATATTAACAGGGCTAGATCAGATATTTTAAATGAGCTTCATAGACTCTTTGGAGAGGTGAGAGACTACAACGGTGGAATGATCTTTAAACAAAATGAAGCTTATCTATCCTTAAAGGCTATTTTAGGTCAAATTGGCAAGCACTACGATAGTCTTCTTGAAAAATATTTCTATGCTATTAAACCCGTTGAAATGACAGCCATAGTTAAGCCAGATATTTTGAAAAATCTCTTTTTAATGCTTATTAATACCATTAAAAGAGAAGAGACAAAGGTAAAAAAGAATACCGATCTTTTATTTAAACAAGATCTAAAACAGTTATACATCATTATTCCTGATCCTAATCAAGATAAGAAAAAACAAATGAAAGAGGCCATCGATAACTTAAATATTGTATCATCTGAGCTAATTTCATTTAGTCTATCTTCTCATGATGTTTCATATCTTGGCTATGTCTTTATCAATGAAAATAAAGCCACTCAAAAGATGTTTTTTGAAACTATTCAAAACTCTCTTAAATAATTTATTTAACTATAGTTAAAATTTTAATTATTGTTGTTTTTTTTAAATATTTTTTTTTACTAAACTGTCATTAGTTTCTTGTTAGTTATGTGTGCTTATTATAAATTTGAATTAATTGGTTAATTATGCCATTAAATGTTATAATTCTTTATAAATAAATATAATTAAAAACAGTTATAAGAGCGAATTTAGTAGCTACTCCTCAAGGATGGTCAAAGCTAACCACTACAATAGTGGCCAAGGATAAAACGCTCGCTAAAATAATAAAATAAATTGGAGCAATATTTGTGGTTTTTTCAAATAAAGTTTTAACATTTTTTGGGGTTGGGCCTAATACCTCCCTGATGAGACATAGGAGAGATATTTTCCAAGGTGTTCAAAAACAAGGTATTATTGAAAAAGTAAATAACATCTGGGCAAACCACAGAGGAAAAATAATTCTTATCGGTGCATTAGCTGCTATAATAGGGATAAAGTTTGGTGTAGAATCTTATTCAAATCAAAAAAGTATGCAAAAAATCTTTTATAAAGGTTCTACTAGCATTGCAAAGGCTAAGGAAAATCTTGAAGAAGCCTGGTCTGATTACTGGGATTCAAACTGTGATCCAAAGAAGGAGCTCTTTGCTAACGAGAGTGAAAGGCTTAAAAATGATATGGATATATGGCCAATAGATCCTAAAAAGGGTTTAGATAAAAAATATAATTTAGCCGAGTGTGCAAAGATAAAGCAAAATTATAAAGATGTCTGGATCAAGTATTGGGATTCAGAGTGTAAATATATATACAATAAGCCTCCATTGATTGATGGAAAAAGAAACTCGAAATGTGAATACTATAGAAAAAAAAATGAACCGTTTTATGAAACTGTAAGAACAATAGAAAGAAAACTTTTTGATATCAAACTATCAGATCAAGAAAAGTGTTGGGCAAAGATTGCAAATATGGGCCGTGAATATCTCGAAAATTTCAACAATTGTATGAAAAAATATTATAATATTTAATTTTTTTTAATGAAAGACAATTTAGTTGAAGAATAATAAATATATATGGCTTAACTGGGCTTTTAAAAAGAAGTTTAAGCATTTATGAGTACAAAAGCTGTTTTTTCAAATCAAAACTTCTTACATGTTTCTAGTGTCTTGAAATCTTTTAAAACAGAAGCTCTCTAGATGAATATATGGGGTATTGAAGATCTTTCTTCTAAAACAAATATGAATGAAAAATATTTTCAGAGTTTTCCTACGCATATATTTAAATTAAAACTTTTAAATTTTACATAATTTTGAATCTCTTGACTTTTGAAAAATTTCCAACTATTCTTTTAGAAAAAATGAAATATTTTCATGAAAGAAAAAATCAAAGTAGCACCTTCCATTTTATCAGCAGATTTTGCAAATTTAAAAGACGAAGTTATAAAGGTTGAAAAATCGCTCTCTGATGCTATTCATCTAGATATTATGGATGGGCATTTTGTGCCGAATTTAACTATGGGACCTAAAGTAGTTGCTGCGATCAATAGAACAACTGATATGTTTTTAGATGTGCATTTAATGATTTATAATCCTTTTGATTATATTGAAAAATTTGTGGAGGCGGGCGCCGATTTAATAACATTTCATTTTGAAGCGACGGAAGATGTTGAAGATACTATAAATTATATAAAGAAGTGTGGTGTTAAAGCGGGGTTGGCGTTTAATCCTGAGACAGCTTTTTCCATGGCTACAAAGTATTTAGAAAAATGTGATTTAGTTTTATTTATGTCAGTGCATCCGGGCTTTGGTGGCAAAAAATTTATACCATCTGTTTTAGAAAAAATAAAGCTTGCTAAGAATTTAAAAGAAGATATGAGCCTAAAATATGATATTCAAGTGGATGGTGGAATAAATTTAGAGACAGGCTCTAGATGTAAAAAGATGGGCGCTAATTTTTTAGTTGCAGGGACATATCTTTTTGGTGAGAAAGATATGAAAAAGGCTGTGTTAGATCTTAAAAATTGTTGAGGGAAATGAGAAAGAAAATCGTAGTTATCGGGGGTGGTACCGGTAATTTTGTTATTTTAAGAGGTTTAAAAAAATACGATGTTGATCTTAGCGCCATTGTTGCTATGGCCGATAGTGGGGGTAGTACAGGGATTTTAAGAGATGAGCTAGGAGTGCTGCCACCTGGTGATGTCAGACAGTGTTTAGTGGCTCTTTCTAATTCATCTAGAGTGATGAGAAGTCTTATGAATTATCGATTTGAAAATGGTAATTTAGGGGGGCACAATTTTGGCAATCTTTTACTTTCAGCTTTGGAGAAGGTTACAGGTAGTTTTGAGAGAGCGGTAGAAGAGG
>SDBS01001711.1_pt1 | contig 22251 bp, 30 predicted proteins | sample 2277091 | NCBI WGS metagenome assembly SDBS01 (sample SAMN10404972, study PRJNA504765) | marine sediment metagenome | isolation source: marine sediment core GS10_PC15, 163 cmbsf | place: Arctic Ocean: Southern Knipovich Ridge | collected 2010
ACTTTTCCATTGTTATTTCAAGTGAAGCTCCACAACCATAAACCAATATGTAAGATTTTGACTGAATTAAATCTTTAAATGATTTAAGTATATCTTCAAGATTCCATATAACTGAACTTTGCATTAAGACGTCAGACAGAAAATCACGCGCATCACGATCTTCTTCAATATTAAATTTAAAATCAGTTATTATTTTATAATACCATTCTTTAAACTCATCAAAAAAATTTATCTGGTTTTTAAGGTCTTTGACCATATTTTTCAAATTTTTATAGCATAAATTTTCTCAATAAAAAAATTTTATATTTTTAATACAATTATTTTTTAACATATCATTTAATTCAATATTATAATAAAATTATATTAATTTTTAAAAAAAATTGAAATGGTTGATGAAAAATGGCAAACTTATTTACAAAAACCCATCAGTGGTATAATACTGATACAAAAAAGGTTGGACTTAGTGCATATGCCGCAGAACAATTAGGAGAAATTAGTTTCGTAGATTTGGAAGGTTTAGCCGATGCTGAATTAACTCAAGTTGAAATGTCAGGAGATGAACCTACCTCAGATCCAATAGACGCTACCGTAGAGTCTAGTAAGGCAGTTGGAGATGTCTACAGCCCAGTTTCAGGTGCTGTAAAAGAAATTAATGAAGCCCTAATGGATGAACCAGAAAAAATCAATGAAGATCCACTTGGAGCAGGTTGGTTATACGTAATCGAACCTTCTAATTTAGACGCTGAGAAAGGAAATCTACTTTCAGAAGACGACTATAAAGCATTTACGGCAAGTTTATAAAAAAAATCTTTTTCACATAAGAATTTTCACATAATATTCTTTTTTTTTATTTTTTTTTTATGGTTTTTAGTGAATTTTTATGACGGATATAAATAAATTCATAATAGGTTTAATTATAAACCCAATCTCTGGTATGGGTGGCTCTGTAGGGCTCAAAGGAACAGACGGTAAAAAAATCTTACAAAAAGCAATAGAATTAGGTGCTGAACCTAATGCGATTAATAGGACAAAAGAACTATTATATCAGCTTGAATCAATTAAATCAAAAATAAAATTTGTCACCTGTCCAAAATTTATGGGTGAGATGCCTTTAAAAGAATTAGGTTTCGACTATGAAACTATTATTCATCCACTTTTTAATAACATCAATGATGTAGCAGATTCAACTTCAGAACATACTATCCAAGCTGCAAGAATAATGAAACAATACAATAATCTAAAACTAATTTTATTTGCTGGCGGTGATGGAACAGCTAGAGATATAGTGAATGCGATAAACAAAGATAAACCATGTCTTGGAATTCCCGCGGGTGTAAAGATATATTCGAGCGTATTTTCTCTAAATCCTGACAAAGCTGCCAATATAATCATGCAATTTTTATGGGATGAAATACCTATAAAAGAATCAGAAGTATTAGATATTGATGAAAAAGAGTATCGTCAAGGTAAACTGGTCTCGAAATTATATGGCTACCTCCTTATCCCTTTCAATCCAGATTTTTGCCAATCATCAAAAATGGGCTCTTCTGAATCGGATTTAGACAATCAGGAAAGAATTGCAAAACTAATAGTAGAAGAAATGGAAGAAAATATTTATTATTTAATTGGTCCTGGATCGACTACAAAAGCCATTACTAATGCATTGAATCAAAATAAAACCGTTTTAGGTGTGGATTTACTCTTAAATAAAAAAATTGTTGCAAAGGATTTAAATGAACAACAGATTCTAAATCATATAAGAGGAAAAGAAGCTAAAATCATTGTATCTCTAATTGGCAGGCAGGGATTTCTTTTTGGAAGAGGGAACTTACAGTTTACTCCACAAATTTTAAAAAATATTGGCGCTCAAAATATTATCATCATATCATCAAAATTCAAACTCCAAAATATTCCAAATCAGATATTACGTTTAGATACAAGAGATCACAAATTGGATGAAGAAATGCAAGGATTTTATAAGGTGATTGTTGACTATGATGAAATCAAAATTTGTAGTGTAAAATGAGCGCCTTAGAAAATTTGCTGTAAATTTTTGTTGTATCAAAAAATTTCAGCTAAAGATCTGTCCACCAAGCTCTCTCGCCTAGCTTGACCGCGACCATATACTGAAGCATAACAAACGCAATCAGAATCATAAAAGCTCCTATTATTATAATCCTTAACGCTAAATTGCGATTATAAGAATATTTAGATGCTTGATATAGGAGTAAAAATCCGGTTGATGACACGAAAATTAAAATCGATGCAACAATCCCTTCTACAATAAAACTCTCGCTAATACTAGGATAGAGAAAAATTGGATCACCACTTCCAGTCGCACCGAGAGCCGGAGTTTCCCGAATCGCTAAATAAACCACTCCAGTTTGAAGGACAAAAAGTATTGCATAAATAACTATAAGCCCTAATGCCTTACTTGGAGAAGGCATAGTAAATCCTCGACGATAAAATTTTGGAAAATTGATTTTAGGCTTTCTTAGTCTCTTGCCCATTATCCAAGGAGTGTTTTCCTTAATTTTTTCTCCTATAGTTAAAGAACCACTCACATCTGGTTTTTCTGCTTTTTTTATTCGTGCTTGTTTTGAGGATGACATTATATAGAAAAAACCTAATTTATACTTAAGTAATTAAATTATTTTCAAAATTAAATATTTTTCTTAATTAATGTTAATGTAATTTTAAAATTGTTTAATTTATGTTTTTTAATAATATTTCTAAAAACCTCCATATTTTTTCTACGCTATTGATGTTTACGCGCTCATCAGGGCTGTGAGGTCCTATGATAGTTGGTCCAAACGAAATCATCTCCATATCAGGAAATTTTTTCTTTAGTATTCCACACTCTAATCCCGCGTGAATTACTTCGATGATCGGTTTTTGGTTAAATAGATTTCCGTAAGTTTCCTCAGCTATATTCAAAAGGTTAGAATTAAAATTTGGTTCCCATCCAGGATATTCTCCTTCATGTAGAATTTCACAGTCTAAATTTGCTATATTAAATAAAGATTCAATTTTTTCACTGAGGTTTTTTATCGAAGCTTCAGATAAGCTTCTTTGAGAGGTAACAATCTTGATTAAGTTATCTTCTGTTCTTAGCGATGCCAAATTTGTAGAAGTGTGAACTAATTTTGGAATTTTTTGATGCATTGAAATAGGGCCATCTTGGATAATATAAAGAATATGAAGGATTTTATCTTTAATAGGGCTTGGTATAATTCTTGGCTTTTTCACGGTAGAAATCTTCACAGCTGAAATATTTAACTTAGGTTCAATAGTAGAATAGTCTAGCTTAATTTCTGATATTATCTGTGTAATTAAATTATTAATCTCATCGATTGATTGTTTATCCACATAAAATATTGCATGGGATTCTCTTGGAATAGCATTAGGTCTATTACCTCCATTAATTGAATTTAATTCCATTGAAAATGTATTATTTACTTTCCATAAAATCTTGGCAAGAATTTTAAGTGCGTTTGCTCGACCTTTATGAATATCTACTCCAGAATGTCCTCCAATCAATCCGGATACTGAAAGCTTTAGTGGGATCAAGTTTTTAATATCGTCAGAAATATCAACAAGTTCCACTTTAATCGTTCCAATCGTATTTACACCTCCAGCACAACCTATCGTAAATCTGTCATCATCTTCTGAATCTAAATTTATGAGATATTTTCCTTCGATTAAACCACTATCAAGGTTATTAGCTCCTACAAGACCGATTTCTTCATCAACAGTGAATAAATAATCTAAAGGTCCTAATTCTAATTCTCCTTCATGAATTTTTTTCATAAGGGTTAATAAATATGCGATTCCTACACCATTATCAGCACCAAGAGTGGTCCCCTCTGCAGTCAGCCATTTTTCATTATCCCGTTCAATTAACGATAATTTCAATGAATCTTTTGAGAAATCATGTGTAATATTTTGGTTTTTTTCACACACCATATCCATATGGCATTGTAAAATTACTTTTGGTTTATTTACCTTGGACTTTGAAGGAATTCTGATTATAAGATTACCTCCTTTATCAACCAATGTTTCAAAATCCATCATTTCTGCTTGATTTTTTATAAACTCTCTTACTTTCTCTTCTTTTCCAGAACATCGGGGAATCTTAGAAATTTTTTCGAAATACTCCCAAAAATCCGTTGGGTTTCCCAAGTCTCTCAAATTCATCAAAATAATCACTTCTTATTAAAATATATATATGATTTAATTTATAATATTTTTAAGATAACACTTATTTCTTTTTAATTTTAATAAGAGTGAATTAATTATGAGCTCATGGAAAGATCTATACTCAGAAGTCAAAAAACGCAAAATGGAGGCTTTAAATAAAAAGGAAATCGTAGAAGCAGTAGAAAAACATGGAAAAATCCTCGCTATCAGCGGTAAGTTTGAGAAGCCTAAAAAAGTTATAGAACACATGTATGCCTCAGTAAAAAAAGTTATTAAACCTAACGACCTTGTAAAAACCGAGTTAGATCAATATGATGTTATATTAGTGGGATGTCCTGGAGATGAGATTCCACCTTCTGCACGCCCGAAACTTAATTATTATGTCTCGAATGGTGGATGGATTTTGACAACCGACTGGGCACTCTTCCATATCGTTGAAAAACAATTTCCGGGATTCATAAGGTGGAATAAAAATAGAACTGATGATGCAGTAGTAGCATGTCAAATTATAGAACCTGACCACCCGTTTCTAGAAGGGGTTTTGGGAGAAATCCAACAAGCAAAATGGGCTAAAAAATCTAGTAATAACACGAAAAAAAGCGAATTTCGCTGGTGGCTTGAAAATCGCTCTTTTCCTATTCAAATAATAAATCCTAATGAAGTGAAAGTTTTGATCGCTTCTCAGGAACTTAAAAGTCGATGGGGTGAGGCCCCGGTATTAGTTTACTTTAACCATGGACCAAATAATGGGCGTGTCATTCATATGATCAGCCACAGTCATTTACAGAAGGGGTCGCAAAAAGGGAAATACGCCTCAGCGTTAATCTTAACCAATATATTGGATGAAAAAGTATCTCAGAGAATGGGACTCTCGAAAAAACCTCAACAGAGATACGTATCTGATTGGGAGACTCAACCTCAAGGCGTTCAATCATCTCAAGAGAATCAATGGGTTGGATTACCTCCCGCTAATGAGTATGTAATACCTAGCAACGCACAAGACGGAATTGGCCTAACAGGAACGTCCCAAATAATTGAAGCTAATGATACCAATTTAACATTTACGAATGAATGCATTTATTGCGGACAAGATTTTATTGATTTTAGCGGAAAGATATATCTTTGTAAAGAGTGTAGGGCTCCTTATCACGAAAATTGTCTCAATACGCAAATTAATGAAGGAATATGCAAAAAATGTAATAGAATCCTTTTGTGGTAACTTATTCTTTTTTGATCAGAAACATTTAATCTCATTTTATATTTTCATATGCAATTAATTACACTATTGAGTAAAAAAATATGATAAATTTAGACGAAATATATGAGGAAGTAGATAGTTTAGATTCTGATAAAATTATGGAAGTTATGAAAACCTTGATTAATATCGATACTACTGTGCCTCCGGCTAATACATATAGAGAATATGTTGATGCTATTTCTCCTTATTTCAAGGAGTTAGGATATTCATTAGAAGAAGTAACAGTTCCAGAAGAACTTGTGAAGCAGATTCCCCTTCCTTTAGAGGGCCCTCGAGTAAATCTTGTAGCAACGAAAGATTTTGGTCAGCAAAAAGAAGTTTGTTTTTATGGGCATATGGATGTCGTACCAGCCTCAAATGAAGGACAAGAAAAATGGAAATTCCCTCCGTTTGAAGCCACTGTGAAAGGCGGAAAAATTTATGGGAGAGGAACTTCAGATATGAAAGGAGTTATGGCGTGCTTAATACTTGCCCTCCAAATTATTGATAAATTAAAACTTAGTCCAAAATATAACATCAAGGTCGTTAATTGTACAGATGAAGAAGTGGGATTTTATCCCGGTGTTCGTTATTTGACAGAAAAGGGATATATAAAAGATATTATCTTTTGCATGGAAATGGCTATAAATCCTTTCGTACCAATTGGTGCTGCGGGTTCTTTAGATGTAATAGTTGAAACCATCGGAAGAAGCTGCCACTCTGGTATGAATTTTCTTGGAGTTAATGCGTTAGAAGAAATAGTTCCCATATTAAACGAGTTAATTGAGCTAAAAAAAATCGTTGAAAAACGCGAAAGCAAAGATATCCCTGGACTTCCAAGACCAGGTTCAAATGAAACTTTTAATATGAGCCCAATGTTTAATTTGGATATCATTTCATCTGGACAAAAATCAAATATTGTACCCGATTCTTGTGTCTTGACAATAAATAGACGAATTATCCCCGATGAAAAATATGATAATGTAAAAAGGGAGATTTTAGAAGCAATCGAGAGAGGAAAAGCTAAAAGTAAAGCTCTAGATGTTAAAACAACTTTTAATTACATGTATCCAACGCTTAGAATTAATCCAAACTCCCCTCCAATTAAGAGGATTAAAAAAGTCATGTCATTGGTTCAAAATGTATCCGAAGAAAAAATACCAATGTTTGGAACAGCAGGGTCACTTGATATGAGCTTTGTCTCTCAAATATTAAATGTGGAAGATATAATTATACATGGCTTAGCAACTATGGGGTCTAATGCCCATGGAGTAAATGAATCTGTTAAATTAAAAGATGTGAGAATCTATATTAAAGAACTGATTGTTTTCCTTTGCGCAGATATATGAGTAACTAGAAAAAAAATCTCATTTTTTTTTCTTGAAATTCTCCAATTTTTCAAATATTTTTATCTAATTCTTTATTTTTCTATTTAATAATTTTGAGTTTAGAGGAATAATTTATGAATAGTTTTGAAAAAATTTTTGAAGAAGTTGATAATTTAAGTAAAGACAAAGTTATGGCTATAATGACGAAGCTCATCGGAGTTGATACGACAGTTCCTCCGGGTAATACTTATCGAAAGTATGTTGATCTCATTTCTCCCTATTTTAGAGACATGGGATACGAATTAAAAGAAGTTGTCATGCCTGAAGAGCTCGTAAAACAAATTCCATACCCTCTTGAGGGTCAGCGTGTTAATCTTGTCGCTACTAAAGATTATGGGCAAAAATCTTATGTTTGCTTTTATGGACACATGGATGTCGTACCTGCTCCAAATGATGGAGAAAAAAAATGGCGTTACCCCCCATTTGAGGCTACTTTAACTAAGGCAGGTAAGATTTTTGGGAGGGGCACCTCTGATATGAAAGGAGCCATGGTCTGCTTGATTTTAGCGCTCGAAATAATAGACAAATTAAAACTCACCCCAAAATATAATATTAGGGTCATGAATTGTACCGATGAAGAAATTGGCACCTATCCGGGAGTCCTGTATTTAGAAGAACAAGGATACGTGAAAGATATTGTGTTTTGTATGGAGGGTGTTATTATTCCGATTATAGCTGTTGGAGCTGCTGGATCAGTAAATATTGTTGTTGAAACTATTGGTCGTAGCTGTCATTCGGGAAGCAATTTCATGGGAACAAATGCCTTGGAAGAAATGGTTCCAATCATGGTAGAATTATTGAAATTGAAAAAAGAAGTAGAAAAACGCGAAAGTGTTGATATTCCGGGTATTCGCCCCTCTGATAGTGGTGAAAGAATGAAAATGAGTCCAATGTTTAACCTCGATATTATCCGTTCCGGGGAAAAAGAAAATATTGTTCCAGACCTCTGCACTTTAATTATAAATCGACGATACATACCGGATGAAAATTATGAAGATGTCATACACGAGATAAAAGGTGCCGTTAACAGAGGAAAAGCCCTAAGTAAGGCTTTGGATGTGAAAATCACGATTAAAAAAGATTATCCTGCTTTTAAAAATGATGCGAACTCGCCTGCTAATTTAAGAATAAAGAAAGTAATGAGTTTAGTACAGGGGGTATCTGAAAATGAGATTAAAGTTATTGGATCATCAGGCTCAACTGATATGGGCTTCTTAACTGATTATGATGTCCTTATTCACGGAAACAGCAGCCTTGTTTCTAACTCACATGGCGTTAATGAGGTTATAAAATTTCAGGACATCCTAACCTACATTAAAGAAATAATTGTCTTTTTATGCGCTGATTTGTAGAATATTTAAAATCTAATGGTAATTCTTTTTTTTTTTTTAATTATAAAACCTTCAAAATTAGAAGTTCTTGGATAATAAAAAGGAAAATAAAAATAAAAAAAAGTAGTGAAAAATTTCTTCTTCTAGTACGTTATTCTTAAGATCTAGTAGGATTTATTTTAATCCTCGGTTATCTCAATTGCCTCTTCAGGACATTGAGTTTCACAAGCTCTACATCCTACGCAATCTGCTCTGTTGTCTTCATTAACCTTTACCTTACCACCTTCAGGTTCATCAAAGCATTCACTTGGGCAGACCTCATAACATGTTCCACAGCCCGTACAGGCATCCATATCAATTTTGATTCCGAATGACATTATTCATTTACTCTGTTGTTGTTTGATTTTTATTATTTTTTTTACTTATAATTATTTATGTTAATTCTAAAAATAATGTAAAAAATTTAAATTTCGTTCTTAACATTAAAAATAAACTCAAAAAAAAATAAATAATTACTGCATTCATTATGTGTCGAATGTTTTTTCAATGTGCGTTAGAGCCGTTTAATATAGATTTAAATGTCCTAAAAAAATTTATATCCTCTTGTCATTGGAAATATTTTAGAAAATACAATTTACTTGGTCATCATCATTTAGGTTGGGGTTTTGCCTACATTCCAGAAGATTCTAAAACCCTTGTTATAAAAAGAGATATTACTCCAATTTATCATGCAGATTGGAAAAACTTGACGAAAATAAAAACTCGATTTTTACTCGTACACGCGAGAAAAGCTTATCCATGGTTAAAAAATTCAGCAAATATACATCCAATAAATATAAACGAGAAATATCTCCTAACTCATAACGGTACAATAACTAATTTTTTCACATCAAAGATGACTAATCCTAAATTGGATACTATTTTTAAAGAAACAAATTTGGATACACGCAAATATTTATGCTACATTATGGATAACTTAAAACAAGGTTTATCCCTAAAAGAAACGTTGGAAAACGTTCTAAAAAATATTGAAATAGGCCTAGGCGCAAACGCTTTCTTATTTAATTCAAAAGAGTGTAATATTATTAAATATCAAAACGAAAAATTCTCAGGAAGGCATCGCACTTTATTTATTTCTAGAGATAATGGTTCAGTTTTAGCAAGCACATCTCCATTAAAGCCTAAAATGAAGGAAATTCCCAATTATTCTCTTATTCATATTAATTTGTCAAAATTAGAAATCAACCTTGCTAATTTAGAAGTTTAAATTTGAACCTGAATGTTCAAATTCAAGTTACAAGATTATATATTATAAAACGGGGCAAATTACTCCACTTCTTGAACATTAAAATTCATAGTTTAGAATATATTTTACATTAGGTGTTTTTAATAAAAATTAATAAAAAAATAATTGAAGTGTATTTTCTTGTTATTACTAAACAAACCAAATGGTTTTAATTCAAACAAAAAAATTATTAAATTGAATTCAAAAATTTATTAAAAAAAAAAAGATTGATCCATAAAAAAGATCAATCAAAAGTAAAATTCTATCAATTAAAAAAACCAAAAAATAAAATAGGTGAATTAGAACGGCAAAAGATAAAATTATCGGACTCCTAATTATGCTTGTGGGCGTAATCATCGCAATAGTTTATACATTGGGTTCTGTGGTCGATCTCTACATGGAAACTCTGGGCGGTGTTACGGGGGGATTTGAAGTCCCATTCTTAACAGGTCTATTTGGTGGTGTTGACCTCTTCTCTTGGAGGTTGTTCGTAGTGGCGCCCTTGTGGCTCCTCGTACTACTCGTTTGCATAATAGCAATTTGGATCGGTTACAGCATGCTTACTACTCCCGCACCCGTCCCACTCGAGGAATTAGAGGAGGAATTGGCTGCAGAAGAAGCCGCCGAAAACGACTAATTAGCTTTAATTAAAAATTTTTATTTTTTTTTTACTTTCTTTCTTTGTTTCCAAAATTTCATTAGTTTAGATAAGATCTATTAACAATAGATTATTAAAAAATTCAATAAAATCAATAATTGATTAAATTACTTATGTTATTAAAGTTCGAAGGATAAATTCTATGAACAAAAAGGACCCTACAGAAGAGTATGTATTAATCATTGGTTCCAGTAATATGGATTTAAATATATATATACAGAGGTTTCCTAAACCAGGAGAGACTGTCACGGGAGGCAAATTTGAACAATCCCTGGGAGGGAAAGGTGCTAATCAAGCAGTAGCATCAGTACGATCAGGTGCGAATACTCTTTTTATAGGGAAAATAGGAAATGATGCTTTTGGCAATCAAATGCTATCTCGCTTAACAGAGGAGGGAATTGATATGAATCACGTTATTAGAGATGCATCTCACTCTAGCGGTGTAGCTTTCATTTTGATTGATGAAAATGGAGAAAATATGATTAGCGTAGCTCCAGGAGCAAATTTTCATTTAACAAAATCTGATATGATAAAAAATGCTGAAATTATAAAAAATGCCAAGGTCTTAGTCGTTCAAATGGAAATTCCTATTGAAACTATTGAAGAAATATTTCAAATTGCTTCTGAAGGCGAAGGCTATAAAATTTTAAACCCTGCACCATTAAAACCTATTTCTGTGGAAGTTTTTAAAAATATTGACATTATTATTCCAAATGAAGGAGAACTTTTCCGTTTGCATTCCCTTTTGGGATTCAGGGAGTTAACCTCAGAACTAAGAGAAAATATCATTCAAGCTTCAAAAGATATCACAACTCTAGGAGTTAAAATTGTAATTACTACTTTAGGAAGTAAGGGTTCATTAATTTACAATGGAGAGAAGGATGAAATAATAGAAATTCCTGCGTTTAAAGTAAACGCTGTAGATACAGTAGGTGCTGGAGATTGTTTTAATGGAGTCCTAGCTAGTCAGATAGGTGAAGGTAAAACTATCGTAGACGCTGTTAAATATGCAACAGCTGCAGCTTCAATCGCGGTTACTAGAAAGGGTGCCCAAGAATCAATGCCATATATTGAAGAAATTAAAATTCGTTTCAAAGAATTAAATATGTTAATTAATAGCTCTGAGGGATAATTTTGATAAATGAAATACTTACTGCTAAACGCGGGACTAAATTAAGAAAAAACGGAAATGAAGTCCTGAAAATTTCTATTGATCAAAATGAAATGATGAATATTCTTCTTATTAATGGAAATAGCTTTAAAGCCGAAAATATTTCTCAGTTAGATTTAATCATAAAGCCTAATAATAATTATATGATAATTAATAATAGAAACAATACAATTAAACTATCCTTTAACGAAAATATTTCAGATCATGAAATTATATATGATCCTTATAAATATACCACCACAGAAAAAATAGATTTTAAACCTGACGACTTTAAACAGATTTATTCCGTGCCCGAAGGATATATAGATACTCTCCCTAAGTGGTATAGCTTTAAATTTACATATGATGAATTTAATTTAATATTCGTTAAACCCGAAATGGGGATTTCTTTTCAAATTCATAAAAAGAGGAGCGAATCATGGGAAATTTTAAAAGGTAAGCCAATTATTGTTAGTGGGAATCAAGTTCATTATTATGTAGAAGATCATAGTAAGTTTGAGAACTCTGTAAATAGCTATCACTCCGTAATAAACCCTAATAGAGACAAAGATAAGTTTGTAATAATTAAAGAAAGGTGGAGTGGTAGTTTCGATGAGGATGACATAATTCGAGTGTTTAATCCTAATAATTTTGGATGATTTTTCTTAATTATGAAAAAAAACTTTCAAAATACTCGATAAAATTTGAAGATTTACGATCCAGTGGAAATTCAAAAAGAAGCCTTTTAAGTTTTATGATTTTTTCTGTTCTTTTTCGATTATCTTATCATAAAATTAAAATTTAATCCAATAATAATTATGTTAACAAAATAAATTCTATCGGAAAAATTATACAATAGTATATTAATTGAATAAAGAAATTGGTGGAAAAATGAGTCCGAATGAAGAAGATAAAGAAGAAGAACAACCCATAGATGAGGAGGAAGAATCTATCGAGGATTCTCCTGATGAGCCTATAGAAGACTTAGATACACAAAAAGAATTAGATAGATTGAGATTTCATTATAGAGGATACACATTAGAAGAATTAAAAAAAATGAATATGGACCAATTTATCCAATTATTACCAGCAAGAGCAAGGCGATCTCTTAGAAGAGGATTACCACCAAGACAGAAGAAGTTATTAGAAAGATTAAGAAGATCCTATAGGGCAAAAAAAAGGGGGAAAGATATCGTCACTCGTACTCATGTAAGAGATATGTTAATTTTCCCCGAAATGGTTGGACTGAAAATTGGAGTATATAATGGGATGAAATTTGAAATCGTTGATGTTAAACCTGAAATGATTGGACATTATTTAGGAGAATTTTCTCTAACTCGTCATAGAGTTAACCATGGGAGCCCTGGGATCGGAGCTACAAGAAGTTCAAAGTATGTACCATTAAAATAATTAATTTAATCAAATAATAAATGAGATGATATAACATTCCAACCTGGGATTATGCCTTTCAAGAAGAAAAATATGATACTGAGCGTTTAGCAAAAGCATCAGGAAGAGATTTGAGAATTAAGCCAAAACATTCACGCGAAATCTGCGCTTGTATAAAAGGCATGAAATTAGAACACGCTAAAAAGTTTTTAGAAGATGTTATTCAAATGAAGCAATCAGTTCCTTTTCGAAGGTCTAAGAAAAAACAAGCTCATAAAAAAGATTTGAAACAATTCAAATGGTACGCTGGACGATACCCCATTAAGACCGCCGCTAGGATCTACGAAATCATTACTGCCGTAGAATCTAATGCTGAATATAAAGGTTTAGATGTAGATTTATGTAGAGTTATTCACGCCGCAACTCATAGAAGTAGAATTATCAAAAGATATATTCAACGCGCCCATGGAAGATCTTCACCAAGGGATAAACATTTATCTCATGTAGAAATTGTACTGTATGAATTTCCAGGTTAGAGTTATTATTATAATATTAAAGATTATTAAATAATTAGAGATTGATTAAAAATTGCCATTATCCAAACATTTCATTGAACAAGGAATTAAACTTATGCAAATAAATGAATTTTTGCGCTCAGAGCTTGTCCGCGCGGGATTTGCAGGAGTAGATATCCAGAAGACGCCACTTGGAGTAAGAATCACGTTAAAGACCTCTAGGCCAGGACTTGTGATTGGAAAAGGGGGAAAAAGGATACAAGAGATAACAGATGTTTTAAAGGACCGTTATGAACTTGAATTACCGCAGATCGAAGTTGAAGAGGTAGAGAACCCTGATCTTGATGCGGAAATTATGGCGGAGCGTTTAGCTTACTCGTTAGATCGTGGTAGGCATTATCGAAGAGCTGGTTATTATATTTTGCGTAAAGTCATGGATGCTGGCGCTATCGGCGTGGAGATTAAGATATCCGGTAAGGTGACCTCCCAAAGAGCGCGTACTCAGATCTTTCGAGCCGGAACTATGAAGAAAAGTGGACAACCCGCACATGACGCTGTTGACAAAGGAGTTGCGCAATGTGTTCAAAAGTCTGGCGTGCTTGGAATTGTGATAAAGATCATGCAGGCTGGTTTTAAAATGGGTGATGGAGTAAAGATAAATGCTGAATTACTTAATACGGCTCAAAAGAAAATATCAGCAAAACTAGCGAAGAAAAAAGCTAAAAAATTACCCAAAGAAGATTATGAAATAGAAGAAGAAGAAAGACCATTGACTGAGGAAGAGGAACAACTGATTGATGAGGTTGACGAGGAAGATATCAAAGAAATTTCATTAGAGCCGAACAGTGAGGGCAAAGAATAAATAAAATTTAAAAATTGGTGAAATAAAAGTGAAAGTAATTTCTGCTGAACAAATTAGGAATATGGATGAGAGGGAAATTGAAAGAACTCTCCTCGACCTAAAAGAGGAGAAAATGATGCTTTACTCTACTCAGACAGGAGGGGGTCTTTCTGATAACCCAGCAAAGGCAAAAATGCTGAGAAAGCAAATAGCTCGAATTTTAACAGTTAAGAGAGAGAGAGAATTAGAAGAATTCAAAGAATTCAAAGAATTAGAAGAATTAGAAGAATTGGTATGAAAATCAATCCGAGATATGTAATCTATCATGATTTAATTGGATTTAATGTATCGGTTAAAAAAAAATCAAGCTTATACGATTCGCAATTCATTGACATTGGAACTGTAATTGACGAGTCGAAAAATATGTTAATAACAGAAAAAAATAATCAAATAAAAAAATATATAAAAAAAGACCATATGTTTCGAATTTCTATCGATACTGACGAGGAAAAATATAAATTAGAAGTAAATGGTCAAAAAATCGTTGGTCGTCCCGAAAACAGATTAAGAAGTTTAAGAAAAAAAAAAAGGTTTAAAAAATGAGTAAAAATATTGGTATCCCAGGAGTAACACCTCCTAAGACTGAATGTCAAGATCCTGCATGCCCTTATCATGGAACTACGAAGATAAGAGGAAAAATTACGAAAGGTGTGGTAGTTTCAAAAAAATCTAGAAATACAATTATTATTAGACAAGATTATGTTCAATTTGTAAAAAAATATCAACGATACGAAAGGCGTAATTCTCGACTTTCCTGCCATTTACCTGAATGTTTAAGAAATGAGATTGACCTCGGAGATATAGTAAGAGTAGGAGAGAGTAGAAAAATTTCAAAAACTAAAGCATTTATTGTTTTAGATAAAATAACGAGTGGGGCGAGCTAAATGGGAACGAGAAGAAAATCAGGAAGAAAAACGGTATCAAAACCTCGGACATCATATGGATTATGTAATGGATCAAAAATTACTATAGCAGATAATTCGGGAGCAAAAATTGCCCAAATTATTAACGTTGACCATTCTAAAACACGATTAAGAAGGCTTCCAAAGGCAACAGTGGGAGATGTATGTACAGTAACAGTGAAAAAGGGAAAACCTGAATTACGTGGAAATATCTTAAAATGCATCATTGTCAGACAAAAAATGATATATCGTCGAATAGATGGGACTAGAATCTGCTTTGAAGATAACGCAGGAGTATTGATAACTAAAGAAGGAGACCCAAAAGGAACAGAAATCAGAGGTCCGATTGCGAGAGAAGCTGCTGAACTGTTTCCAAGATTAGCAAGTATTTCATCATTAATAATTTAAATTATACACAAAAAAGGTCATAAATTATGAAAATTAAATCAAGACAACCAAGAAAACAAAGAAAGGCTCTTTTCAAATATAAAAATCACCAAAGATCAAAACTACTCACCTGCAAATTAGCAGATTTTGTTCGGGATGAATATGGGATAAAAAGAATACCCCTTCGTGTAGGTGATCAGGTGAAAGTCACTAAAGGAGAGTTCAAAGATTTTGAGGGAGAGATATTAGAAATCACCAAAAATTTACGTGCTAAAGTAAAGGAAGCAGTATTTGAGAAATCGGACGGCACTCAATTTTATCCTACAATTCATGTATCTAATTTAGTAATCACGAAGTTTAGGCGAGAAGGGAAGCGGATGGATGGATGGCGGGCAGCGATGATTGAAAAGAAATCTGGATTTGCTTGGGACGATGAACCGATGGCCCCAAAGAAAGAAAAAAAGAAATTAGAAGAGGAGGATGAATAATGACTAGACATGGTGGAATGAAAACCTTAAAACGTCTTAATACGCCAAAATTTTTGCAGATAAAGAGGAAACATGGGAAATTTTTCGTAAAACCTTCCGCTGGACCTCATCCAAGTAGATTCTGTTTACCGCTTTTACATGTTGTAAGAGATCTCCTCAAAATCGTTGATACACATAGAGAGGCTAAAAAGCTTATAGGATTAGGTCACTTTAAAGTAGATGGAAGAATTATTCGGAATAAAGGCTATCCAGTAGGGCTTATGGATGTGCTCTCTATTGATAAAATGAAGAAACACTATCGAATTCTTCCTGATTCTCATTATGGTCTAATCCTATTTGAAATATCTGAAGAAGAGAGTTTGTTCAAATTATGCAGAATTATTAAAAAAACAACCATTAAAGGCGGTCACGTTCAACTTAATTTACATGACGGGAAAAATATTCTAATTAAAGTATCTGATCCACGCAATCCTAAAGAAGATATCTATAAAAGAATGGATATTTTAAAGATTTCAATACCTGAACAAGAAATCATGAAAGTGTTAAAATTTAAGGAAAACAATTTAGCGATAATTATGTCCGGTAAAAATATCGGACAAGTTGGAAAAATCATTAATATTAAAAAATTATTTGGTCCTAAGGCGAATACCGTCTCAATTGAACATGATGGAGGACATACAGAAACTCTGTATGATTACACATTTGTCATTGGAGAGGACCTATCTGAAATTAATCTACCAAAAATAAATAGTTAAATAACTAGTAAAGAAAAGATGTGATTATTGCAATGTCATCCAAAGCTAAAACAAAAAAACAAAAATCTATAAATTATGATGAACTCTGGGAGTCCAATCCAATGAAAAAACCGTTTCTTGAGAAAATAGTGCTTAATATTGGTGTTGGAGCTGGTGGAGAAGAATTAGAAAGAGCAGTAACAGTATTAGAAACAATATCGAATACGCAAGCAATTAAAACTCTATCAAAAATAAACATCAAAGAATTTAATCTTCGTATAGGACGTCCTATCGGAACAAAGGTTACAATAAGGAAAAAAAATGCAGAAAAGTTATTAAAAAGATTGTTGATTGTCAACAATAACAGAATCTTAAGGAAAAGTTTTGATAACTATGGTAATTTTGGCTTTGGAATAACTGAACATATAACAATTCCGGGTATTGAATACGATGCGGATATTGGTATCTGGGGCTTAGATGTGAGCGGAAGAATCGTTCGCCCTGGAATGAGAGTAAAAAATAGAAGAGCTCGACGCTCTAAAATTTCGAAACATCATTATGTGTCGCGTGGTGAAGCGCAACACTTTTTAGAAAAGAATTTTGGTGTCCAGGTTGTTAAGAAATTAGATTTAGATTTTATATAAGAGAGAATGATTAAAAATGCCACAATCAAAGAACTATGGAAAGGGTCAAAGAGAATGCCGAAGATGTCATACTCATAGAGCTATTATAAGACGCTATGGACTTAATATATGTCGTCGTTGTTTTTATGAAATTGGAAAGGATATTGGATTTAAAAGATATGAATAATAAAAATTACAAAATAAAGAATATGTGAAAAATTATGACTAATACTCTTGCTGATGCGTGTAACCAAATGAAAAACGCAGAACGTGCAAAGATGAAAGAAGTGGTTATCAGTCCTGCGTCTAATTTATTTCAGAGAATCCTTCGTATTTTTCAAAGTCATGCTTACATAGGGGAGTTTGAAAAATTTGATGATGGACGTCAAGGTAAATTTAAAATCGCTTTATTAGGAAAGATTAACGAATGTAGTTCTTTGATGCGTTTAAACTATAAGCTTAATCAATTTGAGGCTTTAAGTAGGAGACTCCTGCCTGCCCCTGGATTAGGTATTATTGTATTAACCACAAATCAAGGGATTATGACAATAGAAGAGGCTGATGAGAAAAAAATCGGTGGAATGACTTTATGTTATATCTACTAAATTTAAAATGAGGTAAAAAGAAATGGTAAAAGTTGCTTATTTTCGGGAAGAATTGGAAATTCCAGAGGGAGTAGAAGTAGTATTAGGTGATTACCATCAAATTACTATAAAAGGACCGAATGGAGGTCCGATAACAAAAAATTTTTCTCACATTAGAGGCATCAAATTTTCAATTGAAGAAAATAAAATAGTTTTTACAACCAACTTCCCTAAAAGTGGGACACTCGCATTGGCTAAAACTATTATAAATATAATTAATAACTTAATTATTGGAGTTCAGACTAATTATACTTACACTTTAAAAGTATGTTATAGTCATTTTCCCACCAACGTTGAAGTAAAATCTAACAAAAAAGAAGTGCATATTGTTAATTTTTTAGGAGAAAGAGCACCTAGAAAAACTAAATATACTGATAATGTTGAGATCGAAGTTAAAGGAGATGACGTTATTCTCACAGGCCCAGATAAAGAATCTCTTGGACAAACGGCAGCCAATATTAAACAATGTTGTAAAATCAGAAAAAAAGATCCGCGTGTATTTCAAGATGGAGTATATTTATATAAAAAACAATTAGGAGACAAAATTCTCTGGGAGATTATTTGAGGTGGTTAAACTGTCAGATCAAAAGAGATTAATTGAAATCAGGAAAAAGTTGAATAAAAAAAGGCCATCATTTAGAAGAGTTGAATCATGGCGCTATAAGCGAGTAAAAGATCCATGGAGAAAAGCTCGAGGAATTGATAGTAGGACTAGAATAAAATCTAAATCTGGTGTTAAATCACCATCTGTGGGATATAGAGGTCCCAAGAAAGTTAGAGGTTTACATCCTTCGGGATATGAAGAAGTAAGAGTTTCAAATCTTAATGACTTAGAAGAATTAAATAATAAAAAACATGCGATAAAGATTTCAGCTAAATTAGGTGCTAAGAAAAGAATTGAATTAATTGAAAATGCTCAAAATAGAAACTTCAAAATTTTAAATATTGGTATAAGTCAAAAAGAACTTGAAGAGTTTGAAGCTATATTGGAATCACCTATTGATGACTTGGATGATGATGAATATATCGATGATGAGTCTTTTGAAGAGTCTTTTGAAGAAGAAGAATTGGACGATGAGGAATAAAAATAAAAAACATGTGATGATGAAATGAATTTAAGTGCTCAAAGAAGAATGGCAGCAGAAATATTAAAATGTGGAGAAAATCGAGTCTATCTTGATCCATATTTAATAGAAGATATAAAAATGGCTATAACAAGAGAAGATATCCGTAATCTGGTTAAAGAAGGAATCATTCAAAAAAAGTATAAAAAGGGTATTTCAAACTATCGGAAAAAAATACAACATGCAAGAAAGAAGAAGGGATTAGGTAGAGGACTAGGAAAAAGAAAAGGAAAAAAAGGTGCAAGAACTCCTAAAAAACGATTATGGATTCAAAAAATTCGCCCACTCAGAAGAGAATTAAAAAAAATGAGGGATAGGAAATTAATTACTCCAGCAACTTATAGGAAGTTGTACAGGAACGCAAAGGGCGGCATGTTTAATAGTGTTTCACAACTAAATCGACATATAACTGATAAAGAACTATTAAGAAGAGGGAGATAAATAAGGATGGCACACGGACCACGTTATAGAAGACCTAATAGGAGAAGATTTGAAGGAAAAACGAATTATATTAAAAGATTAAAATTATTAAAATCAAAAAGTTTAAGGTTAGTCATAAGAGTTTCTAATAATCATGTTAGAGTTCAAGTAATTGAATCAAAGAAAGGAGGAGATAAGGTTTTAGTCTCTGCATTTTCTGAAGAATTAATAAAAAAATATGGATGGAACGCGAATACAGGGAATATTCCTGCTGCTTATCTTACTGGGTATTTGGCGGGAGTGAGAGCAAAAAAAAATAATATTGACACCGCAATTTTAGATTTAGGTGTATTTTATCACCGAAATCGAGTACTTGCTGTGTTCAAAGGTGTTTTGAAAGCAGGAGTAGATATTCCTCATCGCGAAGAATTCTTTCCAGAAGGTTTTGACGAAAGAATAAATGGGGCTCATATTGAAAATTATGGAAAGTTGTTAAAAAAAGATGATCCAGAAAAATTTGAGCAGATTTTTTCTGGATATTTAAATAAGAATAAGATTGATCCCTTAAAGATAAGTCAAACGTTTACTAATACGTTAAAGAATATAGAACAAACTGCCTGATTAAAGGTGTAAATTATATGAGTCGTCCAAGAAGAGTAGAAGAAGAATGGATTCCAAGAACTAAACTTGGAGAATTAGTTAAAGAGGGATTAATAGATCTTACCCGTATATTTCAAAATAATCTAGTTGTGAAGGAAAAACAGATATTCGATATGCTCCTTCCCAGTTTATCAGAAGATGTCATTTCCATAAGCATGGTGCAACAGATGACTGCTAGCGGTCAAAGATCTAGATTTAAGGCAGTTGTAATTGTAGGGACCGATGGATATTTAGGTGTTGGTGCCGCTAAGAGTAAAGAAGTTGGCCCCGCTATAAGAAAGGCTATTGATAGAGCAAAACTTTCTGTTGTTCCTGTAATAAGAGGTTGTGGGAGTGGAGAATGCGGTTGTGGTGGAATTCATAGTATACCTTTTAAAGTTAAAGGAAAATGTGGAAGTGTTAGGATTCAACTTATCCCCGCTCCAATGGGAGTAGGTTTAGCTTGTGCTGATAAAGTTAAACAAGTACTTAAACTATGTGGTGTTGAGGATATGTGGAGTAAAACTTTTGGTGATACTAGAACAAGTGAAAATCTCGTAAAAGCAACTTTTAATGCTTTAAAGAATGCCCATAAATTTAATTTTAATTTATAAAGTTGAGTGGTGTATATGTCTATGTCTATTAAAAAAACAAAATCAAAGAAAACTGCTGCTACTCCCAAATTATATTTTGCAGTTCGAGTTAGAGGTGCTATTGGGATGAGAGGTAAAATATTAGATACCTTAAGCATGCTAAGAATGAACAAAGTGAATCATGGTGTTCTAATTTGGGGCGAAAAAAGCTTTATGGGAATGCTTAACAGATGTAAAGATTATATTGCGTATGGAGAAATAGATGAAAAAGCTCTAGTGAGATTACTAAGGGTTAGAGGGAAAGTAGAAGGACAAAAAGCACTCACTGATGAGCATATTAAAAATTTAACGGAATATAAAGATATTAAAGAATTCGCTAAAGCATTATTAGATGGAAAAATACAATATAGAGAAAAAGACATTTTTAAAATTAAACCCGTTTTCAGACTGCATCCCCCAAGAAAAGGGCATCGTGGAACCATTAAAAAACATTATGGTGAAGGTGGAACTCTCGGGAACGTTGGAGATTATATTAATATAATTATTCATAAAATGATATAATTGAGAGGATTGAGAAAAATGAGAAAATTTCCTAAAAGAATTAGAAAGATGAGAGGGGTTCGTACACGGGGATATGGTAGAGTAGGTCAACATAGAAAAGCAGGTCAACGTGTTGGAAAGGGGAAAACTACACAGTGGAAAAAAGCAATGAAATCATATTATTTGAAACAAAAGGAATTAGGATTTCCTGACCCAGATTGGGAAATGGGAAAAACTGGTTTTAAAAGACCTCAAGATATGGTTCGATTATATCAAGTAAATAGTCTAAACATAAGAGATCTAGACTATAAAATTGACCTCCTCGTTGAGGAGAAAAAAGCCACAAAATCAGGGGACACATATACCCTTAATTTGAACGAGTTAAATATTCAAAAAATTCTTGGTCGAGGCGAGATTAAGAAGCAAATAAACCTTTCTGTTAATAAAGCTTCTAAAAAAGCAGTAGAAAAGATTGAAGCTGCTGGTGGAAAGGTAACACTTCTGTCTGTAGCAAAATAATTTTATTTTTATTAAAAAATTCTTACTTTTTAATCTGATTTTTTATTACCACTAGAGATTTTGAATAAAGGTCTATTTTATTGCTCTCCAGAAAGGTCTAGCATCTTGTATAATAACTGTATTAATCCCGGTAAAATAAAAATAAAACCAAGCGTATTCCCTATTAAATGAACAGTTGTAAAAGGCAATCCAATTATATATGTAATCCAAAAGGTTTCTAGTGTTCCAAATATAGCTATTGCCCCTATTAATGTAGAGAAGATATCATATACAAATGTTATTACTGCTCCAATTATTGCGAAAAATACAAGCACGCGAGATACATATAAATCTTCCTCTGGCTTAAAAAACTCCTTCTTATTTAAATAATTGCTTGTTATTCCTCCTAATATCCCCACTAGGCAATAATGCCCTATTTGATATGCAAAAAGTGGTAAAGGAGACACTCCATAAGGATTAAAAAAGACAAATATAAATGAACTAAATGCTCCAACTATCGCACCATCCCTCTTACCAAGTATAAAACCCGATAAAAAGATCATTAGTGTAAACAATTCTATATTGGGAAGAAATACTAACATATA